>Ga0207646_10007670_pt1 | contig 10925 bp, 9 predicted proteins | sample KBSK5502metaG_FD_184343 | JGI IMG/M metagenome (GOLD analysis project Ga0207646, IMG submission 184343) | Corn, switchgrass and miscanthus rhizosphere microbial communities from Kellogg Biological Station, Michigan, USA - KBS K5-50-2 metaG... | ecosystem: Host-associated > Plants > Roots >...
GACATCATCTCCTGCTTCCAGGCGGCGGCGGAATCGCCGGACGAGCGGCGCCGCCTGGCGCTGGAGGCATCGCCCGGCCACGGCAGCTGCGGCGGCATGTTCACCTACAACACCATGCAGTCGTTCATCGCGACCTGCGGCATGGAGCCGCTGCACATGGTGAGCCCGGCGTCGGAGGACGACCGCCGTCTGGAGGAATTCCCGGCCCAGCTGCTCGACGCGCTGCAGGTGCTGTCCGAGCGCGGCATCCGGCCCCGGGACATCGTGACCCCGGCGTCGCTGCGCAACGCGACCCTGGTGACGATCGCCATGGGCGGCTCCACCAACGTCGTACTGCACGCGCCCGAACTGGCCCGCGCCGCCGGGCTTGACTTCTGGCGCGAGGTGATCACCCAGGAGGAATTCAACCGGGTCTCGCGCTCGCTTCCGGTGCTGGTGAATGCCCGCCCGTTCGGCCGTTATTCAATGGTTGACATCGACGCCAACGGCGGCCTGCCCGTGATCGTCCGGGAGTTGCTCGCAGCCGGCCTGCTCGACGGCGACTGTGTCACCTGCACCGGGGAGACGCTGGCCGGGCAGGTGGCCCGGCTGGCCCCGCCCGCGCCGGACGGCGAGGTGATCCATCCGCTGACCGCGCCGTTCAAGCCGACCGGCGGCCTGCGGCTGCTCCGCGGCAACCTCGCCCCCGACGGCGGCGCGGTGATCAAGCTGGCCGGCATCGAGGGCGGCATGACCGACGGCCGGTTCACCGGGCGGGCCCGCGTCTTCGACAGCGAGGCGGCGCTGATCCAGGCGCTGGCGTCCGACCCGGACCGGTTCGCCGACCGCGACATGGTGGTGATCCGCTACGAGGGCCCGCGCGGCGCGCCGGGGATGCCGGAGATGCTCGACCCGACCTCGCGGATCACCGCGCTGTGCCGTCAGCGCGGTATCACGATCGCGCTGATGACCGACGCCCGCTTCTCCGGCGGGTCGGTGGGGCTGGTCATCGGGCACGTCTCGCCCGAGGCGGCGCTGGGCGGGCCGATCGCGCTCATCGAGGACGGCGACACCATCGTCGTGGACGTCAACGACGACACCCTCGACTGCGCGGAACTGGACGACGCGGCGACGCTCGCCGCCCGGCAGGCGCGGTGGCAGGCCGAGGCCGAGCGCAACGGCGGCATCCACCCGCTGGTCCGCCCCGCCGACACCCGGCTGCTACGGCGGATGCGCGCCTGCGCGCTACCCCCGCTCCAGGGCGCCGGGCTGTCGGATATCTGACGAACAGGGCCCAGACGCGCACCGCCCAGGTCGCTGCCAGGTGCCACAATATGGAAGGTGAACACAACCCAGTCCGAGAAGGTCAGGACCGGCCGCGGCTTCTTCGCCGCCCTGGACCAGAGCGGTGGCAGCACGCCCAAGGCGCTGGCCGAGTACGGCATCGCGCCGGACCGGTACAGCTCCGACGCCGAGATGTTCGACCTGGTCCACGCCATGCGGACCCGCGTGCTGACCAGCCCGGCGTTCGACGGCGCGCGCGTCCTCGCGGCGATCTTGTTCGAGCAGACCATGGAACGGGACGTCGGCGGCGTCCCCACCGCGCGGTATCTGTGGGACGAGAAGAACGTGGTGCCGTTCCTGAAGGTCGACAAGGGACTCGCCGCCGAGCAGGACGGCGTGCAGCTCATGAAGCCCATCGACACGCTCGATGACCTGCTCGAGCGCGCGCAGCGGCACCAGATCTTCGGGACCAAGATGCGGTCGGTGATCAACGACGCGGCCGAGGCCGGGGTCACGGCGATCGTGGACCAGCAGTTCGACTACGCGGGCCGGATCCTGGCCGCCGGGCTGGTGCCGATCATCGAGCCTGAGGTCAGCATCTCCAGCCCGCACAAGGAGCAGGCCGAGATGTTGCTGCACGACGTCATCGCCAAGCACGTCGAGGCGCTGCCCGAGGACGCGGCCATCATGCTGAAGGTCACCATCCCGACCCAGGTCGGCCTGTACGGTGACCTGGCGGCCGACCCGCGCGTGCTGCGGATCGTCGCACTGTCGGGCGGCTACAGCCGAGACGAGGCCTGCGCCCTGCTCGCCCGGGATCCCACCCTCATCGCCAGCTTCTCCCGCGCACTGCTGGAAGGGCTGACGGAGAGCCAGACCGACGAGCAGTTCAACGCCCAGCTCGAATCGTCGATCGAGCAGATCTACCAGGCGTCGGTGCACAAGCAGCCGGCCAGCACCTAAGGCCGCCTGGCGCGCCGGCCGAGGCACTCCATACCGCCACCGCGACGCCGATGATCAGCGCTGCTGCTGATGTGCAGCAGGCTGGTCAGGCCGAGCAGCACGATCAGTGCGGGGAACAGCGCCAAGAACCAGCGGAAGGCCAGGCCGTCCGGTGATCCAGGGCGGATTCCCGCAACGTACCGGTACTGATAGCCATCCAGTTGCAGGCAGGGAGGGATTTACATGAGTGCCGACAGCAACATCAAGACCATCCAGCAGGTGTACGAGGCCTTCGGCCGCGGCGACGTCGCCGCCATCCTGGACGCGGTCACCGACGACGTCGACTGGGCCAGCGAGACCGCCTCGGACGCCGCGCCCTGGTATGGCGTGCGCCACGGCAAGGACGGGGTCGCGGCGTTCTTCACCGGCTTCGGTTCCACCATGGAGGTCGACGAGTTCACGCCGCTGTCCTTCGCCGCCAACGACACTGACGTCTTGACCGTGGTCCGGTTCCGGGCTCATGCGCGGGCCACCGGAAAGACCGCGGCCATGGACCTGCATCACTTCTTCACCTTCCGCGACGGGAAGATCGCCTACTACCGCGGTACCGAAGACACGGCCCAGACCGAGGCCGTGCTACGCGGCTGACCGCGCGGCGCTCCGGCTGGCGTCCTAACGGACCGGGAATCCGTCTGCGCCGACTGCCGATTCCAGGACCTGGTGCTGGTCGGCGGCCGGGCGAGGCCTTCCATCGAGATCAAGCACCGTGGTCGCTTCGGAGTACCAGGACGGGACCACCGCGTGACCGTAGAAATCTCGGCGGCGCGGATCGGAAACGTCCCAGCGCAGCACCGGATGACCGGGGTCCCCGGTGTAATAGTCGCTGGTGTAGATCTCCACCCGGTGGCCGTCCGGATCGCGCAGGTAGACGTAGAAGGCGTTGGACACGCCGTGGCGTCCGGGGCCGCGCTCGATGTGCCCCTCCTCGTGCAGGGAGCCGAGGATGTCGCACGTGCGCAGCACCTGGTGCGACTCGTGCGCGAAGAAGCCCAGGTGGTGCAGGCGGGGCCCGGCGCCGCCGGTGAAGGCCACGTCGTGCACGGTCTGCTTGCGGAACATCCAGGCGGCGTACAGGGTCTGGGCGTCCTCGATCGTCTCGGACAGCCCGAAGCCAAGCGACCTGTAATACTCGTAGGCGGCCTGCACATCGGGGACCACGATGTTGAAGTGGTCCATCCTCGCCACCTCGGCGCCGCGGCGCAGGTCGTAGCGCTGCTGGAGCCGGTCGGCGGACGCCGCGTCGTGGAAGAACTCGACGGTGAAGCCCAGCGGGTCCTCGGCCCGGACGGCCGCGCCGATCCCTCGTGTGGTTCCGGCCGGCAGGCGCTCCGTGCGGCAGCCGAGGCTGTCGTAGAAGCTCACGGCCAGGTCCAGGTCGCCGGGTGTGCGCACCCGGTAGGCCAGCCGGGCGGCCGCGGGCTCGGCGCCTTCGGTCAGGATCAGGTTGTGATGGGTCAGCTCGTCGTAGCCGCGCAGGTACAGCACGCCGGGGCCGGACTCGGTGACCACGAAGCCGAGCACGTCCACCCAGAACCAGCGGGCGCGGGCCAGGTCGGTGACCACGAGCTCGGCGTAGACGCAGCGGACGATGTCGGGCGGCGGAGGCAGCGCGCCAGTGGCCATGATCAGGATCCTTCCGTGCCGAACCGCGGAACGCGGGCGTCCTCGAGGGCGACGTGCACGATGCGGGAGTCGGTGTAGAAATCCAGGCTGTGCTGCCCGCCTTCCCGGCCGAGGCCGCTGGCCTTCACTCCCCCGAACGGAGTGCGCAGGTCACGCACGTTGTGCGAGTTGAGCCACAGCATCCCGGCGTCCACCGCGGCGGCGACCCGGTGGCCCCGGCGCAGATCCCGCGTCCAGAGGTAGGCGGCCAGGCCATAGCGGGTGTCGTTGGCCAGCCGGATCGCGTCGGCCTCGGTGTCGAACGGGGTGACGCAGACCACCGGTCCGAAGATCTCCTCGCGGAAGATGCGCATCTCCGGCCGGACGTCGGCGAAAACGGTCGGCGCCAGGTAGTTGCCGGCCGGCAGGTGCGCGGGACGGCGCCCGCCCGCCACCAGCCTGGCTCCCTCATCCAGACCGGACTGCACGTATTCCATGACGCGGCAGTAGTGCTCCGGGTGGATGAGCGCGCCCACCTCGGTGGCCGGATCGGACGGCGGGCCGACCCGGATGCGTTCGGCCCGCCGGGCCAGCCGGCTGACCAGTTCGCCGTAGACCGATCGCTGCGCCAGGATCCGCGAGCCGGCCGTGCACCGCTCGCCGTTCAGCGAGAACACCCCGAACAGGGCGCTGTCCGTGGCCGCGTCGAGGTCGGCGTCGGCGAACACGATGCAGGGGGACTTGCCGCCCAGTTCCATCGACAGGCCCTTCAGGCCCGGCGCGGCCGCGGCCATGATGACCTGCCCGGTCGACGTCTCGCCGGTGAACGAGATCCGCGGGACCAGCGGGTGCGTCACCAGGGCCGCGCCGGCCACCTCGCCGATCCCGTGCACCATGTTGAACACGCCGTCCGGGATACCCGCCTCCGACATGATCTCGGGTAGCAGGCTGGCCGACAGCGGCGACCACTCCGCGGGCTTGAGGATCACCGGGCACCCGGCGGCCAGGCTGGGCGCGAGCTTCCAGGTTTCCAGCATGAACGGGGTATTCCACGGCGTGATCAGCCCGGCCGGGCCGGCCGGCTTGCGGATGACGTAGCCGAGCTGGGCCGTGCCGGTCCGGTACGCGTCCTCGTGCAGGGTCACGATCATGTCCGCGAAGAACCGGAAGTTCTCCGCCGCCCGTTCGGCCTGACCGCGGGCCTGGGTGATCGGCAGGCCGGTGTCGAAGGTCTCGAGCTCGGCGATGCGTGCGCCGCGACGCTCGATTTCGTCCGCGATCCGGTTCAGCACCCGCGCCCGCTGCCGGGCGGGCATGCCGGGCCACGGCCCGTCCGTGAACGCGCGGTGCGCGGCACGCGCGGCGCGATCGACATCCTCGGCGCCGCCGGCGGCCACCTGGGCGTAGGCCTCGTTGCTGACCGGGTCGGCGACGGTGAAGGTCGCTCCGTCCGCGCTCGGTGACCTCGCGCCGGCGATGAAGTGGTCCAGCCTGCCGGGTAGCCCGAGCGGGGCGTCATGCGACTGGCTCAGCACGGCCGTCATGCGGTTGGTCCCTCCTGGGAGTCGCGGACGGGCTGTCGTGCCACCAGGTCGCTGATCGGCGGGCTCAGCACCGGGGCTCCGGCGCGCAGCAGGTCGGTGATCCGCTGTCGCCCGGTCTCGCTGACCCCGGCCAGGGGCGGCCGGACGTAGCCGGAGCCGAGCAGGCCCGCCTGCTGCAGTACCCACTTGGCCGGGGCCGGGTTGGTCTCGGTGAAGATCACGTCGACCAGGGGGTGCAGCGCGTAGTGCAGCTCGCGGGCCTTCTCCTGCTCACCGGCCGTCCAGAGCTCGAACATCTGCGCGACCGCCGCGGGCGCCAAGTTGGCGACTGCGCTCACGAAGCCGACCCCGCCGAGAGCGAGCAGCGGCAGGCACAGCAACTCGATGCCGGACCAGACCAGGATGTCCCGGCCGCACTGGTACAGCACGCGGGAGAAATGCTCGAAATCCCTGGTGGTCTCCTTGACCCCGATGACGTTGCCGTATCGTTGCCGCAGCCGGGCGATGGTCTCCGGGGCGATATCGACGGCGGTGCGGGACGGGACGTTGTAGACGACGATGGGCATGTCCGGGTTCTGCCCGGCCACGGCGGCGTACCACTGGAACAGGCCCTCCTGCGTGGGCCGCGCGTAGTACGGCGTGATCACCAGCGCGGCATCCGCGCCCAGTTCGGCCGCTGCGGCGGTGAGCTGGAGCGTCTCGTCGAGCCGGGCGGAACCGGTACCGGGCAGGAACGGCACCCGGTCCGCGATCACCCGGGCGGCCTCGGTCATCGCGGTGATCCGCTCCTGGAGCGTCTGCGCGCTCGGCTCGCCGGTCGAGCCGCCGAGCGAGATGCCGTGCGAGCCGGAGTCAAGCTGCCAGCCGATCAGGCGGCGCAGGCCCTCGGTGTCGAGCTGCCCGTCTTCGGTAAACGGGGTGACCACGGGGGCGATGGAGCCGCGAAGCGACGACGGGTCGGAGCGGAACCTCATGGCGCCTGCTCCTGTTCGCTGAGCCAGGCCTCGTAGGCGGCTCGCCAGCGTTCGCCGAGCGGGTACAGCCCGTCGAGCTCCGCGCCCGACGCGACCTGGGTGGCGACGAACTCCTCCTGCCGCTCCTGCTCGCGGGCATCGGCGAGGACCTCCGCCGCCAGGCCCGGCGGGAGCACCACCACACCGTCGTCGTCGCCCACCACCAGATCGCCCGGCTGAACCGTGACGCCCGCGCAGGCCACCGTGACACCCCACTCCCACGGCACGTGCCGCCGACCGAGCACGGCGGGGTGGACGGCCGCGTGATAGGCGGGGATGTCCAGCTCGGCGAGCCGGGCGGCGTCCCTGATGGCCCCGTCTGTCACGATGCCAGCGGCGCCGCGAACCTGGGCCCGCAGGGCCAGGATGTCGCCGATGGTGCCCGCCGACGGCTCCTGGCGGGCGTCGATCACGAGCACCTCACCGGGCCGGATCTGCTCGATCGCCTGCTTCTGGGCGTTCATCCCGCCGCCGTACCGGGCGAACAGGTCCTCACGCAGCGGCAGGTAGCGCAGCGTCCGGGCGAACCCGGTCATCCGCTGGCCCGGCTTGGTCGTCCGGAGCCCGTCCATCGTCAGCCCGTTCAGCCCGCGCTTGCGCAACTGGGAAGCCAGCGTGGCCGTGGACACCTGGCCGAGCCCTTCAAGCAGCGCCGGGAGCAGGACCGGGCGGCCGGCGGCCGGCCCAGTGGCAGCCGACTCAGTGCCGTTCTGGTTGCGGTTGACGCCGAACGCGGCGTCCCTGGCCTCGTCCGTCAGCCGCGGCATCGCGCCGAACGGCGGCAGGACGTACCCGGCCTCGACGATCGGGCTGCGCAGCCGTCCCGTCGTCATCTCCCCGGCGGTGACCTCGATCTCGACCAGGTCGCCCGGCTCGACGACCGTCGACCCGGCCGGCGTCCCGGTCAGGATCACGTCTCCCGGTTCCAGCGTCATCAGCCTGGACAGGTCCGCGACGATGTCGTCGAGGCCGAACAGGAGTTCCTCGCCGAGCTTGGCGTCCTGCGCGATCTCCCCGTTCTTCCAGGTGCGCAGGCGCAGCGCGGCGGGATCGATCGCGCGGGCGTCGAGCAGCCGGGGGCCCAGCGGCGTCAGCCCGTCGATGCCCTTGGAGCGGACGTTGCCGCCGCGGTCGGCGTAGCGCAGGTCGTACACGGCGAAGTCGTTGGCGGCCGTCACCCAGGCGACATGGCTCCAGGCCGCGCCGCGTTCCACCCGGCTGGCCCGGTCACCGATCACGAGCGCCACCTCGCCCTCGAAGGAGAGCAGCGCGCATCCCGGCGGCCGGGCGACCGGATCATCGCTGGCGGCCAGGGACGACGGCGGCTTGAGGAAATAAGAAGGCCAGGACGGTACGGAGCCGCGCTGCAGCGCCCGGCTCCGGTAGCTCACGTGAACCGCGATGATCTTCGATGGCGGGGCACTCAGCACTATTGGGTGCCCCAGACCTCTTCGGCGGTCTCCGCGACGAGGCGCAGCTTGGCGATCTGCTGGTCCCGGGACAGCGAATTGCCCTCCAGCGTGGAGGAGAAGCCGCACTGCGGGGACAGGCACAGCTGGTCGATCTCCACGAACTTGCCGGCTTCCTCGATCCGGCGCTTGATGTCGTCCTTCGCCTCCAGCTCGCCTTTCTTGCTCGTGACCAGGCCGAGGACGACGTACTTGCCCTTCGGCACGAAACGCAGCGGCGCGAACCCGCCGGAGCGCTCGTCGTCGAACTCCATGAAGTAGCCGTCCACGGTCAGCTCGTTGAACAGGGCGTCGGCCACGAAGTCATAGCCGCCCTGGGCCACCCACGAGGAGCGGAAGTTGCCGCGGCACATGTGCGTCGTGACCGTCATCCCGGCGGGCTTGTCCCGCAGCGCCCGGTTGATGGACCTGATGTAGGTCTCGTGCTGGTGCTCGGCGTCCTCGCCGCGCCGGGTGATCTCGGCGCGCTGCGCCGGGTCGTTGAGGTACGCCAGGCTGGTGTCGTCAAGCTGGAGGTAAGTGCAGCCGAGGTCGGCCAGCCGCCCGATCTCGTCCGCGTAGGCGGCGCCGAGGTCCTCCCAGAACATGTCGATGCGGGGGTATACGGCCTGGTCGATCGCCGCGGGCCCGCCGCGGTAGTGGACCAGGCTGGGCGCGGGGATGGTCAGCTTCGGGGTCGCCTGCGGGGACGCCGCGGCGGCGGTGTCGCAGAGGAACTCGAACGCGGAGCCGAAGATGGTGTGATCCATCCCCAGCTTGCCCGTGACCTTGATCGCGGACGGGGTGAACTCGATGTCGCCGGCCTCGTTGTGGAACACGCTGCGCAGGTTCTGTTCGGCCTTCTGCACGCCGGCGATCTCGTATATGAAGTCCATGTGCCACGAGGCCCGCCGGAACTCGCCGTCGGTGACCGAGCGCAGCCCGATGTCTGCCTGCATCGCGACCGCGTCGCGGATCGCGGCGTCCTCGATGGCGCGCAGGTCATCGAGGGAGATCGCGCCGCGGGCGGCGTCCTCGCGCGCCCGCAGCAGGGCGCGGGGGCGGAGCAGGCTGCCGACGTGATCGGCGCGGAAGGGCGGTGTCGTGCGTACGGACATGGGATCCTCTCTGCGAGATGTAAGGCGCTCGTCAGGCCGGCGCGCTGGCCGGCGCGGGTACCCGGTCTCCGATCGCGTTCGCGTCCAGCGATGTCCACGGGGTCGGGTCGAACCACGCGGGCCAGCCGGCCTCGTTGGTCACCCGCGCGGCGTCCAGGTTCGCGCGCAGCGTGGCCAGGTCCCGGTCCACCTCGTAGATGGCCAGGTGAGTGGCGACCGTGGGAGAAGAGGCGTCGATCACCTCGGGCTCGAGGCGGAACCTCCAGTTGGCCAGGAAACCGGGTACCTGCGTGTTCTCATCGGCGTGCTCGCGGTACCAGGCGACGAACTCGTCGTTGCCGAGGCCCTCCGGCGGTGCGCTGAACACCAGGTACAGGTGATCCGCCAGGCGCGCCCCGGCCGGGTTGCCGTGCGAATGGCAGTTGAAGGACGCGAACGTGATCTGCGGGAACCAGGTGGGCAACTGCATCCGGCCGGACGCGACCTCCTTGTCGAGCTCGCGCATGACGTCCCGCGGATCGCCCTCGAGCTCGTAGGCGGACAGGTACCGGTGGCCCGAGGGCGTCCACTCGCCCTTCACCGTCTGCAGGCGGTAGCGGCGGGCGGCGACGAAGCCCGGCACCACCAGGATCTCACCCAGGTGGAAGTCGTACCACCGGTTGTACTCCTCGTCGGAGATCGCCTCCGGCGGCTTGCTGAACACGAGGTGCAGGTTCTCGGACATCCGGGTCCTCCGTGTGGTCGGCGGTGACAGGCAGCGCAACATGCGGAATGTGGCGCCCGGGACTGGCCTGGCTGGCTGAATCGTATATCGTTTGCCATGTGCTGACTAGTGGACGGCCCGTCCGCCGCCGTGTCGCGGGCAACGAATCGCGGGCGGTGGCGGGTTGACGACCAGCACCTATAGGAGCAGCGCCATCGGTGGAGTAGCCGTCCCGGGCGTTCCGGTGCAGCTGTTCGAGCCCCGGCTGGTGGATATACCCAACGCCATACCTCAGGCACGGAGGACCGACTGATGGACGACGAGCTGTACGAGAAGGGGATCGCGATCCGCGAGGAGATGCTCGGCCCCGAGCACGGGCGGGCCAAGGTGGAGAGCCAGCCCGAGTTCACCAGGGAGTTCGAGGAGCTGGTGACCCGGTACTGCTTCGGCTCGGTCTGGGGGCGCGAAGGGATTTCCCGCGGTACGCGCAGCATGCTCACGATCGCCATGCTCGTTGCCCAGGGGCGCGCCCAGGAAATCCGGTGGCATGTGAAGGGCGCCATCAACAACGGGGTCTCCAAGGACGAACTGCGCGAGGTCCTGATGCACGCGGCCATCTACTGCGGCATCCCGGCCGCGGTCGACGGCTTCCGCAACGCGTCCGCCGTGCTCGCCGAACTGGGGCTGGAGTGAGCGGGCCTGCCCCGGCCGCCGGCCTGGTCGGGTTCGTCGGCCTGGGTAACATGGGCCGGCGGATGGCCGCCAACCTCGCGGCGGCAGGCTTCCCGCTGGTCGTCAGGGACAGCGACGCCGACGCGCAGCAGCGGTTCATCGCCGGGCATGGCGGGGAGCCCGCCACCTCGCCGCGGTCGTTCGCCGAGGCGGGAGTCGTCGTGACGATGCTCCCTGACGGGGGTGCCGTGCGTGCGGCCATGCTCGGCTGGGAGGGCGGGATCGCCGCCGCGCTCAAGCCGGGGGCGGTGGTGCTGGACATGAGCTCGTCGGACCCGGTCGGCACGAAGGCGCTGGCGCAGGACCTCGTGCCGGCCGGCATCCGGGTGATCGACGCGCCGGTTTCTGGCGGGATCACCCGGGCCGAAGCGGGTACCCTGTCGCTCATGGTCGGCGGCCAGGACGAGGACGCGTTCGCGCAGGTGCTCCCGGTGCTCCAGACGCTGGGCCAGCGTATCTTCCGGACCGGGCCGCTCGGATCCGGCCACGCCATGAAGGCG
>Ga0207646_10007673_pt1 | contig 10924 bp, 8 predicted proteins | sample KBSK5502metaG_FD_184343 | JGI IMG/M metagenome (GOLD analysis project Ga0207646, IMG submission 184343) | Corn, switchgrass and miscanthus rhizosphere microbial communities from Kellogg Biological Station, Michigan, USA - KBS K5-50-2 metaG... | ecosystem: Host-associated > Plants > Roots >...
TTCGGTGGCGCAGCTCAAGGAGCTGGCCGGAGGCATCGAGCTGAAGCTGGATGCAGACGCGACCGCCGCGCTCGATCAGGCGAGCGGCTGGCGCGCCGCCTAGCGCGTGACCTGTTCGGGCTGCGGCCAGGCAAATCCGGCCGGCGCCCAGTTCTGCGGCGGCTGCGGGACGCGCCTGGCCGCGGTCTGCTCCTCGTGCCAGGCGCCGAACCCTCCGGGCAACCGCTTCTGCCACCAGTGCGGGGCGACCCTGGGCACGCCGGCCGCCGCTGATCCGTCCGCGTCGCCGCACGCCTACACGCCGCGACACCTGGCCGAGAAGATCCTCACCGGTGCCGGCGCGCTCAAGGGCGAGCGCAAGCAGGTGACGGTGCTGTTCGTCGACGTGGCCGGCTTCACGTCCCTCTCAGAGCGGCTCGATCCCGAAGAGGTCCACCGGCTGATGAGCCGCGCCTTCGACCTGATGCTGGCCGAGGTCCACCGCTTCGAGGGTACGGTCAACCAGTTCCTGGGCGACGGCATCATGGCCATCTTCGGCGCGCCGATCGCGCACGAGGACCACGCGGTCCGCGCCGTGCACTCCGCGCTCGGCATCGCGCGGGCGCTCGAGGCGTACCAGACGGAGCTGCTCCCGCGCGGTATTCGCTTTCAAGCCCGGCAGGGGCTCAACACCGGTCTCGTGGTGGTGGGCAGCATCGGAAGCGACCTGCGCATGGACTACACGGCGGTGGGTGATGCCACCAACGTGGCTGCGCGCATGCAGCAAGTGGGGGAGCCGGGCCGCGTGACGATCTCGGAAGCGACCCACCGCCTCGTGCGCGGTTACTTCGAGACGCGGCCCCTCGGCGAGATGGCGATCAAGGGCAAGGCGGACCCGGTCGCTGCGTGGGAAGTGGTTGCGGCACGCGAGACCCGCACGCGGCTGGAGGTCGCCGCCGAGCGCGGGCTGACGCCGTTCGTAGGGCGAGAGCGGGAACTGGGCCTGCTACTCGAAGCCTTCGAGCGCGGCCGGGGCGGCCACGGTCAGGTGGCGTTCCTCGTGGCCGAAGCCGGCATGGGCAAGTCACGCCTGCTGACCGAGCTGCGTCGGCGGATCGAGGGCGCGGCCGCCTGGCACGAGGGGCATTGCCTCTCCTTCGGCCGCGCCATCCCCTTCCATCCACTCGTCGCCCTGCTCCGGCGGCAGCTCGGAATCGAGGAAGGGGACGCGGAAGCCACGATCGCCGCGAAGGTCGAGCGCGGGCTGGCCGCGATCGGTCCCGATCTCACCCCGGCCGAGCCGTATCTCCGGGCGCTCCTGTCCATCGATCCCGGCAATGCCGACGTGCGCTCCATGACCCCCGCTCAGCGGCGCGCCGAGACCTTCGAGGCGCTGAGGAGCGTGCTTGTCCGGAGTGCCGAGCGACGGCCGCAGGTGCTGGTGATCGAGGACCTGCACTGGATCGATGGGGTGAGCGAGCAGTTCCTGACGACACTGACCGAGAGCGTGCCCGCCCTGCGCGCGCTGCTCGTGTTCTCCTACCGTCCGGGGTACGCGAGCCCGTTCGGCGAGCGGAGCTACTTCACCCGCGTGGTGCCGGGGGCACTGTCCTCCGAGGAGAGCGCGCGCATCGCCCAGGCGGTGCTCGCGGCCGACGCTCTTCCCGCTGAGCTCCGGACCATGATCGTGGCCAAGGCCGAGGGCAATCCCTTCTACATCGAGGAGCTGGTCCGGTCGCTGGAGGAGACCGGGGCGCTCCAGACGGTCGAGGGTCGCCTCGCCCTCACCCGGCCCCTCTCGCAGATCGCGGTCCCCGGCCGCATCCAGGACGTGCTCGCGGCGCGCATCGACCGCCTGGCCGAGGCACCCAAGCTCACCCTGCAGCTCGCCTCGGTGATCGGGCGCGAGTTCAGCCGGCGCCTGGTCGATCGCGTGTCCCAGATCGGCGAGAGCACCGACGGCGCCCTGCGGGAGCTGAGCGCGCTCGAGCTGATCCACGAGCGCCGCCGGCTTCCCGAGCTGGCCTACGGCTTCAAGCACGCCCTGACCCAGGACGTGGCCTACGCCTCCCTGCTCGTGCAGCGGCGTCGCGAGCTCCACCACCTCGTCGGCGCGGCCATCGAGGAGCTCTATGCCGACCGCCTGCCCGAGCACTACGAGGTCCTCGCGCATCATTTCTCGAACACCGACGATCCCGAGCGCGCCCTCACCTACCTGATCCGGGCCGCCGAGAAGGCGACCCAGGCCTTCGGCCTCCGGCAGGCCCTCGATCTCTACGGAGAGGCGCTGGGCGCGGCCGCCCTGCTCGGGGATCGCGTGCCCGCGACGACGCTGATGGCCATCCACTCCGCCCGGGCGGATCTCTTCTTCGGTGTCGGCGATTTTGAGCGATCACGCGAGGCGGCCGAGGCCCTCATCGGCCTCGCCCGGAGCGCGCAGGACCATGTCGCCGAGGCCAATGCGCTGATTCAGTGCGCCTCGGCCCTGCAGTGGGCGGAATACTTCCCCGCCGCGCTGGAGCGCGCGCGCGAGGCAATCGAACTCGCGGAGGCGGCGGGCGCCGAGCGGCCGCTGGCCGGCGGCCTGTTCGTCCGCGGGTACGTGCACGCGGTCAGCGGTCGCCTCGACGCCGCGAAGGAGGACGTCGAGCGCGCCCTCGCGATCGGGCGGGCGGTGGGCGATACTGGTCGGCAGGCCCTGGCGTTGCACACGCTCGCGCTCCGTTCGGCCTGGCAGGGAGACTACCGGGAGAGCCTGGAGCTGGCGACCGAGGGTGTGCGCCTCGCCCGCGAGCACCGTCTGGTCATCCCACTCCTTCGCTGCCTCTGGAATCAGGGCGCGGCGTGGACCGACGTGGGCAAGTACGACGCCGGGCGGGCCGCGCTGACCGAAGGATTGGCCTTCGCGGAGCGGATCGGAGACGACGCTTTTATCCCACGGTTCCAGAACACGCTCGGCTGGCTCCATATGGAGTGCGGCGATCTCGGCCGGGGCATGGATCTGTCCGAGCAGTCCTACGAGGTGACCGGACGCTCGTCTCGCGCCGGGCACGGGACCGGAGCCGAGCGGCGCGCGTTCATCCGGAACAACGAGGCCGACGCCTGGATGACGCGAGGCGATCTGGCCAGCGCGGCCGAGGCGCTCGCGGAGTCCCATCACATCGTCCTGCATCCTCCCCCGTCGCGCTGGATGACGTGGCGCTACGCGACCCACTGTTACGCGAGCCAGGGGCAGCTGGCGCTGCTGCGGGGCGACGCCGGGCGCGCGCGGCGCCTGGCCGACCAGAGTCTCGAGCTGGGTGTGCCGACGGGGTCGCGCAAGTTCGAGGCCTGGGCCTGGCGCATCAGGGGCGAGGGCGCCACGCTGCGGCACGCCTGGAGTGAGGCGGAGGAGGCGCTGCAGCGCTCACTCACGCTCGCGGAAGCGATTGGGCAGCCACGCCAGACGTGGCTGAGCCACGTCGCGCTCGGACGGCTCGACGCGGCGCGTGGGCGGCGGGACGAGGCCCTCGCGCGCTACCGCGCCGCGTGGGCTATCATCACCGCATTGCGGGCCGCGACGCGGGATGCCGGTCTGCGGGCCGGCCTCGAGTCGTCGCCCCTCGTTCTCGAAGTCGAATCCCTGAAAGGGAGATAGCGATGCCCAGGACCGAGTTCGGAGTCCTCATTCCCACCCGCGAGGCGATCATGTCGGACCGCCCGGAGACGGGTCCGCTGCTCGCCATGGCCGAGCGCGCGGAGGCGACCGGCTTCGACTCGGTCTGGATCGGGGATTCGATCACGGCCCGGCCGCGTCACGAGCCGCTGACCTTGATGGCCGCCATCGCGGCGCGCACGAGGCGGGTACGCCTGGGTACCGGGGTGCTGCTGCCCGCGCTGCGGAACCCCGTGGTCCTCGCCCACCTCATCGCCACCGTGGACCGGGTGGCCGAGGGTCGGGTGATCCTCGGCGTCGGGATCGCCGCCGACACCCCGGCCATCCGCAAGGAGTTCGCGGCCTGCGGCGTGCCGTGGGAGCGGCGGGTGGGGCGCTGTCTCGAGACGCTCGAGATCTGCCGCGCGCTGTGGCAGCGCGACGGCGTCACGTTCCACGGCAAGCATTTCGTGCTGGACGGCGCTACCGTCGGGCCAAAGCCGCACCGGGCGGGCGGGCCGCCCATCTGGATCGGGGGCGGGGGCCCGATCGCATTCCGCGAGGCCGCGCGCTTCGACGCGTGGTTCCCGACGGGCCCGAGCGTGGAGTTCTTCGCCGAGCATTTCCCGCGCATCCAGGCCGCCGCCCGCTCGGCGGGCCGTCCCGCCGACGCGGTGTCGGGCGCGGCCTACGTGACGCTCGCCCTGGACCCCGACAAGGCGAAGGCGGAGCAGCGCCTGCTCGAGTTCCTCGAGACCTACTACGCAGCGCCGGCCGCCGCGATCATGGCGCGCCAGGCGACCTACGCCGGGCCCATCGAGGGCTGCGTGGAGTGGCTGCAGCGGTGGGTCGACGCGGGCGTGCGCCACCTCGCGCTGCGCTTCGCGGGTGGAGACCAGCTCGCCCAGGTGGACGAGGCGGCGACGCGCCTCCTGCCGCGCCTGCGCCGCTAGCGGCTCTTGAGGCGCAGCTCCTCGGGCGGCCCCGCGTAGGGGAACGAGGGGATCAGGTTCAGCCCGGCCTGCTCCATCCGCGGGCCGAACGCGCGGATGAACCCGTTCTCCCAGATCGGGGCGAAGACCACGCGCTCCTGGACCAGCCGCTGGATCTGGTGGAGCATCTCCTCGCGCTTCTTGCGGTCCATCTCCTGCAGCTGCGCCTGGAAGAGGGTCTCCAGCTCCGGGATGCTGCCGTAAGAGAGGACGCCCTTGCCGGTCGCGAAGGCCTCCAGACGCGTGGAGGCGTTGCCGGCGGAGCCGGTCGCGCCCACGAAGAGGTTCTTGAGCTTCTTGTCACGCCAGGCCGAGAGCAGCGCCGCGCGCTCCATCGTCCGCACACGCGTGCGGATGCCCACCGCGCCGAGATAGTTCGCGATGGCCTCGCCCATCGAGTTGTAGGGCGGGAACGGGGTGAGCTCGCCCGCGTCGAACCCGTTCGGGAAGCCGGCCTCGGTCAGCAGCGCCCGCGCGCGCTTGGGATCGTAGGGATCGGCCGGGACGGGGAGCGCGAACTCCTGGTGACGGGGCACGATGTTGCCGGTGGGCGCCGAGAACCCGAGCGACTCCGCCTCGTTGATCGCCTGGCGGTCGATGGCCAGGCTCGCGGCCAGCCGCACCCGTCGGTCCGCCCATGGCGAGCCGGCGGTCCACTGCTCGGGGAACATGAGGAAGAGAACGCCGTTCGTCCGCATCGCGGTCAAGGTCAGGCCCGGAGTCCGCCGCACGTCCTCGGCGATGGGCCCGTTCACGAAGTAGACGATATCCACCTCGCCCCGCTTGAGCGCGGCGGCGCGCGTGGACTCCTCGGGGATGCTGCGCATCACGAGGCGCTTGACGCTCGGGGTCTTGCGCCAGTAGCCCTCGAAGGCCTCGAGGGTGAGCTCGATCCCGGGCTGGAAGCTCACGAACTTGAATGGCCCCGCGCCGATCGGGGCCCTCCGGAAGCCGTCCTCGCCGACCTTCTCGATGTACTTCTTCGGCACGATCCAGCCCGCGCCGGAGGCGCTCGTGCCGTAGAAGGTCATGAAGTCGGGCCACGGATCTTTCAGATGAAAGCGGACGTGGGTCGGGTCCACCACCTGGACCTCCCGCACCCGCTCCTTGAGGAGGGGCGCGGCCGCGCCGCGATAGCGCTCGAAGGAGAACTTCACGTCCTCGGCGGTGACCGGATCGCCGTTGTGGAACTTGATGCCCTTGCGGAGCACGAACTCCCAGGTGCGGCCGTCCTTCGACATGGTCCACGACTCCGCGAGGCTCGGGGCATTCAGGCTCTGAGGCATCGGCTTCACGAGCGCGTCGTGGAGCGCGTAGAAGATCATGAACGGCGTGATCTCCGCGTCGGTCTCCGCGGGATCGAGCCAGCGGGTGGCGAGGGTGACGTGGGCGGCCACGGTCACGGTGCCGCTCGGCTGGGCGCCGGCCGGCGCTCCGGCGAGGAGCACGAGCACCGCGAGGAACACCATAGGTCGGAGCGCACGGGCCATGGGCGCCTCCTGCCATCTCACCGAAGGTCGGCGGGGGAGAGACTACCACGGGGGCGTTCTGGTAGACTGCCGCTCGAACGCTGCCTCAACCCGCCTCACCGGAGGTCGGACATGACCCCGCTCTCGCGATCACTGTCGATCATCGGCTGCCTCGTCCTCGTCCGGGCGCTCGGGGCCATGCCGGCCCCCGCGCAGGAGCAGCCGCGGGCCGGCGGGGAGCTGGTCTTCCTCGTGGCCGCCGAGCCGCCCAGCTTCGACGCGCACCGGGAAGAAACGTTCGGCATGCTCCACCCGGGCGCCCCTCATTACAACACCCTGCTGCGGGTGGATCCCTTCGACCGGACCGGCACCAAGTTCATCGGCGACCTTGCCGAGTCGTGGACGGTCTCGCCCGACAAGCGCACCTACATCTTCAAGCTGCGCCGCGGCGTGAAGTTCCACGACGGCAGCATCATGACCGCGGCGGATGTGAAGGCCTCCTACGACAAGATCATCTTCCCACCGACCGGGGTCGTCTCGAGCCGTCAGGCCGCCTACAAGACGGTGGAGGCGGTGGAGGCGCCGAACGCGGACACGATCGTCTTCCGGCTGAAGTATCCCGAGGCCTCGTTCATCGCCAACCTGTCCTCACCGTGGAACTGGATCTACAAGGCCGAGATCCTGGCCAAGGACATCCACTGGTACGAGAAGAACGTGATGGGCACCGGGCCCTTCAAGTTCGTGGAGTACGTGCGCGGCTCGCACTGGGTGGGCAAGAAGAACCCGGACTACTGGAACAAGGGCAAGCCCTACCTCGACGGCTTCCGCGCGATCTTCATCCAGGACGCCTCGGCGCAGGTCGCGGCGATCCGCGGCGAGCGGGCGATGATCCAGTTCCGCGGGTTCACCCCGAGCCAGCGCGACGGGCTCGTCCAGGCCCTCGGCAACAAGATCACGGTGCAGGAGAGTCCGTGGAACTGCTCGATCCAGGTGGCGATGAACCAGGAGAAGAAGCCCTTCGGCGACAAGCGCGTGCGCCGGGCCCTCTCACTCGCCCTGGACCGCTATGCCGGGTCGAAGGCCCTGTCGAAGATCGCGGTGGTGAAGGACGTTGCGGGCATCCAGGTGCCGGGCACCCCCTGGGCCACGCCGCCCGACGAGCTGGCCAAGCTGGCCGGATACGGCCCCGACATCAATACCGCGCGGACCGAGGCCAAGCGCCTCCTGAAGGAGGCGGGGCAGGAGGGCCTGAGCTTCACGCTGCTGAACCGCGGGGTGCCCCAGCCCTATGAGCCGGTCGGGATCTGGCTCATCGATCAGTGGCGCCAGATCGGGCTCAACGTCAAGCAGGTGACTCTCGAGTCCGCCGCGTGGCTGCAGGCGCAGAAGACCGGCGACTTCGAGGTGTCCACCAACGCCCCCTGCAACTCCATCGTCGAGCCCGACATGGACCTGCACTGGTTCCTCACCACGTCCCCGGTGAACTTCAGCAAGCACAAGGACACGGTGATGGACGAGCTGTACCAGAAGCAGTCCCGGGCGATCGATCCCGAGGAGCGCCGCAAGTATCTGCGCGCCTTCGAGAAGCGCCTCTACGACGACGAGGTTCACTACATCATGACCTTTCAGTGGAACCGCATCGTCCCGCATCTGGCCAAGGTGCGCGGCTGGACCATCACCCCCAGCCACTACCTGAACAACCAGCTCGATACGGTGTGGCTCGCCGAGTAGCGGCGTAGGACGTCAGGACGCCGGCGGCCGGTCGAGGAACTGATAGTCGAGCCGGATCCGGCCGTCGTCGCCCAGGACCAGGAAGTCGAAGCCGACCGCGGCCGCCGCGCCGCCGGCGGCCGGCACCATCTCCCAGTTGAACCACACCCCGTTGTGGTGCGCCTCCGCGGTACCCGAGGACCTGAAGACGAAGCCCCCGGCCTTCACCCACTTCTCGTACGCGCCGGTGACGCGGGCGTCGAGGGCCTCGTAACCACACGCCTCGAGCGTCGGAGTGAAATGGGCACCGTCCTGCGCCCAGAGGGCGGCGATGGACTCACGCCTCAGTGCGGCGTCCGGTTCGTTCCACACAGCTACGTAGCGATCCACGAGCTCGGCGGGCTTGATCATGATTTTCCTCCCGGGGCCAATGATCCTTCTGGACGGTCGGCTCGCAATTACCAGGCAGGTAATGATCACTTCAGCCGTCTCAGCCTGCGGTTCACAGCGGCCAGGTCGAAGGCCTCGGGGTCGAAGCGGCCGCCCACCCAGGCCAGCAGGTCCTCGTGCTCGGGGTGGCGGCGATCGCGGATTGCTTCGAGGAAGTTATCGTAACCACCCGCACCGCCGCAGTCCTCTGGGGGACAGGCGCGCTCGCCCGCCAGGCACTCGGGTGAAAGAAAGGCGGGATCGGGCGGGTCGATCTTCTCCACCACCACCTCATGTGTCCAGTTGTCGCCGAGGTCGTACAGGTATTCGAAGCGGGCGCCCTCGATCGGTGCCGCCTCGCGGAGGGTCAGTCGCGACTCCTCCTGGACCTCGTAATGCGGCTCATCCGGCTCCGGTTCGCCGTAGCGCCGACCGCCCACGATCCACTCGTGGAGGTGCACGCTCTGCCAGCCCATGACCCTCTGAAACACGGTGTGCAGGCGATCGAGACGGAGGTCGCCGCGCGCTCTGATGCGCCGCCAGATCGGTGGCTCGACCTCGGCCAGCGTGATCTTGAGCTGGTAGACCGGCGCGGCGGCGGCCGCGCGTGTCAGAGGACGCGGTGACATCGGGCTCATACGTGGACGACCGCCTTTTCCGCTTGACAGCTTCGGCGTGGGGCCATCGTGATGCGCGCCCCGCGCTCGGTGAATGCCAGCCTGGATGCGCGCACTTGCCCACCGTTGCGCGTTCGGGCGGGCGCCGACCGAAGATCACTAGTCGTCCGCGGAACGCGCGGGCTGGGTCCTCCCAGGCGCCCCGGAAATCGAGGTGTAGAGTCGGTCCAGCCGAAGGAGGCCACGCCATGCCGACCGACTTGCCCACGCTGCTGGTCTCTCCGCAGCGCGTCCAGGAGCTGGAGTGCCTCGGTGACGAGATCGCCGAGCTGTCCGCCCAGCTCGACGCCGCCACCGCGCGCCTGCTCGCCCTGATCCGGGACTTCGACGCGCGCGGTGGCTGGAACACCGGCTTCCGCTCCTGCGCCCACTGGCTCGCCTGGCGGGTCGGCCTTGATCTGGGCGCGGCCCGTGAGCACGTCCGCGTCGCGCGCGCCCTCGGGACGCTGCCCCTGCTGGCCGAGGCCGTCGCTCGCGGAGAGCTGTCCTACGCCAAGGTTCGCGCCCTGACCCGCGTGGCCACGCCCGAGACCGAAGCGCGATTGCTCGCGGTGGGCCGCGCGGGCACTGCCTGCCACGTGGAACGCATCGTTCGCGGCTGGCGCCGGGTGGACCGCCAGGCCGAGGCGCGTGAGGCGGCGCGGCAGCACGCGGGCCGGGCGCTCCATGTCTATCAGGTCGAGGATGGCACGGTGGTTGTCCGCGGGCGGCTCGCCCCGGAGGTGGGTGCGTTGCTCCTGCGGGCGCTCGAGGCCGCGCGCGAGACGCTGTATCAGCGGGCGCGCGTCAGCGGCGTCCCTGCGCCAGCCGATCCTGCCATGGAGAGGCCGACCCGGGCGCAGCAGCAAGCGGACGCGCTGGCCCTGCTGGCCGAGACGGCGCTGCACCACGAGCTCGACCCCGGCGCGCCGGGCGAGCGCTACCAGGTGGTGGTCCATGTGGACGCCGTGGTGCTCGCTGACCCCGCGCAACCCGGCCAATCCGTGATGGAAGAAGGCAGCCACGTTCCCGCGGAAACGTCCCGGCGTCTGGCCTGCGACGCGAGCCGGGTGGTGATGCGGCACGATGATGACGGGCGCGTGATGGAGGTGGGCGCCCGGACCCGGACGATTCCGCCCGCGCTGCGGCGGGCGCTGCATCATCGGGATCGGAGCTGCCGCTTTCCGGGCTGTGGCGTGCGGGTCGGCCAGGGGCATCATGTGCGCCACTGGGCTCAGGGCGGCCCCACCACGCTCACGAACCTCGTCTTGCTCTGTCGCCGTCATCATCGGGCGGTCCACGAGGACGGCTACCAGGTCGCGCGGGGGCCGGACGGCACGCTGGAATTCCGCCGGCCGGACGGCCGGCCGCTGCCCGAGATGGCGCCGACGGGCGCTGTGCCCTCGAATCCCATCGAGGCTCTCCGAAAGTGTCACGAATCGCAGGGCCTTCATCTCCACGCGCGGACGTCATGCCCCGGCTGGCTCGGGGAGCGGCTGGACGTGGACTGGGCGATCGGTGTGCTGCACCCTCGGGGCGCCATGCTCAGGCCAGGTGCCGCGCCATGATGGTGACGTCCCGCCCCATGTACGGCTCGCGCGAAAGGATCCTCCAGTCGAGCTTCTGGTACAGCCCTTCCGCGCCATTCGTGTAGAGGTAGAGGACGGGTATGCCGAAGGCGGCGGCGCGGTCCATCACGTCCCGGACGAGGGCACGGGCGACCCCACGGCCTCTCGATCGGCATTCATCCGGGTCTGGATATGGTCGAGCCAGCCGTCGACGGTACCACCCGGGTAGTGATGTCCCCACTCGCTGAAGTGCCATTCCGCCACGACCGGCGCAAGGTGCGGGCGTTCGGCAAGCGTTCGGACCCGCAAGCCGGATCAGCCGAGGGTCAGCACGGCCTTGCCCGGGTACTTGCGCGCGATCAGGTCGGCCGCGACCTGCGCGATCTCGCTCCACGGCCGCTCCACGCTGATGTGCGGGGCGAGCTGGCCCGCGGCCACCAGGTCGGCTAGGCGTCGCAGGCCGATCGCGGCGGGCTCGTTGCCCAGC
>Ga0207646_10007674_pt1 | contig 10923 bp, 10 predicted proteins | sample KBSK5502metaG_FD_184343 | JGI IMG/M metagenome (GOLD analysis project Ga0207646, IMG submission 184343) | Corn, switchgrass and miscanthus rhizosphere microbial communities from Kellogg Biological Station, Michigan, USA - KBS K5-50-2 metaG... | ecosystem: Host-associated > Plants > Roots >...
CACCGCTACCCTCTCGAGGCACGCGACGCACCTTCCGCGACCGCCGTGCTCACCGCAAGCGCCTGGGCGAGTGAGGCAGGGTCAGATGCCGCGACCGTCGGGTCAAGCCCCTGCTGACGCAGCTCATGCGCGGCGGATGCGCATGACGCTGCCAAGATGAGTGGCCGCAACGCCCGGCGCTCCTCATCGTCGAGGACGCTGACAAGACGCCGCACATGGTTCGCGGTCGGGAACGCAATCGCCTGCACCGGTCGCGTCGTCAGCAACTCCCGGATCCGATCCGCGCGCCACTTCGGACGTGTCACGATCGAGGCGAGTGGCGCTTCGTAGGCAACCCCACGACGTCGCAGATCGGCGGCGATCCGTGCCTGGCTGTCGGGGCTCCCGAGGACGAGAGCTGATCCGCCTCCGATCTCCGTCGCCGAATCCCACCCGTCGATCACGAGGTCGGCTCGAATGCCGTGCTCCTCCAGGGCGGTCTCTGTTCTGTCTCCGTCAGCAATGATCCGGCGACCGGCAAGCGCGCGCGCGTCGAAACCGAGCGCGGCGAAGCGCGCGAACGCCATCTCAACTCCATCTTCATCCGCAAAGACGAACGTGGTGAACGAGGCAAGATCCTCCAACACCCGATCCAATGGCGCCCACGAGGCCGGGACGCCGGTCTCGAGCGGAGCGACGTGAAGAACCTCAGCGCCAAGGCACTCGAGTGGCGCAGTCAGCGCATCGGGATACGAGGCCGGGATGAGGACGCGACGCCCGAACAGTGGGCGGTTCTCCACCCAGCGCAGTCGCGGCATGAGCGAAACCACCCCGCCGACGACGAGGATCGCGGGAGGGCGCAACACCGCTTCTTCCATCCTGACGGCGATTGTCGCGAGCGTGCCGATCACGACCTTCTGCTGCGCCGTGGCACCCCACCGGATGGCGGCAACAGGAGTCTCAGGCCCGCGGCCACTGTCGATCAGGGTGCGGATGAGATGATCGTGGTTCGCGACGCCCATGAGGATCACGATCGTGTCAGCGCCGACGAGGTGATCCCAGTGGATGTCGGGGGCTTCGCCAATCGGGCCGGCACGCCCGGTGACGATGGCGACGCTCGCCGCGATCCCTCGGTGCGTCACGGGGATGCCCGCGTAAGCTGGAACGCCGATGGCCGATGTCACTCCGGGGACGATCTCGAACCGGATGTCTCGCGCGGCGAGATACTCGGCCTCTTCACCGCCACGGCCAAACACGAACGGGTCGCCGCCTTTCAGCCGCACGATCATCTGTCCGTTCCGTGCACGCTCCTCGAGCAACGCGTTGATGGCCGGCTGGTCCATCGTGTGCGATCCCGCTTCTTTGCCCGCGTAGATGCGCTCAGCCCGCGCAGGCAGCCGATCGAGAATCGCGTCGCTGACAAGATTGTCGTAGACGACCACGTCAGCCACCTCTAACAAGCGCGCCGCTTTGAGCGTCAGCAGGCCGGGATCGCCGGGACCCGCGCCCACGAGATACACGCAGCCGTCGCTCACACGGGCACCGTGACGGCGTGCTCGTGGCCCGGCATCTGCACTCGATACTTGCAGAGCGCGCAATTCATGCGCGCGTCGCCCTGCATGGCTTCGCGCTTGCGATCCTGTAGGACCGTGATGAGCTTCGGGTGTCCGTTGAGATAGTCACTCACTCGCACGTCGATGCCGGCGTGGTCAGCAGTGAACTCGTTCACGATGCGATGAATGCGCGGAATGAGGACGCCGGTGAAGAGGAAGTACGGGACGGCGATGATACGGCGGGCGCCGAGCGCCGCGCAGCGTGCGAGCCCTTCAGGCAGCGACGGGCTGGTGACACCGATGAAGCAAGACTCGACCCACGGGTATCGTCGCGACTCCCACAAGAGTCGGGCGAGCTTGTACAGCTCGCTGTTCGCGTCGGGATCACTGGAGCCGCGGCCGACGACCAGAATCGCCGTGTCCTCGGGCGGCCACTCGGCCTCGCGCTCCACCTCGGCGAGTCGTTCGCGCATGATGTCGATGACGAGCGGGTCCAGACCGATGTGACGGCCGTAGAGGAACTCGACGCCGGGATGCCGTTCCTTCGCCTCGTCCAGCTCGTGCGGAAGCTCGACCTTGACGTGGCCCGCCGCGAGCAGGATCACCGGCAGCACGATCACGCGACGCGCTCCCAGCCCGACGCAGCGGTCGAGGCTTTCGGGCACGAGGGGGTTAGTCAGCTCGATGAAGCAGGTCTCGAGACGCTCGGGTCCGAGGTGCGGCGTGATCATCTCGCAGAATTGCAGGAACTCGTCGTTCCCGGATTGCTCACGGCTGCCGTGCCCGACCAGCAGGACCACATCTCCGTTCACATGCTTCTCCTCTCGGCATCTAGAGACTCAAGCCCGACGAGTTTGCTGATGGCGCGCAGGTCGACGGCGCCGTTCACAATGTCGGCGAGCCGATCGTAACGATCGGTCGCGGTCTCCCCGGCACCCCAGCGGTCGTCTGGCCGCTCGCCCTTGCACGTGGCGAGGTGGACGAGGAACGCGCGGCGAAGGCCATCATTGGCGAACAGGCCATGCAGATAGGTCCCGACTACAGTGCCGGCCCCGTTGGTCGCGCCATCGAACTCGCGGACGGCAACGCCGCGCCGGGACACGACCACGAAGGGGCGCATCATTCCGTTGGCGTCGGTGCGTCCCGCATGGATCTCGTAGGCCGCGACATCGCTGCCAGCCGCGCCGGCAAACGGGCCTGCCGTGACCATCACTTCTGCCCGCACGCGAACGGTCGTCTTCGTTGTCACGAACGTAGTGACGACCGGAAGAAGCCCGAGGCCTGGCGTGATGTCGACACGTGACTCGACATGCCCGGGGTCGCGAATCGCGGTCCCGAGCATTTGGTACCCGCCACAGATGCCGAGCACGGGCCGTCCTTCGCCCGCGGCGGTCGAGATGGCGGACGCCAGTCCGCTGTCCCTGACCCACTGGAGATCAGCGATCGTGCTCTTGCTTCCGGGAAGGACGATCGCGTCAGCGCCAGCGAGTTCCGCGGGCGTGCGGACGAAGCGAACGCGGACATCAGGCTCGCGCGCGAGCGGCTCGAAGTCGTCGAAGTTCGAGATCCGGGGCAGTCGCGCGACGGCGACGTCCACGACGACCGGACCGACCGCCGGCACGGCGGCGTCGAGATCCAGCGAATCCTCGGCGGGGACCAAACGCTCGATGAAATGCGGCACCACGCCGAGCACGGGCACGCCCGTGCGCGAGGTCAAGACGTCGAAGCCGGGCTCGAGGAGCGAGACGTCTCCCCTGAACTTGTTGATGATGAAGCCACCGACACGTTTCCGGTCCTCGACCTCGAGCAACTCCATGGTCCCGAGCAGCGAGGCGAACACTCCCCCTCGATCGATGTCACCGACCAGCACCACGACGGCATCCGCCATCCGGGCGATGCGCATGTTGACGATCTCGCCGTCGCGGAGATTGATCTCCGCCGGACTGCCGGCGCCCTCGATGACGATCAGCTCGTACGATTGCCGGAGCCGCGCGAGGCTTTCCTCGACGACCGGAAGCAGCGTCGTCTTCATGCGCCGATACGTTTTGAAATCGACCGTGGTGAGCGCCTGACCGCGGACCACAACCTGGGAGCGATGGTCCGTCTCCGGCTTGAGCAGAATCGGATTCATGTCCACGGTCGGTTCGACGCCGGCGGCCTCGGCCTGCGCGGCCTGGGCGCGCCCGATCTCGCCACCGTCGACCGTCACGCTCGCGTTCAGCGCCATGTTCTGTGACTTGAACGGCGCGACCCGGTAACCCGCGCGCGCGAACCACCGACAAAACGCCGTCGCGAGCACGCTCTTGCCGACGCCAGAGCCAGTGCCCTGGATCATCAGGCACGGCGCAAGTGTGCTCATCGCGATGGCGACTCCGCCACGGCGATTGTGACGTTGCCACTCTTTACCTTCTCCACGATCAATCGGCCGCTCGAGACATGGAGGGCGGCCGGCTCCGCGACGCCCTGGACACCGACGAATTTCATGGGCGCCTCGGATGCGTTCGGCACGTCGGGCACCGCGTTGAGCGTCGCCTTGTCGCAGAACGTCAGAGGCAACCTGAGACGCTTCGCCGCGTCGACGAGTCCCATCTCGTCCCGCTTGGCGTCAACGCTGGCGAGGCCTTTCAGGCTCTTGCTGGATAGCCTGTGCTCGAGCAGCACCGCCTCGATCGCGCGCATGATCTCCTCGGCGCTTGTGCCCCGGTTGCAGCCGATGCCGGCGACGAGGTTCTTGGGACGCAGAATCACGACCGGGCGGCCGAAATCGCGCAGGTCGAGGAGCCGGTTCGTGACGACGATCGCCGCGGTGACCGTCGACTCCCGCAGCGCTTCGAGCGACGGCAGGACTTTGACGTTCGACTTGAGGTTCCCCACTAGTGATGGGGCGTTCACACCCGTCAGGTCGACGACGCCGGTCGCGTCCCCGTCGACGAGGGCCGCGCTGACCTTCTTCATCACGTCGAAGTCATCGACCTCGCCGCCGATCTCCATGGCGATGACGTCGGGCGCGATCGTCTCGTTGACGTCGGTCCCCGTCGTGACGACCGGTGTCGCGCCGGTGTTCTCCGCCAGGCGACGCGCGAGCGCGTTGGCGCCGCCGAGATGGCCGGAGACGAGGCTGATCGCGAAGCGCCCGGTGATGTCCATGACGACGACGGCCGGGTCGTAGCGCTTGTCTTTGATGTACTCGGCGATCATCCGGACGACGATACCTGTTGCCATCAGGAACACGAATCCCTCGTACGACCCGTAGATCTCGGCGAGGAGCGGCGCGAGCTGACCCGGGAACACGCGGATACGTGCGCTCGGCTCGAGTCCGTACTTGGCGGGGACGTAGAGCACCGCCTCAGGCTCGGCCGCGAGGATCCGCTCGCCCAGCCCGATCCCCTGCTTGGTGACCGTGATGACCGCGACCGTCATGCTCGAACCTCGGCAAGATGACCGAACCGCGATTTCAGCGTTGTGAGTCGCTCTGAGTCGAACGTTTCCGCTCGACCCGGGTTCGTCTTCCGGAATGACACGGAAGAGATTGCGTCCCCGTTCGCATTCAGGATGTCGAGGGCGGCATTGCGGCCTTCGGTGTGGCGAAAGCGGAGTGCGTCGATTTCGGACAGCTTGATGTGGACGTGAGAGGCGCCCGCGCCCTCGTCGCCAACGGTTAGCCACTCTTGTCCGCGACGCACCGGCCCACCCATGACTTCGGCGGTCGCTGCCGAAGAACGAACGATCACGATCGTGTCGCCGAACGCCAGCGCGTCCTCGAGTGCTGCGAGCACAGAGTCCGTCATCCGCCGCCCTCCTCAATCTCAGTCGGATGCCTCGTCGTCCCACGTCGGAATGCGTGCGAGAATTCGGCGTCGTAGAGCTTCGACTTCCTGTCCCACGTCTGCCGCAGGTCTTCGCGGAAGACGGGGCCGACCATGATGAGCGCCTGCGCGCGCATCTTCGCTGCCTTCACCTGTCCCGCGATATCCGCAAGCGTGCCGCGCAGGACGATCTGGTCTGGAGACCATGCGCGCTGGACCACGGCCACCGGCGTCTCATCGGGGTAGCCCTCGCGGAGCTCGGCAACGACTCGGTCGATCAGCACGATGCTGAGGTAGAGCATGAGTGTCGTCCGATGGCGGGCAAGGTCGCGCAGCTTCTCGCCGTCCGGCACCGGCGTTCGCCCTTCCATGCGCGCGAGGATCACCGTCTGGGCCAGTTCGGGAATCGTGAGCTCAGCTTTGAGCACGGCTGCCGCTGAGAATGCAGCGGTCACGCCGGGCACGACCTCGAACGGCACGCCGGCCGCTTCGAGCGGTGCCGCCTGCTCGGACAGCGCTCCGAAGATCGCGGGGTCGCCGTCGTGCACGCGGGCCACGATCTGGCTGTCGAGCGCGGCCGATTTCATCAGCTCGACGATCTGCTCTAGGTGGAGACCCGCACTGTCGACCAGCTTTGCCGTTGGCTTCACGTCCTTGAACCCATCGTCGCCGAGCAACGAGCCGGTATAGATGATGAGGTCAGCGGCATCGATGACGTTCTTCGCGCGAATGGTCATCAGCTCGGGATCACCGGGCCCGACCCCGACGATGTACACGGTCCCGGGCGTGACGTCCCTCATCACTTCGCTCCATCCAGCGCGGCGAAGGTCGTCCGCAGGCGTGTGTCCGGCCGGCCCCAGCGATCTTCGAAGACGAGATCGGCGAGCGATAGACGAGCCCGCCACCCGGCACGCTCGAGATCGGGTGTGTCGCCGAAGTCCGAGACGTACCCGACACAGAGGTAGGCGACGGTGAGGACGAGCGCCGGGATCCCGAGGATGCGCTTCAGCTCGTCGGGCTGCACGATGCTGACCCAGCCGACCCCGATCCCCTCCGCACGGGCGGCGAGCCAGAAGTTCTGGATCGCGCAGCACGTGCTGTAGACGTCGGTCTCGCGGATCGCGCTGCGGCCGAGGACGTGGGGGCCGCCGCGGGTCGGATCGCACGTCACGCAGAGATTCAGTGGTGCGTCGAGAATGCCCTCGAGTTTGAGGGCCAGGAATTGTGATCGGCGCGGTTCGTCGTACAAGGCCGCCGCGCGGACGCGCTCCTGGAGGAAGGCGTCGCGCACGGCCGCGCGGACACCTCGATCGCGGATCACGATGAAGTTCCATGGTTGCATGAAGCCCACCGATGGCGCGTGATGGGCGGCGTCGAGAAGCCGGGCGAGAATCTCATCAGGGATCTGAGCCGGAAGAAACTGCGACCGGACGTCGCGCCGTTCGTGAATGGCCCGGTAGACCCCGCGGCGCTCTTCGGTCGGGAGTGCGTAAGCGCCGCTGGTCTTCGGCACCACACTCATGCGACGCCTCCTTCGCTCCGCCAGGCCGTGACGATGTAGACCGGATTGAGCGCCTCAAAGCTCATCATGCCGAGGAGCGGTTTGGACCGCGCGATCGACGCCAGGATCGCCTCGTGCTCAAGCCGGAGCTCACGGAAGACAGACACGGTCTCGTACAGCGTCTCGAGCGTGATGGCGTTGACGACAATGCGCCCGTTCGTCGTCAGGCGGGCCGCGGCGATACTCAAAATCTCGCGGAGCCTCCCACCGCTGCCGCCGACGAACACCGCGTCGGGATCCGGCAGCTCGTCGAGTCGATCCGGAGCCGTTGCGTGCAGAACGGTCACGTGCGGAACACGGAACTTCTCGACGTTGGACCGCACGATCTCGGCGTCGTCCGCATTCTTCTCGAGGGCGAAGACGCGGCCATGCGGTGCGAGGCGCGCGGCTTCGATGCCGACCGACCCCGAGCCGGCGCCGATGTCCCACACCACGCTGTCCGGCCGGAGCGCGAGACGAGCGAGGCTGAGCACCCGGATCTCACGTTTGGTGATGAGACCGAGCTTCGGCTTGCGCTGGTCGAACACATCTTCTGGGAGGCCGGGTGTCCATGCGACGGGCGTCGGACTCGCGGTCATCTCCGGGGCGAGCAGGATCAGCGTGTTCAGCGGATGCGCATCGCGGCTCGCCAGTTCCTCGAGCGAGAGCCGGCTCACACGCTCGGACGGGCCGCCCAGATCCTCGCAAAGGGTCGCGCGGTACTCGCCGAGCCCGGCGGCGAGGAGAGCTCGGGCAATCGCCGCCGGGGTATTCCGTTCGTCGGTGAAGAGGCAAACCTTGCGCTGGCCGCGCACCGCCTCGGCGAGCCCCGCCATGCTCCGTCCGTGGACGGTGAGGAACGCCGCATCGTCCCACGGCTCGCGTGCCTTGGCGAACGCCCACTGGAGCGCGCTCACGTTGGGCACGATCTCGAGATCCTCGGCCGGCACGTGACGGAGCAGCGCCCGCGTGATCCCGAAGTAGTTAGGATCGCCGGTGGCGAGGACGACGATGCGACTCGTCGTGCGCCGCGCCGCCACCGCCGCAAGCACGTCGTCGACCCGGGCGCCGATCTTCACGCGCTCGGCGGGCACGTGAGGAAACCGATCAAGCAGACGCTGGCCGCCCACGAGGACGTCGGCCTTCTCTACGATGGTCAGCGCGCGCGGCGTCAGGCTCTCGGGGCCGTCGTTGCCGACACCGACGACGTGGACAATCCCGCGTTCGTCGCTCATGCCACGGCTCGCCCGAGGATCGTCCCGTCCGCGTCGGTCAGAACCGTCTCCACTGAGAAGGCACCCTCGACGTACCTGCGGCAGTTCGTGGAAACCTTCTCGGCCACGCGGTCGAAGAAGCCCTGCACCCCATGAGCGAGGACGATCTCCTGGGCCTCGCGCGCCGTGTTCCCGCGCCGGATCATGTCGACAACTTCCGGGGAGGCGCCGACCGACTCGGCGATCGTCGCGAGGCCGTCGAGGTTCACCGCCGACTGGCGCGCGTGGGTGTAGAACTCACCGTCGGCGACCTTGGAGAGCTTGCCGATCATCCCGCCGATGTTCACCTTCGCGACCTGCTTCTTCTTGCAGTAGGTGAGCGTGAAGCCAACCCAGTCGCCCATCTCGACGAACGCGGTCTCGGGGAGGTCGGCCCAGGTGCGTTGCGCGTACTCCTCGCTCTTGCCGCCCGTGGTGATCACGACCTCGGTGAGGCCAGAGGCGCCCGCCACGTCAATCGCGTTGACGATCGAGACCTTGTAGGCGGCCGTCGAGTATGGCTTGACGATGCCACTCGTCCCAAGGATCGAGATCCCGCCGATGAGGCCGAGCCGATGGTTCATGGTCTTCTTCGCCATCTCCACGCCGCCCGGCACGACGATGACAACGTCGGCGCCGCCGGCCGAGCCTGTTCCGACAAGCGCTTCGGTCACCGAGTCGGTGATCATTTTCATCGGGACGCGCGTGATGGACGCCTTGCCGATCTCGATGCCGAGCCCGGCTTTCGTCACTCGCGCGATACCCTCGCCGCCATCAACAGAAATCCCGGGCCCAGCCCTGAGACGCACCTCGGCAAAAATCTCGGCGCCGTGCGTGCAATCGGGATCATCGCCGGCGTCCTTGATCACCGAGCAGCGCGCGAGGTCGCCTTCGAGCTGACAGACGTTGACTGGGAACGTCGCACGTCGTCCGATCGGCAGGTCGATCGCGACCTCCGTCTGCGGCGCATGCGTCACCAGGGCGGTGGCCGCAGCTTTGGCCGCCGCTGCGGCACAGGAGCCCGTCGAGAATCCTTCGCGAAGAGCCTTGCCGCGCTTCGGTGTTCCGTCCACGCCGAGCCCTCAGAAATCGATCCCGTACTGCGCGGGGATGCCCTGCTGATACGGGTGCTTCACGGATTTCATCTCGGTCACGAGGTCGGCCACGTCGCAGATCTCAGGCGGCGCGCCTCGTCCGGTGAGGACGACGGTCAACTCGACGGGCTTCGCCCGTAACGCTTCGATCACCTCCGCCGGCGCCAGTAAGCCGAAGCGGAACGCGTTGTTGATCTCGTCCAGGATCAAGACGTCCTGGGCTTCCGACTGCATCTCCCGCTTCGCCTGCGCCCATGCAGCCTGCGCAGCCTCGACGTGCTTCTCGTAGGGGTGCTTCGGCATGTATGTGACGAACCCGATCCCGAGCTGCTCCATGGAGAACGCATCGCCGAGCAGAGCCAACCCCTTGAGCTCCGCCGGCTTCCACTCGCCCTTGATGAACTGCAGCATCCGCACGCGGAGGCCGGCGCCCACGGCGCGGACAGCGAGCCCGAGGGCGGCCGTGGTCTTACCCTTGCCGTCGCCGGTGTAGCAGAGGATGAGGCCGCGGCGTTCGCGCGTCACGCGCCGGTCTTCCTTTTCTGACCGAGGAGGGGATCGATCCCGAGCGTCGCCTCCGCCATCATGGCCTCCGACGCCTCGGCAGCGGCGCCGTCGAGCGACTCGAGCTCGTATTTGTGCTGATAGCCGCGGGGCGTGATCATCAGCCCCTCGTACGTGAACGTCGTCGAGTTGCCGACCAGGATCGTCGTCAGCATGCCGATCTCGTGGTTCAGCATGTCGGCGAGGGTGGTCTGGACGACCCGCTGGCCTTGGCGCAGTCCGCTCTTCACGATGCCGACGGGCGTGGCGGGACGCCGGTACTTCAGGAGAATCTTCTGCGTCTCCACGATCTGCTGCGTGCGCCGTCCGCTCTTCGGATTGTAGAGCGCGATGATGTAGTCGGCGCTGGCCGCAGCCTCGATGCGCTTGACGATGACCTCCCACGGAGTGAGCAGGTTGCTGAGCGAGATCGCGGCGAAGTCATGGATGATCGGCGCGCCAAGGACGGAACCGCAGGCCGAGAGCGCCGTCACGCCCGGCACGACCTCGACGTCGACACCGCAGCCCCGCCGCCAACCCTTCTCTTTCAAGATCTCGAGCGCCGGGCCCGCCATCCCGTAGATGCCGACATCGCCGCTCGAAATGAGCGCCACCTTGCGTCCGGCGTACGCGAAGTCGACCGCCTTGCGGGCGCGGTCCAACTCCTCCGTCATGCCCGTGTAGTGGACTTCCTTGCCTTCGATGAGTTCGCGGACCAGACGGACGTATGTGCGGTAGCCGATGATGACCTCGGCCTCCCCGATCGCCTCGCGCGCGCGAAACGTCAGGTGATCGTGATTGCCCGGCCCGAAGCCCACAAGGAAGAGCTTGCCGCCGGGCTGCGACGGTGTTTCGGACGCGCGCGGCGTTGCCGCAATGGAGTCGGCGGTGTTCATCATCTGCGCAGCGCCATTGATCGGAGCCGGAGCGGTCAGTGGAACACCGACGGCAAGATTCGGAGGTGGCGGCGACACCGTGGTCCCCGACGGTCGCGCGGTCTTCGTCACGAGCAGGATCGAAAAGTAGCTCGGGCGCTGACCGCGCAGTGTTCGCACATCGTACACGACGTCTTGGTCCGGCATGCCGCACTTGGTGACGAATGTCGCGTGGTCCGTCAGCCCAAGCTGTTCCAGGGTGTCGAGTACTTCGTCGATC
>Ga0207646_10007676_pt1 | contig 10922 bp, 12 predicted proteins | sample KBSK5502metaG_FD_184343 | JGI IMG/M metagenome (GOLD analysis project Ga0207646, IMG submission 184343) | Corn, switchgrass and miscanthus rhizosphere microbial communities from Kellogg Biological Station, Michigan, USA - KBS K5-50-2 metaG... | ecosystem: Host-associated > Plants > Roots >...
CAGCTTCGAAGCTCTTCGGAACAGCTCCGAAGCTCTTCGGAACAGCTTCGAAGCTCTTCGGAACAGCTCCGAAGCTCTTCGGAACAGCTCCGAAGCTCTTCGGAACAGCTCCGAAGCTCTTCGGAACAGCTCCGAAGCTCTTCGGGACAGCTTCGATGCTCTCCGGAACAGCTCCGATGCTCTTCCGAACAGCCTCGATGCTCTTCGGAACAGCTTCGATGCATTGTTCGGAACCGAGACTTGAACCAGGCAAGTGAGGTGATATTCGTTCGCGCCTCGCACGAATTCAGGGATTGAGGTACACTGCCGAGTCTTTCTGTGATACTTCAACCGAAGACGCACCTTGAACCTTACGGATGGTTTCCGCCATTGGCGCGGGTGGAATGGGCGTCGTGTACGAAGCCTGAATACATGAACAAATGACAACAGCAACGGCCCTGACGGCAAAAACGCGCACGAGACTGAACAGGAATCAGATTGTAGGCTTTTGGGGAGCGTGGGCAGGCTGGACGCTCGACGGGATGGATTCCTTCATCTATGCGCTCGTGCTCGCACCTGCCCTAACCGAGCTGCTGCCGAAGTCCGGCTATCGCGCAACTTCAGGCAACATCGGATTGGCGGGCTCGATCCTGTTCGCGCTCTTTCTCGTCGGCTGGGGTTTGTCGTGCATCTGGGGTCCGCTGGCAGACCGCTTTGGGCGGACCAAAGTGCTCGCCGCGACCATTTTTACCTTCGCGGTCTTCACCGGTCTCGCGGCGACCGCGCAGAGTGTTTGGGCATTGGGCTTCTACCGTTTCATCGCCGGTGTCGGCATCGGAGGCGAATGGGCGCTCGCCGGCACCTATGTCGCCGAAGCCTGGCCAGAGGACCGCCGCAAGATGGGCGCGGGCTATCTGCAGACCGGGTATTATGCAGGGTTTTTTCTGGCGGCCGCACTCAACTATACAGTCGGAGCGCATTTCGGCTGGCGCGCGATGTTTTTGACAGGTGTGGTGCCGGTCGTTGCGTCAATCATCGTGTTGACGCGTGTGGAGGAGTCGGACAAATGGAAGAAGGCCGGCGTGGCGGCCAGGCAAAGCAAGCCGCCTCTCGCCGTGATTCTGAGCGGCGCACAAGCGAAGCGGACGCTTGTTGCGGCTGCGCTGCTCACGGTCGCGATCATTGGTTTATGGGCTGGGGCGGTGTATGAACCTTCGGCAGTGATCCAACTGGCGACTAAAGCTGGCATGACGCCAATCGATGCAGGCAAGATGGCGTCGGTCGCCACGGGGCTTCTCTCGATCGGCACGATCCTCGGTTGCCTCGCTGTGCCACCGATCGCGGAGAAGATTGGGCGCCGCAAAACACTCGCGGTTTACTTTGTCGGCATGGCGGCGTCCATCGCCGCCAGTTTCGGCTGGGCATTTTACTTGCCCAACGGCCTCGCGCCGTTCATCGCGATCCTCTTCGTGCTCGGCTTCTTCGGCGGCAACTTCGCGCTCTTCAGCCTTTGGCTGCCCGAACAGTTCGAGACCCGAGTCCGCGCCACTGCCTTCGCCTTCTGTACATCGGTTGGCCGCTTCGTTGGTGCCGGCGTCAATTTCGCCGTCGGCGCGGCTGTGCTTCGCATGGCAACGCTTGGGATTCCTATCGCTTGTACGGCGATCGCATTCCTGCTCGGCCTCCTCCTCATTCCCTTCGCACCCGAAACGAAAGGACAGACGCTGCCGGAGTAAGGAGCCAAGCGTTCCTTAACTCCTCTTGGTGCAATGCCGCCCACTCCGCAACCAAACCCAGCGCCCTGGGTCGCAAGCGGCCTCGATGATCGCTAGAGTTTCAATACTGATAACGGCCTCGTCTTCCGCGTACTCAGCGTGAAAGTGAGACGGATCGTGATCATCGAAATACATCTTGATCACGATTCCGTAGAATCGGCTGAGCTCAGGCATTGATCGAGGTTTTCAGTGCCGGGAACAACTCGTCAGGGTCTTTTCCAGTTAACCGCAGATACAGCGCATCCGGACAGAGATCAAGCTCTTCATCCCATGCGATCGCGCCACTTTCGTCAACGTGCACGCTTTCGAAGACCTTGCGATCCGTCCAGGCCTTGAACACACCACGGCCCGCCAAATGGGTGAGATCGACCTCACCCTCCACTCCATCCGCATACCGGAGCCAGATTCGGTAGCCACTGAGGGCTTTTACTTCGACTGCTTTCTTCATTCTTTGAATCTCTGACCTTGATTGTAACGCTGACGTTGCAATCTCAGAGAGTGCGCATAACGGTTTAACGATCAGCCGCAAGCGGCGCGAGCCAAATCCTTCATTAAACAACACACTGGCGCGCCGATTGTCGGCTGGATCGTGGTGTTATGCCGTCCGGCCTCGTCAGCTCGATGGGCGCCCCAGCACGTGATGAGCACAGTATGTTCATGATGGGCAAGGACAAGGTGACTCCAATAGCAGCCGCTTCCTCATGCCGCATGTTTTTCGCAGTTGATCAACCATGGTATCCCGAATCGATCAACGACCATGCCGAACCGCAGCGCCCAGAAGGTCTCCGCAATGGGTATCTGCACCGTACCCTCTTCCGCCAGAGCATTGAAGATGCGCTCTGCTTCCGCGGCGTTCTTGGGCCTGAGCATCACGCAGAAGCTCTGCGGCTTCTTGTATTCCCCCGGCATGGCATCACAACCCTCCAATACGCCGTCGCCTGAGGCGAGCCCGGCGTGCAGGATCTTCTTGGCCCAGCCCGGCGGAGCCTGGCCGGCCATTGGAGAACCCTCCCATGTCATCATAAAAGTGATCTTGCCGCCGAGGCATTTCTCGTAAAACTCAAAGGCCTCCTCGCATTGGCCGTTGAAATAGAGGTAGGGATTGAACGACATTGTGTCACTCCGTACACGATTCCCGACTGTTTTCGGTCGCTTTTAAAGCTTCGACGTGCACGTTCACGCCCGCGCGGCAATCGCCTTCTTGCCCGGCACCGCAAGGCGCGTCGGTGTATCTGTCATCGTCGTGTGCCCGCATAACGGCTTTGCCGATAACCCGCGCTGAGGCGAGCGTTTTGTGCGAGCCGAAGGAACCGCCGCGCAAAAGGATCGCTTACGTTCCGATGTTCTCCCATACGGGTGAAGAATACACCTCAGCATTGCAGGACGCGATTTTGCCCGCGCGGCTTATTTCAATTTCCCGTGCGCCGGGGCAAAGCGCCACAGTTCGCAAAATTGACATAAGAAGTTAAGGATTCTTGCGGCGCGAAGCCGCCGCAAAATCCTGCTTGAAGTGCTATTTATGCGCCATCCATAAACCGCCGACCCCGCTTATTTTGACTATCCGCAGCATCTCGATGGTGATTCCCGGCGCATCCTGTGCGACAGCCATTAACGCACCCGGCATCAGGGCGAAGCCGCTCGCCGAAAAGCATTCGAAAAAGCGCCGGCGGTTCAGGGCGAGTCGCTGGTCATTCATTCGCGTAGCCTAGTACATTTATTATCCATCCGCGAGTTCCGTTTCGATCTACCGCGGCTGGGCAACAAAGCGACCCGCGAAATGCCCGAGGCTCTGAGTACGTTCCCGAATTCGATTGCGGCCTGGAGTCGCCGGATCCAGTCCGGACATACCGGCAATGCAATGAACTCGCGGTCTACGGAGGTCGGCTGCGTGCCCGGCCTTGTTTCCGCCGTGGCCCCGGTTCCGCGGGTTACCAGAAATCCCATTTCTGGGATCGGCCGCAGCTTGACCTGCGGCCACGCCCGCTCATTCTTACTATCCGCCCTTTGGATTGCATTTCTCTTGGTTCTGAAGTCGTTTTGGGCCTTGATTTTTAAATATGCCTGACCCCTTTTGTCGCGCGTGAGCAAGTTTCCCTGCAGATCTCGCGTCATAAGACAGGAGGTCCTATGACACAAACGAGACGAATGACCATGAAACTTGCAAGCACGACCGAGCGAGCTAGCCTCATCTGGCGCAAGAAGGGGCTGATCTTTGCCAGCTGCATTATCTTAGCGAGCGGTGTTGTTGCGATCGCCCTCGCGACTCCGAACTCCGGCGTATTGTCCAATGTCCTATCCAGGGCAACCTTCGCACGCTTCCACGTTGAATCGCAGATCGCAACGCAGAACGGCCATTTCGAGGTTGAACTCCACACAACGGGAGTAACCGACGTTGTTACACAGACGATCACCCTTGCACCGGGAGGCTACAGCGGCTGGCACAGCCACCCCGGGCCCGCTATTGTTTCCGTCAGGTCCGGTGCGGTGACGTTCTACCAAGCGGAAGATGCGCGGTGTACGCCACACGTCTTCCCTGCCGGCACCGGTTTCGTTGAGGCCGGAGGTGATGTCCACATCGCGCGGAATGAAAGCACTGAGAATCTCACTCTCAACGTCACGTACATCATTCCGCAGGGTGCGGCGCAGCGCATCGACCAGCCATCGCCGGGGAACTGCCCGTTCTGATTTTGGGGAGGGGGAGTGTAGCCACGACTTATTCTCCCCCTGGAGAGGAGACCGCGAGCGAGGCGAGCAGTCTGGTTCCCGCTGCTCCATGCCTGAAGAAGGTCCGTCACTGTCGAACGCACATGTCTGCTCATGGTCGCGAAGGGCGCTGATAAAACATTTCGGCCCCCGGATGGAGGTCGATCGACATGCCGTCGGCGACTGTAGGCCGCTTCTTCAAATCGATCTCAGACGCGGCCGGATGACGTGCGATGAGATCGGGAATGTGCGTCGCAATGATATTGAGGATCTGTTCAATCACGCGCGGTGGGACCGACGTCGATGCGACCAGCAACATCTTGGAGGACACTGTCGACACCGGCGCGTCTTGATTTGGGTAGGTGCCTTTCGGAATCGTCAGCGGGATCAGAAAGGGGTGGTTGAGGCGCAGACCGTCGACGAGCTCTCCGTCGACCGCCAAGAGCCCAAGCCGCCCGCTCGCCATGGCCTTCGAGATCTCCGGAAGGGGAACTGCGCGCCAGCAGATATAGGCGTCGAGTGATCCGTCGAGTAGTCGCGCAAGCGAAGGCTCGACATCCTCCTGAATGACGGTCACCCCACCCGGTAAGATGCCAAAGTGGGACAGCAGGATCTCGGAGTTGAACCCTTCGCCCACGCCCGGCGCGCCCAGACTCACACGCTTCCCGCGCAGATCCTGAAGAGACGCTATCGACGCGTCGCGCCGGACGAGAATCTGCGCTGGATTGCGATAGAGCACGGCTGCGCCCGCAAAGCTGGCACGATGTCCTAGCAGACGATCGGTTTTCACCGTGTGAAACGCCACAAGGTTGCTGACGAGGCCGAGCTGCGCTTCACCGGCGTCCAGTAGCCTGGCGGGACCGATGCTGCCCTCCAGGGCCCGCGTTGTCATGTCGAAATCGCCAGACTCGCGTCGGACTGCCTCGGCAATGCCGATCCCAATCTCGAAAGCGGCGGCGCCTTTCTGTCCGATAGCGAGAGTGAGATGCGTGCGCACCGTCGCAGGCTCATGCGCGCGGTACAGTGCAGCGGCGAGCGCGACGGAGACGAGAGCGAGAACAGCCACGGCCACAGCCCACAGTCGACGCTCGCGGGCCAGCACAGGAGATTGCAGTCGTTGCCACCGGCGTGATGTGTTCTCGACCACAGCGCTATCCGTTTGTGCCCCGCTCTTCGTCTGCCGAACCACACGGCGGAGATCCACGACAAGATCCCGCATCGACTGGTAGCGATCCGCCGGATCCTTTTCCAACGCTTTCTCTACGACCATCCGCAGCGCGAGTGGAACAGTTGCAGGTAGCGGTTCGGCTTCCCGCTGAATGACGGCCTCCATCAACTCGAGGCTGGTTGCGCCTTCGAACGGCTTCCGCCCGGCCAGCATCTCGTACAACACGATGCCGAAAGAAAAAATATCGCTACGCGCGTCAATGCGCTTTCCAGAGGCCTGTTCCGGCGACATGTACGCGGTCGTGCCGATGACCATGCGGGCTCCTGTTCGCCATTGTGTGACCCGTCTGGGATCGCTATCCGCTCCTTCGGCCAGCTTCGCCAAACCAAAGTCCGCGAGCTTCGCGTAACCATTGCTTGCGACCAGAATGTTCGCAGGCTTGATGTCGCGATGCAGGATGCCGGCTCCGTGAGCCGCAGCTAATCCGTCAGCGACTCCAATCAGCAACCCGACAACCTGCCGCGAGGTCCGCTGTTCCGCTTTGGCCCAATCATCGAGCGTGCCGCCATCAACAAATTCCGTGACGAGATACGGCCGGTCCTCGAACTCACCCGCGTCGTGCACCGTCAGGATATGTGGATGATTGAGTGATGACGCCATCTGCGCCTCACGCAGAAAGCGCCGGCGCGCGGTCGCGTCAGCGAGATCCTCGGAAAGAAACTTGATCGCGACAGGCCGGTTGAGCTTGGTGTCCTGAGCGCGGTAAACCACACCCATACCGCCTGCACCGACGCAGTGATCGATGCGGTAAGGCCCGATGGCTGATCCCGCCTCGAGCGTCGGCGCCTCATATACAGGGCTGTCCCCAAAATGACTGGCGTTCTGGTGCGCCGCAATCATCGCCTCGACTTCACGTCGCAGCGCCGTGTCCTCCCCGCACTGCGCGCCCACAAAGGCCGCGCGCTCGGCCTCGTCGCGGGCTAGCGCCGCGTGGAAGATCTCGGTAATCTGCCTCCAGCGTTCAGGCTTCATCGCGACGGCTCCCTTTGAGGCGGGCGTACAGCCATGCGCGGGTGGCCTGCCATTCTCGTTCGGCGGTCGCCATCGAAATGCTCAGGACATGACTGGCCTCTGCCAACGAGAGTCCGCCGAAGAACCGTAATTCCGCTATCTGGCTCTTGCGGGGATCAAACTCAGCCAGCTCATCGAGCGCCGCATGCAGGTCCAGCACATCAACATCATGCGGCTTACGCGTGGCCACGACATCCACAAGCGATACGCGCGCCCACTGCCCGGACCGCTTCGCCATCTTGTGTGCACGCGCATGGTCGACCAGGATGCGGCGCATCATCTGCGCCGCGACGCCGTAGAACTGGGCACGGTTCTCCCAGGCGACGCGCTCCTGCTTTATCAATCGAAGGTAGGCCTCGTGAACGAGCGCGGTCGGCTGCAGTGTGTGCCCCACCTGTTCACGTCGGATGTACGCTCTCGCCCGGCGGCGCAGCTCGTCGTACACCACCAACATCAACTGGTCACGCGCGACGAGATCCCCACACCCCCATGCCCGGAGCAGCGCGCTAACGTCTGAAGCCGTACCGGGAGTGATTGGTTGAACAGAACTACGTGCCATAGCGTCCCCGAAACTTTGGATCGCACTTTTTTGCGGTTCCGAGCTCGTTTTGGGCCTCGATTTTAATACGCCTGAAGCCTTTTGTCGCCCATCGGCTTCCTCGTCATCGCGTCATTTTTTACGCGCGCCCGGCCTGCCGTCACCGGCAAGTTGGTCTCGGTGTTGAAAGACGAACTGGACTGGAATCGACTACCCCAGAAAGCGCAGCGTCTGCTGCGGCGTTGCCTGGAAAAAGATCCAAGGCGCCGTCTGCGTGATATCGCGGATGCGATGGCGCTGATAGATGATGTGCCGCAGGGCACGGCCCTGCGCCACAGCAAGCCGCCGTGGGTTGTGGCCGGCACGCTGGCCCTCGCTCTCGCCGTCTCGTTCTACTACTTCACCCGGCCCGCGCCGCTGCGGCCGCTGGTCCGCCTGAACGCCGAGATTGCGGCCGACACACCGCTGGCGAGGATCGCCGCCGGAGGTGTGCTCGCTCTTTCACCCGATGGCGCGCGCCTGGCTCTCACGTTGCGCGGCGCTGACGGCGAGAACCGCCTGTACACGCGCCTGCTGCACCAGAATCAGGTCACGCCGCTGGCGGGAACGGAGAACGCCTTCTCACCATTCTTTTCTCCTGATGGAGAATGGATCGGTTTTTTCGCCGATGGCAAGCTCAAGAAAATATCCGTGGAAGGCGGCGCCGCGGTCACGCTGTGCGACGCGCCCGACCCTGACGGCGCAAGTTGGGGCGACGACAGCAATATCGTCGCGTCGCTCAATGGCGTCAGCGGTAGCGGACTCTGGCGAGTGCCTTCGTCCGGCGAAAGCTGCGTGCCGGTCACGAAGTTGAACTCGGGCGAAGTGCCGCACCGCTGGCCGCAAGTACTCCCCGGGAGCCAGGCGGTCTTATTTACTGCGTCTACCCACGTGGGAAACTACGACGACGCGAACATCGACGTTGTCTCGCTCAAGACCGGCGAGCGAAAGACAGTGCAGCGGGGGAGGCTTTTTCCCCCGCTACCTATCTACTTCCAACGGAACCGGACATCTGATCTACCTGCACCAGAACACGCTTTTCGCCGTGCCCTTCGATCCCAGCCGGCTGGCACTGGCCGGAGTGCCGGCGCCGATTCTGGACGATGTCAGCGGCAGCGCAGGAGCGGGCGGGGATTTTGCATTCGGCGGCGCGCCCCCTGGGCCAGGGACTTTCGTGTACCTCGCCGGGAAGGGACAGGAAGCTTTTCCGATCTCCTGGCTGGACAGCGCGGGTAAGACGGAGCCGCTGCACGCGTCGATTGGCCGTTACTTCACGCCGCGCTTCTCGCCCGACGGCAGGCGGTTGGCATTTGCCATCGGTGGCCAAGCGGAGGACATCTGGGTGAAGGATCTGGACCGGGGCATTCTGTCTCGTCTCAGTTCCCTCCCTGGCCTGAATCGGTGGCCAGTGTGGACACCCGACGGGAAGAGCATCGTCTTCCAATCCGGGAACCCTGCCAGCCCGGGCTTGTACTGGATCCGCTCGGATGGCTCGGGCGAAGCGCAGCGCCTGACCGACGGCACGCTCCATGAATTCCCATATTCGTTTTCGCCCGACGGAAAGCGCCTGGCTTTCTCCGGCGGCGGCGACATTTTCACCGCACCCGTCGAAGGGGATCCCGGCCATGTGCGTCTCGGGAAGCCGGAGTTGTTCCTGGGGACGCCATCTATCGAGTGGTATCCGGCGTTTTCGCCCGACGGCCGTTGGCTGGCGTACGCTTCGGCTGAGCCGGGAACCCTCTTCGAAGTGTACGTGCGGACCTTCCCTGGGCCAGGCGTCAAATGGCAGATTTCGACGGGCGGCGGCAGTTTCCCCTTGTGGTCGCAGGATGGGCGCGAACTACTTTTTGAGAGCCTCGACCGGCGCGTGATGGCCGTCAGCTACACGGCCAAGGGCGATTCCTTCGCCTCGGGCAAGCCTCGGGCCTGGTCGGAGACTCGCTTGCGGAATCTTCCCACCATCTCCGTCTACGACCTGGCGCCGGATGGCAAGCGTCTCGCGGCGATTCTGGCGGACGATGAAGCAACCAGCCGGAAGCCGCCCACGCACTTGACGTTCCTGCTGAACTTCTTCGACGAATTGCGCCGGAAGGTGCCACCGGCGAGGTAATCTCAAAAAGTCTTTCCGCGCACCCGACGTTTGATCCTGTGTTCAACCGGCTATTTCCGATACATGTGATGGAGGTCTTTTTCGTTCTCGCAGAGGTGTTCCATCAGTTCGGTGTCCGGCATGAGATCGAACGGAATGGTCGCGGTCCACGGCCGCTCGTAGTTCTTGGGATCGGTGAATGTGAATTCGATCACGAGGTGGCCGAAGTCGGGCCGGCGGTAGCGTTCGGTGATGCGCAAGTCTTCCGAGTGCGGTAATCCTTCTCCGTCCAAGTAGGTCTGCTCGTTGAAGCCGGAGCTTTCCACGACGAGAGTGGTCTTATCCCAATGCGCGATCGAGTATCCGAACCAGGTCGGTGTGGGGTCAACCGGCAGTTTCCGGCCATCCGTGAAAATTTGACGGAAGACGGTGAATTCTTCAAACAGTGTCAGGATGACTCCCGGGGTCTGCACGATCTTAATGGGGAGCGGTAGCATGTGGTTCGGAACGCCGTCGGGAAGGCAGCGCTCGGAGGGATCGGCCGCGTCGTACTTACCGTGCCCGGTGATCTCCGCGTAAAACTTTTCCGCTGCGGGCAGCATCGGGGCCTTCGATCCGTCGGGCATAAAGCGTTCAAGGCCTCGCCCTTTGGGATTGGTGTATTGGCGCTTGGAGATCCAGATTCCGCCGAGGTCGGGATGGCCATCGGAAGCGCGCGGCGCGGGAGCGCTGAGATTGGGCTTGCCATCCTTGGTGCGCGGCGTACCCGGCAACGGCAGTTTGATCCACTGGGCTTGCGCGGTGAAGGCCAGGCCCAGGGCGAGGAAAAGGCTCGTGGCGAAGTTTGAGAGTTTCATTAGGGCTCTTTCGCTTGCAGCATTGGTTGAACTGCTATTTCCTCCGCGTATTAACACTATCTGAGAGACGAGTCAATCAGTGCCCGCCGATCTGAACCCGGATTCCGTCGAGATCGCGGAAGGAGACGGCGCTTTTGTCCCGCGTCACGTCTGCCTTCACGCCGAGGTTCTTGAGCTTCGTCACTGCGGCGGCAGGATCGAAACCGGCGACTGCGACGCGGAAATAGTCTCCTCCGGAGGCCGGTCCCAGCACCAACTCCCCCTCGCCAACGCGGAATCTCCCCTTCTGCGGCTGCTCGTTCTGCGCGCCCAGAAGGTTTCGATAATAGGTTGCGGACGGCTCGAGCTGCCGCACGGCTATCGTCAGCAGGGTGATTCCGGTTGCCTGAAAGGCAGGCTGCCGCTTGATACCGCCGCGCGGCTCGACCAGAACCGCGCCGACCCCGGCTCCTGGAACCCGCGACAGGTCCCCAGGGGCGTTCAGTTGGATCACACGGCCGGCCGGGTCTTTGAGCCACAGGTTATTCGATGGAGAACCCGGCCATTGCCGGTTCAACCCCGCCAGTTGAGACTTCATTACCTCCCCATTGAAGCCTGCGATCCCAAAGGAGAAGTGATCCAGCCCCGGGCCTTCTCCCGCAGGCAGGGGAGAAATCGCCAGGAAGCTTCGCCCCAGCCGGATGAACCATAGGACTCCCGAGGG
>Ga0207646_10007678_pt1 | contig 10921 bp, 14 predicted proteins | sample KBSK5502metaG_FD_184343 | JGI IMG/M metagenome (GOLD analysis project Ga0207646, IMG submission 184343) | Corn, switchgrass and miscanthus rhizosphere microbial communities from Kellogg Biological Station, Michigan, USA - KBS K5-50-2 metaG... | ecosystem: Host-associated > Plants > Roots >...
CTCACGATCATGGCCTCGTTCATCATCGTGAGCGTCATCATCAGTCGCTATTTTCGTAATGAAGCTTTGCGCTTCGCTAGCCGATTTGTATTCGGACTGGATGGCATTAGCAGTGAGCGGGAAGTCGTCTCTCGAAAATGTTCTCCCCGTCACATATGCGTTGCCGGAACGGTCCACGGCGATGCCTTGGACACTATCAAGAAAACTGCCGCCCAAATACGTCGAATAGAGTAAGCCGTCGCCGTGGGGATTCAGCTTGGTCACGAATACATTGCCCCGATTTGAACCGGTCGGCGGGAGGAACGGGGTTTGGAATGACTGAACATCGGGGAAATCTGTCGAGAGTGTTAAACCGGTGACGTATGCACTACCGGAAGCGTCCACTGCAATTGCTTGGCCTGCGTCGTATCCGGTGCCGCCTAGATAGGTTGAATAAACTACCGCTGTACCGGACGCGTTCAGCTTCGCAATAAACGCATCAACTCCCCCGGCAATGTCGGACTGAATTGGGTTCACAAGCGGGAAGCTTGCCGAATCCGTCGAACCTGTGACGTATGCATTGCCCCTGGAGTCCACAGCGATCCCAGTACCTCCCTGTATTAGAGAACTGGAGTAAAGCACGGTATCACCAGCGGCATTTAGTTTGGTTATACCATTGTCTGCCAAGATATAGACGTTCTGGGACAAATCCACAGCAATATGGACGTTACGACTGGGTAAATTAGTCGAGTAGACTACTCCGGTGCCTGTTGGGTCTAATTTGATTAGGAAACTGTTTCTAGGAGCAGGATAGATACCCGAAACATAGGCATTTCCATCCGAATCAGTGGCGACGCTTCTTCCCTCACCGTCGACGTCGCCCACGTATGTCGCATAGATGACAGCACCCGTAGGACCGAGCTTGGCCAAAAAGCCAGTCCGGCCGCGTTGGTCGCCAATGGGATCAATAGGCCAAAGACCGTTCGCAACAGGAAGGTCAGCTGCAGTCGTCGAGCCGGTGACGTAAGTGTTGCCGGAAGAATCGGCGGCGACGCCGTTGACCGCAGTAAACCCGCTGCCCCCCAGGTAGCTGGAGTACACCAGAGCAGAGCCGTCAGGGTTGAGCTTGGACACGAAACCCTTTAGACGGCCCCCTCCGTACACACTCTGAATGGCATTTAAGGTTGGGAAATCCTGAGCGATTGTATTTCCGGCTATAGAGGCGTTCCCGAAGGGGTCCACGGCTATGGCGTTAGCGGTGGTGCTCCTGCCACCACCAAGGTAAGTTGAGTAGATCAGGAACACAGGATCAATCACGAGGGGTTTGGTCCGGTCATATTCGGCCACCTCGAAGGTGACCTGGGAATCGGTCATGACGCGATATTCACCGGCGATCTCGCGGCGGCCATCGGCTTCGTCTTGATAGATTGTAGGTTTTTGAAGCCGGACATGACCTGCGTCAGTATTGAGGACTAGATCGCCGCCCTCGCTTACAGATATTTTGCCGGCTCCTTCAAATGCGAGCTTAATCACATTCGGATTGGTGCCGGGCGCGATGATGAAGTCATGTTCGAATTGGTTGTGATTGCCATAGTAAACGGCATCGACGCCGGGATATACCCTACGATATCGGACTTTGCCGTAGCTCGGAATATTCGTGAACCATTTCGTTGGGTCGTTGCCGACAAAATAGTTTGTCTTTCCCGGCAACTCTTCCAGTCCTTCAACCTTTGGGGACGAACTTGCGCCCACCAGTTTCATTCGCACTACTGAATCCGGTGCCGGCTCTGCTAAATCGGGTTCTTCCGCGTTGCTGTTTTGTCGCCCTGGCGGAGAGAAGGCAAGAATCGCTTCGGAGGTTGTGAGAAACAATGTGTAACCGGACCCGCGTGAAAGAAACTTCACTTGCGCGTCAGTTTGACCGCGATTGATCTCAAACCCGAGCGGCAGTTTCCCGTACGATTCGACTCTTGATAACAAATGAGAAGCCGTGCTCGAAGTGTGCGCCATCAGTGTTGAGGAACGCGGAATTGCTGATAAAGTGACAACGAGGCAGAGCAGACCACAGTGGAAGTTACTCATCAAGGACCCCTTCTCGGACTGGGCACTACCGATGCCGCGGGATGGTGCGGGGCTGGGCACATGCCCACTCAAGATGATTTTCTCTAACGTGTGAGGTTCGCTTGCATCCTAGGAACCCGATGTTCGTCTGTCAAGGGGCTAACGCTCTTCGGCGCTAACGAAGAATGACCGGCCTGCGCTTGCGAGAAGTATCCACCTGCCGTTGATTTGAACTCTCCTTTAATAAGTTGTGGTGATCATGGCCCACCATGCCCGATGTCGGAAAGAGAGTCTGAGCATAGAGGATTCAAGCGCATGGATACTATAGTTACCCACGTTGATTATGCGATTATTAGAGACATATTGAGTGCGAAGATGGATACTCTTTATGGAATCTACCCATACACGATCTTACCGTCGAATCGAGTGTACACCTGTCCCTACCACAGCGAGGTGGAGGTTGGTTCAGCCGCAAACGATGTTCACATTTACGGCGATGCTGTCGACATGCATAGCGATTCCACCACTTGGCAGGGGCTCCACGACGCTGCGCAAAATCTCGACGTTAGGCCGTGCGTAGAGCCGCAGTCGCAGTCAACCACGAATCACGTACACATGGATTTCCGAACGGTTAGTACCTCATTTTATTATCGATCATCCTGTCCCTCAGGATGGTGATCCAACGTTGGAGGCAACAATGTTGCTAGCCCTTGTCCTGATATTGTCTCTCGGTCCGCCAGCTAGAACGGGCCGCGTAACCATACAAGATCAATCTGCTGTGACCCAACTGCTAAACGAACTGCAATCTCCAGACGTCCGCCGGCGGGAGCGCGCATTTAACGAATTGCTACGCACGCCCGGGGCCTTGGCGGACCCAGTTGCCCCTGGCGCGATTGTTGACCTCCTGGAACGGGAGACAGGTCTGATTGAAGCGACTCTCCGTGAATCAAAGGGCGAGATTGGGGTCTCTGCCAAATATGGAGAAGGGTTCGGCGAATATTATTCTGCCGTAGTAGATACAGTAGATCGAACGGGCGATAAGAAGAATAAGCGAGTTCTGGAAGCACTTGCAAGATCCTCTTATAATGCCGACTCTCCATTGGCCATTCGGCTCGCAAAAGAATATGGCCCAAGCATCGTTTCGTCGGTCCTTGAGATCAGCAGGAGCGATATACCCGGCCGCCGGGGAGACGCAATTTGGATGCTGGATTCAATCTTGCTGAACAACGAGAAGCTGTCACCGGCAACAATTGCGCAGATTCAGAGGGCAGTAACAGACGCTGTAGCTGACAGAGACGTCCGTGTACGTCAATTGGCAGTTCGAGCTCTGGGCGACGTTGGGAGCACGACCAACATCGCCCTCCTCACACGCGTGGCCCAAACCGATGGAGGATCCTTTACGACAAATGACGGGAAACTTCGATATCCTGTTCGCGAAGAAGCAGAAAAGGCACTTGCGAAGATTAAACGCAAAGCAGGTTCGCGATAAGCAAAGCTTCTTCTCTTCAAGAGACAATGCTGAGCAGAGTGTATAAAGAGGACCCTTCCCAGAGGCGGCGAGTCTGCGTCAAAAACTCGGAGTGATTTCTTTATTGATCGACATGAAAAGTCCACGACTCACGGGCATCAAGGACCCTCACAGTGACATTGAACACATTAAGGTCGAAGAGAGCATAGAGGATTCAAGCGGGGTACCGCAAGTATGGCAGCGCCGTTCAGAGGGTTCCGGGACGTCGCATAACGCCTTTTCTGGAGACTTCTGGGGGGACGGCACGATCCGGGTCCGCGCCCTCGGGGCCGCCGGCTACAGCGACTGGAGCGATCCGGTCAGCCACATGTGCATATAGCTCGTGCCGATTTCTCGGACGTCTCGAAGCCCGGATGGACGCGATCGGCAAGCTCTCCGATCGCGTCGCCAAACACGAACTCTTGCCGTCATCCCAGGTGCGTAGGCTGCCCTTGCGGGCGCCTGCGCCAACTATCAAAACTGCTCCCTCGCGGACCTCAAACTGCTTTGTTACGGGATGCGCCAGAGGTGACGCCACAACATCTCGTGAAATGGATGGATTGCGCTGACGCGAGATTAAAAGCGTGGACTCTGTGCCATCAACTTGATGGATTTTGTGCCCGACAGGACGTGGCATCCTAAAAAAGTGAGGTTACATAAAGTGAGAGGAATCGTTTTAAGAATTACCTTAATTGGCGTTCTGGTGCTGGCTCTCGGCCAGCGCGGAGAAGCCCAAGAAGACCAGCATTGGTCTGTGTATGAAACTTTTCGCGGCAGCACGAACTCGGCCGGTCAGGTTTTCAAACTAGACAACAGCGTGACGTATGGCATCAACAACCACGTCGAGGTTGGCGGAGGTCTGCCGCTGTATTTAGCCAACGGCTCGTCGACATCCACAACATTGGCGAGCGGCAGGCAGACCGGTCTCGGCAATGCATACGTAGATGCACGATTCAAAGTGACGGGACCGGCGCTATTCACATCAACGATTACTGGCACGGCGCCAACCGGTGACAAAAACAAGGGGTTCAGTACCGGAAGAGCGACGGTCGATTGGAATAACTACATTGCGGTACCGATCTCGCGGTTTAAGCCATTCGGGAATGCTGGTGTTGCGAACACCGTCTCGGATACCGCGTTTTTTACCAGACCGTTCACGTCACTCGGTGTGGTCGGTCATTTCGAAGGTGGAGCTACAGTATCGGTTGCTCGATACGTCGACATCGGCGGTTCCGTATATGACATTGCGCCGACGGGCGAACAAAAAATTATCAGCAAGCTGATCGGACGTACGGCTCCTGTCAATTCTAAACGTTCCGGAAACGCATTTCAGACATCCGCGGAAACCGTGGGCGGTGCGGATTTGGCGAAAGATCACGGATATTCGACATGGATCGAGCTGTCAAAGGGGTCTGATATCAACTTTCAGTTGGGCTACACCCGCAGTGCCGGCTACGACCTCAATTCAGTCTTTTTCTCAGTCGGCTTCAACGTTAGTTCTTTAATCCGAAAAAACAGATCGTAAACAGGAGATTTTTATATGAAGTCAGTGATTTGTTCAGTAGCGTTCGTCGCATGTTTCGGCCTTAGCACATCCATATTCGCCCAGGGTAGAGGTCAGGCAGGCGGTCCGCCTGCAGGCCATGGGGGCGGGCTCGGCCACGCTGCCAATACGAGAACAGAGACCAAAGCCGATATCGGACAAAGGATCAGTGAGCATCCGAAGCTGGCTGCGAAGCTTCAGTCGCTGCTGCCGGCGGGAACTAATCTTGATGCGGCTGGCAGCGGTTTTAAGAACATGGGCCAGTTCGTCGCCTCGGTCCACGTGTCGCACAATCTGAACATCCCGTTCGACCAACTTAAAGAGAAGATGGTCACCGATCACAAGTCGCTCGGCGGAGCTATTCATGAACTAAAACCGGATATGACCAAGGATGCCGCAGATAGTGAAGCCCAGAAGGCCGTGACACAGGCCAAGGAGGAAACCAAGAGCCAGTCCTAGCCTCAATTCCGTTCACTTAAGCGAATCCCAAAAGACAAACCCCATGGCTATTGCTCCGGGCTCCGGTTGAGATCGACAGCAGCAGGGCCCGGACCCGTAGCGATGGTCCGCACATTGATCCTAATCAGCTTTTCGTCCGGAATGTTGAACTATGGACTAATCATTTATCGAGATGGAGTGCTTTTAGTTGTCCAAGCGGCGCCCCCCACGGTTTTCGTTCTGCGATCAGAAGCGGCTATCTCCATTGCTATCCCGTGGCGAGAGCGTCACGACACCGCCCGCCGGAATCGTGATATTGGTTAAACTGCTCCCCGACTGCCCATTGAGCGTCGCCGTTAAGGCCGTTCCGTCCGGCTTGAACAAATCGACACGCACCGCCAGGCTCGCCGATCCGGCGTTCAGGATATCAATTTCAGTCGCCCATCCGCCGTTCGCAGCAAATTGCGGGAGCAACACTGCACCCACCGTTGCCCGTTTTGGTTTGAGACTGCTCGATACTTTCCTCTCGAAGGCGCCGCCTCTGCGCCTACGCGCCAGGCCGACGTGAAACTTTGCCACGGAAGGCGGTGTACATGAAGGTGAAGTACGCGATGGCGAGCGCGAGTCCGGCGATCCACCAGATGAGACCGACGCGCAGGCTGTAATCCCCCGTTCGCGCGTTGTAGATCGTGAGCGAGTACGCTGCGTCGGTCGTTGCCGGCAGCAGGATTGGATAATTGGCGAACGCGGCTCCGCCCAGCATGGCTGCCAGATATGCTGCCGACGAGAAGAAAGCCGCGCGATCGCGGCCGCGCGTCACGAAAATGCGCATCGCGACGAGCCCGATGGCAACAATAATCGGGATGATCCAACCCCATGGATGCAGCCTGAAATTTTCCAGTATTCCCGGCCGCACGGACGATGTCGCAATCAGGCTGGCAATTGTCAGGCACACCAGCACAGGCCATCCCATTGCCGCAGCGCGGCGGCAACGCGCATTTACAGCGCCCTCGGTCTTCGCCGCAACGTAGTGCGCGCCATGAACAGTCAAGGCCACGAGAGCCAGAAGGCCTGTCATTGCGGTGTACCAATCCAGAATGCCGGGGTTCGGTCCCACGCGGAAGTTTGTCCACAGCGCTTCGAAAAAGTACCCGTCGCGATCAAGAGGCACACCGCGCATGACGTTGCCGATGGCGGCGCCGAAGAAGACGGCAAGCAGAAAGCTGGACATGGAGAAAAGAAAGTCGAACGCGGACCACCATAGTGGATCACGGACATGGGAGCGCAGCTCGATGCCTATTCCTCTCATCATCAATAGCCAGAGAACGATCATCAGCGGCAGGTAAAAGCCACTGAAACCGGATGCATACAACATGGGAAATGCGAAGTAGAGCGCGCCGCCGGACGCGATAAGCCAAACTTCGTTGCCGTCCCAAACGGGGCCTATTGTCTGCAGCACGATACGTCTTTCCTCGTGCTCGCGCGCGACAAAGAAGCTAATCACGCCGGCACCCAGATCAAAGCCGTCAAGGACGACGTAAGCCGCCAGCATGAGAGCCACGAGAATGAACCACAGGGTTTCCAAGTTCAGTCCTCGAGTCCGTGGTTCACGTCATGCCACACGAGGAAGAGATACAGAATGGAAAGTACAGTGTACATTCCCATAAAGCCCAATAATGTGAACAGGCCATTTCCCGCGGATATCTTGTGAGAGAAGCCGGCATCCGTCCGCATCAATCCATATACGAGCCACGGCTGCCGTCCCAGTTCTGCGGTCAACCACCCGGCGGTGTTCGCGATAAATGGAAATGGAAAACTGAGCATCACCGTCCAAAGCATCCACGGCGTTTCAAACAGGCGTTTGCGCCAAAGAAGAAACGCAGCCGCGGCCGTTACGGCGATGAAGACGGTTCCGAGACCTACCATGATGTGGTAGCTGTAATAAAGGAGCGGAATGTTGTCAGGCCATTGATCCTTCGGAAAGTCGTTCAGGCCCTGCACACGTGCTTCCCAGCGCCGGTAACTCAGGAAGCTCAAAGCCTTCGGAATGTAGATCGGATTGTCCAGAGTCTGCGCCTCCGTGTTGGGTTGGCCAACCAGGACGATGCCGGCGCCTGCCTCTGTATTGAAAAGACCTTCCATCGCTGCAAGCGTCACCGGCTGATGTTGCGTAACAAGTTGACCGCTTCGATCACCCGTTGGAAAAAGCTGAACAATTGACGCGATCAGCGCCGCGATAATTCCCATCCGGAGAAACAGCCAGCCAAATTCCTCCTGTTTCCTGGCCAGGACGTAGTACGCACCCACGGCTGCCATGAAAAACGACCCGGTGATACAGGCACCAAACATGTTGTGCAGGTATTGCCACAACGCCCAGTCGTTCATCAGAAGAGACCAGAAGCTTGTCAGGTGCGCTGAGCCGTCCAGCCCGACATCAAATCCGATGGGATGTTGCATCCAGGCATCCGTCACGATGATGAAGTAACCTGACAACCAGGACCCGGCGAAAATCATTACCGATGCGAGCAGGTGAAGCCTTGGACCGAACCGTTGCTCGCCATACAAAAACATTCCTAAAAAGGACGACTCCAGAAAAAACGCAAACACTCCCTCCATTGCGAGCGTCGTGGCAATCACACCGCCGGAATAACGAGCGAAGCGCGCCCAGTTCGTGCCGAATTGGAATTCCATCGGAATTCCCGTAATGACGCCGAAGAGAAAGCTGACGGCAAAAATCTTCCCCCAGAAACGCGCTGCCTTGTTGTATCGGTCGTCAGCACGCCAGAACGCCAATGCCTTGCAGATGACGATCAGCGGCGCGAGACCCATCGTCAACTGCGGAAACAAATAATGATAGGTAATGGTGAAGGCAAAGTGCAGCCGGTGTATGGTCAGCGCGCTGTCCACCTATTTGTTTGGCTTTGAGAACAGAGTCTGATCGATGTCGATGTTGTGTTCCACCTTTGTGAAGTTGATGACGTAGCTTTGAAGTGCAGACGTGCTTTTCATTTGAAATGGGACCTTGACGCCATCAACCTCTCGATAGTCCGAGAACTCGGTCGTTTGCTCCACCTCCCGGCCAAGCTGCGGAACATTGAGTTTGATGACCATTTTAATGGGAAGGTAGGACTCGGCATCGATGTAGGTGCGAATCGCGGGGCCGCTCTGCGGTCTGCCAATCAGGACGTAAGCCTCGCGTTCACCGACCTTTTCCTTGCCGTTCAGCTCCACCGTGGCGCCGGTCTCTTTGTAATTGAGCAACGCGTTGGGGAAAGATGAGTTTTTCGAGTTTTCTAGACGATCCCCTGTGATCTCGCGATTGCCCTGCACGCTGTCGAGAACGTAACCGGATACCCCGTCGAATCTCTGATCGATGACGGCCTGGCCCAGTCCCACTGCGGACAAATCGAGTTTCATCACGCTGCGCGTTTTATTGGGCGCCTGGTTCAGGATTTCGACCGGGCCGGAGACATTTCCAACGGGAGTTGATAGTGTGATTGTTCCTGTCATTGATCGGAGCATAGAGGATTCAAGCGGCGTACCGCAAGTATGGCAGCGCCGTTCAGAGGGTTCCGGGACGTCGCATAACGCCTTTTCTGGAAACTTCTGGGGGGACGGCACGGACTCCGGCTCCCGCACTGTCCGTCAGGTTCGATAGCCCACGCTGCACCCTCACGAAACAGACTGATGACAAAAAAGAGCGAAGCAAGCATCAGGACCTGAAAGGAATAAATTCCCCAAAACGGTAAAGCAAAGGATCTGGAGCCAAAGCGGGAAAGTCGGCAACATTTTGTTTGAAAGCGAGGAAAACAGGACAAGAGGCCTCGTCCATCACTAACATCCCGCTGGCCTGTCTTCAACCTAATAGAAGATCTCGACATTTGCCAAGGCGGCACGTGATCCTGCAGTTGCGCCAGAGTTGTGTCCTCGACGTTCATGATTGTGGAAAGTGATCCACAGTTATGGCCGCGACGTCCATAACTGTGGAAAGCTCGCCATAGTTGTGGACGTTCGCTCCACGATTGTGGAGGGAGATTTCACGATTATAAACTTTCCGTCCATAACTGTGGAAAGCGCTCCACAGTTGTGGCCGTTCGCTCCACGATTGTGGAGGGAAATTTCACGATTATGAACTTTCCGTCCACAACTGTGGAAAGCTCGCCATAATTATGTCCGCAATCTCCATAACTGTGGCGAGCTCGCCACAGTTATGGACGGAAAGTTCACGAATGTTCCCGAATTGGCCACAGTTGTGGCGCATTCCGTCAGCCCTCTAAAAATATTTTTTCACTGCTAACTCGTTCGCTTTCCGGAAGTCACGGCGGTTTTGCCTATCCAGCTCGAAAATTTTTTTCAGCGCTTTTCCTTTCTGCGGCGATTTACAACAGTATGGGGCGGAATTAACCGAACCCGAAAGGAAAGGAAAACGAACATGAAATGAGATTCATTGACCAGAGATGCGGATGAACTGTTGATGTTGGGCGGCGCTGTAGCGGCGATGCTGGCGGAGAACCAGGACCGGTTGAACATCCCTACAGGAGTCGAAGCTCTGTTGCGGGCAGGTATTGCGGCAGCGGAGTTCGCCATCGACGCATATGTGGCGATGCTTGCCGGCAGCTATAAATCGCAGGAAGCGATGAATCATCTGGACGAGGCGAGGTCGCGATGTGACCGGAGCCTCTCGCCCACCTTGGGAAATAGCGCTGACGTGTGGAAAGCGTCCGTGATCTGCCCGCAGGTTAACATAACACCCACACGGCGACATTCCCGGCCAGCGGCCGTACTTCACCACCTTCGCTTGAATTTCTTATCCTTAAAATATTTGCCGCTCTATCTCAACGAGTTCGTTTTCCGTTTCAACAACAGACACAACGAAGATATTTTTGGCGCGGCTGTAGCAAGCTACTGAAGCGCCCGGACTGGCGGGTGCTTCAGAAGGCGCAATGCGAAATAGAATCACACCACACTGGCTCGGCAAACGAGAGCGAAAAGCCAGCTCGCCGAAGTCTTTGTCCATCGTCAGCAGAACACGGTTTTCAGTCTGTGCGAGCTGAAGGACTTCCTGGTCCGTTGCACCGGGATATTCCGTTCGTATCCAGATGACGTCATGTCCTTCCGCACGGAGAGCCGCAAGTGTGTCGCCAGGGATGTTTTCGTTGGCGAGCAGACGCACTTTCAGCCCTGCAATGGATACAGCTTTTCTGAATGCAGCACGCTGCTAGCGTAACTGAGGCAAGCTTGAATATCTTCGCGAGTCAGTCCTGGGTAATTTCGGAGGATCTCTGGTTCCGCCCAGCCCTGCGCAAGGAGCTCGATGATGAATTCAACCGCCAGGCGGGTTCCTTTAATAACCGGTTTTCCCACAAGAACCGTTGGATCCAGAATAATGCGTT
>Ga0207646_10007679_pt1 | contig 10921 bp, 12 predicted proteins | sample KBSK5502metaG_FD_184343 | JGI IMG/M metagenome (GOLD analysis project Ga0207646, IMG submission 184343) | Corn, switchgrass and miscanthus rhizosphere microbial communities from Kellogg Biological Station, Michigan, USA - KBS K5-50-2 metaG... | ecosystem: Host-associated > Plants > Roots >...
AACGTAGAGACACGAGAGCCAGCGTAAGGAGGAGATTTCGAGGCGAGAGAACAGAAGTTCTAATAATACTAGAACGATGCATAAATAATCGAATCAGAACCGACGGGCTACGACTACGCTGTCGCCAATTTTGTACCTCTTCCAATTGCCCACCTCTACACTTTCTCGCAAGCTCCAGATCGTCCTTGCAGAGATCGAGATACCCCTTGTCATTGAGACACAGCGGCGTCCTGGGCCAAGAGACATCCCGTATGGTATACCAGAACGCGAATGGCCTATTGTGCTTGCAAGGGTTCATAATCATGAATCCTATCGCACCATAGCGAAAGATTACAAGATCTCACGCGAAACCATCCGCAGGTTAGTACAAGCCTCTAAAGACGTGGGCTAATCTTCGCGCTGAACAGGTAAAGGAAACTCTTGCCTAAGATGAGTTATATCACGGTTTAAATCAGCAAGGAGTTTCTTCACCTGTTGCGCTCGATCAGCCAGCCCGACAATTTCATCAGTTAAATCGGTATGTTTCGGGCTGACTTCCATCGCGCGTTCAAGAAAGGCAAAAGTGCTCATATTTGCAGAGTACGCTTTGTTTCCAAATTCAAGGGCTTTATCTAGAAGTTCCGGCAGGGTCAAAGAAGACCAATCAGGTTGGTTATACACGGCAACCACCTATATTAAAGAACGAGTGTTCGCTGCTTACAATGTACCATATTCTGTTACTTGGTGAGTGATAATGCTTCCTTAAACTGTAATTAGGGTAAGTGAGAACTGTAGTTGTATTTTGATCTAACATGCTCACACCCCAAAGCCTTAGCCCGATGGGCTATTAAAATTTGATGTTATCGTTTCCCCTATCTCTTGCATAGTGTCTATGTACGAACACCGTATAATTTCCAGTTGCCGCCGCTGATATGCGTCTAGTTGCTTTTTATTGGCTTTATGGTTAGTACGTTTAAACCACCAATAGTCTTGTTGTCTTGTAGGCTCTAGTTCACCAATTATGCCGTTTTTGTAATCTACTGCTGTGTCTTGGAAGTTTCGTACCAACCGGCTTATATTTTGACACGGTAGAAAATCTGGTGGGCAGGATAGTTGGAGATGATGATGGTTCCGCTCGTTTTCTTGGAGGATTTCAAGCTGTGTCTTGATTGTTATGGTGGTTTCAATGATCACACGAGCATCCTTTAACCTTTCTAAATCCTCGTTGTTGGTCGCAGCCCGTGGGCAATGACAGGCATGGCTCTTTTTGGGTGCCATGCCTTTGCCCTTTTTATCCCATCAGCAAAGTCTGAGGTGTCTCATGTTACTTACTCATTGTGCGCAGGCCATCGAGGAGCGTGGATGGCTCCAGACGGTGGGTGTAGTTCGCATCGGCGTAGGTCAGGCGGATGGTGCCATCCTGGGAGATGATGAAGGTGCCGGGGACGGGGAGCTCCCAAGACTCGTCACCGTTGAAGGCGGGTAGGTCGGAGCCCAGGCCCTTGAGGAGGGTGCGTGTTGGCTCCTCAATCGAGTAGACCAGGCCAAACTGACGAGCGACCTTGTTGCCCTGGTCACTCAGGACCGGGAAAGCCAATGCATGCTTCTCGCTCATAGAGAGTGAGTGATCAGGGGTCTGAGGCGAGATAGCGATGAGACTCGCGCCCAGCTCCTTGATCTGAGGCAGAACCTGCTGATAGGCATGGAGCGTCAGATTGCAGTAGGGGCACCACTCACCACGGTAGAATGTTACGACGACCGGCCCTTGCTGGAGAAGTCCCGCGAGCGAGACCTGGCGTCCCAGAGCATCGGGCAACGTGAAAGACGGAGCTTTCTCACCCACCTTCAACGCGTTCTTTGCTACGCCAGACTCACTGAGCGTGTTGATATACTGGCTAATCTGGCCAACGACCTGGGGAGGAGCCTGAGTCGCGAGCTGGGCATTGAACTCAGCAATTTGCTGCTCAAGCGTGGCGTTCTGGTTGCTAGACATCGTTTTCTTCTCTTTCTTTTTACCAATGAACAACTTTTGTTAGTTAACTAACTTAAACGGAACAGGTGAGAACTCCTTGTGTCACTGGCTCTCGCCCCACAGATCTCTTGGATGCCGCGAGGGGGCCGAGCGACACGTTTTTTGCTTCTCACTCCCTTAGACCAGCACTGTGACAGTTTGCCTTCGCTCACCTTACGCATCTAACAGCAAGATCTGGCGGAACGCTGGCGTAGTGATGAGTTGACGCAACCTGGCACTGAAATCAGGGGCGGCAAGAAAAGGATGCTCTCGATAGATGGTGGCATGCTGCTGTTCGAGGTGATGGTGGAGTTCCTGCGTCCGGTCTGAGGCAATCTCGGCAATTTGTGCAAGGCGCTCCTGAGTAAAGCAGCGACGCTGCGGGTCAACATAGCCTCGCTCGATGAATGAGCGCGTTTTGCGTGCACACCGGCACGGGTTCGCCTGGTTGATGAGGCCGCACCGCTCATGCATATAATTGTACAGATCACGCCGAGCACGGCTCAGCACTTGACGAAAGTTGCTGGGCGAAAGATCCATGAGTTCTGCCCCCATCTCGCTGCTCACCCCAAACACCTCTCCCAGGATGAAGACCAGCCGTTGTCGCGGATCCAGGCAGAGTAACATCCCGAGCGTGCAGCCAACTTTGGCTTCCTCAATCAGCACAGAGAGGGGAAGAGACACGTCCGATGGATCAGGCAACGCCTGATCGGGCAAGTGCTCAATCAGCGTGCCAAGTTCAGAAAAGGTGAGTTCCTTTGGTCGTTGGTGAAGATTGAGGACATGGTTGACGACGATGCGGTAGAGCCACGTTCGAAAGCTGCTTTTGCCCTGGAAGGTGCCGAGCTTGGTGAGCATCTTGAGGAGAACTTCTTGTGTGATATCCTCTGCTTCCTGCGGCTTGCGAACCATCCGAACGGCGATATTAAAGATCCACGCCTGATGCCGCCCGATGAGTTGCTCAAGCGCGTCCCAGTCCCCATGTTGGGCTTGAAGAACGAGGTCTTCATCGGTGACATCAGCAATGATGGTTTCCTGGAATGGATTATACATGGCTTCCCTCGTGAAAAAACTGTTCGTCATGTTTCTGGTCTGTCACGACCATAGACAGATGAGACGAACCATTGTGACAGTTTCCAGCGCGATCCGTGGAAATGTCGGCCCGGTTCCAGCGAAAGTCGACACCAAGGGCAACTCGGTCGCGAAGAGTGCTGAAAAAGGCCTCGTGGTGTGGGAAGAATCGGCAGATCTATCCGGGCCGCGGAGACGAGCCTGGAGGAAACTTCCTCAGCTGGTGATGACTCGTAGCGTTGCGGTATATTCCTCCCACACCAGGTTGGGATTTCCAGGACGGAAGAACGTCCGAACTTTCTGGTCATGTGTGCTCACCTCTCTGGCACCCGGAATGACCAAAAACGCTTCATCGTCAACGGCGAAAGTCGACGGTTTCTCAACTGGTCAATGGTTGGGCTGAGGCGGCGAGATCGTCCAGCCACTTTTCGAGGCGGGTGAGTTTGCGCTCGAACATGTCTGGCGAGCGCAGGCTATGGAACAGGAGATAAATCCCCTGCATGTTCGCGAGCAGGTCTACGGCCAGGTCGCGCGCCTCGTCGCCGAAGTCAAGCTGGCGGAACTGCTTCTCGGCCCAGTCCACCTGGAGAGCAAAGAGTTCCGAGGAGGACTGAGCCAGGGGCGTCTCCTCTTTCTCCAGTTCCAGGCAGAGCGTGGCATAAGGGCAACCATAGCTCATCAATTGGTCACGGCGGGAGTGTCCGCTCCCCGCCAGAGCTTTGAGACGTTGCCAGGGGTCTGGCAGGGTCTCAAGAGCGTACAGGGTAGCGCGGATCTCCTGGAAACGCGCTTTGATGACCGCCTCGACCAGGGCATCCTTGGTCTTAAAGTAGTAGTAGATGTTGCCCAGAGGAACCCCTGACGCCTGGGCAACATCCGCCAGCGTCGTGCGATGGGTGCCTTGCTGGTACATCACCTGCGTGGCGGTCTCGATCAGGCGCTGGCGTTTCTCCTCTCCTGGCATACTCTTGATCTCCTCTGCAAAGGTTGGTTAGTTAACTTACAAAGAAAGCATATATCAGCGGAAATCAGATTGTCAAGGGGGAGTACTGCCATTGGACGTGGTGGATACTTCGGACATCTCTGCCAATCGCTTGACAGCACTGGTGACTCTCCTTCTCCTTGCTTCTCAAGGAAGCTCTCCATGCTTCCCATTTTCAACAGCGAGGATGATGATAGCGCCTCATATGTTCGTGTTCCTGCTTGTAAATCATTTTATTCTGTGGCTCTCCCGCGGTTTATATGAAAGCTCTAGCATATGTGAAAGGGATGCAGAGAGATCGTCTCCAATCAGGGCTGCCTCTTCTCTGTATGCCATCTCCTGCTTCCGATTCACGGAAATCGCGGGTGAGCCATTCTGGGGAAAAATTGGTATTATTCTGGGGGCCGTTCCCTGCCGAAAGTCTGTCTTTGTAGACGGCTTGCCTACCAGATAACTCTCCCAATCGCTGCCCCAGAATCCTGGGAGTGATCCCTATTTGATACTGAGCGGGGATGTTGTCAGGGAACTGTTCTGAGGCCGAATCGCTTTTTGGGTTCAGCTGGGCAGTTCATGCGGGAAGCCGAAGGAGGAGACGAACCAGGGATCGAGAAAAAACGTCACCCCGGCGATGCGTACGTCTGATGCGGAAGCTGCCAGCGTGACGACTTGAATCCCCAAAGCCCGAAACGGGCCACCCAGGCCGACAGCGCGATGGACGCCAAAAGCCGGGCCTCCATTCGCCTCTGTGGGGGAGAAGTGCCAGCGGTTCTGGGCCAGCGGTGCGAAAATCTGAGCGGTAAACCCGGCCCGAATCGCTTCTCTCCCCCGATACCACGAAGGCAGCGGCGGCATGGTAAAGGTCGCGTCCTCTTTCATGAGCGCCACCAGCTCATCGATATTCTCGCTTTCCCAGGCACGCACATAGCGCTCAAGCAGCGCCTGTGTCGCGGCATCCCTACGCAGACCTGCTCCACGCTCTTGTTCATCAGCATGATACTGCTTCGACAGTGTGACCCGCGCACGGTGCAGAGCACTCTTGACGGCTGAGACCGAGATCGAGAGCAGGGATGCGATCTCGCTGGCATGCCAGTCCAGTACATCACTGAGCAGTAAGATCGCTCGTTGGCGGGCAGGGAGCAGTTGCAGGGCGACGAGAAAAGCCAGCGAGACGCTTTCGCGTCTGGCAAAGCGTGCTGCCGGATCCTCCGTTGCCTGGGCCAGCCAACTGCCCGGGAAAGGCTCCAGCCAGGTGGACTCAGCCCAGGCCGGAGCCAGGGGCAGGAGGGGATCAGCTTCGGGAGTCAGCGCGGCGGGCAGCGTGCGCGGAGGGCGTTTCTTGAGCACGTCGAGGCAGGCATTGGTCGCAATCCGGTAGAGCCAGGTGCGCAGCGAAGCCTGGCCCTTGAAGGTATCAGCATACTGCCAGGCTCGTAGCATGGTCTCCTGCACCAGATCCTCAGCCTCGTGTAGGGACCCCAGCAGGCGATAACAGTGGAGGCGCAGCTCCCCGCGATATGGCTCGATGAGGGAGCCGAATTCAGAAGGATCGCGGGACGGAAGGTGTGCCTTCGCGCGTTCAGATGTCACAATGCTTCCTCGATTTCTCCAGATCTTGCTGCTCCTCGGTGCAACTGGGACGGTCGGTTCATGGCATCCGAGAGAGCTGGCCGAGCAGACCGCACCTGCTTGACCGATCACTGGCAACCTACTCATTATACGTCCAATCGTTACGAGCCATGTCATCGGGTCCAACATCTCCCTCAGGGCTACTTGAAAGGGTCTCTCCCAGTGGAGCGGAGGCCGCCGACTTGCAAAAAGCCCTCAATCTGCCCTGTCAGACCGCACCGTTTTGGTCTTCGCCGCAGTCTAATAAGTGTCCACTCGCCCGAGTGTGACCTGAGAAGGCTCAGGCCCTCTCTTGAGTACTTGAGAAATGAAGACTCTCTTCAAATTAGGAGGAACAACCCATGACTGACACGCAAGGCCAGATTTATTTGTTCACCCTTTTCGGCAACCGCGCGCTCTCGTTGGAAGCAATGCGACCGGTGCATAATCGGGTTGCGGGAGCGCCGGAGGATGTAGCGGCAGCAAAGTCGTTGAGCGATTTGAGTCACATGGTCTATACTTCGGTTGATGACCAGTCGGCAGCCTTCGTCATTATGGACCTGTGGACCGACCTGAGCGGGTTCAATCAGTTTTTCTCCGAGCCTGCGCGAGCAGAGAGACAGGCGACAGCAGGGATGTTTACCCGCAATGAGCCGGTGATCTGGGAGCCTGCGGAGGGCTTTTTCACCTATCATATCCCGGTGCCAACAGGACACCACGACCGTTTCTTCGCACTGCTTCGTGGGCCCGTGTTGTCTCGGGAGCAGGCCCGCACCCTGGTGAATCGCGTGAGGAGTGCTGACATCCACAAGGCCAGGGCCTCCGGGCATCTGTCCCATGAGGTGTACTTCCGACTCACTCAACCAGGAACACCCTCCTCCCTCGAATTCTTGTCAGTCGATGGCTGGTTCGATCTTGAGGGCATGACTCGCTACTACGAGGAGCTGGATGCTGGCCCGGCCCTGGACGGCCTCTTCACTGCTCAACCGTCGACCTGGTTGCTCAAACATCCGGCTGGCGAATGGATCGAGTGGTAGAGAAGCGTCGCGCTTGCTTGCAAGGAGAGAAGCCGTGTGATCGCGGAGGACACAGGAGCATGACATCGCTCTGGTATGAAATTCTCCCTGTGACCTTGCAGTCGGACCAGGTGCTGTGGCTTCGCCGTCGGGAAGATGGCGAGGCTCATCCCTGGCGTATCGCGCATCAAGCTGGTCTGCATCCCAACGATGCGGTGTTCGCACACGTTGAACGCCTCTTTGGCGAGCGGTTTGAGGCAGAGGCATCGATCATTCGCTCCACCTCGTGGCGCTATTGCCCTCGCACGGAACGTCTGCTGCTCACCTACCTGGTGGTCGTCCCTCAACGCACGTGGGGATGCTGCCAGGTTGAGAGGGCGAGGATAGTCGCTGAGCCGGTAGCAATGGGAGTCCCAGTGCGTGGTGATCATCTGCATCCACCGGAAAGGATTGAGATGAACAACGTCCTCGCACATGCACTCGACCTCCTTGCGTGGCTCAAGTGCTTTGATGAGAGGATCATGGCCGTCCTGGAATCGGGATGGGGAGAAGTGCTTGAGACGAGACTGCCAACACCAGCCGGGTACGTCTCTCACGCGTGTGACGAGTGAGTGGGGGCTGTCATGGCTTGCATGACCCATGAATTGTGCAACGGATACTGCCTCTTACAAGGGTGGATGATTCAGTCTTCTCTCCTATCCGCTTGACAGTCCCTTCCGACCCTCCTTATGTTCAGGAAGCGCTCTCTTTTGCTCTTTTCTAGCCGCGAGGATCTGTATGGCCGTTCATGTGTTCTTGTTCTTGCTCGTGTGCTTCCTCATCCTCTCTTTCGCGCCGCCTCGGCGACTTGCTTGTCTCCATCTTCAAGCTTCCAGCTCACAAGCAGAGAGCAGACGCACGATGGTCCACCGTCTCCTCAAGCCCCGCACCCCGCTTGATTGCCCTCTCTGTCGCCTGTGCTCCTCAGAGAAGAACTCGTTTGGAGCCTCACTCCACGAAGAGGTGAGCGGTCCGGACTGCCTTATGACGAAAGGCCAGTCCGAATTGGGCTTGGAGAGGGCTCGTCGAATTATCCACCATATTCTATGGCAGTACCGGCATCGTTTGATGGTTGAGCTATCCCCTGCCCTGGGGGCCAGTCGGGTCCATCCCAGGATGCTGCGGGAGGATTTGGTAGACGTGTGCGAGTCATTCCCTTCCACAAAGCCCCTCTTTTCGGAGCATGTGCCTCCCCAGATAGCTGTCCCGACTTCTCTCGCAGCATGCTGGGATTTAGCGGGTATGAATGGTATGACCAGCCTCGGTGAGGGCCGAGAGGGCTTGTGGTAACACCTCCTGTTTCACTAAGACATAGTCCGTATCGTAGGTGGAGATGGCAAAGATCCCAAGGTTCGCCTGCGCCAGAGGCATCGTGAGAGAATTGAGAATGCCTGTCAACGAGAAGGGGATGGGGCCCTGGAGTTTGAAACACCGCCAGTCACGATCAGCCTCTACCTCGGAGGGGACAGACTCCATTAGACACACGAGAGAGCGTTCCTCCGAGGTGTTCGTAACAGAGAAGAAGGAGTTGGCTTGGACCCACTCCGGCAAAGGAGTGCCTGGGGCGAACTGACAAATGGCAAACGTGTCCGGCAACAAAAAGAGCGTCAGCGGATGAATGGTCATACTTCATTTCCTTTGCTCGTCTCATACAGAGGGACTCCTGCGGCGAGCAGATCCCAGCGTTGTTTCTCCGCGTGTCACTGCAACAGCAGAAGCAGCACACATGCTGTGCTGCTTATTCTACCTCATCGCCCCCTTCGCGGACAAGCAGCCGTCTCCTGAGGCCGGGTAAAAGAGGAAGGGGAATTCACCTGCTTTGATACCGCTGGCGAACCTCGTCTCCCGCAGGGGCGGGAGTGGCAGGTGAGAGGAGTGGGGAGGCTTGCGTCGCCCCGTCACCCACTTCGCCAACGGCATCAAAATCTGGGGTGACTCATGTTTGGCACCCCTCTCAGCCTCATGACCACGTTGCTTCGCCCGCCGGCTGCCTGACGGTGATATTGACGCGGTTGAAGAGGTTGGTGATGGCGATCATGAGAATGATGGCAGCCAGCCCCTTCTCGTCATAGTGCCAGGCGGCTTCCTCCCAGATCTCGTCAGGAACCGGGTCGGAGCGGTCGGCTAGACGGGTGACGGCCTCGGCGAGGGCGAGGGCGGCGCGTTCGGCGTCGGTGAAGTAGGGGGTTTCCCGCCAGGCCGCGACAGCGAAGAGGCGCTCGTCGGTTTCGCCTGCCTTTTTGGCGCTACGCGCGCCCGAATCAACACAGAAGCTGCAGCCATTGATCTGACTCGCGCGCAGGTGGACAAGCTCAAGTGTTTTCCGCGGCACTCCGCCCTTGTAGACCGCCTTGAGCATAGTCTGTATGCCATCCGAGGCGTCAGGTAGAAACGTTGCCGGGTTGTTCATGCGTGCTGGCATGCTACTCTCCTTCAGGTACTGGCGCTTTCCCTGGATGCTCTTACCTCCAGGGAAAGCCATCACGATGTTCTTCACTTCCAGATTTGATCTTGACGGGGTGGCTGTGCGACGCTTCAATCAAGGATTTTCGTCTCCCTGTCACACCGAGCGGGTTTCCCGCGTCACACAGATGACGAAATGCGAGGGAAGAATGTGACCGGTGGACGGAGTTGAGTCTCGCTCGTTCCTTCTGATAAGTGGACAACATATCTGAGAAGAGAACAATGTGAAGGAATAGCACCGATGGATGAACACGAATGGCTGGCGCACCAATTTGAGGCGAACCGGAGGCACCTGCAGGCGGTGGCTTACCGGATGCTCGGCTCGCTTTCCGAGGCGGAGGACGCCGTGCAGGAGTCCTGGCTGCACCTCAGTCGCTCCGACACCAGCGGCATTGAGAACCTGGGCGGATGGCTGACCACGGTGGTGGCGCGGGTCTGCCTCGACATGCTGCGCTCGCGCCACGCACGGCGCGAGGAGTCTCTGGAAGTGTCCGGGTCCATTGCGGCTCGTGATGGTGGGATCGATCCTGAGCAGGAGGCGGAGCTTTCCGACTCGGTTGGTCTCGCGCTGCTCGTGGTCCTCGACACGCTTTCCCCCGCCGAGCGCCTCGCGTTTGTGCTACATGACCTCTTCGCCGTTCCTTTCGACGAGGTCGCTTCCATTGTGGAGCGATCAGAAGCCGCGACAAGGCAGCTCGCCAGCCGCGCACGCCGCCGGGTGCGGGGAGCGACAACAGCGAAAGACCCCGATCTCGCCCGCCAGCGAGAGGTGGTCACTGCCTTTCTTGCTGCCTCGCGCGCCGGGAACTTCGATGCGCTGCTCGCCATCCTCGACCCGGATGTCGTGTTCCGAGCCGACCACGTCGCCGTAGCTGCTGGCGCGTCAGGGGAGATGCGCGGTGCGGCTTCCGTGGCCCAGCAGTTTGTGAGACGCGCTCAAGGAGCGCGGCCTGCTCTCGTGGATGGTGCGGTAGGACTCGTCGTAGGACGGCAAGGCCGTCTGTTCCTCGTCCTCAAGCTCACGTTTACCAACGGCAAGATTACCGAGATCAACGCGGTCGCCGACCCCGCACGCCTGCGCCAGCTGCGCTTTTCGCCCCTGGACAAGTGAGCGAACCTGAGTCATCCTGCATTTGATACCGTTGGCGAACCTCGTATTCCGTAGGGGGAGAGGTTGGGAGGCGTGGTGGGGATGCTTGCGTCGCCCCGTTACCCACTTCGCCAGCTGTATCCGCTTTGATGGAGACCCGAAATAGTAGGGCGAACCCATCAATTGTGCAGAAGCAACCGAGCTGAGGGAGCGAAGCCGCAGAGGGAGACGGAAACTGAGGACGGATCAATCAGACATCACTAAGGGGCATACGTTGAGAAGCAGAGGGCGAGGTCTTAGAACCTTTGTTCTACTATATCTAGAACACTTGTACAAATAGTCGAACGGAACCGACGGGCGACGACTACGCTGTCGCCAATTTTATACCTCTTCCACACTCTTCCAGAAGCTGCAACAAGTGCTCTCAGCAATAGATGTTGAGCCAATTTCTGAGCAAAGAAGGCCTGGCCCACGAGACATACCCTCTGGTATCCCAGAGCATGAATGGCATATCGTTCTTGCCAGGGTTGCTCATCATGAAGCGTACCGCACCATTGCCAAAGATTACCAGGTCTCAAGAGAAACCATCCGCCGGTTAGTCCAGGCGTCAACACAGGCCAGCTAATGGGCTTCGGGAACTCTGAACTCACCCCTGCTGAACTACG
>Ga0207646_10007680_pt1 | contig 10920 bp, 12 predicted proteins | sample KBSK5502metaG_FD_184343 | JGI IMG/M metagenome (GOLD analysis project Ga0207646, IMG submission 184343) | Corn, switchgrass and miscanthus rhizosphere microbial communities from Kellogg Biological Station, Michigan, USA - KBS K5-50-2 metaG... | ecosystem: Host-associated > Plants > Roots >...
TGAAGGTCACCCAGTCGATCAGGTCGCGCTTCTTGTTGTCGTGGGCGACCAGGCCCACCTTCTTCCGGGGGCCGAGCTTCTGGTCCATGCTCTCTCCTCGCCTGCTTGGCGATGCCGGTCGTGGTGTTGGACCGATGGCCGCGGCAGCCCGACTCTAGCCGGCAACCGCTGACGGATCCTCGCGCCTCACGAGGATCCCGAGGTATGCCTTCCACGGACCGACGTCCGCTTCGTGCGAGCCGGCGAGGCCGGCGTAGATCTGCCCAATGTGGTCCAGGTCGTGGACGGCCCAGGTCGCGAGCAGCTCCCGGAGCGTGACCTCACCGAGCGACGGATGCAGTCCGCGCCGATCCAGGTCGGCATCGGTCACCAGATCCCGGAGTGCCACCATGTTGGCCTCGCGGAGCTGTGCGAATCGGTCCACGAGCTCATCGAGCGGCACTCCGGCATCCCGCTCGAGCATGGCGAAGCGCTCGAAGCGGTCGAATGGCCGCGACGTGCCGTGCTCCAGGATGCGCCGCGTCCGGACCATCCAATCGGTCTGCTCGCCGGTGATCAGGTGACCGACGACGTCACGGGGACGCCAGCCGTCGGCGGTGTCGGGCGTATCGGTCCAGCCTTCTGGTAGGCCAATGAGCAGGGTCCGGAGGAGCGCCGGCGTTCGCGACAGCAGATTGGTTGTCTCCTCCACGAAGCCGGTCATCGCGAGCTACCTCCTATGCCATCCAGTGAGGCACGCCGGAACGCGGACGTCAAGCGCCAGCCGCCTCGCGGTCGATCGACCATTGGGCGTCGATGGTGGGCGGCGAGAGCAACGTCTGCAGCACGACGCAGTACCGCTCGGTCCGATCCTTCAATCGTTCGAACCGATCTGGCTCGATGTCGCCATTCACCGCAAACTGCATGCGAACGGCCTCGAATCCGACCGGGACGTCCGCGGTTCCGAGCGTTCCCTGCAGGTCGAGATCCCCTTCAACGGTCACCGATACGGATGCATCGGTGAGGCCCATGTTGGCCGCGACCATCTGACAGGTCAGCTGAGCACACGCGGCGAGCGCTCCAAGCAGCAGATCGCCCGAACACGCGGCCGACCCGGCACCGCCGACCCCTGGGTGGGCCTCGGCCGCGTACAGCGCGCGCCCGATGTCGATCGAGCAGCTCATCGCGTCGCCAAGCGAAGCGCCCGTTGCGCGGAGCGTGATGCGCGCCGCTTTCGGCTCGTCGCGGTATCGGTCCTTGATCGGTTGCTGGATCTCCCGCAGGCTCATATCGCCTCGCTCCGCTGCATTGGTGATTCGCGTGACAATAGGGCGCCTTGCTTCGGTGCTGCCACGGAGCATCGGCCCCACTAGGATTCCCCGCAGTCCTCTTTCGACGGGAGCACCGCCCACATGAGCTTAGCGACAGGCACGGTCACCCTCCTCTTCACGGACATCGAGGGTTCCACGCGTCTGTTGCGCGAGCTCGGAGACCGGTACGAGCAGGTGCTGGGAGATCAGCGTCGCCTGCTGCGAGAGGCGTTCGCGGCGCGCAACGGCGCCGAGGTCGATACCGCCGGGGATGGCCTGTTCTACGCCTTCCCCCGGGCACGCGACGCGCTCCTGGGCGCCATCGAGGGTCAGCAGGCCCTAGGACGCCATGAATGGCCGCTTCCGGTTCGCGTTCGGATGGGCATGCACACCGGCGAGCCACTCAGCAGCGGGACAGGCTTCGTAGGGCTCGACGTCCACCGCGCGTCACGCATCAGCGCCGCTGCCCACGGCGGCCAGATCCTGATCTCGCAGACGACGCGCGACCTCGCCAGGGACCTCCCGGCCGACGTCTCCCTGACGGACCTGGGAGAGCATTCACTCAAGGATCTTCCCGCCCCGGAGCATCTCTTCCAGGTTGTCGCGCCGGAGCTCGGGCGCGAATTCCCGCCTCTGCGGTCGATGGAGTCCCGGCCGAACAACCTGCCTCGCCAGCTCACCACCTTCGTCGGTCGCGAGTCCGAGATCGCGGGGGCGAAGCGGGCCCTGGTGTCGGCGCCGCTGCTGACCCTGACCGGCCCCGGCGGGGTCGGTAAGACCCGCCTGGCGATCGAGATCGCCGGCGACCTGTTCGACGAGTTTGACGAGGGGATCTGGTTCATCGATCTCAGTGTCCTAACCGATCCCGACTTCGTGGTACCGGCGATTGCATCGGCCATCGGTGTGATGCCGGCCCCGGGCCAGCCGATGCTCGAAACAGTCATGGACCACCTGCGCGGACGCCGCGTTCTGATCGTGTTCGACAACTGCGAGCACCTGCTCGACACCACAGCTCGGACCGTGGATACCCTCCTGCGCAGCTGCAGCCTGCTTCGCGTCGTGGCTACGAGCCGGGAGGGGCTGGCCATCGCAGGCGAGACGGTCCGTCCGGTTCCGTCGCTCTCCGTCCCCGACCCTGAGGGTGTGGGACCGGACGAGCTCCCTCAGTACGAGGCCATTCGGCTCTTCGTGGAGCGGGCCATCGCGGCCGTCCCGGAATTCCGGATTACAGAACGCAACGCCCCCGCCATCGCGCAGATCTGCCGACGGCTCGACGGCGTCCCGCTCGCGATCGAGCTCGCGGCCGCGAGAGTGCGAGCGCTCCCCGTGGAGCAGATCGCCGCCAGGCTGGACGACCGCTTTCGCCTGCTTACCGGCTCGAGCCGCATCAGCGTTCCGCGACACCAGACGCTTCGACAGACCATCGACTGGAGCCACGACCTGCTGGGCGAGGACGAGCGCGCGGTCTTCAGGCGCCTCGCGGTGTTCATCGGCGGTACTTCATTGGAAGCGGCCGAGGTGGTGTGTGCCGGCCCTCCGGTCGAGGACTACGCCGTCCTCGATCTCCTCTCGCGCCTCGTCGACAAATCCCTCGTGGTCGCGGACACGGAAGGGAACGAGGCTCGCTACCGGCAGCTCGAAACGGTCCGCCAGTACGCGCGGGACAAGCTGCTCGAGTCGGGGGAAGCCCGCGACACGCTCGTTCGTCACCGGGATTGGTACGTGGCCATGGTCGCGCGCGCCGAGCCCGAGTTCTTCCGCGGCGCCGAGTCCGCCGCCTGGCTTGAGCGCCTCGACCGCGAGCACGACAACCTGCGAGCCGTGCTTCAGTGGAGCCTCGACGAGCCCGGAGAAGAGCGGCAGGGACTGCAGCTCGCCGCCGGGCTGTGGCGCTTCTGGGAGATCCACGGGCACCTTGCCCAGGGGCGCGCCTGGCTCGAGCACTTCCTGCAGCTCACCGAAGGAGAAGTCTCCGCGTTGCGCGCCGATGCGTACACGGGGGCCGGCATCCTCGCCTTCATGCTCGGCGATCAGTCCGGCGGCTCTGTTCTGCACGAGCGCAGCCTCGAACTGCACCGCGAGCTCGGGGACTCCGACGGCATCGCCTTCGCCGCCAACAACCTTGCCAACGCAGCGGTCCTGTCCGGGGACTATGCAACCGCGCGCCGCTTATACGAAACGGTCGTGGCGTGGGCCCGCGAACGAAACGATCCGCGGGTGATGGGCTTCTCGAGCGTCAACATGGCGGAGGCCGTCGCGCTCGACGGCGAGCCCGAGCTGGCGCGCACGCAGTACGACGCGGGCATCGCCGCGTTCCGCGAGGCGGGCGACCGCTGGGGCGAGGCATTCGCACTGGACAGCCTGGGCGTCATGCTCGCGCGGCAGGACATCCACGACGAGGCCGACAAGCTCCACCAAGAAGCCCTTGCGATTTCTCACGAGATTGGAGACGAGCGCGGCATCGCGCGGGCACTGGCCCATCTCGGAGACGTCGCCGGGCGGACGAGCGACCGCGACCGGGCCAAGAGCCTCTACCTCGAGAGCCTCGAGATCCGTCGCAGGCTTGGCGATCTGCCGGGGACTGCGTCCGCGATGGAGAAGCTGGCATCGGTCGTGACGGTGGACGATCCGAGAGCCGCTGCGGTCCTGCTGGGCGCCGCCGAACGAGTACGCGACCTGATCAGGGCTCCAGTCCCGCGGGCCGTCCGCGAGGAGTACGAAGCCTTCCGACAGACGGTTCAGGCGCTCCTTGGCGAGGCGCCCTTCGAGGACGCGCGGGCCGAGGGCCGGCGCCTATCGCCTGCCGCGGCGCTGGCTACGATCCCTCTTTGACCTCGACGATCTCGTCAGCGAGCAGCCCATGCGCCTCGCGATGGACCGCGGCGCATGCTTCAGGACTCGGGGCCTCCGCCAGGCAATAGACCTTCCCGGTGGCCTCGTCGAACCAGTAACGGAGGTAGCTAACCCCGTGCTTGCCCTGCACCTCGAGATCGCGGGCGTGAGCGCCGGCGACCGCCTCCTCCGTGAGGCCCTCAACGTGCTTGTGGGTGTCCAGATAGAGCGGCATTCATAACCCTCCGGAGCCCGATTCCACGACAACGCACAAGTTCCGAGGGCGGGCCGGGCGAGCGTGGATTCTCCAGCCCTTCGGATGCACTGTCAAACGCACGAACCGATGGCCAACGACGCCGCCCTCCACGTTTCGGGGCGGTGCCGCGTCATTGCGGTAGTGACTCCTCTGTATCGACGAAACCGTATACGACCGATGGTGGCCTCAGTGGCATTGATCTTGGCCGGATGCGTGCTCTTCGCTCCACCGGTCGTTGGGCCCGTCGCGCCTACCGCAACGCCGTCGGCCTCGATCGCACCAACCCCGACTCCAACTTTGCCACCCACACCGACGCCATCGCCGACCGCGAGCCCAACCCCAACGCCAGTTCCGGCCACGCCCACCCCGGTCCCCGCGACGCCATCACCAACGCCGCAGCTCAGCTGCGTCGACCTCACGGTGGCATCCATGACCGAGGCGCAGCGGATCGGGCAGCTCTTCATGATCGGGCTCGCCGACGATCAGCTGGATGCCACGGAGAGGCAGGCCATTGCCCAGTTCCACTTTGGCTCCATGGCGTACACGCAGCGCACCGCACGAGGGGTCGCCGCCGATCGAGCGGTCGCTGACACCGTCCAGGCCCAGGCGACCGTCGCCGCAACCGCCGGCGTGCGCTTCTTCGTGGCCGCCAACCAGGAGGGCGGCCTGATCCAGGCGCTCTCAGGCCCGGGCTTCGACCTAATGCCCTCCGCGCTCGACCAGGGGATGCTTGCCCCGGCTGTGCTCGAGGCCATGGCGGCGCGCTGGGGAGGGGAGCTGAAGGGAGCGGGTATCAACCTCAACTTCGCGCCCGTGGCGGACGTTGTGCCGCCCGGCACGGACGCCCAGAACGCTCCCATTGGTCAGCTGCAACGCGAGTACGGCCACGATCCGGCGACGGTTGCGAGCCATGTCCTCGCCTTCATCGCGGGGATGCGTCAGGCCGGCGTGGCCACCACCGTCAAGCATTACCCCGGGTTGGGCCGGGCAGCCGGCAACACCGATTTCACCAGCTCGGTGATCGACACCCTCACAACGCGCAACGACCCGTATCTGGCGCCCTTCGTGGCGGCGGTGAAGGATGGCGTTCCGTTCGTGATGGTTTCCCTGGCGACCTACGAACAGATCGATCCCCAGCGCCTCGCTGCCTTCTCACCTACGGTCATCGCCGGGATGCTGCGCCACGACCTTGGGTACCACGGGGTGGTGATCTCGGATTCCCTCGGCGCGACCGCGGTGGCCTCGATCCCGCCGGGAACTCGCGCGATCGACTTCGTCGCAGCGGGCGGAGACATGATCGTCATCAACCAGTTGACCCCGGCCATCGCCATGGCGAACGCCGTCGCCGCGGGAGCCGCACAGAGCGCGTTGTTCCGGGCGCGTGTCGACAACGCCGTGCTCAACGTCCTGCGCGCCAAGGATGCGCAGGGGCTCCTTCCGTGCGGTTGAGGCTTTCGTTGACGGTCCCTCGACCGAACGCGTACTCTCGCCTAGCGGCGATGGCGTCCGCCGAGACGCACTGCGTCTGAACCGCCCTCAGGGCTGATGGCTCCTGTTTGCGTTTGCAGGCAGGAGCTTTCGTGGTTCCTGGGGAGGTTCCGCCGTGGACAACGTCTACCTCGTCGCCGCAGCCTGGGTTGCCGTCGCCCTGGCAGCCAGCCTGATCTCCATCCGCCTCGGCGTATCGGTTGCGCTCATCGAGATTGCGCTTGGCGTCTTCGGCGGCAATGTGTTCAGGTTGCAAACTGCCCCATGGATCGACGCGCTCGCCGCGTTCGGTTCAGTCCTGCTGACCTTCCTGGCGGGGGCCGAGATCGATCCGGCGTCATTGCGTCGCCACCTCGGGAAGAGCCTTGCGCTGGGCGGACTGTCATTCGCCCTGCCGGCAATTGCCGCGTTTGTCTTCGCCACTGTCGGCGGATGGGAGCTGCACGCGGCAGAAATTGCTGGAATCGCCTTGTCGACGACCTCGGTCGCCGTGGTTTATGCGGTGATGATCGAGTCGGGGCTCGCGAACGAAGAGATAGGCAAACTGATCCTTGCGGCCTGCTTCGTGACGGATCTCGGAACCGTGCTGGCTCTTGGCGTGTTGTTTGCCGATTTCAACGTCCTGCTGATGCTCTTCTTGATTGCGACAGCACTCGGCCTCGCCATCCTGCCCCGACTGCTGCGCTGGCTGCTCAGGGCTGTGCCGGATCGTGTATCTAAGCCGGAGATCAAGTTCGTGCTGCTCACGCTGCTCGCCCTGGGCGGCCTAGCGGCGGCCGCGCGAAGCGAGGCGGTCCTGCCGGCGTACCTGATTGGATTGGCGTTCGCCGGGGCCGTCGTTCATGACCGCGTCCTGGTACATCGGGATGCGAGCCATCGCCTTCTCGCTGCTCACGCCGTTCTATTTCATCAAGGCCGGCCTGCTTGTGTCCCTGCCGGCGGTGCTGGCCGGTGCCGGCCTGATCGGTGTCTTCCTGCTCATCAAGGTCGGGTCCAAGGCGATAGGCGTGTGGCCCGCCGCTCGCCTCCTGGGCCTCCGCCCGCGGGAAGCCAACTACACGACTCTCTTGATGTCCACGGGCCTGACGTTTGGCTCGATCTCAGCTCTCTTCGGGTTGACCAACGGTCTGATCGACCAGGCGCAGTACGCAGTGCTGGTTACCACCGTGATTCTTTCGGCCGTCGTACCAACCCTGATCGCTACGACCTTCTTCGAGCCGCACATCCGCGGCACTGGCGAGCGTGATGAGGTCGAGGCGGCGGAGGAGATCGACGCGGGTCCCATCCGCCATCCCCGCCCGGAGGCATCTACAGCGGAGGCCACGCGTCCCGCAGACAGTGCCTAGCGGTTACCGTCCAGGCATCTGCTCGACGACGTACAGCGTGTTGCCGTCAGGATCCCGCAGCGAGAACATCGGCGGCACGCCCTCCCCAAAACGCAGGATCCCCGCGTCCACGTCCACGCCGCGGTCGCGCAGCCGCCCGTGATCGGCCTCCGCGTCCAGGGTCGTGAGTCGGATGCCCGTGTCGACTCCCGGTTTCACGGAACCACCGGGCGGAGGCAGGGCAATCGTCGTCCCAGCGCCGGCGGGTGCGACCTCGATCCAACGCTGCCCCTCGCCGAAAGTGACGTCCATCCGCTTCTCGAACCCGAGCTGTTCGATGTAGAACGCCAGCGCCCGATCCTGATTGGAGACGGGCACCGTGATGGTGTGGACCTCGGAGATCTGCGTCGCGGCCTCGGTTGGAGCCACATCGGTCCTCTTTAATCGTTGCGGTCACCATATGGCTGCCACGGCGGCAAGCGCAATGCACACTTTTTGGGACCGATGTGCATTGCCACCCCGGCTCATCCAGTTGGAGGAGGAACCACATGCTTCGCGACAGCCACGCCTTCGCTGGCTTCTCGTCGAACGACATCCCCAAGGCCAAGGAGTTCTACGGCCAGACGCTGGGCCTCGAGGTCACCGAGGAGAACGACATGCTGACCCTGAACCTGCCGGGCGGCGGTCGCGTCCTCATCTATCCCAAGGAGAACCACGAGCCTGCATCGTTCACGGTGCTGAACTTCGCGGTGGCCGACGTCGACGCTGCCGTTGATCGCCTGACGAAGGCCAGCGTCAGCTTCGAGCGCTACGAGGGCTTCGACCAGGACGACCGCGGAATCATGCGCGACCAGGGCTCCCCGATCGCCTGGTTCAAGGATCCCGCGGGCAATGTGCTCGCGGTGCTGGAGGGGTAGATCGGTGCGACAATAGCCGTCCCCTTGTTGCGCACCAGGCCGCTGCATCGGCGCCGTGCGCCAGATCGGTCCACAGGAGGTTCCAATGCCCGAGACCACCACCGCAACCGCCAACAAGCTCGCCTGGGTCGAGCTCTCCACTCCGGACGCGGCGGCGTCCCGAGACTTCTATGCGAAGCTCTTCGGCTGGGACATCGAGGTCAACGAAGATCCTCAGTACGGCGGCTATGCCCTTGCCAGGATCGGCGGCGCGGACGTGGCCGGCATCGGGCCCAAGCAGTCGCCTGAGGCGCCAACGGCCTGGGGCCTCTACGTCGGCGCCGACGACGTCGACGACCTGGTCAACAAGGCCAAGTCAGCGGGCGGCGCGATCGTCGCGCCGCCGTTCGACGTAGGGGACCAGGGGCGAATGACCGTCCTCGCGGATCCGACCGGTGCCGTCATCTCCGCATGGCAGGCCGCGGGGATGCGCAACTTCAAGCAGAACGAGCCCAACACCCTTGGCTGGGCGGAGCTGAATTCGCGCGGCCTGGAGCGCGCAATCCCGTTCTACGAGTCTGTCTTCGGCTGGACGCACAAGACGAGCCCGTTCGGCGAGGGCCAGGAGTACACGGAGTTTCAGCTCGACGGAGAGAGCATCGCCGGGGCGCTCGAGATGATGCCCAACATCCCGGCCGAGGTTCCGAGCTATTGGTCGGTCTACTTCAAGGTGGATGACGTGGATTCCACGTTCCAGAAGGCGACTGGGCTCGGCGCCACGGAAATGGTCGCGCCGCAGGATTACCCGGGCGGTCGCTTCGCGATCCTGAGCGATCCGCAGGGAGCTTCGTTCGCCCTGTTCCTGGGTGGAAGTCTCTAAGGACCGATAAGTGGGCCGGCGCGCCTCGCGCGAGGTGCGCTGGTCATCCGCTTGACCGATGGAGACAATCGCCATCGTCCTGAGCGTAGGTGAGGATCGCGTCGACGCATTCGAGCGCGGATTCAGCCTGCATGAGCTGCCTGTCTGGGAGGACCTCTCGAGTCGTGGAGTCCTCGTCCGCGCTTCGCTCTCGCGCCTGGAGATCACCTCGCAACGAACGCCGGGCGCGACCGAGTACCTGGTGATTGCGGTGTTCGCTGACGGCGAGGGCCATCACCAGCACGATAGCCACCCGGGCTTCCAGGCCTGGAACGCAATGGCAGACGCCTTCCAGGTTGCCGAACCGTTGGCGTTTGGCGGTGAGACGATCCTGCGCGTGGGTGACTGAGCCCCGCGGAGGCGTGCCAGACTGACCGCCCATCGTCGAAAACGAGCTGACCGATGCCCACCGACTGGTTGGCGGCGCCCGACTACTCGATCAGCCGGCTGCTGATCGGGCGGGGAATCGCCGCGATCTACCTGATCGGCTTCTTCGTGGCCCTCAGGCAGTTTCGCCCGCTCCTGGGTGAGCGCGGGCTGCTGCCCGTGCCGCGCTTCGTGGCCGCGGTGCCGTTCATGAGCGCGCCGAGCCTCTTCCAGTGGCACTACTCGGATCGCTTGCTCGTGATCGTGGCCTGGAGCGGGGCGGTGGTCGCGGCCGTCCTGCTGCTGGGGATTCCTCAAACCATCTCGCTGCCGCTCACCATGCTGGCCTGGATCGTCCTGTGGGCTCTCTACCTCTCGATCGTCAACGTCGGACAGACGTTCTATGCCTTTGGCTGGGAGTCCCTACTGCTGGAGGCCGGATTTCTGGCGATCTTCCTCGGGAGCGACGCGTACGTACCCTCCGCGCTGGTGATCTTCCTGTACCGATGGCTCGCGTTCCGGGTCGAGTTCGGGGCAGGCCTCATCAAGATGCGCGGCGACCGATGCTGGCGGGACCTCACCTGTCTCGACTACCACCACGAGACGCAACCGATGCCCAACCTGCTGAGCTGGTACTTCCACCGCCTGCCCAGGCCCTTCCACCGGCTCGAGGTGCTCGGCAACCACGTAGCCCAGCTGGTGGTGCCCTTTGGGCTATTCCTGCCGCAGCCGGTGGCAGCCATCGCGGGGTCCTACATGATCCTCACCCAGCTCTACCTGGTGGTCAGCGGCAACTACGCATGGCTCAACTGGATCACCATCGTCGTGGCGGTCGCCGCCCTCCCGGACTGGATGCTTGGCGCCCTGCTGCCGTTCGCCCGATCGGAGGCCGCGCCGCCGCCTACCGTCTTCACCGCCGGCGCCATCGGTCTTACGCTCCTGGTTGCCGCGCTCAGCTACCAGCCGGTCCGCAACCTCCTGGGCCGGCGCCAGCTCATGAACTACTCCTTCAACTCGCTGCACATCGTGAACACCTACGGTGCCTTCGGAAGCGTGACCCGGCATCGCGACGAGGTGGTCGTGGAGGGAACCGACGACGCCGATCCGACGGAGGCGAGCACCTGGCGCGAGTACGAGTTCACGGGCAAGCCCGGAGACCCCGCACGCAGACCGCGGCAATTCGCGCCGTACCACCTTCGCCTCGATTGGCTGATGTGGTTCCTCCCTCTCTCGCCGGCATACGGGGAGCAATGGTTCTTGCGCTTCCTCGAAGGTCTGCTGCGAAACGATCCCGGACTGCTCGGCCTGCTCCGTCGCAACCCCTTCCCGGATCGGCCGCCAAGGACCATCCGCGCGCGGCTCTACCGCTACCGTTACACGACGTGGAGCGAGCGGCGACAGAGCGGCGCCTGGTGGGTGCGCGAGCTGACGGGCGACTATTTCCCGGCGGTCGCCCTCCGTCCTTCCTTCGAGCGCTGAGCCGATGAGCACCAAGGAATACAACGCGGTGGTCGTCGGCAGTGGGCCCAACGGACTCGCGGCCGCGCTA
>Ga0207646_10007683_pt1 | contig 10916 bp, 16 predicted proteins | sample KBSK5502metaG_FD_184343 | JGI IMG/M metagenome (GOLD analysis project Ga0207646, IMG submission 184343) | Corn, switchgrass and miscanthus rhizosphere microbial communities from Kellogg Biological Station, Michigan, USA - KBS K5-50-2 metaG... | ecosystem: Host-associated > Plants > Roots >...
TTTCACCACCCTTCCAAAAACGGGATTGTCGCCTTCCAGGTTCGGGAGCTGGTGAGGCGGCGACTGCCGCTCCAGCGCCGCAAGCCACAAGCGCGCCTTGCCCTCGCCATCGGGCGCTACTACTTACCGTCCGTTCGGGGAGATGTCGTATGCCCGCCCGGGCAATCCCGAGACCGCCATCCCGGTAGCAAAGGCTCGTTGTCCCCAGCATCGAGTTCCGCAACGTGCAACTCGCCCGGGGCATCGGTTTTGGCGCGGGACCTTGCAAAATCCGATAGCACAACCGCTTCCGTCGAGAGGCCATAGTTCAGAACAGCGCGCGCAAAATTCGCGCCGTAGCGACTGTCGCGGTCAATGTTGACCAGTATTCGGTTCGATGCGGTTCGATACTCGAATTGCAGAGTCTCTGAACGCCCTGCAGAGGTTTTTCGCCAATAGCCCGAAAGAAAGTGGCTTCTTATGGCTCATGAACTGGGTAACTCCGATGAGCTACAGCTGACTCACGAATTCCCCGCCAAAATGCTGGGATCGCACCGGTCCCCTTGCGATTCTCGCCCCGGCCGTTTTGGAGAACCGGTCTCAGCTTTTGCGCCTAAGAACCCGGACTGTTATTGTTCTGCTGGTCGTCAGCAACGTGCTGGGTAACTTTACCTTGAGCCGTGGGCTACACCAAGTCGGTCGCCTTGGCCCTACATACGTGCATTTTTAAACCCCTTGGTGGAGGTAGGGGTGCTACTGCTGATGGTGTGGCTGATCTCGCAGCTCTCGCTGCTTAGCCGGGTGGACCTCAGTTATGCGCTTCCGGCGACCTCCGTGTCCTACGTGCTGACGGCGCTGATGGCCGAGTTCCTGCCGCATGAACGCGTTTCCACTGAGCGTTGGATTGGAATTGGGCTGATCGGCCTGGGCGTGAGCCTGGTGGCGCACCGTGCCGCGCACTGCGCCGGTACTGCATAAATTCGGCGATCTGCCTTACGAGGCGGCGCAATGAAGTGGCTGCTGATTGCGCTGATCGTGATTCCGGGCACGATTGCGGATCTGCTGAACGCCATGGGCATGAAGCGAAACGGCGAGGTGTACGACTTCCGGCCATGCGCGATTTTCCGGTTAATCGCTTCCCTCGCACGTAATCCTTATGTTGGGGTTGGCGTGCCAGCCATGGCAGTTTCATTTTTCGCGCTAATGGCGCTGCTTTCCATTGCCAAGCTGAGCTTCGCGGGCCAGCCACAGCGTGCAGCTACGTGCTGGAAACAGCGCTAGCAAAGTACATCCTGAGAGAACATATCGGGTGGCGGCGTTGGGCGGGCGCTTCGCTAGTCGGCTGCGGAGTGTTACTGGTGGCGATTTAGGATCGGTAGTTCACTTCTCTGCCATGTTTCAACCTGTTTTCGCATCGGCTCCTATTCCGATGTCGGCATACGAGCCGTAATGCCGGGCCCGGGATCGTGCCGAGTCGATGTCTTTACATGGGCAAAATCCCTGGGCCTGGCATGTTTGCAACTCGGCATTAAAAATCACGAGCTCAGAGGTTACTTAAAAAGGTGAGCAACTGATCTTTGGGTCGGTAACGGCCGCGTTGCGTTTTATTGGGTGCCGCCTTGGCGAGCGCCTGTTCCTTCATCGCCATGTCAGCATGCAGATACACCTCGGTGGTGTCGACCGACCGTGTGGAGAAGAGAGCGGGATTATGCCGAGTTGGTCAAGCCCCAGTAGCTCGAAGAGGCAGCAGTAGCAGGCATCAGGAGATTAGGAAATGGATCGACTCGGCATGATCCCGGGCCCGGCATTACGGCTCCTATTCCGATGTCGGCATACGACCCGATGCGAAAGCAGGTGGAAGCCTGGCAGAGAAGTGAACTGACAGATGTCACCGCCAAGGTGGTCATCTACGAAGCGTTTGTGGAGGGAAAGCTGGAAGCGCCGAAACATCTTGCCCGCACCGTCCACGACCTGTACTTCTAGCCGAGGTACGAGGAGTTCCGGCCGCGGACGATCTGGAGTCTCTCGAACGCGTTCACTTCGGCTTTCAAGGAACTGGATCCCATCCCGCAATTCAAGGCCACAGCGAAGCTAGGCGAATTTCTGGAAGGCCGGTTCTCACAATCGTTCTAGTCCAAGGCGCGGTTTCGACTGGCCGCCCCTTCCCAACCAGTAATTCCACTTTGCTGAGACGACCCATATAGTCGAGGCTCGCCCGCATGGGCTGAAAGGAGGGGTTACCGTCCTGTCCGTATCGTTTCCACTTGGAAAGATTGTGGTGTAGCTCTGAATGCACCTCGCCCTCTGCGCTGGCCAGCGCTGCGATCATTGCGCCGGGTAAGAATTGCCGTCACTCGCAGCCGTCGCGATAGAGGTTTTCTGGGCAAGGAAATGATCCTTCATGAGACACAACGACGCTGCGAATACTTGCAAAAGGCAATCGCCGACTCGGGACTTGAGCCAAAGGTCCTTTGGGAGATCATAGACGCTGCAGCCACCGCGCATGTGGCCGGTCGGGAGGGCGCCGGAGCTCAGCTGCTCCTGCAAACCTGGATAACAAAGTTTGAGGAGAATTTTGACAACTTCTCTGACTCCAATAAAGCAACCCAGATGGAGGCGGTTCATCTCTCCGAGCGCGAAATCCGCAAGGCGGCCGACTACGGACCGGAAGTCGCTGCGCGGGTCGGACCGTCGCTGTATTCACAGCTCCATGAGGCGACCCAGCAACGACTCAACGCGGCGGAACACCTGTACCACGTGAACCGAAAAGAACCCATGTACTCTCACGGGGCGGTATTGAGCTTGGCGTTCGCGTACGAGAACGAACTGAAGTTCCAATTGGCCTACCCTATTGTAAACAACCTGGCGAATACGGGAGTCGAGACGTACCCGGCCGAGGGAAAAGATGGGAAAAAACCCTATAGACCTCTGATTGCAGGAGCCAAGATTCAGCACGAAAACATGGCGCTTGGGAGCATCGCGTGGCATCTGGGGCAGGCGGATTTCCGCAAAAGAGCCTCGGCCGCAACAAGGCGGCTCACCTTCCAGTTTGCCAACTGTCAGAGGCGGACAAGCCGCGATCGTTGATCTTGCGCCCCCGATGGCATGCTGAGCCGCCTGCACCCAGGGACAACCAACAACTCAAGCAACAAGATCTAAGCGCTCAATCGAGAATTCCTCCTGAGCCATGCAACGGTTTAGCAATACACAAGTGGGTTCTGAACCGTTAGAAAAATTTTCTACCTTACTATATTCCTCAACGGGTTACAAATCAGTCGATTTGATCCGTTCTTCTTGGAAATGATTCGTTCTGATCGTGCAACCATTACAATTTCATGACAGTCCAGGTCTGCTTGAGCGCCCCGGTTTTGAAGATCACCTAGTGTGTTCTGACGGGTTATGAAAATTCTCTACTCTACCTGATTCTTAAACCGTTTACCAGAAATGCGTTCTGATCGGTTTTGTTCAACTTAGAGCCGTTCTGAACATGGAACTATCACGTTTTTATCACGGCAGCCCGCCTTCGCCAGCGCTTGTTTCCATTGAATCTCGTACCATTCTCTTTAATCGCGCATATTGACAGGGGGCCGGACGTGGGGGCAGATCTTTGTACTTTCCTCGCCATTGCCTCGCCGTGACACGAAGTTGTGCAACCCGTTTCAGATTAGTGGGTTCCGACTTGACAACCCTCTCTGCGATGCCATCAATTCGATTCTTGCTATAAAATCCTTTCGCTGGAATCCCAGTGAACAGAATGCCGACTTCTAACACCCAATCCGTTGCGACGACTCTACCCGCCCGCTACTACACAGACCCCGATGTCTTCCGCGACGAACTCGAACGCTTCTACTGCCAAACCTGGATCTGCGCCGGGCGCGCCAACCAAATCCCGACGCCGGGCGACTATTTTCTGCGCGAGGTCGCGGATGAAAGCATCATCATTACGCGGGACGGGAGTAATTCGTTGCGCGCGTTTTTCAACGTCTGCCGACATCGTGGTACCCGCATTTGTGCGCGCGCCGAAGGGCATTTCCCCGGACGGATCCAGTGCGGTTATCACGGTTGGACCTACGGACTCGAAGGGAGCCTCATCGGTGCTCCCCACGTACATGACGGCTTCTGCCATGAAGACTATCCTCTTAATCGCGTTCATGCTGACGTTTGGGACGGACACATTTTCATCAACCTCAGCTCAGAGCCCGCCCCGCTTGTCAGTCAGTTAGAAGATATGCCTCAGAAGGTCCTGCATTGGCAAATGGCTGGACTACGCACCCATCGGCGCATCGATTACGAGGTGAAGGCCAACTGGAAGCTGATCATGCTTAACTACAACGAGTGTCTGCACTGTCCCATTCTGCATCCGGCGCTCAGTGCCATCACCGGTTACCTCTCTGGCGAAAATGATGAGCCCCATCGCGGATACATCGGCGGCTCTATGGAGTTTCAGGACGGCGCCAAGACCATGAGCAAAGATGGTAAGCTGCGGCGCGACTACCTTCCCGGACTCAACGCAGACGAACGCGAGAAAGTTTATTACTACGCGATTTTTCCTAATCTGCTGCTTAGCCTCCATCCGGATTACTTAATGACGCACACGCTCTGGCCGCGTGCCGTAGATCGTACTGACGTTATCTGCGAATGGCACTTCCATCCTGACGAAATGGTCAAGCCTGATTTCGAGGCCGATGATGCGGTTGAATTCTGGGACATTACCAACCGTGAAGATTGGGCAATCTCAGAGCTCTCGCAGGCCGGAATCAAGTCCCGCGCCTATAAGCCCGGGCCCTACTCCCCCTGCGAGTCGCTGCCGCATGCTTTCGACCAAATGGTGCTGGATCGCGAAAAGCAAGTACCCAAGAGACAGGTCCGCTAAACGGCTCAATAACGGTGGCCCGTTCGCGCCGATCTCGCGCATTCCGGATGACGTTTCTGGGGGGCTACAGCAACTTCCGAACATCAGAAAGCAGGTAGACGACCTCATGCTTTTCGACAATACTCTTCACGCGCGCGGCATCCGCTTGGTTGCACACTTTCACGAAGGAGAACTGGTAAAGTTGGCTCGGGCTATCCCAAGGTGGGCAGAAGGAGTGTTTCAGGCTGAGTTCGAAGCGTGGCTGCGCCAGACCTAGTGTCCGCTCCGCTTTCTTAACGCAGTCCGGACTACGGAGCAGCCGCCCAGCGTTCAAGGCTGTGCACAGCGCGAATCCAGGCGTATTATTTCACGCAATTGACTTGGCTTCGCCGAGTCGAATTTCTGTGATTTCTGTGGTTGTTCGATGCGCTTGGGGATGACATACCGCGCTGCTACACTCCTGCTCTTCGCCTCAGTTTTCGCATGCGAGTTGAAGGCCCAGACAACCACGTCCGGGGCGTTGGCCGGCGTCGTAATTGATCAAACTAACGCGGTTGTGCCTGATGCGGATGTAGAGATCAAAGACCTTGCCAAAGGTACAGCCCAATCAACGAAAACGGACACGAGCGGGGTGTCAAATGGTCTGCAGCGGGCGCAGGGAACGCGCCTAACGCCCAAGTTCCACGCGCCGAGCCCCCATTGACGATCACGTCCGGCGGATTGGTTCCGCCAGATCTCAATTGGACCGCGGCCTGCCCAAGACCCGGGGCTGCCCGCACCTGGCCTTCGCAACCTGGATAACGGGTCGGAGCTACTCTCTGACAGCTTTAAGCCGCGCTGGTTCCTCGAGAATATCGAGCAACGTTCGCGCACAAAAGACCCGATCACGCTTCGCATCACCGACTAGCTTTAGAATCCCGATGCGCTGCAGGCGTTGAATCGCGCGTTGCGCGGTTGTGAAGGCGATGCCTAGTTTCTCAGCCGCACCCTTGGCGGTAATGAAAGGGTTTGCCCCTAAGATTTCGACCATACGCAGGGGAGTATTCGTCGAATCGCCTGACACTCTCTTCTGCCACTGCGCAAGCAGTTCGTTGATTCGGACAGCCCGGTTCAAAGCATCCTCGGACATCCGGGCAACGCCCAGCAGGAAGTATTCCACCCAGTCATTCCATGCTCCGCGCTCACTGACTCCTCGCAATCCCCCATAGTAATCTCGCCGCGCCGCTTCGAAGAATGCAGACAGATAGAGCAAAGGTGCTGGCAGAATCTGGCGTTCGATTAAAAACAGCGTTATAAGCAGGCGTCCCACGCGGCCGTTGCCGTCAAGAAACGGATGAATGGCTTCAAATTGATAGTGAGCTAGGGCAATTGTCACGAGGGGCGGAAGATCGGATTCGTGAAGAAACGTTTCCCAAGCGGCAAGGCAAGGCTCAACCTCGCCCGGCGGAGGCGGGACGAAAGAGGCATTCGCGATTGAGCTACCCGGTGTGCCAATCCAGTTCTGGATGGTTCGGAACCGGCCAGGAGTGGCCTGATGCCCCGTGACGCCCGTCATGAGTTTTTCGTGTAATTCGCGCACAAGACGAACGCAGAGGGGGAGCGTTTTTAGTCGTGAGATTCCATGTTCCAACGCAACTACGTAGTTGCCAACCTCGCGAAGATCTTCGGGACTGCGATCCACGACGGCTCCCGCTTCGGTGGCAAGCAACTCACCGAGCGTAGCTTGTGTGCCCTCGATCTTGCTGGACAGGACGGCCTCGCGTCGCACGAACGGCCGGATGAGAACGTGAGGATTCGGAAGCCGGCCGCCCTCTCCCGCCAGTCTGCCAATGAGGCGATCTGCCTCAGATAATGCCCTTATGAGCCCTGGAGTCCAATCGAGTGCGGGAGGCAGAGGCGCGGGCAAGAATGCGGAGTAAGCGCCGTGCGATATTTTCTGCCCCAGGGTTCTGTTTCTTTTTGCACTCATCGGGCGTGAAAATAGCGTCCGTCACTATTTTCACGAGTCATCATAATCGAAAATAGCGATTATTGCTATTTGCGGCAACGAAAACAGCCAGTTACCGTGACCGTAAGACTCCTTTGCCGGCAGATTCGAGCACTCGTAGGGTGATCTCCATCGAACGGTTCTCCGCGACCAAACTTGGAACCGTTTTTGGAACCGTTTATCGCCGAAAGCACTCCAAATACGCCGAAGTGCTCCATCTAAGTCATTGAAACTACATACGCTCCAACAGGTGAGAACCGGCTGTTAACCGGAGGGTGTAGGTTCGAGTCCTACCTGAGGAGCCCATTCTTTCAATGGCTTACGCCGGCCTGCAATCACTAGCGCAATCAGTTAAGCGGGTCGGCTCAGTGCCAACCCCACAACCTTGGAGTGCGCCTGCCCCATCTCGTCGGTCACCACGTCGCCATAGATGTTCATCGTCGTTCTGATGTCGCTGTGCCGCATCAGCTTCTGTTGAACAGCGATTGGCGTCCCGACGGCATCCAGCCAACTACGGTAGGTGTGCCGAAAGGCGTGAGTGCCGAGATGCCCGATTCCCGCTTCTTTGGAGCCGGAGATCGCCGAGGCGGGCGGGGCCAGCAACAAGGCACGTGGCAGTCTGTCACGCTCTTTTTTCGCGATCCGCTCAGTGGATTCGCTCCTTGTTCCAGCGATCACGCCCTTCCCAGTAAGGGCACTGAGGACAATACTTTGCTTCGGGATTGTCCACGCCTTCTTCGTGGGGGCAGCCGATGATACCGTCGGCGACTACGGTGGAGCGGACCGTGTGGGTCTTGAGGAAGGCCACGACGTGCTCGCCGATGGCGGGATCATGGCGCACATCCAAGCCACCATCGGAGAACCGGCGCTCCAGAAGATCCGGTTCGTGATTCTCGGTGAGGATAATGCAGACGGCGACTTTGGTGGCCAACCTGTCGGTCGGCCCATAGAAGGCGATCGCAGCGATGGTATAGCCGTGAAAACCGCGCTCGGCTTTCTTGGGGAACAGGGCCGAAGTGGTTGTCTTCTCTTCCGCTCTCATGGTGCCAGTGTCCTCCGCTGGCAAGTCCGCTCCGAAGCAAATCTAACAGCCGGCGGGCGCGTTTCCAGGTTTCGTGCGTTGTCGATGGCTTGGCCTCTAAACTCTGTACGAAGGTAATTCTATGCTCTGCCGCTTCCTTGGTTTCTGTCAGCCCCGCGCCGGCGCCGCGCGCACTCTTTCCGCTAAAGCCCGCTCCCGCTGATGCTGATCGTTGGCCAGCGCGCGCTCATCCGGTGTCAGCTCGGTAAGAAATCCGAGCCCGCTGAGGCAATCGGCGGTAATTCTGTCACGGTCAATGACCACTGCGCGGTTGACGAGCTGGCGGAGGTCATCCCAATCGAAGTCCCTGCCATCCTCGAATTTTTGCATCAAGCGTGCGGGATCGAAAGTATCGCGCGCCTGCCAGAGCTTCAGCACCACGAGGCGACGGACGAGTGGTTTGTCGAGTCTTCTGACCAACATGCCGAGATCGTAGATGTCGCGCGCCTTGTTTCGCTGATAACAGGCGCGGATTTTCTCAGCAATGATTTCGGGCAGCGCGAGGCAGATGATGTCCGCGGGCGCGAAAGGCAGTAGTTTGAAATAACTCTGCTCGATCTGTGGTCGCCGTTCCGTCGGCAGCATCGGGGTTTCGCGTCGGCTGATCTGGAGCTTCACCTCGCTTACCCCGCTCGCGTTCCACTCATGGGTATAGGTCGGATTGACGCCCCATGACAGACCGTCCTGCGTCTCATAATAACTACCATCGGGAATGGCGAACTGGATTCCGTGAAAGGGCTGGCCGAACGCTTCCATCATGTTGAGGATGATTTCCTCGTGATCGTGCTCCTCGATTCCGGTGAAATCAAGATCGGTCGAAAATTGTCCTTGGCTTCCAATGAACATTTTCCGCAGGCACGTACCGCCTTTGAAAGTCAGCCTGTCCAGAATGCCGCGCTCGGATAGAAGCTGAAGCAGGAATGTCAGCACCACTTCCTTCTCCGCGACCATAATGTCGCGAAGGCCGGATTCGTTGGAGTAGCGCTGCACCTGCGGCTGCGTGAGCATTCTTACTTTTCCTTCCTGATCGCTTTACGCTGGCCGAGCCCGGCGCTGCCGTGCAATTCTTCCCGCGGAACATTAACGAACACATGCCACGTCTTGTCATGGCCGATCGCATCGGGCACTTTCTGCAGGGGAGCGGGACCGAGCCATGCGTTCCGGCTGCGTGCAGCGAGCCGCAACAAGCGCTCGCGCACTTCCTGCGGAAGTTCGGCCTTCACGTGATCGGCGAGCCAGCCAAACCGTCGCACTAGGGCGCCTGACCCGATCCGTTCGAGATATTCGGCCGCTTTGTTCCAGTCAAACCGGCGGCTGGCCGTCGCCAGGATGGTAGCGGCCTCGCCCGCCCCGCCGGCAAGCGCCGGGCGGTCGACGCAGTCGATAGCCGTTTTTTCGCGGTCGGAGATCATTACGTTATAGCCGAGCACGTCCACGGACTCGAAACCGAAGAATTTTTTCGGCGCGGGATTGACTATCCGAACCCGTGACTCCCCGACCTGGCGCTCCCGCAGATGCACCGGCGTCACAAAAATAATCACGTTGCGGTGCTGCGTCGTCAGGCCGTAATGGGCGGCGGCGGTGCCGTAGCCGATGTAATAGGGAGTGGCGATGTGGCTGGCGAGAGCCAGAAGATTGCTGACGCCCAAAGCGTCCGGCCCTTGTTCCGGTGGGATGAGCAGATATTTCCCCCAGCTCGCCCGTTCGAGCCAGCCTTTGCGGCGCAGCGACTCGATCACATGGTCAGCGGCCTTGGCGCCGCCGCCGAGAAGTCTGATAATCTCCTCCCGCGTTGCCTCCCGCCGACCCTTTTCGTTGAGGCCAAGGACGACCCGGCTTTCCTGTTGCGATAAAGTCCGGGTTGCAGTCTCCATGTCAATCTCCTTCACGAAACCCCCTGAAGCAGGGGGTTTTGACGAAAATAATAGCATGCGCACCCGGTCGAGGCAACAGTTTAATTTCACGAAACCCCCTTAAACAGGGGGTTTAGTGCATATAAATATATTTACCGCACATCCCTCGTGTTCCCTCTTTTCTTCTCCACATTCGGGCTTTCAAGGGCGGCTGCCAGTTGCTAACAACCTCCCGCATTCCTGGCTCGGCGGCCCTGGCCGGCTCCTTCGCCGCCATCATCTTCGCCATCCCGGTCTTCTTTGCCGGACTATTGTTCGCCTCTGAATTCCGCTCCGCTGACTCTGCCGCCGCTCTCGGCGCCAACATGCTCGGAGCCGTCGTCGGCGGCCTGCTCGAAAACCTGTCGCTAATAGTTGGAATCAAAGCGCTCCTGGTAGCAGCCGCTCTCTTGTATTCCCTGGCGCCGTAAGCTTCCTCGGGCTCCCATCGCCGCGGGCCTCCTCAATCCCAAGCCAACCGTAGAGACGGGGCTAGCCGCGTCTCAGGCTGCGGAAAAACTCCGGCTTCGTATCGGGGCATCGCTTTAATGAGAAAAAGAAAAGCGCGCGGCGAAAGAAACGTCGCGAAGAACAAGAGGGTTGTTTGCCGGAAACCAATAGCTAGTGGCCTGTCGCGGAGCAAACATTACCAGACTCCGCATCTGCTGTTGCGGTCGCCGAAGCAAACCCTTGCTCAGTCAATAGCAGTGTTCGAAATCAACAGCATCGCCCTGCTGCATTCGCAGTAATGAACTCACTGCGACAGTCCACTAGGAGCTGAGAGCTGACAGCTAAAATCAGCCCCGCAGCGCAATCTCACTCGTCAGGAAAAGCCCGCAGTCTTTACCAGCGCAGCCCAACCGTGAAGGGCATAACTATCGTCTGGACGTCGCTCTGATAGGCGCGATGGTAGCGCCATTCGAGGTAGAGCTTGGCATTATGGAGAGCATTCAGACGATACGTGACTCCGCCGCCGTAGTTGAAACCGCCTGCAACCTTGGAATTCGAGGACATCGTTGCCCCGTACGGCGGTGCGGGATCGTAAATCTTCGCGGGATTGTAGTCAGCGCAGAGAGGGTCCCACCATATCCATGCGGGCTGACCGGCGTGCCATTTTGGAGAAAC
>Ga0207646_10007685_pt1 | contig 10915 bp, 11 predicted proteins | sample KBSK5502metaG_FD_184343 | JGI IMG/M metagenome (GOLD analysis project Ga0207646, IMG submission 184343) | Corn, switchgrass and miscanthus rhizosphere microbial communities from Kellogg Biological Station, Michigan, USA - KBS K5-50-2 metaG... | ecosystem: Host-associated > Plants > Roots >...
CTGTCACCAGCCCGGGTCCGAGCGGCGCCATCGTGTCAGAGCCCTTGACCCGCAGCATTGAGCCGGCGTCGGTGTCGCGGAAGTCATGCAGCCCGAAGTCGTTGGCGATCGTGTAGCCGGCTATGTAGTCGCCGGCCTCTGCCGGCGGGACACCGCGGCAGGTACGCCCGATGACGATCGCAACTTCGCCCTCGTAGTTGAGGTAGCGGCAGTTGGCCGGCCGTACTACGGCGCCGCGATGGGCCACCAGTGCCGAGACCGGCTTGTGGAAGTACGTCGGCGCAGGCGGCAGCGTCGCGCCGAACTCGGCGAAGCGGCTGCGGTGATTGAGATGCACCGCGATGATCTTGGTCGGCACGACGGGCGGCAGGTGGACGGCCTCCGCCGCCGCGACCCGGCGGCCGTCGCCGGCCAGGAGGTGGTCGCCCTCGCATCGCACCTGCACGACGGATCCGTCGAGCACGATCCGCCGGTACTCGGGCATGGTGCCTCCCTACGGGCTTGCCGGGTCCGACCAGCCAGCAGCTGGCCGGTCAAACCACAGGTGCATCTGTCCGGTGCCGATCGAGTTCTCGTACTCGCTGAACGGGCGCCCCGGCGCGGTCACGGCGCGGCCGCCGAGCGCGGCGATCATCATGAGGTAGTGCGCGAACTTCGCCTCGGGCCGGAACGGCAGGTACTCACCCATTGTGTCTATCACTCGAGCGTGGTCGCCAGCCTGCAGCCAGGTGATCCGCTCGGCATCAGCCGCCCGGGCCTGTGCCGTCCTGATATGGACCGGATCGCTGGCCTCGTGCGCGCGCAACTCGCGCAGCGGCCAGAAGGTGTGCGACAGCGCGCCGGAGGCGACGAGCAGCACCCGCCGGTCGGTCGCAGCGATCGCCGCGCCGATCGCCCGGCCCGCACGCAGGAAATCCTCGGTATCGCCGGTGTAGGCGGTGTTGCTGATCGAGATCCACCGCCGGTCAAGCCCTTGGCCCAGGAACGTCCATAGGTTGACGGTCGCGTAGTGCACAGGCAGGTACGGGTCGTCGATCGGCGTGATCCAGGTTCCTTGGCTGTCGGCCTGAGCGGCGATCGCCAGCGCGAGTTCCTGATCGCCGGGCCAGTCATAGGGGACCCGCCGCATGCCGCGCGGCAGTTCATCGGAGGTGAACAAGCCCGCACGTGCGTGGTGCGCTGCGACGACGAACTCGACGGTGGTGTGCCAGTGCGAGTCGAGCACCAGGACCGTGTCGTAGTCGAGGGCAGCGAATACCTCGGCGCGGAGCCGGCCGAGGCCAGGCACCAGGCTGATCTCGTTGCCCTCGTTCAGCACCAGGCGCTGCTCGCGCGGCAGCATGATGGTGGGCACGTGCGCGATCAGCCCAGCGCCAACCACCTCACCCACGGCGGCCACTCATCGCGGTCGTCTCCTTGGTCGCCATCTCTTCCGGCGTGCCGTCGCGGCCGGCGCGCCATCCTCCTGGCGCGTACACGGTGTTCTTGACGTCGCAGTAGAAATCGAAGCTCCAGGTGCCGCCTTCCCTGCCGATCCCGGACTGCCCGGCGCCCCCGAAGGGGGCGCGCAGGTCACGGACGAAGAAGCAGTTGACCCACACCGTCCCCGCTCGCAGTCTGGCCGATACCCGCCGGGCCCGGGCCTGGTCGCCGGTGAACAGCGTCGCCGCGAGGCCGTACCTGGTGCTGTTGGCGAGGGCCACGGCTTCGTCTTCGCCGCTGAATGTCTGGATCGTAAGGGCGGGGCCGAACACTTCCTCGGTGAGGATTTCCGAGCCGGGTTCGGCGCCGGCCAGCAGTGTGGGTTGGTAGTAGAGGCCGCCGAGAACAGGATTGATCCCGCCGCCTAGCAGCAACCGCGCGCCCTGGTCGACCGCCCGCCGGACGAATCCGTCGACCCGCTCGAGATGCCCGCGCGTTATGTTCGGCCCGATGTCGGTGGTTTCCTCCCGCGGATCTCCCTGGCGCAGTGCCTCGGCGCGCTCAATGAACCTCGCGGTGAATTCCTCGGCGACCGGCTCTTCGATGGCGAGCCTGGTCCCTGCCAGGCACACTTGCCCGGCGTTGTCGTACTGTCCGACCGCGTGCGAGACGGCCAGCTCGAGGTCGGCGTCGGCGAAGACGAGCAGGGGTGACTTGCCGCCAAGCTCCAGCGAGACCGGGGTCAGCTGCGCGCCAGCGGCGGCCGCGACCGCGCGTCCGGTGGCGGCCGAGCCGGTGAAGGCCATCCTGGCGATGCCTGGATGGGCCGCGAGCGCCGCTCCCGCTTCGCCGCCAAGCCCCTGGACGACGTTGAATACGCCGTCCGGCAGGCCCGCCTCGCTGGTGATCTCTGCGAACAGGCTCGCGGTCAGCGGCGCCCACTCGGGCGGCTTGGCCACGACCGTGTTCCCGGCTGCGAGCGCGGGCGCGATCCGCCAGGTGGCCAGCATCAGCGGCGCGTTCCATGGCGTGATCACCGCGGTTACTCCTGCGGGGTCCCACGACACGTGCTCGCGATGGCCGTTGATCTGGTTGCCGCTCCCGTCGAGCTCGCTGAGCCAGTCGGCGAAGAAGCGGAAGTTGTGCGCGACCCGCGGCATGACGCTGCGCCGGTGCGATCGCAGCAGTGCGCCATTGTCGGCGGTTTCTACCTGGGCGAGTTCCTCGCCGCGCCGTTCGATGCCGTCGGCGATCTCGTGCAAGATCGCGGCCCTCTCGCCGTCGGGCGTCCGGGCCCAGCCGGGAAACGCCTCCGCTGCCGCGCGCACAGCCGCGTCCACCTCTTCTTCACGGCCACTCGCCACCTCAGCGATCGGCTGCTCGTCTATTGGGGAGTTATCGGTAAAACTCCCGTTCGAGGGAACCCGCCGTCCGCCGATCCAGTGCCGGGTGTCGACGGCCAACCCGGCCACGCTTGCCTCGTTCATCGCCTATCCCGTCGTCACTGCAAGCGTCGGCGCGCCGGACAACGCTGAACCGCTGATGTCGCCATAACTACAGCAGGGGTTCAGCGTTGTTGCGGCGAGCTGCAACGCTGCCCGCACCGCTGGTCGTTTGGAACCAAACCTTATGAAGGGCAGGGAGGGCGGTCAAGGGAGGGGCGGCGCGGGGGCCGGGCTGCGGGGCCGGGCTGCGGGGCCGGGCGGTGCCGGGCTGCGCGGGGGGCGGGGCTCAGGGCTGCGGTGCCGTGTATAGGTGGATCACGCATTGCAGATGTGGTGATGCGTGGCACACCGATACACGGTGAACATGCCTGGGCCCCTAGATCGGGTGCTAGACCTGCTACATCGTGCGATCGGCCGGATTTCCGGTCGCAAGGACGGTGCCGCCGTCCCAGGTGACGCCGACCTGCCGGTAGTAGCCGCCGATGATCTCCAGGACCTCAAGCTCGGCCAGTTCCTCGGTCGGCGACTCGAGCAGCTCAAGCGTCGCGTCGCCGCGCCAGGCCGGACCGGCCTCGACGCTGGCGCTGCCCGAGGCGACCAGTTCGCTGAGCACGTCCGGCGCGTCCTTCTCGATCGACGGCATCCAGCGATGGTGGGCCATCGGATGGGCATTGACGAAGCCATTGCTCGCAGCCTGTTCACGCAGCGTGACCACCGCCTGGGCGAGTCGGCGGCCGCCAGCGGACAGTGTGCCGGCGAACGTGCCGCCGGGCGCGATTCTGGGTGCGGCGCGCCCGAACGGGTGCGGGCGGGTCTGGTGGATGGAACCAAGCTTCTTCGGGTAACCCTGGACCAGACCGCGTGCCAACGCGAAATCGGTGTCGACCCAGATGAACACGCAGCGCGAGTACACCAGGCCGCCGAAGCTGCAGCGCACGACGGCGAAGCACTCGGAGTACTGCGCCCGCACCGGGTCGAGCAACTCCTCACCGCTGGCGCCGCAGGACTGCCAGTCGGCCCAGATCAGGGCCACCGCGCCGGGGTCATCCGGCGCCGGGCTGAGCGGCTCGGGCAGCAGCCGCGCCACGCTGGCCGGGTCAGTCCGGTACTCGATGGTCAGCAGGTCACCGGAGTAGTACCAGGGCGGGGCGGGCAGCAGCGACGCCCTTCCCGTGGCCGTCCTCGGGTAGTAGAACCCGGCCATCTCGCTCACGCGCGCTCCCGGCGATCACTCGTCTCCGCAGCAAAGATGCTAGGGCGGAGCACATTTGCCCGCGCATCGCGCGGGCAGCTACGCTTCCAGATCATTTGTACCCGAACGTTCGCTGGGTGGAGTCGCAGTGCAGGTCGTGCCGGATACCGATCTCGCCGCCATTGCCGAGCGGCTGCGTGCTGACCTGGTGGATGTCGTCAGGGTCTCTTATCCGGACCTGATCGGCGTGGATCGCGGCCGAGACGTGTTGGTCGAAGAGCTCGCCACGACCGCCCGCCACGGGCTTGCGTTCTGCCGCGCGGTTTACCACACCTCGCCGATGGGGGACGTAGTTCCGGTCCAGGGCGGCCTTGAGGCCGGGCTGCCGGACATCGTTGTCCGGCCCGACTTTGCCACGCTTACCCGGCTCCCATGGGAGCCCAACGCTGCCTGGTGCCTGGGCGACGCCACCACCCCGGACGGGAAGCCGGCCCCCGAGTCGCCGCGCGCGGTCGTGCAGCGGGTCGCCGACCAGCTAACTAGCCTTGGCTTCAGCCTCATCTGCGGGCCTGAGCTCGAGTTCTTCATCTGCGAGCGAGACGCCGGCGGCAGCTGGCGGCGGTACGCGAATGACCTGGGGAACGTCTACGTCGTGGGGCGCAAGGGTGATCCACGTGGGCTGCTCCTGCGCATGCTCAGGCTGCTGCGGGACGCGGGCCTGCAGGTCACCGCCGCCAACCACGAGTTCTCGCCCGGCCAGTTCGAGATCAACCTCGGGCATTCTGGGATGACCGACGCCGCGGACCGCTCGTTCCGGCTGAAGTCGGCGGTGCAGGAGATCGCCCGGCAGCAAGACCTGCTTGCCACGTTCATGGCCAAGCCATTCAACGACGAGGGCGGCTCCGGGTTTCACGTGCATGCCTCGCTGAACGACGACACCGGAGCAAACGTCTTCGGTGATCCGGGCGCACCGGAGGGGATCTCGGCGACGGGCCGGCACGCCATCGGGGGAGTGCTGCGGCACGCCCGGGCGATGAGCGCGCTGCTGAATCCGACGATCAACTCGTTCAAGCGGTTCGGACCAGACACGCTCGCACCCTGGCTGATCGACTGGGGCCAGGACAACCGCAGCGCGATGGTGCGGATCCCGCCGGAACGAGGCCCGGCCGCGAGAATGGAGGTCAGGCTCGGGGATGCCGCCGCCAATCCGTACCTGGGGATCGCGGCCGTCGGCGCCGCTGTCTTCCTCGGCATCAGGGACAAAGTGGAGCCGCCGCCCAAGCTGGAGGGATACGGCTACGACCCGGCTTCGGCGGACATGCTTCCAACGCGCCTCGCCGACGCGCTCGACGCCCTCGAGGCCGATACTGAGCTCGGCGACGTGGTCGGACGGTACTTCGTCGACTCCTTCCTGGCCTACAAGCGCAATGAGATCGAGCGGTTCGAGCGGTTCGTGACCGACTGGGAGTTCCGCGAGTACGCCTACCACTTGTGACCCTGGCCTTGTGACCGTCGCCAGCCTCAGAGAGCGCACAGAGGCTGGCGCCAGTACGCGCGCAGCTTGATCGTTAACTCTGGTCCGCATGACTTCCGTTGACGACGAAACTCGGGTCGGCCAGCCAGCCATTCGATCAAGCCGTTCCAGGGACTGGCCGGGCAACATCGGGCAGCGGTTCATCCAGCCAAGGCACGGTGTCGCCGGCATCATCCTCGGGCGGCGTCCACGCCACATCGGGCGGATCGTGATGTCCGCAGCCGCGCTCGCCGGCGCGGGCCGCCGGGCCGCTGGGCACCCAGCGTGAACGTGCTCACCCGGTCAGCCGCCCTGTGGTACGCGAGCCGGGCAGCCGGGATCGTCACGCTGGTCCTGTTGAGCCTGGTGGCCGTTCTCGGCGTGGTCGTCAGCCGGAAGGTCAAGGTGCCGGGACTGCCGCGGTTCGCCGTCGCGGGCCTGCACCGGAGCGTCTCGCTGCTCGCCGTCATCTTCCTCACGGTGCACGTGCTGAGCGCTGTCGCGGACAAATACGTCAGCATCAGCCCGGTGCCGTCGTGCTGCCGTTTACCTCGGCGTACCGGCCGCTGCAGATCCGTCTCGGCGCCGTCGCGCTCGACCTGGGCTTGGCGGTGGTCGGGACGAGCCTGCTGCGGGCGCGGATCGGCTGGAGACTGTGGCGCGGGGTGCACTGGCTCGCCTACGCCGCCTACCCCATCGCGGTTGTGCACGGCTTCACCAGCGCCGACGACATGCGCTCTGGCGGCTTGTTCGTGGTCTCGGCCGGGTGCGTGCTTGCCGTCGCCTGCGCTATCGGGTACCGGCTGAAGCATCCTGCTGCCGGCCACCGGCTGACGCGTCCCGCGTCAGCAATGGCCGCACGCTCAGGCGCCGGCCACGTTCCCGGCGACGTAGGTGGTCGCGGTGCTGATCGGCAGGATCGGGACCGCGTTCTTATCGATTAGCGGCGCGATGAGCGACGGCTGGCTGCCGTAGACGTGGTTGCCGTCGTAGACGCCGTTGGTCGGCGGTCCACCGGCACCTGCGAGGAGCTGCAGCAGGGCAGTCATCGACGAGCCGTTTGCCTTGCAGTCGTTGCCGCGGAAGGTGAGAGCCTGGCGCGCCGTGGACAATGTGACCAGCGGACCGCCGCAGGACGCGTCGGCCAGGAAATGGTTATCGCTGATCTTCCCTCTGGCCGTGGCTAGGACGACCGCGGGGCTCGGGCCGTTCTTGTCGAAGTAGTTCGCCACGACCGTGAAGTCTCCGGCCGCCTGGCCCAGACGCAGCCGGTAAGCACCGACCGGCGCCGACGCATGGACCAGGTGGCATCCTGACATCTGCAGCCCGCCGCCGCCGGCCTTTGCGCCCAGCGTGATGCCCTGGATGTTGGAGTGCTCGAGCAGGCCGGATAGGCGCACGTCGGTCACACCGGCTCCGTCGCCGTAGATGCCGCGCCAGCAGGCCGAGATGATTCCGCCCGTGACGCAGAACCCCGGCCCGTGGCCGGCGGACGCTGACACGATGCGGACCGCGGTGCCGCTTGAGCCGCTGCGGTCGAAGTTGGCCAGGAACGGCTCGATCAGGTGCACGTCGGCGGTATCGGTGACCAGTATTCCTGTGCAGCCTCTGACCGATGTCCCGTCGGGCGCGATGCCCGAGATCCTGGGGGTCAGGAATGTTGTTCCGCACGGATTCACGCTCCGCGCCGATTCCGTGCCGATCGAGAACAGCGGCGTGTCCGGCGGGAAGTCGGCGCCGGGACGCACGTGCCCGCCGGTCAGCATTTTCGGGTTTACCTGCCGGTTTCCGGCGCCCAGGCACCAGAAATGCACGGCCGGGCCAGTGGCCACGCTGATCGTCGCCTCGATCAGGTAGGACTGGGACAGCACAATCATTCCGCCGCCGGCGGCCTGAGCGGCCGCGACCGCGCCGTTGATCGCCATCGCGTCCAGGCCCGCTCCGATGGGCCCGTACTGCTCGGGACAGTACAGGCCGGGAACGGCGACGCCGGTTACGGCCGGGGCCGTCATTGCACCGCGGGCGGCGGCTCGGCGCGGGCGGCTATCTGGCGGTCGAGCTGGGGCGGCCCGGTGATGACCAAGGCCGTAGCCGGCTGCGTGCTGGTGACCGTAAAGCTGTGCGGGGTATCGCGCGGCACGAACACGAAGCTGCCGGCCCGGGCACTCCAGGTGTCGTCGCCGCAGGTGCCGCTCAGCTCGCCGCCGATCACGTAGAGCATCTCGTCCTCGCCGGCGTGGACGTGGACGTGCACGGACACCCCGGCCGGGTAGCTGGCTTCCATGACCGCCAGCTGCCCGCAGGTCTGCTCGCCTGATGCCTTGATCAGCACCCGCGAGCCGTGGAATCCGTACGCCGCTCCGCCCTGCGGCCCGAGCACGAATCCTGGCATGTCAGCCTCCGCCGGTGGCGCCTGTTGAGCCGACTTCGCGCCCGGCCGGCCCGCTCCGCCGGGGCCAGCCGAAACGCCGCGGTCGGGTTACTTGGGCTGCGGAACGATCCGGATGTAAGGACGCGGCGCCTTCCACCCGTCTGGGTATGTCTTCCTAGCTTCCTCGTCGGAGACCGATCCGGCGATAATGACGTCCTCGCCTTGCCGCCAGTTCACCGGTGTGGAGACCTTGTGCTTGGCGGTGAGCTGGAGCGAGTCGATGACGCGCAGAACCTCATCGAAGTTGCGGCCGGTGGTCATCGGATATACCAGGATCAGCTTGACCTTCTTGTCCGGGCCGATCACGAAGACGTTGCGGACGGTGGCGTTGTCGGCGGGGGTTCTGCTCTTCGCGTCGCCAGCTGTCTCGGCCGGAAGCATGTCGTACAGCTTGGAGACGTGGAAGTCCGCGTCCGAGATGATCGGGTAGTTCGGCGCGTGGCCCTGGGTTTCCTCGATGTCCTTGGCCCAGGCTTCGTGGTCACCCGATGAGTCGACCGACAGGCCGATGATCTTCACATTACGCTTGGCGAACTCGGGCTGGATCTTGGCCATGTAGCCGAGCTCGGTCGTGCAGACGGGCGTGAAGTCCTTCGGGTGCGAGAACAGCACCGCCCAGGAATCGCCGATCCAGTCATGGAAGCTAATCCGGCCTTGCGTGGTGTCGGCTTCGAAATCGGGTGCCGTATCTCCGAGTTTGATGCTCATGTGCTCCTCCATGTGCTGAGACTAAAGGACACGGGTACCCCGCGCCGCACTGGCCGGGCGCGGGCTTGCCTCGCATCAGGTAATGGCATTCTGCCGTCCGCCCAGATCGTCTTCGTTCCGGGTCATAATCGTGGCAGGACGGCGGCGGGAGGTGCCTGATGGCGAGCGTGTTCCCCGGTCGGTTTACGGCCCAGGCTCACGATGAGTTCGTAGTGTTCCTGATCGGCATGCGCTTCAACAAACCATGGAAGGTGAACCGGTGGTGGCCGGTGTTCACCGCCATGCCCAGGATGCTGCGCGTCCTTGGTCAGCATCCTGAACTGGGCTGCCTGGGTTACCAGCAGTGGTTCGGCCGGACCACCCTGCTGCTGCAGTACTGGCGGGATTTCGGCTCCCTCGACCGCTTCGCGCGGGACAAGGACCTGCCGCACCTGGAGCCGTGGCGGCAGTTCAACCGGGCCATCAGGGACAGCGGGGACGTCGGCATCTGGCACGAGACCTATCAGGTCCGCGCTGGGGAGTACGAGGCTATCTACGGCAACATGCCCATGTTCGGCCTCGCCGCCGCCACCGAGCACGTACCGGTGGGACGCAAGGGTCAGGCCGCTGCAGCCCGCATCGGGGCCAGCGAGGTCGACGAGCCCGTGGTCGACCCGTACTGAGGCGCTCAGTCCACGCTCTGACGCGTGCGGGCCGTTCAGAGGGAACACAGAGCCACCTCAGAGCTGGCCCGCCGCCTCGCCTTGGATGATGAGGTTTATGAACACGACCCAGGACGCGCCCCGACTAGAGCTCATCGAGGTGATCGTCTTCGGCAGCGCGCTGGTCCTGATGGGCCTGGCCGGCACCGCCTGGATCCGGCTCGCGCACCGCCCGCTCGGCCCGGTCACGGCCACTGCAGCCGAGGTCAGCGACCTGCCGCTGGAGAGTGGCGAGGTCGCGCTTCCGCACCGGGTCGGGCAGGCAGACCCGCGCACCGAGGTCGGCAGGCTCGGCCGGGCGTTCAACCAGATGCTCGGTCACGTCGAGGCATCGCTGGCCACCCGCCAGGCCAGCGAGGCGAAGCTGCGCAGGTTCGTCGCCGACGCCAGCCACGAGCTGCGCACCCCGCTGCAGGGTATCCGCGGGTACACCGAGCTTGCGCTGCGCACGGGCGGTGATCTGAGCCCTGACGTGCGATCAGCGCTCGTCGGGTCGGGGCCGAGTCCGAGCGGATGAGCCGGCTGGTCGACGACCTGCTGCTGCTCGCGAGGCTCGATGCGGGTCGCCCGCTGGCCCACGAACCGGTGGACCTGACGAAGCTGGCTGTCGAGGCAACCAGCGACGCCAGGGTAGCTGGCCCCGGCCACCACTGGCTGCTCGACCTGCCAACCGAGCCGGTTGTCGTCACCGGCGACCAGCACAGGCTGCACCAGGTGCTCGCCAACCTGCTCAGCAACGCGCGTACCCACACGCCGCCGGGGACCACGATCACCGTCCGCGTGGCCTCCGCAGCGAGAGGCGACGAGGTGGAGATCTCGGTCGGCGATGATCGTCCGGGCATCCCTGCCGAGCTGCAGCAGCACATCTGGGAGCGGTTCGCCAGAGGAGATACTGCCCGGTCACGCAAGTCGGGCAGCGCAGGCCTGGGACTGGCGATCGTCCGGGCCGTCGTGACCGCTCATGGCGGTCAGCTCGACCTCGCCAGCTTGCCGGGGAGCACGACCTTCATGCTCAGGCTTCCGGCCAGGCCCGCCGGTTAAGATCGGCGGCAGCGAGGGAGGTGATCGCGATGACCGAGGTGCTCGTCGAGGTCGATGACCCGGTGGCGGTGGTGACGCTCAACCGGCCAGAGCGGCGCAACGCGATATCCGGCAAGCTGCTTGCCGGCCTGCGCGAGGCGCTAGCCGAGCTTGACGCCAGAGCCGATGTCCGGGCGATCGTGCTGACCGGCGCGGATCCGGCATTCTGCGCGGGCCTTGACCTGGCCGAGCTCGGGCAGCCGGGCGGCCCGCTTTCCGCTGCCGGCACCGGGGCCGTGATACCCGAACTGACCAGGCCCCTGATCGGTGCGGTGAATGGCGCTGCGGTCACAGGCGGCCTGGAACTGGCGCTGGCTTGCGACTTCCTCGTGGCCTCGGATCGTGCCACGTTCGCCGACACGCATGCCAGGGTCGGCGTCATGCCGGGGTGGGGCCTGACGGTGGCGCTGCCCGAGGCGATCG
>Ga0207646_10007686_pt1 | contig 10914 bp, 15 predicted proteins | sample KBSK5502metaG_FD_184343 | JGI IMG/M metagenome (GOLD analysis project Ga0207646, IMG submission 184343) | Corn, switchgrass and miscanthus rhizosphere microbial communities from Kellogg Biological Station, Michigan, USA - KBS K5-50-2 metaG... | ecosystem: Host-associated > Plants > Roots >...
GCTGTCGTCAACCCTGCCGGCTTCACAACTATCCATCTTCAGAACACTAACATTGTCGGTAACGGTGTGACCATCACGACGAACAACGTTGACGGAACCTACGGGACTGCCCCGGACACCACCTCCTCAGCCCTTGCTTGCAGTCCAGCTTCTGTTGTTATCAGTCAGTCCTCCATGTGCACTGCCACAGTTGCGGACACCACAGTCTCCAGCAACACACCAACGGGCTCAGTCAGCTTCACCGTCGCAGCAGGTACCACTGGCGGCACAACAAACCCAACCACGTGCACCCTCATCACAGGTAGCTGCTCAGTAAGCTTCACCGCAACTTCAACCGGAAACGCTAACGTCACAGCAACCTATGCAGGAGACAGTACACATTCTGGTAGCAGCGACACGTTCAGAAGCATCACAGTCAGCAGGAGGACCACAACAACAAGCGTCACGTGCAGTCCAAACCCTGTAGCTAATGAAACAACCACTTCCTGTACAGCTACCATAACCGACAACTCCCTCGGCACACCGAGCGCTCCCACGGGCACAGCGACATTCTCCACCAACGAAACAGGTACCTTTACACCAACGGCATGTACCCTCTCAGTTACAGGGAGTTCCGCAAGCTGCCCCGTTACGTATAGGCCGACGTCGGCAGTTCTTCCCAAGAACCAGAACATCAGCGCAACCTACTCGGGTGACGCCGTTCACATGACCAGCGGAGGCTTCACAATTCTAAATGTCGTCTCTCCCTCAACATTGCCACACCAGACCTCCACTAGCGTCACTTGCTCCAGCCCAGTATTGATAGACCAAGCTTCAGTGTGTACTGCAACCGTCAACGACGTTTCTACAATAGGTATCGCTACGACTCCAACGGGTACTGTCCAAGTCACTGCAGACTTTCTCACTGCACCGGCAACTTGTACTTTATCGCCTGGCACTACAACAGGCATCGCTTCTTGCTCGGTGAGCATTACGCCAGGTCCGGGCTCCGCTGGAGTTCACACCGTAAACGCAACCTATGGTGGTGACACGTCTCCCCCGCCAGGTCACACCAGCAGCTTCGGCACCACCAGCCTGACGGTAAATCTGAGAACCACAAGCACCGCCGTCTCATGCGATAGCCCGGTCCTGGCCGGCCAGGCCTCCGTTTGCACGGTGACCGTTACAGACACATCATCCGCAGGTACTTCGACCACGCCGACAGGAACAGTATCCTTCACATTAGCGGGTACAATCGGCTCATTCAACACTTCCTCCTGTACCCTATCCGCAGGCAGCTGTAGCGTCGATTTCACGCCATCAGAATACGGCACCGCGAGCATCACAGCAAACTACACGAGGGATTCGACCCATGACAAGAGCACAGGCAGCTTCAGCATCACCGCCAACCCGCGCACCTCTTCACTGTCAGTGACTTGCACGACACCAGTTGTAATCGGTCAGCCTTCCTACTGCACCGCCACTGTGACGGACACATCCACTACCGGCAACCCGATCACCCCAGCTAGCACCGTGAACTTTGCCTCGACAGGATCCGGCTCTCTAAACGTCACCAGTTGCTCTCTTTCCGGAGGTATCTGCTCCGTTAGCTTTACCGGTACTGCAACAGGAAGCGCCACCATCACCGGAACGTATTCCGGTGACTCCGCTCACACCGGAAGTCCCAGCGCAACGGTGAGCATAACCATCAACATCGCCCCAGACATGGTGATAGACTCGATAACCTCCGCCACCACCTCAGCTACAGTTGGAGACAAAGTAACAGTAACTGTACGCGTGACAAACAATGGACCTTACGTGGCAAACTTCACGATAAACATCCAATGGATGAATACAGTAAAGAGTCAAACCGAGATGTTAGCAGCTGGGCAATCAGCTACCTACACCATAACATGGGACACAACCGGCTACGGGCCAGCAACGGCCAAAATCTCAGCAACAATACCACCTCAACAATACGAGACAAGCATATCTGACAACACAGCGACAGACGGAAACCTCACGCTTACTGCACCCCAAGCAGGACTCTTATCTTCAGCCCAAGTTCCACTAGTAGCCAGTTTCGCTGCAATCGCTGCGATCGTCGTTATACTATCGATCGTTCTCGTAATGCGCCGAAGAAAAAAAACCCATGCGCCTGAACCTTCGAGCGCTCATAGTGCATCGAATGCCTCAATATCATCAATGATCGAAAAGAGAGGACTCTAAACAAAATGGATTAGGACAGACGCGATCCTTTGCGCGTCTTCGTCCTAACCTTCCTCGCTTGCTTTCTCTCGCTTCTCCGTCGAAGAAGCAAGGCGGCAGCTGCTAGGGAGACACCGATGCCCACAACTCCGAGAAAAAGAGAAAGAGCATAGTCGGGCTGGGTTGGCGGAATCGAAACTGTTACAGGAATATAGACCGTATCCCAGGTGGTCCATCCGGCGGTAACCGACTCTGACTTCGAGAACCCTGTGACTCCATCGCCTGAGAAATCCGCCCTGTAATCTCCAGCCTTGAGTCCAGAGAAGAGTACCCATGAAGACTGGGGCGGCTTGATGCGAGTGCCAATCAATGACGCACTCGAACCGGTAAGGTTGAACAAGGAAACTGTGATACTCCCCTGGTAGCTCGCATTACTCGGGGGTACGGGGACAGGAAAGATCTTCAGAGCCCCGAGACTCGACGAAACTATCACGATTCTAACAATCTCTCTAGTTAAGGACCCAGCTGTCGCGTTGAGCGCAACGCGGTAGCCACCGGCCTTATCGAACAGATGAGAGATTCTCGGTATTGTCGTTATGTTCTTCACTCCGTCTCCAAAGTCCCACGAGTAACCAGTTACCGGAGACCCGCTAGAACTGAAGCTGGCCGAAGCGTCAAAAATCACAGGCACTCCAGGCAAGCGTATCGCCGGAGATGCCACGTTGAAGAAAGGGGCCAGTCCATTGTTGGAAAAGATGCCATCGTATGTTAAATGCATGACAATCAAGTTGTTTGGACCATATCCGGGAACCGGTGGATCATAGGTCACATTGTCGTTGACGATCTGAAGCAGTGTAACACCTGTACCAACGACCTTGAACGTAGCGGAGAACAGAGTTACCGACTGCCCCCCTGGAACCGGATCTCCCAAGACGGTCATGGCAGAATGAACTGCGCCGAACCCATCGCCCTTCGTCGGGTCGCAACCCGAGCCGATATTGTTGACACAATTCGCAAGGGTCAGATTGTCCCGCCCCTGGAACACGTTGCCGGCCTGAATGCTTAACGGCTTAAGGACCTGGCCGACATAACTATCGTTGAAAAAGTCCGATCGAAGCAGAACATCGTATCCGCTAATCCCATCGGAAGAGGAGAGGTTGAGACCGACCGAGACCTGAAAGGTTGAGTTGATCGCGGGAACCGGCAGCACGCTTATCGGGGATACGTACATGACGGATACACCGCTCTGCGCCTGAGCCGCATGGAAAAGGCTCGGAGAAGCAAGCCCAAGGGAAGCCAACAAGCCGATGATGAGTATCCTCCCCAAGAGTTTCCGAGAGATCAATCCGTCCACGCTACCTTAACCTGCCTCGGGTAAAGTTAAACCGATCGGGTGACGATTCACCGACCTCAGAAGCCATATCTGCCACTCAAACAAGAGGCAGCAAGCGCGAGGTGGACAAAATCAACCCATGGAGTAGCTTTTGCCTCTTCCTCATCATCATGTTGATTGCGGCCCCACTACCTCACGCGAATGCTGACTATAATATTACACTGGGCAACCACCGGTTCAACGTTGTGTGGAGGATCAATGCCTGGCAGAACCTCACAGGCTTCACCGGCGTCACAGGAACAGTCTTTCCAGCAAACATGTCCTTGTCCCTGAGCGGCCCGGACCTCTCCTCCTTCAACTCCTCACTCCAAAAAGCAATCCAAACAACCGTGAGCGGGGTGACCGTTGACGCGTTGTCAGTTCAAGTCAATTCCAACAGCCCGACCTATTCGTGCCCGACCACAGCGCCCTGCCCAGTACAATGGTTCAATCTCACCGCTCAGTTCAATGTAAACGAGAACCCCAGCATTCAAGGTGGTGAAGCCACATACGATCTATCTTGGAAAACATTCCGAATCATTGACGACCTGCAAGCAACAAACCAAAGCTTCAACATCATCGGCGAGAAATACCTCGTCGCAGCGCTGATTCCCTTGGTCAACTTCCCCAACGGACTGGGAAGATCAATGGGAGTAACTATCGGAAGACTACCTGTATCAAACGTCACGTACGTAACACCTACTCGAAACATCTTCCTCCTAGACACGTCATTGCTAACGACCCCGCTGGAGAATTGGGATCTAACACGAGACTTGGCGGCCGGGACGCAGACATGGACCAGCCCGGACACGTTGGGTTTCAACGCTCAAGGTGCTCTACGCTTTACTGAGGCATCAAGCATAACAAGCTTCAACTATATTGCCAGATTAGACTTCTCCGCAAGCATTTCTGCCCCGATAGGAGCCTTCGCAAGCCAGAACAGGCTCTCAGTCGACGCAACTGGAAACCTTTGGGAAAAGACCTACTTCTCAATAGCGATAGTGTCATTGTTAGTACTTCTCGCAACAATCCTCATCGAAAGAAGAGTCGGCCTTGACCAACGAACACGGAGAAAGTCTACCAAACGGAAATAGATCAAGAGAAGGCGCGGAAACAGGCCTTGTGAGGGTTCTGGACTCGACACTTGGGATAACCTTTAGTGGGTCTGTACACAATTCATAGGTTCGAGAAGATGCCAGACGGCGAAGATGAAGAGGGCAGAAAAAAGCATCTCTGGCGTCCCATAGACCCGCAGATATGGGTCCCCGGACAGCCCTCGGGGAGACTCAAGCGAATAGCCCAACGAATTAGAGACTCGATCGCACCAAGCTTCTTCGCTCTGACGGTTGTAGTCGCGCCGTTGTCGGTCCTTATTTCCATAGCTATAATCTACCCACTCGTTCCTGGTCAATTTTTTGGCCCAGCACTCATAGGAGTCTGGTCGGTAATGATAGTAGCCTTTGTCGTGATGGCGGAGAAAACTGGTTACGCAAGAAACTTTGAAAACTGGAACTTTCCAATGAAAAGGATCGCCGTTCTGCCCATCGCGTTCCTTCTAGTCATGAGTCTCATCGCAATATTGTACGCTCTCGCTCACCATATTCTCATTTAGACCGAAATATCATCATAGAATCCGGATCTCTAAATGAGAGACGGAAGTAGCGAGCGGCGCCGGTGAACCGGCTACCCTCAGCCATAAAACCTCCTAGCTCTCAATTTGTTCCCCAACCTCTCTGACAAAAGGCTTACAACAGCATCAAAATTTGTCAAGGTAGAAAACCTGAGCTTTTCGTCTTTGCTAAGAATGACAAAACGTACAACTCGGGGGGCTTCCTCGACTTCTACCTGGACAATATCCTCGAAAGAGATCGGAAAGTTATCCTTGTCGGCTGCCAAAATATCCCCGGGCTTCAAAGACTGCAATCTCCTCTTATCCAGAAACTCTTTCCCACTCTTCAACAAGTCCTCGAAACCTCCGCTCAGCCCACCGAAAAACGTGGCGCCAGCAACCGCGCCCGCCCCTCTCTTACCAACATGAGCTAGGATGATTCGACGATTGGTTACATACATGTTCAGACGTTCTGATCCGAGGGATAGCCTTGCAGAAACGGGAATCAAACCCTCCACCAACTCAACCGGCTCAGACAAAGAGTATGTCTCTACACGCCTCTCCGTCGTCCGGTCTGCTTAAAGAATCTAGTTGGCAAACATTTCAAATTTGTCCGACATGCCCGCTTGGATATCGGTAAGGCGAAGGACCTATGGGCAATTCATATAACCCTAAGGCATCTTCGCCCGACCGCGTGCCCCGGTGGCTCAGCCTGGTAGATGCGATGACAGCCTAAAGCATTGCCTTGGTAACCCTATCAAACAGGCAAGGGTCACGAGTTCAAATCTCGTCCGGGGCTCCAACCCAAAAAAAGGCTAGCTAACAGTAAGATCAAGACTGGACTGCTAAGACTGTCCAAGTTGAGACACCCAATAGCACCCGGGTCCCGAACCTGAGAAACCGCCGACACTTACTAGCGCTTTAGCATCTTGTCAACCCGATCCTTCCAAGCCGGCCAGCGACCCATTTCCTCCAACGCATACTTCTCTGCCTGTTCCTTGTTCATCCAGCGAGTCTGCATGGCCGACGCGACCATGTCGTCATACAACTTTTCAAAAGGCAACAGCTTACCCTTCATATCAGTGCAGTGAATGCAATATGGATTGTCGAGGTTTTGAGCCCCATGCTCCTCCCGCGAAGCCAACGGCCGACCACAACTCTCACACTGCATCGCAAGGGACATAGACTACCCCAAAACAACAGTCATACAAATACTAGATAACCGTATTTGGACGCACCAACCCCCCAGCGCGGTAACAACAGCCCGCTCCTTCTGCTAAACCATTAATAATCCGGCACCCCTCAACCGACAAAGAACGCTGGGGAATGCTTCTATTGCGGAGAAAGGGCCAAACGGCACCTTTCACACTACTCACACTCATGCTCCTATTCGGAAGAAAGAAATCCGAACAGAACGGGAACAAAAACATAGACGAGCCCGTCAAGAGAGACCCCTTTCCTGTACCAGACATTCTCACGAAAACAATCACCAGCACTGACGTCTCCAGATCTCGCGACAGACTTCGGCTAGCAAGTCTAGAAAGAGACATCATCGGAGATGCTCTCACAAAGATCTACGAAGCAGAAACTAGAGGCCAGATAAACGACAGCGAGAAAAACCTGCTTCTGCAACGGTACAAAACAGACCTCAAACGAGTAGACGGAGAAATAGACACCCACAAGACGACAGTAGACCTATACGAGCTGGAATCGGCCAAAGAGGACCTTCTCAAGAGCTTCCACGAAAAAATGCTTGAGATCGACCTAAAGATCAGCCAGATTAGACCGAAAATAACTATCACGTCGGAAAGGAAGAGTCAAGAGGCAGAAGCCTCGCCAAAGGCAGAAACGGTGCAAGCTACGCCCTCGACAACCCCAGTCAAAGAGCGGTCGACCAAAGACAAGCCAAAGAACAAGGCAGAAGAACGGCTGGAAACTATCCGCGAAGAAGTCCTCAAAGCGATGGAACGACTCGAACAGATAGAGACAGAAGGCTAGACACGGAACATGTCCTGGACAGACAAGGCACGAATCAGCGCCGCAGCACAAGCAATCCGAGAACTAAGAGACAACACAACGGTGGGACTGGGAAGCGGCAACACGATACTCCGGGCACTAGAGCTCGCCGCGGAAAGAATCAAGAAGGAAAATTTGAGAATAAGCTTCGTACCAACAAGCTACCAAGCCGAGATGGCCGCGAAGAAACTAGGTCTCAAGACCACAACACTCGACGAAAACACTGAGCCGGATCTGGCCCTGGACGGCGCAGACCAAGTACAATGGCGTACCCTCGACCTTGTCAAAGGCGGAGGAGCAGCCCTGCTACGCGAAAAAATTGTAGACTCGACAGCCAAACGACTAGTCATAGTCGTAGACGAGAAAAAACTTGCCAAGACACTCGGCGGACCCCAACCAATACCCGTGGAGATAATTCCTTTCGGCTACGCTTCGACCTTGGAAAAGATCAGAAGAATCTCGGAGAAAACCAGCCTCAGGGAAAGCCTTGGCAAAGTCGGACCCGTCGTGACAGACAACGGTAATCTAATCGCCGACGTATACTTCAGAAGCCTACGGCGCCCAGAAATCGTGCACGAAAAACTGAAGAAGATTCCTGGAATAGTAGAGACAGGACTATTCCTAGGAATGGCAGACATAGCCTACGTAGGAAGAAAAGACGGTCACGTCGACATTTTAAGAAAGTCCTGACGCAGTGCCCTACGACAAGGAATGAAATTGTCAAGGCCAAGATAGGCCTATCCTAGTCTGATTCGCGCCGATTGGCCTTACTCGTACTTGATTCTCGGGTCGATAATACCGTAAACTAGATCCGAAATGAAGTTGGCGGCTATGACGCACAGGGCTAGGATGTAGAACATGGCTTGCATCACTGGATAATCCTTCCACCCTATAGCGTTGTACAGCCATAGGCCAAGCCCATCCCAATTGAAGATGGTCTCCGTAATGATGGCACCTGAAAGTAAGTAGCCGAAAGCCAGAGCGGAGCTAGTGACTATAGGAAGAGAGGCGTTTCTGAAAACGTGTTTGAACAGGACTGTCCGAGCACTCAAACCCTTCGCCCTCGCCGTGACAACATAGTCATCGCCCAGAGTTTCGACCATAGTAGCTCTCGTTAGCAGCAGAAACCCGCCGTAAGAGAAGAGAGTCAAGGTCATCATGGGAAGGAAGAGGTATTGTAATCTGATCAGAAATTGAACCGGAATGGACGGAAGCAGTCTTCCGCCCTGAGCCCAACTATTGGGAACGATTCCTCCGGACGGAAACCATCCTAGACCGATAGCAAAGATAAAGATGAAAGATACGCCAATCCAGAAAGTTGGAAGGGCCGATGTTGTCAAAGATGCGACCGTCCAAAAACGGTCGAGCACGCCGCCTCTCTTGTCCGCCGAAAATACACCAAGAAATATCCCAATTATGATAGAGAGGACTGTAGAAGAGCCAAGGAGCAGAAGGGTGTTCTCCAGTCTGCCTGATTGAATGATGTCTTGAGCGACGGGATGGTTCGTCTGAAATGAAGTGCCTAGGTTGAAAGTTAGCATGTTCCAAAAGTAGGTGACGAATCTTCCAAGGGGGGGCTGGTTCAACCCGTAAAGTTCCAGATAATGCTGGTAGGCTTGCTCTTTGAAATCCGGTGAGGCACTGGGTTTGCCTATCAGTGCGGCAATACTGCCCTGCACTCCCGGCATCAACTGGAAGATGATCCAGTTTAGGACAATCACGAAGAGTATCAGTACAATTGTATGAAGTAACCTCCGCGCAATGTAAGCTCTCAGCGTCAAAAGCCCACGCCCTCTGAGTGAATCGGAGCTCTAAGATGATTAGTCTTGCCCTTTGGTCTCAGTCCCTAAGGTGAGTGCCGGGTCGCAGCACCGCAACCAATCGGTGGCTTCCTTCTTCGTCGGAGTCGTTCTCATTCTCTTGGCAATAGCCAGCATTAGTGTTCGACTCTTCCCCCGATGAGGGAGTAGCGTCCACCACTCCTCAGAACATACTCTTGTTGCGATGATGCAAGATTAGACATCACTACGCTCTTCGACAAAGTAAAGACTTGGCAATAGTCGCGCCGCATTCATCTACGAGATGAAACCGGTGGAATTTATCCAAGAAACAGAGGATTGCGGCAAAATTCTATTCGAGACAGGGGCTGATCTCTAAAACCATTTCAGGCAAGCAAATATCGTAGTCTTTACTACTCATCACAAGGGTCCAATCAGTTGAAGACCTGTCTCTCGTGCAGGTCTATGAGTTCCGATGAGGAAACCACCTGTGAAATCGGGGGCGCAACCTTCTCAAAAGTTCGAGCGCGAACATCGAAGTTCCTGCAGAGGCTCCATCTTGCGGGCGGCTCGTGAATAGCAGCAGTCTACGTAAGTTGGGAATATGGTCGTCCTACTCGCTGCGGGAGTCGGGCTAGTCCTCTTTACAGCAATAAACGAAGCCCCAGTATGGTGATAGTGATAGCTACTACTATAGGTATGAAGGCCTTGGAAGGGCGCTGGCTCCATTGGTCTCGCCCTGATTAGTACTCGCCATAGCCTGGCTAGCATTTGGGTATATCCAGTGAAGCAGGTAGCTCCGGGAAGGTAACTGGTGATCTAGACCCAACGACGACCAATGACCATTACTTTTTCGACACCTCGCAAAATCGGTAATTACGGTCCCTCGCGTCGCAGATCTAGGTAAAGTGCCGGGGGCGGGGCTCTCGAAAATCTCAGAGAAGGCAGTACTCAGAGAAGCCACAGGCAAAGTCGGACCGGTCATAACAGACAACGGGAACTTGATCGCTGACGTCTACTTCAGAAGCTTACGCCGACCGGAAGTAGTTCACGAGAAACTCAAGAACGTCCCAGGCGTGATAGAAACCGGATTCTTCCTAGAAATGTGCGACATTGCCTACGTAGGAAGAAAAGACGGCAAGGTCGACATTCTTCGCCGAAGCTAACGTACCAATCGCAGGTTCTGTTAACTCTTCGTCGGTTGAGTTAGCTTCGGAGCATCGACTCCGGGGATTACCGTAGGCGTCGGGTTCCCCTTCACCGCTTCAACTGCTCCGCCTTGCGCCTCTGGAAAGATGGGAGGCCGGGAACGTGCGAACCTCACCCGTCCCCGCCGGGCGAGGTTGACCGCTGCAACCATATCCCGGTCCATCACTATTCTACAGTTACTACACCAGAGCTTACGTGCCAGTCGCCTGTCCGATTGGAGTCTCTCCCCGCATCTCGGACAAGTCATGCTGGACCCTCTAGTCTCACGCCTAGACAATCGAATGATTGGAAGACCAGCCCATCTAGCCTTATACTCTAACTGTCGCTGAGCTTCACTGAAGCTCCACCCGTTCATCCTACCCCGATACTTTCTGCCTTGACCGTTACCCTTCCGGTAGAGACAACGTATACCTCGGATATCTTCTAGAACTATCGCTTCTCTCCGTTGGACTGCTACTCTAACAACTGTCTTCGTGGCGTTGTGGAGCAGATGACCTGTCCTAGCGGTTCTACGCTCTCCATACTTCGAGGCTACTGGTCTGACAGCGTAGGGCGTCCTGGTGGGGAAGCCTCTCTTGAGAGACTTTTTCCTAGCCGCCAGTATTCCTGCTGCTCTGCTTATCGCGCATAGCTTGTAGCAGCTGGGAGAATCATACTGGGCCAACTGGTTGTAGGATAGTAGTGAGAGCCTTCTCAGCGTAGACACGTTGTTGGCTAGGCCTACCCCTATCGACTCGTTGACC
>Ga0207646_10007687_pt1 | contig 10913 bp, 8 predicted proteins | sample KBSK5502metaG_FD_184343 | JGI IMG/M metagenome (GOLD analysis project Ga0207646, IMG submission 184343) | Corn, switchgrass and miscanthus rhizosphere microbial communities from Kellogg Biological Station, Michigan, USA - KBS K5-50-2 metaG... | ecosystem: Host-associated > Plants > Roots >...
GCATACGTGAGGACTTCTGCACATTGTCGTAGTCCAGGTAGATGTTCTGGCAGGCCTCACCGCGCAGGTAGGTCTTCATGCGCTCGCCCTCGACCACGCCGATGTACGTCTCCATCATCAAATTGAAAACGCGCGGCTCGCCGAGTTCCCCGCCGCAGACCGGGCACTTATTCTGCTCCAGGTTCTCTTTCGGCAGTTGATCGACACGGAAACGCCTCTTGCAATTCTTGCACTCTACCAGCCGGTCCACGAAGTTTTCCACGTGACCGCTGGCCTCCCACACACGCGGGTGAGTAATGATATTGCCCTCGATCCCTACCACGTTATCATTGATCTGCACCATCGACCACCACCAGTAGCGGCGGATATTGTTGCGCAGCTCAACGCCCAGCGGCCCAAAGTCGTAGATGCCCGAGACCCCGCCATAGATCTCGGAATTGGGGTAGACAAAGCCTCGTCTCTTACATAAAGAAACGATCTTCTCCATAGGAACAAGCGGAGTGTCTTCTGTGGACAGTGTAATTTTGTCCTCAGTCTGTGTCATGAGTGGATTCCTCCTCCAAAAAATTTACCGTTTCTGAGTCTGAACCACTCAAGCAACTTCTTTATCACGAGTGGCCCCCTCAAAAAAATTCCCCAGGCGTTTCACCAATAACGCCCAGGGACGAATGCATGCCGGTGTAGGCCTGGGGCTACTACATATAGCGGCATGATGCGCGGTTCCACCCTGCTTCTTCACCTTCGTACGTGAAGCCACTCATTAAATCCAGCTCCGGAGCGCCCTTCACCTGCTGTGAATTACCGGCTTCGCACCAGCCACCGGCTCTCTGCAATCCCTGGCAAGCTACTCCTCTCCATCATCACTGGAGGATATCTATTTGTTTGTACCAGCCTAGTATAGCCGAGATGTGCCGCAGATGCAAGAGGCGAGCAGAGTTACATTCAATCATAATACTCCATGTGCCGTCGTCGTACACGCCTCATGAACGACCGTAAGAAAAAGAGCGAGCCTAAAAAGAAGAAAATCCGTCTCATAGTATCTCCCAATCTTAGTTTGAATACGTTACTAATGAATATACGGTTTCTCATAGGAATTAGTTACGAGACCATTCCAACGGCCTTCTAGCCCAAATCCTGCACAATCTCTCGAGCGGCACGCGCGCCCTCCCTGGCTCCGCCTTCCATAAAGCCCTGGAACTCAACCGAGCAATGTTCGCCCGCGAAGTAGATCGGCCCCTGGCGCGCGCCCTCGTAGCCGCCGAAGTGAGTGCATTGCCCGACACGCCAGCACGCGTAACTGCCCCGAAGATAGGGGTCGCCGGTGGGGTAGCTCAACGCCGCCTTGCCAATGTAATGAGCGCTGATGCCGGGGAAGACAGACTCCAATTGCTGCAGGCAGTTGCGAGCATAGCTCTGGACGTTCGCCGAGTCATCAGCAGTGGAATAGGCCGTCAATGGCGCATAAGCGGCTCCTTTATGTCCGCTTGTATAATCGATGAGCAAACCACTTGAGCCTTTTTGACCAATGGAAGCGTCCCAGAGTGTCTGAATATCCAGGTCCGTGATGATGAAGCCGTTGTGAGCGCGGGGCCAGGGGCCATCCTGGTACCAGTAGGGCTGGTCGAACTGCAAGAACAGCTTGGAGATCGTGCCGTAGCCAAGCTGTTCGATGGCAACTTGCTTCAGGGGATCAAATCCGGCCCGCTGGTAATCGACTTGACGTAAGGTGCTGAAAGGCAACGTGAGGATCGCGCGCTCGCACTGTACTTCCGATGTGCCACCGGCGGTGGCGAACGTCAAGGTGAGCGAAGCGTTGCTCTTTCGTTCGAGCGCCACCAATTGATGGCGCAAGTGGATACACCCTTCCGGCAAACTGCGAGCAAGAGCCAGCGGCAGTTGCTCGTTCCCGCCCACGATTTTCCTGCTTCCTTGCAGCGGCTTGGGAATGGTCGAACCCCTCGACGGGACTCGCGAGCCGAACAGAGAGAGCAGGTTAAGAGAACTCTGCTCGCGCGTATCCAGGCCGAAGTACCCGCTACAGCCGCTCTCCAGCAGCCGGCCCAACGGCCCGTTGTGCCCACCTTCGACGTACTGCTCAATCCAATCATACACACTCAGATGGTCGAGCCGGTACGCCGTCTCCGTATAGTGAGCGTAGGTCGTGGGGAAGTTGACCTCCTGCGTCTGCTGCTGCAAGAGAGGAGCGAGTGCCTGGAAATCCCTCGCCAGTTCTTCCGCGCCATAATAGCGATTGAAGAAATACATGACGCTTTGCACAGGGTCTCCCCTTGCCCACCCCAGGCCGACGGTTCTGAGGCCGAAGCGCTTGATCAGCTGGTGCAGGGTCTTATGGTCGCCGTCGATGAACTCGCCGCACCACTCGCTGACCATACCATCCTCCCAGGTGATGGTATCGGAGTGCATGCGACCGCCGGTGCGGTCGGACGCTTCATAGATGCTGCACGAGAGACCGGCGTCCTGCAGGGTCAGAGCCGCATTGAGTCCCGCAATTCCTGCTCCGACGATAGCGATCCGGGGCATGGTTCTTCTCCTATCGAATCCACCAGAAGATGAATGACACTACTGGTCTGTCATCACCATTTGATGAGTCGGGTCAACGAAATGTAGTGACCCCCCTTGCGGGGGTCAGGTTTCTACTACGTTATTAATAATTTACCACACGGACAGGGTCTTAGCGTCTCAGAGTTACGCTGCCTCTTCATCTCATCGCCAGTTCTTCTGCCAGCGGCGCGCCCAGGGCAGGCGGCGGCCGACCCGCAGGCCCCCAAGCCAGGCGATTCTAGTCCTGGCTCTTGTTCTGAGGCCGGGAGAGGTCGAAGGCAATGTAGATCACGTTATCCCACGCGTTGTGGATGCCGATGAACAGGAGCAGCACCGTTCCCGCGGCGATGACGAACAATGCCGGTGCCGCATGGCCTGGGAGCAGCATCGCAGCGACGAGGAGGGCAGTGTAGGAGACCAGCGGCAAGATCGTATGAAACAGCCAGTCTTCCAGTACCGGTTGATAGTCCGTCTGACGGCGTGCCCGCCGGAGCACGATGACCACGTAGATCATCCCCCCGAGACCCGAGAGGCCCAGCAGCAGGCCAGCAGGCCAGAGCGCCTGCCAGGGTGCGCTGAGAATCGCGGCGACCAGCAGCGCGGCGCAAAAATGCACGACGTTGGGCGTGTTGAATGTCGCAAACGCCTCACTCGGCGACGACATGCGCAACCGCACCCCCGCGATCAAGGTCACCACCACGAACATCAAACCCGTCAGCGTCGCCGCAGCGGAGCCGATGATGGTGTAAAAGTTTTGCCAGGTGGTAAGCGGCGACACCGCCCTCTCCTTTGGTGACTATACGTAGACAGAATCGGTTTCTCGCCTGATCTAGCGGATCACGAAACGTTCGATCAGGCCTTCCCGAATGGTAAAGAAAAAGGTGCCCGGCCCGGAATACCCACCTGTAGACGTAACATACACCTCGACAGCAGTTCCCTCCGTATTCTTTTCTTGTACCACGTCAATATGCATCTGCACCCCAAACGTTTCTCGCTCGGCCCACGCCCGAATAGCCTCAGACCCGTGATACGTTGTACCATCAACGACCGTGGCGTCGCGAGCGAATAGTGCCAGAAACTCATCGAGCCGTCCCTCGTTGATTGTCTCGATGGTCCGACGAACAAGAGGTGAATGAAGAGACGCAACATCCATGATATGAGAACTCCTTGCATAGGTGGCGCTCGCTCATCGAGCATGCTTGCATCGACCAACAATGCCACTATACCACAATGCTACAGAGAGAGCTTGCTGAACAAGAGAGATAACCCTCCGGTATGTTTCGTCTTCTTGCCATCATATGCCACACCTTGCCATTATATGCTTCGCAGGTTTGTTTTTCTCCTCAACATACGATATGCTTTCCCTGTAAAATCTATGCAAATAGGAAACGAACTCCATTAATCTCGATCCACAGAGGAGACACACCAACGACCCAGGTAGACGCTGATGTAGTCGGCATCTACCTGGTGACCTGTTCACATGAGAGTGGTTCATCCAATAGTGGGTTTGTAAGGTGCATTGGCAAAATGAACAGAAGAAAAGAAATCATCAACGAATACAAGGAACGCAAATCCTGTGGTGGTGTCTACATCATCACCAATACCCTGAATGGGAAGTACCTCATAGGCCATGCCGCCAACCTGAAGAGCATACAGAACCGCTTTCAATTCGCGGTTGCTACAGGCTCCACTGTTCATCCCAAACTACGAAAGGATTGGGAAGAGTTGGGAGCGAAAGCGTTTACACTCGAAGTGCTTGAGGAACTCGAACAAAAGCCCGAACAGAGCCAGGCCGAATTTATGGATGACTTGAAAACACTTGAGCAACTGTGTCATGCAAACCTCGATACGTCAAAAGAATACTGATTATGAGGGGGTTTAGGCAAGGTTCAAATGGACTTGACAGTTCCTCACCCCCAGCAAGATCCAGCCCTACTGAATGTTGCCAATCGAATGGGGTAATCATACCCATTGGGACGCCTGCGGCCCAGCCTCCTGATGAATGGTGCCGACCGCATCGGGGAAGATGCGTCCATCCTCCTGATGAATGGTGCCAACCGAATGCAGCAATAGACGTAAGCCGTCCTGTAGGGACAAGGGGCGGAGTGGGGTGGATGAGAGGGCCTGGTGCTTGTCCTGGTGGGGATGCGACCGGTTGGCTTCACCGAACCCAGATCAACGTCATGCCAGCAGGACAAGCACCAGGCCCCCGCCCTGCTCCACGTCCACCCCTTGTCCCTACAGGATGCAGGCAGACCTTCCCACTCATTCCCCGATTCGGGTGGCAAAAATCATCAGGGTGACTGTTCAAACGGTCAAGGACTCTTCTTCACAATTGAACCATCTCTTAGCGTACAAAGTGACCACCGATTTCTTGCTTGAGGAACCTTGGCGTACAGAAAGCAGGATTAGATATGCCTACCCTACTATTACAGTAAGGCCAAAAAGTCATTGTGCTACTGACATACCGTTGTCATTCGCATTGGGTAGACTATGGGAAGAAGAGAAACCGAGTGCCACAGTTGGCGTGGCTGCTCAGCTTTGAAAGGAAGGAAGACACATGGCAAAGCTTCTCGGCCCCGATTTTATCAACTTGCAGGTGCGTGACCTCTACTACCAATATGCGTTCAAACAATCAACAAACACATGATAAAAATACCTCTGAGGAGAAACAGAATGAACAACGATCAGCACGATTTTGAGCAATTCATGAAACAGCGTAGCGAGGTTGCGCTCGCCTACATTAGCGGCGATGCCTCTCCACTTGGTGAGATCGTCGCTTGCCACTCCCCGGCCACCTTCTTCAAGCCATCAGGAGGCTATCGCAAGGGCGCTGAAGCAGTCTGGTCACAATACGAACGTGATGCCACGAATTTCGAGAGCGGCAGCGAGGGGCAACTTGAGATCCTGCACATGGCGGCGAGCGGTGGCCTCGCCTACTGGGTCGGTTTCCAGCGCGCCACTGCTCACCTGCGTGGCAGACCAGAGGCAGTCCCTTTCAACCTGCGCGTAACCGAACTCTTCCGCCGTGAAGGCGATACCTGGAAACTCATTCACCGTCATGCCGACCCGTTGCTCTCCGAACCCGAAGCAAAGCAACAATAGCCCCTGGTCGCACCAACACCGCAGTAGCAAGGCGCTGCGGTGTTGTATCTCCCTACTCTCCCATTTGTGAGGTTGCCACATATCAACACTTAGCTCAGATGGTCGCCTCCTGGCCGACGTTTTGATAACGGCGTATGTCGAGCGCCTTATGCACTTCTTCCCTCCCGTACGCTCTCAGGGCTAAACAACCGCGGTGTTTCATTACCCAAGCAGTACCTCCGCGACGACTTGTTCTGCCGCTGCGTCCCCGATAAGCAGAGTAAGTTATTCTTTTGTTTTGCTGAGGCAATCCCCGAACAATTCCATCCTTTTCTCCCCGCTCTCGTCCCGCTCCCCAAGTCACTTCACAAACCAGTCTCCGCAAAAAGACAGTGCATTTGACAGGAACACCGGTTTTTCCGCAGGTCCGCTCAGTGGTGCATCCGCTATATGTTATGTACTACTGAGCGCAGCAATGCGGTGTTTGTTTGCATGAGGAGGGAGCTACGATGCGCCTTTCCCGTTTGGCTGCTCGGTATAGAACGAGGAGAAAGCGCTATCGAGCGACGGCGAGCGGGGCTATTGAGGAGGGATAGTGCTTGTGCCAGTACTCGGCTCCATTGCTGGCATTGAGCGCGTACAGAATGCCTCGCCCACGCCCATCGCTGCTCGCCAGGTAGACCACCCCATCGACGACGACTGATGGGGTACACCGCTCCAGCTCCTTGTGCCAGAGGAGCGTGCCATCCACGCTGTTGAGTGCATAGGCCCCATCGATGTTGATGTAGACGACGTTGCCGACAAGGGTGGCTGTGTGAAAGGTCGGATAGACAAATTGGTACTTCCAGCGCAGACTCCCGTTGTGCTTCTCCAGCGCGTAGAGATGCTGATCGCGTGAGCTGACATAGATACTCTCGTTGTGGATGACAGCTCCCACGTAGCCGTTGCCCATCGAATGCTCCCACTGCAGCGTCCCTGTGTCGGCGTCCAGGGCATAGAAACGGCTCTCCGGGTGATCGACTGAGCCGAGCGTACCGACGTAGAGCAGATGGTCGGCGACGACGAGTGGCCCACCAGGGCACATGCGCGTATCAGGCTCATAGCGCCAGCGGACCTCGCCATTCTGTGCGTTGATGGCATAGACACCCATCTGGGTAACCGCGTAGAGCGTGTCGTCCACAAGTGTCTGGGGCGAGAGCCAGCGCGTATCGATGGCGATGCGCCAGAGCACGGTGCCATCCTGTGCATGCAAAGCATAGGTGCCGGTATACACGATCCCATTCCTCACCAGTGGAACGGCGTAATCTGCGAACGGTATGTCGACTCTCCCACCATCGGTAGGCGTCCGCCAACGCAGCCTCCCATCCTCGGCATTGAACGCGTGGGTGTACCGGTTATAGCCAGAGGCACAGACGTAGACGACGCCATTGGCCACCCGCGGAGCTCCGAAAGTCAGAGATGGAGGTGGGAGATGACGCATGCTGGGACGAGCACTCCATTTCTGGAGCAGCTCATCGGTCAGCTGCACCTGCTGACACCAGCGCACGGTCCCGTCGCTGGCATGGATTGCGTACAAACGGTCTAAGGCGGTGACGTAGAGCGTGGGGGGCTCTCCCACCAGAGCAACATGATCGTCGGGGTCGACCCCGACCTGGCCTCCACCAACAACGGCGTAGAGTGTCTGGTGCTCTCCCACCGGAGCAACAGGGGTCATGACAGAAACCGGTGGCAGATCCTGACACCTGTTCAAAGCCACGTAATCCGATAAGGATGTCGGATCCTGGTGCATGGTCAGGTCCTCCTCTCTGCAAAACGCAGGCACCCCTTAATCTGCTCCACGTGCCCTCTCAAATGCTCCGTCACCATCTCCACAATCAGCCACTCCACCGGCTTCTCACCATACCTGACATGCTGCCCTGTCAACTCCAAATCACTATCCCTCAGCCCGCTCAACACCTCATCCAGCCTCGCATAGCTCCCCGGCAAAGCCGCCTTAATCTGCCCCAGGCTATCCGACCCATGCTCATTAATAGCCCCTAAACGCCCCTCATCCTGCGCAGTGCGGCCAAAATTCTCCCCAGGCGCAGCTACCAGCTTTTCAATCTCCCCCGCCCAGTACGGCATAAACTCTACAATATGTGCCAGGTTCTGCATAATACTCCACTCGTTTTCAGCAGGTGCCTGGTAAAGCTTGCTCGCATCCAACCCGGCCAATGGGCCGTCAACAAGCTGGTTTAAGTCAGCATAAGATTTTTGCACACTTCCGCAAATAGCCTCCATCTTTGGATTGGTTGGTGTAGTAGACATGCCTTTGCCCCTTTACTTCCTATACGTTTTCTTCCATTATGCAATAGTAACGAGCAAAGGGCAACAATCCATAAACGCACTTTAACGAAAAACCCAGGGTCTAGTAAGCGGGGACAACACGCCCGTAGGGGCCTCAGCGACGTCTGGAGTGGGGAGCAAGAAAGATACGGGGTATCTTTACAAGCCCTCGGAGAGTCGAGCGCGTATCAATTGATGCACAGTGACAAACTACTCCGGCCACCCGTAGGGCCTCGATTACGCAGTTTCAAAAAATAATGCGGAGTATGAAATCGGTCTGTGCGCTGCAAGAGCTTCTTCGATAATCCATTTTAATTTTTGAAAGTACATTATCGTGGCTTGACCGTTTGACCAGTCACCCTGATGAATTTTGCCAACCGAATGGGGTAATCAGACCCATTGGGACGCTTGCGGCCCAGCCTCCTGATGAATGGCGCCGACCGCATCGGGGAAGGGGCGTCCTGCATCCTGATGAATGTTGCCAACCGAATGCAGCAAGAGACGTAAGCCGTCCTGTAGGGACAAGGGGCGGAGTGGGGTGGATGAGAGGGCCTGGTGCTTGTCCTAATGGGGATGCGACCGGTTAGCCTCACCGAACCCAGACCACGCGTCTTGCCAGCAGGACAAGCACCAGGCCCCCACCCTGCTCCACGTCCACCCCTTGTCCCTACAGGACGCAGGCAGACCTTCCCACTCATTCCCCGATTCGGGTGGCACAAATCATTAGGGCTGGACCTTGCTGTCGGGTAAGAACTGTCACGTTCATTTGAACCATGCCTTAAAACTCATTTACCTGCCCAGAGCCTGGGCAGGTATAATTAAAATAAAGAAGGTACAACTTCCTCCCCAATGCGCGTCAAGCAGGAGGAAGCGAACCTGAAAAAAATAGGGAGCAAACGCGCCACACCTGCACCCTATCTAGCAGATCCTACACAGGAGGAAGCGGACCTGAAAAAAATACGGCGCAAATGCGCCACAGTTGCACCCTATCTTCTCTGCGCCAGCCTGGGGAGCCATCCCCGACCAGGGTGCGGCGAGGGAAAAATAAAAAAAATAGGGAGCAAATGCGCCACAGTTGCACCCTATCTGGCAAAACATACACAGGAGGAAGCGAACCTGAAAAAAATACGGCGCAAATGCGCCGCATTTGCACCCTATCTAGCAGAACATACACGCGAGTGCCAACCTCGTCACCCACAAGTGATGAGAGCTGGCCAACCATTGATTAAATAACACTATGAAGGAGCCATAAACATGCAAATTCCAACGTTCCAGGATGTCCTGCTTGCACAGCGCCGCATTCGCCCTTACCTGCAGCGCACCCCCTTGTATAGCTATCCCGCCATGAATGCCTTACTTGGCACCCAGGCATACATCAAGGGTGATTGGACACCTGTGAAGATTGGCGAATAGGTAGTCTCCGCGCGCGCTCCCGCATCGTCACGTAGGCGCTGGGGCTTGAGCACTACACTGCCGAGGAAACGATTTAATTCATCGCGGTGGACGTAGGTACAGCGGCGGGACTCGTCGCGCTTCGTTGTGGTGAACTCACCCTTACTTGCCCGGTAACTGAGGACTTTGGGGTCGATACCGCTAAGCGCCCCGGCTTCCACTAATGAGAGCCATTCCTTATCCGTTTCCACCCGCCGTGTCAGCGGCTCTACCTGGGGCGGCGCGCTAACCGCAACCCGTACGCCAAGCACCACTAAGGCGTTGCGCTTTTCTTTGAAACTGGCCTCGTGGTACCTGCCTTTCATGACGCTCAAAAAATCCAAAAAACTGAGCACCTGCCGCTGGTAGAGATCAAGCAACTGCTCATTCGTGCTGGCGTGCGTGGCTTGCTCCTCATACTTGCGCAACTGTTCCTGCTTAGATTGGATGTCCTGCGTAACCAGGTTGTAGTAGTAGCTGCCGGGCGAGTGCTTGGCCTGCTCTGATTCGGCCTGCGCGAGTGCTTGGCGCAGCTTCTCAAGCTGATGCGAGCCGGTAGTGTGTTCTAAAAACGCTTTCACATCCTGCTCGATCCGGGCGCGGATGGTGTCATGTATCCGCTCAATCGACTCGAAAACCCGGCAACAATCTTCCCACACCAGCTCATTGACTTTAACCGCCTTAATGCCGGTCAGGTCCGGGCAGGCGTCGTACTTGTTATTGTCCTTGGTGCATTGGTAGTAGCCCACCGCCTCGCCGTCATACTGGCGGTATCTGCCGCTCATCCGGTAGCCGCACGTCTTGCAGAAGATATGGCTTTTAAGGAGAAAATCTTCCGGCTTCAGGTGCAGCTTGCTCTTATCTACCCGGTTGTACTTCAGTTTGTACTGAGCCAGTTCATACAGCTCGTTCGGAACGATAGCCGGTATGCCGCCTGGTATCTGCTTGATGTTATCATTCGGCTTCCTGGCTAGCTTGCCACTAGGGGACATGACGACTTTGGTTTTTAAGATTACCAGGATGCCGATATTCTCGGGCTCAACCAGAAACTTGTGGACAGTTGATGGCTGCCAGGCAGCGCTTTTGACCTTCCAGCCTCTCCCTTTGGCCGGTGCCGGTATCCCATCTTCAGTCAGCTTATGGGCAATCGCACGCACGGACATATCCTGCTCGACAAACAGCGTGAAGATAGACAGACGTACTAATGCCTCTTCATGGTTGATGCCGTACTGCGTCTTGTCCTTGTCCAGCCATTCCCAACCATAGGGGGCTCTCCCTGTCGCCATCGGCAGATTTTGCGCCAGTCTAGTCTGCCAATGCCGATTGGCGTATTCGACGATCTTTTCCCGCTCGCTTTCGGCGCTCCACGCCAGGATGGAGCGAACGAGCTTGCCAGTTAAGCTGTTATCTATATGCTCACTGACGCTGACGATTTCGCCACCGTTACTCTCGATTTCCTCGAAAATCATAGCCGAGTGGACGAAGTTTCTGGAAAAGCGGCGCAGGTCAAA
>Ga0207646_10007689_pt1 | contig 10911 bp, 11 predicted proteins | sample KBSK5502metaG_FD_184343 | JGI IMG/M metagenome (GOLD analysis project Ga0207646, IMG submission 184343) | Corn, switchgrass and miscanthus rhizosphere microbial communities from Kellogg Biological Station, Michigan, USA - KBS K5-50-2 metaG... | ecosystem: Host-associated > Plants > Roots >...
CCGGCCTGGGCAAAATCCGGGCGGCCTCCACCGCTTCAGCCTACCAGCCCGGCCACCTCTTTAATGATCTTTCCGGCATTCAAACGTTTTTGAAGATCCTGAGAGACTACCGCAACCAGCGAGGCCTTACCGTCAGAGGCTAACCCAAGGACAACAACTCCGGAACCAATTTTTGCGCCGGCGTTCTCCGCCAGTTCGCGCAGCATGGATGCGTCGACACCCTCAACTTTTCGCGCAATAACCACCACATCTTTAATGGTTTTGGGGTTTTCGAGCAGATTTCCAATCTGCGACTTTGCGGTTTTGCGCTTCAGGTCTTCCAATTCGTTTTCCAGCTGGCGCTGCTGGTCCATCAAACGCGTGATGGCTCGCGTCAGTTCCGTCCTGGGCGCCCGCAGGGTGTGCGCGATCTCCTGGAGCAGATTTTCGTCTTCTTCGAGGCGAACGTACGTGCCGAATCCGGTCAGGGCTTCAATGCGGCGAACCCCAGACGCGATGCTCGATTCGCCCACAATCTTGAACAGACCGACATCGCCGGTCATCTTCGTGTGGGTCCCGCCGCACAATTCCATGCTGACTTCGGGAATCGAAACCACGCGCACCTGCTGCTGATATTTCTCCCCGAAGAAGGCGAGCGCGCCCCGGCCGATGGCCTGGTTGATCTCCATAACCTCCGTACGAACAGAGAGATTTCGAAAGACGATGCGGTTGATCTTCTGTTCGATTTCTTCGATCTCGCGATCCGTCAAGGGGGCGAAGTGCGTGTAGTCGAAGCGGAGGCGATCGGATGCGACCAGCGAGCCCGCCTGCTTTACGTGAGTTCCCAGAGTGTCGCGCAGGACAGCGTGAAGAATATGGGTGCCCGTGTGGTTGGCCGCAATTCGCAGACGGCGTTCCTCATCCACCTGAGCCTGAATCTGGTCGCCCACGGCGATCTTTCCGAACTCCATTTGCACTTTATGAACGATCACTCCGCGAACCGGAGAATACGTATCAGCGACGCGTGCAACGCCCGCTGGCGATGTGAGAGTGCCGGTGTCGCCCACCTGGCCACCGGATTCGGCATAGAACGGCGTCTGATCGAGAATGACTTCCGCTGTCTGCTGGCCTTCGATCGAATCCACAAGCGCGCCATCCAGGAGAATGCCCGTGACGCGGCTCGTCGATTGAACCGCCTGGTAACCGAGAAACTGTGTTCCGCCCTTTTCGACAAATTTTTCGTAGAGCGGACTGACAGCCGCTTCGTCGCCCTTCCAGCTCTGGCGCGCGCGTTCGCGCTGTTTTTCCAGTTCAGCGTCGAAGCCCTCCATATCGAGGCGCATGGATTTTTCGTCGGCAATTTCTTTCGTGAAATCGAGAGGAAATCCGTACGTGTCATAGAGTTTGAAAATTTCAACTCCGGGAATGACATTCTTGCCCGACTTCGCAAGCTGGTTGATGGTCTCTTCGAGCCGCTGCAAGCCAACGGTGACCATCGCCGCGAAACGCTCTTCTTCGGTTTTGATGACGCGAGCCACGTATTCGCGCGTATTGATCAATTCGGGATAGGCTTCCTTCATCATCTCCGCGACGTATCCCGACAGCCGATAGAGGAACGGCTCCTTGTATCCGAGCAACGTGCCCTGACGAATGCCGCGCCGCATGATCTTGCGGAGGACGTAGCCGCGGCCTTCATTCGAAGGAATGACTCCATCGCTGATCAGGAAGGTCGCCGCTCGAACATGGTCGGCGATGATGCGCAACGAGACATCGGATGCCGCTGCAGCGCCATATTCGACGTCGAACATTTCGCAGGCCTCATCGATGATGGGCCGGAGCAGATCCGTTTCGTAGTTGCTGATCTTTCCTTGCAGCACCGAAGCGACACGTTCAAGACCCATACCCGTATCGATCGACGGCTTCGGCAGCGGCGACAGATGACCTTCCGAATTGCGGTCGAACTGCATGAATACGAGATTCCAGATCTCCACATACCGCCCGCAATCGCACGGAAACGCGCAATTCGGGTGACCCAACTCGCTCGCCTCAGGGCCGAGATCATAATGAATCTCTGAACATGGCCCGCAAGGGCCGGTATCGCCCATCTGCCAGAAATTGTCCTTCTCGTCGAGGCGTATGATCCGATCGCGAGCGACGCCCGGCCCGGAGGTCCAGAATTTCGCAGCGTCGTCGTCCTCGCGAAATACCGTCACCCACAATTTGTCGATGGGCAGCTTGAATTCTTTCGTCAGCAGTGTCCACGCGTAGTCGATCGCTTCCTTTTTGAAATAGGCGCCGAAAGAAAAGTTGCCGAGCATTTCAAAAAACGTCTGGTGTCGCCGTGTGTGGCCTACATTATCCAGGTCGTTATGTTTGCCGCCGGCCCGCACGCACTTCTGACAGGTTGTGGCCGTGTTGTACGAACGTGTTTCGCGGCCGAGGAAGACATCCTTGAACTGATTCATTCCGGCATTCACGAAAAGCAGCGTCGGATCCTGAGCGGGAATCAGCGAAGAGCTTTTGACGATGGTGTGGCCACGGTCGGCAAAGAACTGCAGAAAGCGCCGGCGGATTTCGTTACTGTTCATCGTTTTGATGGCTGCGCCCTGTCGGGCTTGCGTTCACTCCGTTCACGGAGTTTATTTCCTCTCGTATGGCGTCCTCATCGTATCCAAGACGAAGCAAAGCCCTGAAAAGACGGCCGGCATCGCGCGGTTGAAGAGGAACGCGCAAAGTCCAATCGTTCATTTTAGCTGCCAGCGCTTCCTTAAGCGAGGGCCAGTCGGGTTTGACAAACTTTTTCTGCAGCAGTTGTTCAATCAATTCAGGCGGGACCGCGCCGAACTTCGCTTCGAGTTTGGCGCGCAGCTCCGAAACCGTGTAATCCCGTACTCGCAACAGTTTCAGAGCGTATGCATAGATTTCGTTCATGACTACGCTATGATACGGCGTCGTGCGGAAATTCATCATCGCTGTGTGCCTGCTCGCAAACGGATGCGGCTACCGTCTCGCCAATACCCAACTGAGCGAGGGCAATGGCCGCACGATCGCCGTGCCGACGTTCACGAACAGGACAACGGCTTACAAAATCGAGCAACAATTGACCGAAGAGGTTCGCCACGAACTGATCCGGAGAACGCGATTCAAGGTCATACCGGATAACACCGGCGATGTTGTCCTGACAGGCGAAGTCCTCAACTACGCAGCCGTGCCGATCCTCTTTAACCAGCAGGGAAGAGGCTCGGCATACAGCATTCTTGTTGATTTGAGCGTTCGCGTCAGCGATACGCAGACCGGAAAAGTCTTGTTTCAGAACGAACGCTGGACGTTTCGCGACGTCTTCGAGCTCGCGCAGAGCTCGAGTGACTTCGTGCCGGAAGACCCGGCCGCTGTCGAGCGGCTGGCGCGGCGTTTCGCTTCATCGCTCGTCGCATCTCTTATGCACGCCAAATGAGGTTTTCAGAGTTCAAACAATTCCAGCCGAAGCAGAGCACCAACGTTTTTGTGTTCATTTGCGAAGACGACTTCCTCGTCGAGGAATCGCGTCCGGTCTGGCAGCGGATATTCGGCGGGAGCTGGGTAGTCGAGAAATTTGTAGCGAAGGAATTTGAAGAAATTCCGGCTGGCCGTTTAATGGACGATGCGCTGACGCCGTCCCTGTTCACTCAGAATCGGATACTTATCGTCACGAACGCAGACAAGATCACGAAAGGCCGCATCGAAGACCTTGGCAAGATTCAGGAGGTTCCGAATGCGTCGCTCCGAATCATTCTTGTTACGAACTCACGAAAGTCGGTGGATGCGTGGGCGAAGCTTTTTCCGGTTGTCGAGATAGATCCTCTCAAACCGGCCGACATCGCACGATGGCTGCTCGACCGATACAAACTCACACCGGAAATCGCACGATATCTCGTCGATAACGTCGGCACCGACCTCTACCAGTTGCACAGCGAACTCGAGAAATTGCGAACTTATGTCGGCGGTGCGCGTCAGATCGAAGCTCGAGATGTTGACGTCCTGATTCTGCGTTCCGAGCAATTCGGTCCTTTTGAGCTCGACGATGCCGTCCTCGCGCGCGATTACAACAAGGCGGTCCAGGTTATCGGGGCAATGCTCGATGAGGGCGTGGACCCGCTCATGGTGCTCGGGCGGATCGTTCGCGTGTGGCGTCAACTGTTCGTCGGAAAATCGCTGGTGGGGAAGAGAGGTGCGAAGGACGTCGCCGCGGCCGCCGTCGTCCCGGTCTGGAAAGCGACAGACTTTGCGGCCTCCTGCAAAAAATTTGAATGGAAGCAACTCGCGGCCGGCTTCAGACTGCTGCTGAACGCCGACCGGGCATTCAAAGCATCCACGCCGAATCCGGAAGGGTATTTCGACGTGATGCTTTGGAAAATGATCGGTTAATCAGGCTTCTATTTGGGCTGCGCGCTATCGCGCTTGCGCTTCGCGCGGAGTGTTCACTCGCTTGGTGAGGCGGGACTTATAACGTCGAGCCGTGTTTTCCTTAATGACGCCCTTTTTCACAGACCGATCGATGATACTGAGTGTCGCCGGCAGCAGTGTTTTTGCGTCATCCGGCTTTCCCGAAGCGAGAGCCGTTCGTAGCTTCTTCATTTGAGTCTTCAGCTTCTGCCGGTTCATCTGATTGATAAGACGCCGGCGTAGGGTTTGACGGTACCGCTTGAGCGCGGATGGATGGTTTGCCATCAGGTCTCCTTTTATTGAGGCTGCGCGCTAGCGCACTTGCGCTACGCGTAAAAAGGAAAATAATAGCAAATTCTGCTTCCGAACGGCCGAAAAACCCCATGCTATAATCGGCCTCAGGTAAGTAAACGCAGGATGAAAAAAAGCATTCGGATCGGCGACGGTGTTGCCGAGTTTTTCGGAACGCACGACGGAAATATCAAGTATCTCGAATCTCTCCTTAAGGTCCAGGTTCACATCGACGGCGAAAACAACCTAACGATCGACGGTGACGATCATCACGTTCAGCTTGTTGAACGGATGGTCGAAGACTACGCCCAATTACGAGCGGAGGGTGTGAAGTTCACCAACGGGGATCTGAAGTCGGTAATCCGCATCATTTCCGAGGACACGTCGCAAAGCCTGCGGGGCGTCGTTTCCACTTCAAAGACGCTTCAGGCTGGAAAACGAAATGTTTCCCCGAAGACCCTGAACCAGAAGCTGTACCTCGAGGCGATCGAGCGGCACGATATGGTCTTTGGCATCGGGCCCGCGGGCACCGGCAAGACGTATCTGGCTGTGAGTATGGCGGTTCGAGCTCTGTTGGAAAAGAAGGTCAGCCGGATTGTCCTGACCCGCCCGGCCGTGGAAGCGGGCGAGCGGCTCGGATTTTTACCGGGAACGTTGCAGGAAAAAATCGATCCGTACTTGAAACCTCTCTACGATGCGCTTTACGACATGCTGGATGTGGAGCGGGTGGATCGTCACCTCGAGCGTGGCGTCATCGAAATCGCGCCGATCGCGTTCATGCGCGGACGAACCCTGAACGATTCGTTTGTCATTCTCGACGAAGCGCAGAACACCACGCCGGAGCAGATGAAGATGTTTCTCACGCGCATCGGCTACAACAGCAAGGCGGTTATCACGGGTGACATTACGCAGGTGGACCTGCCGCTCGGAAAAATGTCGGGGCTGATCGAAGCGCGAACCGTGATCTCCGGCGTCGAGGGGATTTCATTCATTCACTTCAATGAAAGAGATGTTGTTCGCCATCCGTTGGTCCAGCGGATCGTCCGTGCGTACGAGTCCTATAGCGCGCAGAATATTGCTCGTCAGCAGTCTCTGCAATTCGGACAAGATGGAGCCTCCGCCTAAACAAAATTTTCTCATCATTAACAAGCAACGCAAGCATGCGATCGATAACACCAGGGTTCGCAGTTTCCTTGCATCGCTTGTTCCGGAGCTTGGTGTCGAGCGCGACTTCTCCATCGTGTTCGTCACGGACGAGAAAATCCGCAGCTTGAACCGCGACTATCGTGGATTCGATAAACCGACGGATGTGTTGTCATTTCAGGGAGACGGCGGTTATCTGGGCGATATTCTCATCTCTTCGGAAACTGCATATAATCAATCGCGTAAATCCAGCACGCTCAGTTTTGAAACAAATGTTCGCCGCCTCGTTCTGCATGGACTGCTGCACTTGATGGGATATGACCACGAGACCGATAACGGCGAGATGAGGGCCATAGAACGTCGTTTGCGGCGAAGATTTCAATGTTAAGCGGAACGGAAGTCTTCATTACTGCCCTGTTCATCATCGCGCTTACGCTGATGTCGACCATCGACGTCGCCTTCGCGAACGTGAACAAAGTTGCGGTGCGGCGTCTGGTCGATGGGCCCAGAGGCAAGGCTGCTTCATCACTGGCCACGCTGCTCGACACGCGCGCCGAAGTCCTGACCTCGATTCACATCGTCATTCAGCTTCTGCTCGTGGCGGGAGCCGTGTTGCTGTTCACGGCACTGGAATGGCGGCCTGTTCCATACACCGCGTCCGTCATCATCACCGTCGTGGTGATGATGTTCGTTATTCTCATCTTCCGCCATCTGATCCCGCGAATCCTGACGATCCGCAGTCCCGAGCTTGTATTGATCCGCCTGTTTCCGATTTTCAAGGCGGCTCACTTCACGTTGAGCCCTCTGTCACGTTTGCTCATGTCGATGTTGAGCTACTTCCGGCGCCTGGAAGACGAGATTGAACCCGCAAAGGAAGAAGAAACGTCTGAGGAGGAGATCCAGGCGTTTATCGATGCCGGGCAGGAAGAAGGAATTCTTGAGCGCGACGAAGGCGAAATGATCCAGTCGATCGTCCATTTTGGGGATAAGGTCGCCAGAGAAGTCATGACTCCACGCACGCAAATCGTCGCGATCGATATCAATTCGCCTGTGGAGAAGCTGCTTCAGCTTGTCGTGAACACGCAACACGCCAGGATTCCGGTTTATCGGGACGATCTCGACAACATCGAAGGCATCGTTCATGAACGCGACCTGCTTCGCGTGTGGCAACGCGGTGACAAACTCGAGAATTTCCGATCGCTCATCAAGCCCGCGTATTTTGTGCCCGAGACCAAGCCTGTCGATGACCTTCTGCAGGAGATGAAGCAGAAAGGCGATCAGATGGTTCTCGTTGTGGATGAGTACGGTGGAGTCTCAGGGCTGATTACGATGGAAGATCTCGTCGAGGAGATCGTTGGAGATATTCATGACGAGTCGGATGACACAGAGAAGATCGTCGAAGAAAGCAAAGGCGTCTTCGTGGTTCCGGGCAGCCTCGAACTCGGGGCTCTCGAGGAAAAACTCGGCGTTCCGCTCGTTGCCGAGACCGATTGCACGACGGTCGCCGGCGCCGTCGTGGAACTCTTCGGAAGAGTTCCCGTTCCCGGCGAGAAGATCGAACACGGCGGGGTCGAAATCGAAGTGCTCGAAGCCGATCGCCGTCGTGTGCGCAAGCTGCGCCTAAAGCCGCTGGTTCCCAGACGGATGACGTCCTAGCACGCCATGAAATCCGGTTTCGTTTCAATTGTGGGCCGGCCCAATTCCGGAAAATCCACACTCCTTAATCACCTTGTCGGCGAGAAAGTGTCGATCGTTTCGGACAAGCCACAAACCACGCGGCACGTCGTCCGCGGAATCGTCACGCGGCCCGAAGGCCAGATCGTTTTTCTGGATACGCCGGGCATACACAAGCCCGTCCACCGCATGAACGAACGGATGATGAAATCCGTGCGCGGCGCGATGGGTGATGTCGATTTGATGCTTCTCATCGTCGATGCCTCGGCATCGTTCGGCCGTGGCGACGAATTCACTCTCGAGTTGCTGAAACCGGTCGCTACAAAGAAATTTCTGCTGCTGAATAAAATCGATCGCGTGGCGAAGAAAAACCTGCTGCCCCTGATGGATCGCTATTCGAAAGCCGGCAATTTCGAGGAGATCATTCCGATCTCTGCGCTCACGGGTGAGAACGTCGACAGCCTCGTGGGCCAGATCCTCGAGCATTTGCCGGAAGGCCCGATGTTTTATCCGGCCGATCAGATCAGCGATCAACAGGAGAGAAGCATTGCGGCGGAAATGATCCGAGAAAAGCTGATCGTTCTCACCGAGGAGGAGATGCCGTACTCAACAGCGGTCGTCATCGACAGATTCGAGGAAGATGAAAAGCTGCATCGCATTTTCGCGAGCATTTTTGTTGAACGCGAATCGCAGAAAGCCATCGTCATCGGTAAGGCCGGGCAGAAACTGAAGCAGATTGGGACCGAGGCGCGCCAGGAATTGGAAGCCTTCTTCGGTAGGAAGATTTTTCTAGAGCTTCACGTCACGGTGAAGAAGCACTGGCGAGACGATGAAGAGATGCTGAGAAGCCTGGGGCTGGGGGAGTAGGACCACCACAAAGAAATGCCAATGGGTCACTGGTCAAATGCCAAATGTCATATAGAACGGGATTTATATGACATTTGGCATTTGACCAGTGACCCATTGGCATTTCTTTGTGGTTCCTCACCACGTATTGTACGGGGTTCCCTCCGAGGAAATCGCACTCGAGCCGCTATGCACGTCCACAATCCCGCTCTGCGTTTGCTCAGGCGAGGCGATGGAAGTGTCATTGGCGGGCTGCCAGGTCGAGTTGGAGTTCGTCATCGGGTCGACTGGAAGCTGGCGGAAATATCCCGCATCGACGAGATCCTGCAAGGCAACAGGGGCCTTCTTCTTGTCGGCGGTGTATTGATCAATCACTCGCCGCATTTCGCGCAGGTTGTCCTTCAACACCGTTTCTTTGGCATTCAGGACGACGGCCCTGTACATCGGAATGGCGATAGACGCGAGGATAGCGATGATCGTGATGACGATCATCAACTCCAGCAGCGTGAATCCTTTAACTTTTAGCGTCGGGCCCACCGACCTACCAGTCTTTGTATTTAGTGCCATCCAGCGCAGTCCCCTGCGATTTCGTATAAACATCGAACACATCCTGGCCGCCCCAGGAGGAGCTCATCTTGGGGTCGTCCTGTATGGAGCGTAACCCCCATTCGGTTGAGTTCGTCATCGGATCACGCGGGATGCGTCTCAAGAGCTTCAATTTCTTTCCGACCGTGCCGACCAGGTCGACGCCGTCGACAAGCACATCCAGCTTTTCCGGGTAACCCTCGGTATCGAGTTTCATCTGAATGAAACCGCGATCGGACGCATCCTTATATTTATCGATCGCCGTCCGCAGCTCCCGCAGCGCTTCTCTGAGCTCCACTTCTTTCTGACGCTGAATCGAATTTTTGGCCAGCGGTACGGCGACGCCCACCAGAATCGAGATAATAAAAACAGTGATGATCAGTTCGATGAGCGTGAAGCCCCGTTCCCGGACGTTTTTCATGGAGCTGAAACCCGCACCTCCGCCGACCGGCCGATCGAGACATTTTGCTGGGGATCACGGATGCGAAAATCCGTCACGCGGATGGTGGAATCGCCGCCTCGCATCCCGCGCTCGACAACCAGCGTTACGAGATTGCCGTTTCCGGAAACCGGCGGCGCTCCCGGTGGCCGTTCGAGTGAAATCCGGAGCGTGCCGCTTTCGGTTTCCATCCTTTGCACGAATGCGACAATCTGGCCATCTCGGCTAAGCAGGCCGCCATCGCGTACCTCGCGAAGGTTCACCGCGCCCGGTTCGAACGAGAGCGTCAGATCGACGCCAAAGAAATCCGTTCCATTTCCAACGATATTCAGCGTCGTCGGTCCTGTCGGCGGCAGCACAACCGGGGAAGGAACGAAGCTCAAGGTCGAAGTTGTCTGGCGCTGAGCCTGCGGCTGCGTGTTCGGAGGCGTCGCCGGTGTTCCCGGTGGTGCGGGCGTCACCGCCGGTGGCTGACCACCTGGCGCAGCCGGCGCCGGAGGAGCAGCTGGCGGAGCGGCCGGAGTGGGCGCCGTGGGCGCCGGGGACCCGATTGCCGGAACATTGGGACTAACTCGAAGCCGTGGAATCGTTTCGGATCCGGTGTAGAGGCCTCGCATATTCGTCGCTGTGATATTAGGCATACGAAGGATGTGAGGCGTGAGCATGATAATGATTTCCGTTGAATCGCGCGTCTTCTGCTCCTGTGAGAACAGATATCGGAGTAGCGGAATGTTCTTCAGGCCTGGAATGCCGCTGAGGGACGTGGCCTCAGTGTCGGTGATGATTCCACCCAGAACGTTGGTTTCACCCTCGGCCAACCGGATTTCATGCTGGACCTGACGATTTGTCAGCACGGGCTGCGTAACACCGCCGACGTTTCGATCTCCAGCGAGAGCACGGACCTGGACCATTACGGTCATGGAGATCTCGTGGTTGAGGAGAACTCGAGGGGTTATGTCCAGATTAACACCAACATCAACAAACTGGAAGTTGACCACCGGCGTTCCTGTCGCTCCGACGAATGCCGGCTGAAAGCTTCCGGACGCGATCGGCACCTGCGATCCAATTCGAATCGATGCGAGCTTGCCGTCCGTCGCCCGGACATGCGGGTTTTGAAGAAGATGTGTCCGCGAACTGCTCGCCAGGAATTGCGCAACAGTTGGAGGAATCGTGATCGAGAAGCTGCCGGAGTTCAGTTTCGGCAGATCGCGCAGGGTGATCGAAGTACTCGAAGTACTCGTTGTCGTCGTGCCGGTACCGGTTCCTGTTCCTGAAGTGGTGCCGGTCGTGGATGTACCACCGGTAAAACTGAGCGATGTCCCCTGCGGGGGTAACAGCCCAAGCTGGCGCAGCGTATTGCGATCGGCTTCGAGGATCGTGGCGTCCACGAGCACTTCGGGCTTGGTTTTATCCAGATCTTCAATAATCTTTTCGGCAATTGCGATCCGATCGGGCGTGTCGCGAATGATGATCGCGTTCATCGCTGTGCTCGACATCAGGTATCGCATGTTGAGCAGCGTCCGCAGTGTCGT
>Ga0207646_10007690_pt1 | contig 10910 bp, 10 predicted proteins | sample KBSK5502metaG_FD_184343 | JGI IMG/M metagenome (GOLD analysis project Ga0207646, IMG submission 184343) | Corn, switchgrass and miscanthus rhizosphere microbial communities from Kellogg Biological Station, Michigan, USA - KBS K5-50-2 metaG... | ecosystem: Host-associated > Plants > Roots >...
AGGCCTGCCTCAGGACACTAAGCAGTACTTGTAATTCGGCCGCGTTGAAATCTCTGTCTTCCATCGATCCTCCCGGCCGTTTTCGGCGCCGATCTAGAAGGATGTGCATGCCAGGCCGCGACGGCTAGGCTCACGCCAATTAAGGGCGTTCCTGCGTGGCTTTGCTTTAGCGTTAAACGGCGAGGTGAAACGCTTGGAAATTATGCGCCACACAGGAACGCTTGGATTATAGTCGGTAGTAAAATAGAAACAAGATGGGAGTGCTGGTATATTTAACAGTTAAAATGTTCCGTACAGAGACGAATGAGTTGGCAGACAAGCGTCATTCACCCGACGATGTCCTTCGAGTCGTTGTATTTAAGGACCAGTCGTTAGGCGCGCCTAAGGACTGTCTCGTCGTAAGGGTGTAAGCCCTCTGCGGCTCGACGAACAACAGCTTCAGTCACGTCGACGACCGCTACCGATACCCCTACCACTTGACCCATGGAATCGCGCACTGGATGATAAGACGCTTGGAGCACCCACTTTCGCTTGCCGTCATCCAGCCGCCAGAAACTCTCGGAGTCGAAAACCGGCTCGCCCGTGAGCGCACGACGAAACTTGGGTTCGATTTGACCAACTAGCTGGGGAACGGCATCACGGACACTCCGGCCGGGGAAAGCTGTAACCGGAATGCCGTGCATCTCGGCCAGCCGCTCGTTGACAGCCAGATAATGCAGATTGGGATCGACGAACGCCAAGCCGACGGAAGAGCCCTCATAGAGTGCGTGAACCTGCCACAAACTCTGAATTGGGAGCGCCTCGAGGCGCAACGCAACCTGCTCGGCAATTTCGGAAAGCTGGGTTGCCGTAGTCTGTCGGGCCGGTCCCAGCACGGCAGTAGCATCCGCCGTGGGAGCGGGTCGACCGAATAGCCAGCCTTGACCGCTCCCATACCCCAAGGACCGCAGCATCTCCAGCTGGCTGTGGTTTTCTATGCCCTCCGCCACGGAATCCACGCCGAGACTGTGACAAAGGCCAATCACCGCGGCGACAATCTTTCGGCTCTCACGATGCTTGGTCATGTTCTGCACGAACGCGGCGTCAAGCTTCAACGCATCAAACGGCAGCATCTGCAGGTGCCGCAAACCGGAGTAAGCAGTTCCAAAGTCATCAAGAGCAAAACGAACTCCTAGTGATTTCAAACTCTCAACCACGCCGCTGACGCGATCAAAGTCTTTGATTTCCGCCCCCTCCGTAATCTCGAGCGTCAGTCGATTAGCCGGAAAGCGCGTCTCTTCGGTGATTTGCAGAATGACGCTACTCAGCTCTGGGTCGCCGAGCTGAGTCGACGAGATATTGACGAATAGGCGAAAATCGCCGGCCCAGTCTCCGGCGGCTCTGCAAGCCTGGCGCAGAAGCGACTGCGTTATCTCGGCAATAAGACCAGTCTGTTCGGCGATCGGTATGAACTCATTTGGCGGTATGAGCTGACCAGTCTGGTGACGCCATCGCGCGAGAAGTTCGAAACCCTGGATCTGCTCAGTCTGAAGGTCAACTAAAGGCTGGTAATATGGGATAATCTCACCCCGCTTCAGAGCCTGCGGCAATTCCCTAGTTAGTTCTTTGACCATTCCCGATCTCATTCGCGGGATTCGCGATCGGTTGAACGTTGCCATCGTGATCCCTCAAATGCGCAAGGGTCTCAACTCGTAGGTGAAGCTATGATGGCCGGCCGAAGCTGGATATTGTCATTTGTTGCATAAGCGCCGAATGGTTAACGATTATGCCGAAGCGGATCAGTCCTATCCTTCCGAGGGCTGATGAGGCCAGGTTCAGTGCCCCGGCATCCATCACAATTCAATGATACCCCGCGAAATAGCAACGGCAACGGCGTGTGTCCTGTTCGTGGCACCAAGTTTGCGTGCAGCAACTCTTGCATGCTCATCGACAGTTCTCTTTGCGATATTCAGGATTCTTGCTATCTCCCAAGCCGACTTGCCCTGGGCGCTCCAAGCCAGCACATCTCGCTCGCGTAGTGTCAGAGGCGACACGACTTGTTTTTCTTCTCGCGGCAGCGCATATGCCTTGCTCGCGGCGAAAAGTGTGATCAACTGCGTTGCCAGTATCGTGTCGTCGTCGAGATCCGGACTTTCACCAGCCAGCCATACGCAAGCGGGAAGATGGGACGGCCTTCCAATTGGCACCATCAATCCCCGCCCCATGCGGAAGGTCTGCAAAACCTGAAGGAAGCGCTTGTGGCTCCACGAGCGAACGCTTTCATATGGCGCTTCGCTGAAACGGAACGGCTCCCGCGCCGTTCTCCCATGGACGCAGATATGATCGCTCAAATACAATCGCTCGTCCGTGTATAGGGCGCGAAACCCTGCCGGTGCGCTCTCCGTCAAAATAATCGGATCCGCCTCTGGTTTCCGCGACGGAAGGCCGTTGATGCCCAGGGATGTGAAGCCGAAGCTTGCCACTGCAGTTGTCAGGCCGATCGAGACGTCAGCTAGGGCGTCCAGTCGGGACAACCCCTCGATTGTATCAAAGACAAAGCTTCGGCGGGCGCCACATAGCATCGGCAGTCTCCTAGGCAAGTGCCCTCGTTCAAGGGAACAAGGGAGCTCAGGCGTCGCTTTACCTGCCGTTCTTATCGCAAGCATACAACGGGCGGCTCCTGGTGTTCAATTCCCCCAAGGGTGGCGTATGGCCGTGATAAGGGATTTAATCTTTTGGGGGCCTGATGGTCGCGACCTTTGGTGATTTGCACCGCCCTTAAGCCCACCTATGTTGACATCGCGGGCCAGACCGTGAGATTTGGAAATATCAAGATCAGAAGAACCGCGCCCGGAGTTCACAGCTGCCGGGCGCTTTCATTCGGCCGTACAGGAAAAGCCCCGGCACCGGGGGGGTTCCGGGGCTTCCCGGTGCGAGCGAAACCAAAAAGGCAACAGGATAACGCTCGCCCGCAACGGACAGCACGACGGCTAAGTCAAACTGTCCGCCAAGTAAGGCCTACGACGGCGAAGTTATGATAGTCGGTCAAAGCTGGATATTGTCATTTGTTGCATAAGCGCCGAATTGTTAACGATTATGTCGAAGGGGGTCGGTCTGACCCTTCGGAGGCCTGACAAGGCTAGGTTCATTGCCCTAGCGGGGCGTGCCTCGCATTACCCCCCACATCCCGGAGGCCTTGACGTTTACTCGCGATGGTGGTGAGTTCGCCTTGGTCTTCCAAACTGACAAACACCAGTCGATAGCGTTCCACCTGACGACGGAGCAGGCGTACTATCTCAAGGTGCATATCGACATCACCCTGATAATGGCGATGGACTGAAGATGTCTGTCGCTGACGCGAGAGCCCCGTCGCCTCGCGGCGGGTTTTCTTGCCAGGTGGTTAGCAGGTGCCGGGCTGTTCGCTTTTGGTGTAACAAAAGGAGTTGCTGACATGGCGTCAATTATTAGTAGAGTTCATTTTTTAGACTGGATCAATTGTTGAAGTTGGCCATGGGCGAATTTGGCCCGTGACGGGAGGGTTGGCTTTATGACCCCTTTCAAAGAATGGCTCAGGACAGTCGCCCAATTCACGGGCGTTTTGCCCGAATCCAAGGGAGAATCTGCAGCGAGGGCAGCCGGGACGCCAACTGACAATGCTTCTCTCGATAGGTATCGCGATAGCGCCGAAAGGCTTACGGGTGATCAGAGCCGTATCCCAGGTGAAAGGTACGGCCGCTAGCTTGGAGGTGACACGGCCGGCGGGGTTTTTAGCGCGACCGTTCGATTTTTAGGATGACCGCTTTCAGACGGTCGGGAGGATTGGCAAACTTTACGCCGACACGATCGGCCTCGCGCCACACGACCTGGGCATTAACGGATAGATTCCACGCGGCAATACGCAGCTCTAGGAATTGCTGCAGCTTGATGGCAGGCGAGATTACGAGGTTCGCGCCGATAGCGCTCACGTCACGGACAGTGCAGCGCGCGCCCTTCCGATGATTCTGAATTTCGGCGCCGGCCAATACTCGGTGGCGTTTAAAGGCTCGCTTCTCAGGCACGTGATTGGTCATATGGGCATAAATAGCAGAGGCAGCCTAATCACTCTTTTCGATGCCGGCTAAAAATGGCTCGATGGCCATCACTGCAAATTAACCGAGACCGGCCGCCGGAACGCTCCTGGCCAATGCGCGACGGCGGATCTGGCACAGACAAAGAAAGCATTTGAAGCCGCGGCGAAGGAGGCGAAGGTCTGGGTAGCCTATCGCGGGCCTTGCGGGCACTCCTTTGGTGACAACGCGTCGAGAGTGGCCTCCGGCACCAAGCCGCGTAGCGCTGCTTTGAGGATGATTTCGTCCGAGTGCTGACCATCAGAAGCCATGGTGAAAATACGAGCGGCGATGATGTCTCGCACTTCGACGGTGATTGACTGACGCTTTTCCAGTATCCCCAGCGCGCGGTCGTAAATCCTTTTCAAACCGGCGAGCCCTTCCGACTCAAAATATGCGTGTGGCATGGTGCCCTCTGGGTCCAAAATCCAGTCCATTTCCCTGAGAAGACTTTGCTCCCTGCCAAGAGAGACGGCTAGTGCCCGCCAATTCCGGCGGGCTTCGCACCCACAACGCAGAAAAGCCCGCCGATCGGGATCAAGCGGCCAACGGGCCTTTCCGGGTTGCGGGAGTAATAGGGGGCAAGAGATCCCGCCTCCGTGGAGTCAACGCGGCGGGCGCGGGTTCGTTCACGGTGACGGTCGCGATTCCCATTTTCGGTGTAGATGGCGCGCCCGACAGGATGAAACCGGGCACTTCTATGTCATTGTTTGTACGATGTAATTTTGTAGAGGCGACTTTTGGCCGGGAGGCCTGTCAGGCTGAGGGGGGATGAGGCGATCACCCTTTTAGCTGATCAATTGCCGCGATAGCGTAACACGTCGACCAGCTTGGCGAAGGCCGGGGAAGGATTGCGACGGCTCGTATAGTAGAGATGGTAGCCGGGAAATGACGGACACCAATCCTCCAACACGCGAACAAGCTGGCCGGAAGCGATGAGAGGCGTAGCCTGGTCTTCAGGAACATAGGCAACGCCGAGCCCGTCGAGTGCCGAGTTGATCCTCATGCCGAGACTGTTGAAGACGAGCTGACCTTCGCCGCGCACGTTCACTTCCCGCCCGTCCCTCTCCAGCCCCCAGGGAAACAACCCGCCATAGGTCGGCAGGCGCATGTTGATGCAGTTGTGCGATGCCAAATCCTGCGGCGTTTCGGGAACCGGATAACGCTCGAAATATTGCGGAGATGCGACGATCGCCATGCGCATCTCGGGGCCGATGCGAACCGCGATCATATTCTTGGCAACCTGTTCTCCCAGGCGAACGCCCGCGTCATACCCTTCGGCGACGATGTCCGTCAGGCCGTAGTCGATGATGATCTCGACTCTGATGTCCGGATAGTCAGGCAGGATCTTCCTGAGCGCAGGCTGCAGAATGGAGATCGCGGGATGTTCACCTGCGGTGATGCGAATCGTGCCTGCCGGCTTCTCGCGCAGCGCACTCAGCGCGGCCAGCTCCTGGTCAATTTCCTCGAACCGTGGCGCAAGGGTCTGGAGCAGACGCTCGCCGGATTCCGTAGGCGCAACGCTGCGCGTTGTTCGTGTAAGGAGCCGCAATCCTAGCCGTTCTTCAAGATTTTTGACTGTCTGGCTCAAGGCGGATTGCGAGACGCCGAGCTTGGCGGCGGCGCGCGTAAAGTTCCGTTCCGTGGCTACGACGGCAAAAGCAGCCAAATCATTGAGGTTTTCAGGCATTATATATTAGTCCAGCTAATGATGGTATGCCGATTATAGCCTATTATCGATAGGCGCTGCCAGCGCTACTTTAGAGTGAGGCCACATAAAAGGAGGGCATTATGAACAGTCAAAATAACGGAAACCCTGTGCGAAACCCGGGCGTCAGCCGGCGCTCCCTCCTTCAATCCGGCGCGACAACTGCCGCAATTGCTCTGGCCGGCGGCCTGTCCTTCCCGGCTGCGGCGCAGGTCAGCGCCTCAACGTCAGCAGATAAAATCAGCGGGCGACGCAAGCTTGGCCAGCTGGAAGTCTCCAGCCTCGGCCTCGGCGTTCAGAACATGAGCCGGACCTATCAGACGACGATCCCCAGCCGACCGGAGATGCACCGTATTATTCGCACAGCTTACGAACACGGTCTGACCTTCTTTGACGCCGCCGAAGCTTATGGCCCGCACGAGGTTGAGCGCATCCTGGGCGAAGCGATCGCGCCATTCCGCAACCAGGTAGTGATCACCTCCAAGTTTGGCTGGGATATCGATCTCGAAACCGGCGAGCGGCGTCCGGGACTTGTCAGTCAGCCCAAGCGCATCAAGCAAGCGGTGGAAGGCATGCTGAAGCGGCTGAAGACGGACCACATCGACCTTCTCTACCAGCATCGCGTCGACCCGACCGTACCGATCGAGGACGTCGCCGGCGCGATCAAGGACCTGAAGGCTGAAGGCAAAGTGCTGCACTGGGGTCTGTCCGAGATGGGGCTGAAAACGCTGCGCCGCGCCCACGCCGAACTGCCCGTGACGGCCGTGCAAAACGAATATTCCATGCTCTGGCGAGGGCCGGAAGCTGAGGTGATCCCGCTTTGCGAGGAACTCGGCATCGGCTTTGTCCCGTGGAGCCCGCTGGGTGTGGGATTCCTGACTGGTGCGATTGATGCAAAGACGCGCTTTGCGCAGGGCGACATACGCGGGATCGAGACACGGTTCTCGCAGGAAAATCTACCGAACAATCTCGCGCTCGTCGAGCTGGTCAAGAGCTGGGCCGTGCGCAAGCAGGCTACGCCCGCCCGGATCGCGCTTGCCTGGCTGATGGCGCAAAAGCCCTGGATCGTGCCGATTCCCGGCACCACCCAGATGGCGCACATGCTCGACAATATCGGCGCGGCCGAAGTGAACTTCACGCCCGGCGAGATCGCGGAGCTGAACAAGGCGCTCACTTCTATTCAGGTCCAGGGGGTCCGGCTGCCGCCGAACGTGCTGGCCTTTTCGGGCGTCGAGGCAGCGGAAAAGAACTAAGTCGCAGCCCATCGGGCACGTGGTGAAAACAAAACAACAATGACGCTTGTGGAGCCTGCTTCCGCAGGCCTCACAAGAAAATCGAATGGAGGCCAATTTGAAAAAGCGATCACTCGGAAAAAGCGGTCTTGAAGTTTCTGCCCTCGGTCTTGGCTGTATGGGGCTGAGCCATGGCTACGGCCCGCCCGTCGATACACGCGATGGAATTGCATTGATCCGTGCGGCCGCTGAGCGCGGGGTCACCTTCTTCGACACGGCCGAAGTGTACGGGCCGTTTCTAAACGAGAGTCTGGTCGGCGAGGCGCTGGAGCCGATCCGCGATCAGGTGGTTATCGCTACGAAATTTGGGTTCACGTTCGGCGCTGACGGAAAGCAGCAAATCCTCAACAGCAGGCCCGGGCATATCCGCGAAGTGGCCGATGCGTCTCTCAAGCGACTGCGTACTGACCGGATCGACCTTTTCTACCAGCACCGCGTCGACCCCGATGTACCCATCGAGGATGTGGCGGGCACCGTCAGGGATCTGATTGCTGAAGGCAAGATCAGGCATTTCGGGCTGTCGGAAGCCGGCGCGCAGACGGTTCGCCGCGCACATGCTGTGCAGCCTGTTGCTGCTTTGCAGAGCGAATATTCGCTGTGGTGGCGCGAACCCGAGAATGAAATTCTGCCGGCACTCGAAGAGCTGGGCATCGGCTTTGTTCCGTTTAGCCCCCTCGGCAAAGGGTTCTTGACCGGCGCGATCAAAGAGACCGCCACGTTCGGAAAAGACGACTTCAGGAGCGTGGTGCCGCGCTTCTCATCCGACGCGCTCAAGGCAAACCAGGCGCTGGTCGAACTGCTGGGACAAATCGCGGTCGACAAGAGCGCGAGCCCGGCGCAGATTGCGCTCGCATGGCTGTTGGCGCAAAAGCCTTGGATCGTGCCTATTCCCGGCACCACAAAACTTCATAGGCTTGAAGAGAACCTGGGCGGGGCCAATGTCGAGCTCACACCCGGTGATCTTGCGAGTATCGAAAGGACCTTGGCTACGGTCAAGGTGCAGGGCGCGCGTTACCCGGCTCATCTCGCAGAACGGGTGGGGCGATGATGCATGAAGATCAGCTGGCCGAAATATTCAGGAGCCCAAGGATTTCAAGGCGCGCGGCACTTGGCGCGTCGGCGCTGCTGTTGCTCGGCGCTGCCCTTCCGGCCAGCGCAAAGGATACCCCTATGAGCAACAGCCGAGCATCGAAAACGCTCGTCGCCTTTTTCTCCCGCTCTGGAAACACGCGCGTGATCGCCGGAATAATCCACCGCGAGCGGTCAACGGACATCTTCGAGATCAGGCCTGCGGTGCCATACCCCGAGGACTATGATGCGACTGTCGAGCAGGCCCGCGTGGAGCGAGACAACGGCGTCGAACCGGCGCTCGCGCGGAAGGTCGAGAATATCGCTCAGTATGAAACGATCTATCTGGGTTTTCCGATCTGGGGGGAAACGGCTCCGCCTGTGATCCGCTCGTTCCTGCGGGCGCACGATCTCAAAGGCAGGACGGTTCGCCCGTTCATTACACATGGCGGGTACGGGCTCGGGAACAGCCTGTCCGTCCTTGCCTCTCATGCTCCTGGCGCGCGCATCGTGCCCGGCTTTTCGATGGAAGCGGATCAGGAAAAACGAACCCTCAACAAGGTCAATGGTTGGCTGGAAGGCGTCACACCTGGTTAAGCGCCGGGCTGCTCCATGACCGGAACTTCGAAAGCAATGAGTATGCAAACACGCACACTTGGAAATGAACTGAAAGTCTCTGCGCTTGGCCTCGGCTGTATGGGCATGAGCTCCGCATATGGCCCGGCGTCAGACAGGCAGGAGATGATCGATCTCATACGCGCCGCGCACGAGCGCGGGATTACTTTGTTTGACACGGCCGAGGCCTATGGTCCATTCGTCAATGAGGAGCTCGTCGGCGAAGCGCTCGAACCCATCCGCGATCAGGTGGTGATCGCCACAAAGTTCGGGTTCGACATCGATCTCGAGACGGGACAGCGAAGCGGCGGCACCAACAGCCGGCCTGAGCATATCAAGTCAGCGGCCGAGGCATGCCTCAAGCGCTTGCGTACAGATCACATTGACCTGTTCTATCAGCACCGCGTCGATCCGGCCGTGCCGATCGAAGAGGTCGCCGGCGCCATTAAGGACCTCGTCTCAGAAGGTAAGGTTCGCCACTACGGTCTGTCGGAGCCCGGCACGGACACTATCCGCCGCGCCCATGCGGTCCACCCCATTACGGCCGTGCAGAGCGAATATTCGCTGTTTTATCGCGGCGCGGAAGAGAACGTCCTTCCGGTGGTTGAGGAACTAGGGATTGGCTTTGTACCGTTCAGCCCGCTCGGCGCCGGTTTCCTCACCGGCAAAATCGACGAGAATACCAAGTTCGATCCGACGGACTTTCGGAACAGCGTGCCGCGCTTCTCACCTGAAGCACGCAAAGCGAACATGGCGCTCGTGGACATGGTCAGGTCCGTCGCAGCACGCAAGGGTGCAACCCCGGCGCAGGTCGCGCTCGGGTGGCTCCTGGCTCAAAAGCCCTGGATCGTGCCAATCCCCGGCACCACCAAGCTGCACCGGCTTGAGGAAAATCTCGGCGCGGTCATTGTCGAGCTCAGTGCCGATGATTTGCGTGAGATCGAGGGCGCGGCCTCCAAGATTGATCTCAAAGGAGAACGGCTGCCCGAAGCTGCGTTGAAAATGACTGGTCTCTGATCGCTCGGTGCTCATCAGGACCTAGGTCTTCACGCTCGCAACACTTTGATGAGTGTGGTCATATCTCGCGCCTGTTGCTCTCGCCGCTGCACGGAGCCGAACCACGTTCTCATCGTCGCACCCGGATCGGCAAATGCATCCCGCTACGATGTCGGCATAGAAACGCGTGTATTCCATTTTGTTCGTCGTTCGTTCTTCGCTTTCATTCTTCGTTTTTCGTTTCAATGCGTTAGGCTGATGGCCATGGCCGTCGTCGTCCAGAAGTACGGTGGAAGCAGCGTCGCTGACTTGCAGAAATTGCGCCTCGTCGCCGAGCGTGTCGTGCGCACGAAGAAGGCGGGGCACGACGTTGTCGTGGTGGTGTCGGCGATGGGCGATACGACCGACGAGCTGCTCGGCATGGCCAAGCAGATTTCCGCGGCCCCCGATCGTCGCGAGCTCGACATGCTGCTGACCGCGGGCGAGCGCATCTCGATGGCGCTGCTCTCGATGGCCATCCGCGAGCTGGGTGGCAACGCCATAAGCTTTACGGGCAGCCAGTCGGGCATCATCACCAACGATCGGCACGTGGACGCGCGCATCATCGAAGTGAGGCCGTATCGCGTCCAGGACGAGCTGGCACGCGGCAAGATCGTCGTCGTCGCGGGTTTTCAGGGCGTGTCGTACCGCAGAGAGGTGACGACGCTCGGCCGGGGCGGCAGCGATACGACCGCGGTCGCGATGGCCGCCGCGCTCGATGCGGAGTATTGCGAGATCTGCTCGGACGTCGACGGCGTCTATTCCGCCGACCCTCGGGTCGTACCGGAGGCACGGCGCATCGGCACGCTCTCCTACGAGGAAACGCAGGAGATGGCCGAGTCGGGAGCGAAGGTCCTGAACGCCCAGGCCGTCGAATTCGCCAAGGAGCGAGGCATCGCGATCTACGCCCGCGCGACGAGCGGTCCCTTGCCGGGCGCCGATCCGTCCGCCGATGGCACTGTTGTCCGAAAGAATCCGCCTCGGATGCCGGGCACCGTTGTCGGCGTCGCGAGCGAGCGAAACGTGCTCGTTGTCGAATCTGATGCAGGCGCCGAGAGCCTGCTCACCGCCCTCGACGAGCATCACGTGGCTGGCAAGCAGCTGCAC
>Ga0207646_10007692_pt1 | contig 10908 bp, 10 predicted proteins | sample KBSK5502metaG_FD_184343 | JGI IMG/M metagenome (GOLD analysis project Ga0207646, IMG submission 184343) | Corn, switchgrass and miscanthus rhizosphere microbial communities from Kellogg Biological Station, Michigan, USA - KBS K5-50-2 metaG... | ecosystem: Host-associated > Plants > Roots >...
ACCGCCGCATGTCGCATTTAGTGACGTTGTACGAAGCGACGCTTTCAAAAGTCCACCCCACCTCCCCCAATGCGCACGCGCCGCCGGCCCGGGACTCCATCCCGCCGGCGGCGTCGTGGCTTCTGGGACTAAGCGGATCTGACTGAGCAGCGCTTGAAGCAGTTGGCGTAACGAGCCGGGCCGGTTGTATCGATGGCGTGTCTGCCCGTGACGATTCAACCCGACGTGCGACGCGCGCGCGCCTACCGACGGCAAAGCGACGGCCGGAACCGCTCACACCGAACGCGCCGGACATAGTCGGCGCGCGTCTGCGAGCTTTCGAACAAGAGCTCCGAGAGCTCACGCGTCGCGCGTAGGCGACCAGAGTCAGACGCCAGTCCCGTAGACACGATGACCCGGCATGATGCGATCTGATCGTGCCAACCGATAAGGGAAGGGTTGGGCAAAGGGTCTGTCGGCAGCCGCAGATCCGCGGGTCGCCAGGGCGGCGGCCGCCCATCGCGGACTGCGCTACGAACGCGGGACACTGTTGACGGAGTGCAAATGGTCGAGGGGCGGCTTGACCACGTTGCCACTCCGCTGGTCCGATGCGATGGCCTACATCGTCGGTCTCACCGCGACGGACGGGTGTCTGGTATCCAGTCGCCCGCGGATCGATTTCCATTCCGCTGACCATCAGCTTGTTGAAACCAACCTAAGCGTGCTCGGCCCGCTGATCGGATAGCTGCGGCGCGTACGCGCGCCGGCAGCGTTGTCTACGTGGTTCAAGTGACCGATCGGAGCCTTTCCGAATGGTTCCGTTCGGTCGGCCTATCGCCGAGAAAGAGCCTGACGACAGGAAGCATCGACGCACCCGATGAGTTCCTCTTCCCGCTCGTGCGCGGGCTGCTGGATGGCGACGGGAGCATTGTCAACGCGGTCTGGCGTGCCGACACCACGAGGCGATCGAACTACTACTGGGAGTATCTAAGGACAAAGTTCGTCTCGGGCAGTCGAAAACACCTTGAATGACTGCATGAGCGGTTACGCACGACTCTCAACGTCCGAGGTTGGATCACGCGGAACGACAGCGCACGGGCGCTCTGCTTCGGTAAGCGCGACTCGCTCCAACTCCTTCCTCGTCTCTACCCCGCTCCGGATGTGCCCTGTCTATTTCGGAAGAGGGCGATCTGGGCGGACCACCAAGTACGTCATGCCGCCGATCGCGGGTCGCCGCCGCTAGCATGAAGTCCTCGGGCCCGAGTGGCGGAATCCGGCAGACGCGTCGGCTTTAGGAGCCGATGGGGGAAACCCCGTGTGGGTTCAAATCCCACCCCGGGCACTCGCTCGATGAGACGCGCGCCGGGCCGCTCAGCTCTTTCTGCGATCGACCGCCCACGCCGATCCCGGCTGGCGCTTCGCGACTTCCTTCACCTCAGCGGCGGCGCGCCCGGCGGCGATAGCGCCCTCGAACCGGCCCGGCGGCACGCTCACGATCCCGATCGACACGGTCGCGAACGGGATGTGCCGGAGCTTGCCGCGACGGTCACGCGCCTCGATCCATCCGCGCGCGCGGTCGGGAGGGTCGTAGAGCGCGCCGATCGCATCATCGAATCGTCGCGTGATCCGCTCGGCAAGCCCTTCGGCTTCGTCGATGCGCGCGAGCACCACGAAATCGTCCCCGCCGATGTGTCCCACGAATCGCTGATCGGCACCGGCGACCTGCACGAGGATCTCGGACAGCAGGGTGAGGACGCGGTCGCCCCGCGTGAATCCGTAGTGGTCGTTGAATTCCTTGAAACGATCGATGTCGACATAGAGGAGCGCGAACTCCTCATTCCGCGCCAGCCGGGATTCGATCTCCTCGGTGATGGTCGGGTTGCCCGGAAGGCCCGAGAGTGGATTCACCGCGCGCATTCCGCTCCAACGCCGGACGGCTGCGCCCACGCGGGCGAGGAGCTCGTCGGCGTCGTATGGCTTGGTGATGAAATCTTCCGCGCCTGCCTCCAGCTCGGCGAGCTTGACCTGCCGGTCGGATTGGGCCGTCAAGAAGACGATCGGCAGGAAACGGGTGCGTGGATCCCTGCGCAGAAGGCGATGAACGTCGGTGCCCGATATCCCCGGCAGGCCGAGGTCGAGAACGACCAGGTCGAACCGCGCGTCGCTCACCGCTGCGACCGCGCGCTCGCCGTCGGGGGCTTCATCGCAGAGGTACCCCGCATCGTCCAGGAGCGCGCGCAACGCGCCGCGGGTCGCGTCGTCGTCCTCCACCACCAGGACGCGTGCAGTCATATATCAAGAGTCGGCGGCTCCAACGGTCACCCTCAATAGGAGAGGGGTACCCGAATGGGCTTGGTTCACCGGTCGCTAGGTCAACGGGCGGTCAACGCCCTTGTCGCGCTTCGATACCCGAAAGCCGCTCGATGACCTTCAGGAGCGCATGGTTCCCGTCTCGGCCACCGCCGTCTCTCTGCAGCGCGGTGTAGAGCGCGTGCACGAGAGCGGTTCCGGGAAGCGACACATGGTCGCCATACGCGCTGTCGAGTACGAGCCGCAGATCCTTCTGTTGCAGGTCGACCATGAAGCCGGGACGGAAGTCGCCTGCCAGCATCTTCGGGGCGTAGTTCTGCATTGCCCACGAAGAGCCCGCACCGCCCGCGATCACTTGCCGTGTGCGCTCGAGATCGATGCCCTGCGCCTTCGCGAAGACGAGGGCCTCCGAGACGCCGAGGTTGTTGATGGCGACGGCGATCTGGTTCGCGAGCTTGCACGCCTGGCCCGCCCCGTGATCGCCGATGTGCACGATCGTCTTTCCGAGCGCCTCGAAGAGGGGCATCGCGCGCTTCACATCCGGTTCGTCGCCACCGACCATGATCGCGAGCCGCGCTTCGATCGCGCCGACCTCGCCGCCGGAAACGGGTGCGTCGAGCGTATGAAAGGGCGGGCGGCTCGCGGCCGCGCGCTTCGCGATCTCGCGCGACGCGGCGGGGCTGATCGTGCTCATATCGATCGCCAGGAGTCCGGGGTGCGCGCCGGCCGCGATGCCGCCCGGGCCGAACGTCACCGCCTCAACGTCGGGCGAGCTCGTCACCATCGTGACGACGAGGTCCGAGCGCTCGGCCACCTCGTTTGGGGTCCGCACCACGGTCGCGCCCGCTTCCTCAAGCGGTTTCGCGCGCTCCAGGGTGCGATTCGTGACGGTGACCGCGAAGCCTGCCTTCATGGCGTTGCGCGCCATCGGCGAGCCCATGATCCCGAGCCCGACGAAGCCGATGCGTTCCATCGTCAACGGGTCAGTTCTCGATGTCGTCGTCGCTCGAGAGGAACACACTGCGGTCGCCGGCCTCCTCGGAGACGAGGAACGTTCCCTCCTCGGTCACGTCGACGTTGACGGAAGCCACGAGGAGATCGTCGGTGACGTGAATGAACCCGGCGGTCCGTGCGAGCTCGTTCGCGATCGCCTCGGACAACGAGGCTTCCTCGTACGAATCGATGAGCAGCGTCCGCGCCTTCTTCACAAGCGCGAAGAACTCCACCGGTTCAAAGCGGCGTTCGTGCGCGAGCAGCACGGCGCCGCCGAGTTCCTCGTCGCCTTCGTGGATCTCGTAGAAGAACATCTGCTGCGAACGAGCCTACCCGATTACCATTGGTACATCTCCATGCAGAACTCGCCGAAGACCGTGCCGCCATCCGTCAAGCACTCGCTTCGTCGTGAGTCCGGATCGAAGGTCACCCTCGACGTCGAGGTGGACGCCGACCGGCTCAAGCGCGCCGCCGATGCGGCGTTCGAGAGGCACGTCCAGCGCGCGAACATCCCCGGCTTCCGTCCGGGCAAAGCGCCGCGCGGCATGTACGAGCGTGCGTACGGCAGGGAGCATCTCTGGGAGGACGCGGCGGACGATTTGATGGATCAGACGTATCGCGAGATCGTCGAGGCCGAGGGCATCGAGCCGATCGACCGTCCGGCCGCGAAGCTGACGCAGCTCAAGGAGGGAGAGCCCCTCCGGTACACAGCGACCGTCGTCGTGCGGCCCGACGTTGTCCTCGGCGATTACATGGCACATGGCGCGAAGGTGGAGGCCGCTCCGCCGACCGACGAGGACGTCGACAAGACGATCTCATCCATGCGGGATACGCACGCCCAGCTCCGGCCGGTCGACCGCGAGGCGAGACCCGGCGACATCCTCACAGTCGACATGGACGCCTCCGTAGCCGGGAAGACGCTCCCGCCATTCGCTCGAAATGCCCATATCGAGGCGGGGAAGGATCTCGGTATCGCCGGTCTGGGCGAAGCGCTCGTCGGCATGAAGCTCGGCGACGAAAAGAAGGTCGACCTCGGCTTCCCGAACGATGCGAGCGAGAGCGATCTTGCCGGCAAGACCGGGACGTTCAGCATCCGTCCGTCGCAGGTCGCGGAAAAGGTCTTGCCCGCGCTTGACGACGAGTTCGCGAAGACCGTCGGCGTGGCCGATGTCGGCGCACTCCGAAAGGCCGTCCGCAACGAGCTCGCGCACGCCGCGTTCCACGAGGCCCGCGACGACGCCGCGGACAAAGCGGTCGAGCATGCGATGCAAACGTCCGTTGTCGAGGTCCCGGACTTACTCGTTGAGGACGAGCTCGAGCACCTCGTGAACGACTTGAAGGCGCGCGTCAAGCAGGAGGGCGTGGCCTGGGAAAAGTTCCTGCTTCAGGCGCGGAAGACCGAGGAGGACATCCGGAACGAGTGGCGTCCGGTCGCGGAACGTCGGGCGAAGTCGCTTCTGGTACTGGATGCGATCGCGCGGAAGGAGGGCATCACGGTCTCCGGCGACGAGCTCGCGGCCCAGGCCGCCATGTCACCTCTCGCTGAGGTGGATCCCCAGGCTCTTCGCTCTCCGGCCGTCCTCGCGTCCCTCGCACGATCGATTCGCAATCGGAAGACTGTCGACAAGCTCGTGGGCCTCGACTCGCCGGACGCCGAACGCGAGGCGATCCGGAAAGCGGGAGGCGACGACTTCGATTTCCACGAAGGGGCGCCCGCACAACCCAGTGAGCCGAAGATCATCGTGCCGGAAAAGTCAGACGCGACACCCGAGGGACGCGAAGCTCTTCGCGCGATGCTCGAGAAAAAGTAGGGTGCGGCGGCTCCTCTCGACCGTCTGCGCGATCCTCGTGTCGTTCGCTGTTTCGGCTGACCGCGTCTCGGCCGAGCCCCCGTTCTTTGCGACGTGCGGACGCATCGACGCGCTGAGCCTCCCGACCGTGTCCGCTCCCGGCTCGATCACGGTCGGTGGGGGCACGTTCCCGATCACCCTTCGCGATCGCATTCCAGCTGTGGCGTTGGTCGGGACTCTGGGCTGCCTGAATCAGGCGGTCACCACGAGCGGCCCAGTTCTGCAGTTGCTTGGGATGCCCTCCCACCTTTGTGGCCAAGTGATGGGCATCCTCGACCCGATCGCCGGTCTGCGACCGGCGGGCATCGCCATCTTCTCGGCGCCGACGCTGCGCACCGTCCTGCTGGCCGCTCCGGGTCTACGGCTCCCGAACCCGAACGTCGTGTTCGCCTGCTTCGAGACCGGCATCGACAGCGCCGGCAGGGCCACGGCGGTGCGTACGCTCACCGCCTCGACCCAAGCCGCTATCACGAGCCTGCCGTCAACCTCGACCGCCGCGAGGGATTCCGGACAGTAGCTAGGCGAGGTACTTCCTAAACCATTCGATCGTGGCAACCCACGCCTTCTGGGCCGCATCAGGCGCGTAGCGCGCGCCGGTGTCGTTGTGGAAGGCGTGGTTCACGCCAGGGAAGATCGAGATCTGGTTGGGCACGCCCGCCTTCTTGAGCTGCTCTTCCATCTGCGGGGCTGTTGCGGTGATGCGCGTGTCCTGCTCGGCGTAGACGGCGAGCGTCGCCGCCTTCGTCTTAGTTCCGATGTCCTGGTAGTTCGACGGCTGGGGCCCATAGAACGGGACCGCCGCCTTCAGGTCCGCGCCCGCCGCGACGAGGTTCCAGACCTCGCCGCCCCCGAAGCAGAAGCCAACCGCCCCGACCGCTCCGGAGCTGTTCGCTTTGAGATAGGTCAGGGCGGCAGTGTGATCGTCGAGCTTCTGCTGCAGCGGGAGGTTGCCGATGGCGCCGGTGACGGCTTCGCCCAGCTTCTCTCCGCCACCTTGTCGTGCGGTGAGGTCGATGTTCACGGCGATGAAGCCGGCGGTCGCGGCGCGACGCACGACATCGCGGATGTGCTCGGTCTGTCCGCGGTTCTCGTGGATGACCATGACGCCGGGCACGCGTCCGCTCGCGATCGGCGTCGCCACGTACGCCATAAGCGACGCACCGTCCTTCCCTTTTATCTCGGGCTTGGACACGGTGATGCGAGGGTCGCTCTCTTTCACAGTGATGCCGTCCGTCGTCGGCGCGGGCGGCGGCGTAGCGAATGGCTGCGCGACCAGCGCCGGCGTCGCTGAGGCGGTCGCCGTCGGAGCCGCCGGCGACGTTGTCGCTGTCGATCGCGGGCTGAGGTCGCACGCCGCGAGGAGGGTCGTTGCCGCGGTCGCGCTTCCGACGACGATCGCGACCCTCCGGATGAGCTCGCGACGGCCGATAACTCCATCGCGGAAATCCTCGATGTGCTCCTCGACGAAATAACGCTGGGTGTCATTCAGTCCGTCCACCGCATCCTCCCCGATCTACAGCCTCTCTACGTGTGACGCCGCGCCGCCGGTTCAGGCCGCGGTCGTTACCTGCCCGCGGGAGCCGCGACAGCGATGCGCGCGGCGAGATCGCGAATGGCCTTCGAGGCCGCGCTGTCCGGATGAAGGACGGTGAGCGGCCGGCCACGGTCCGCGGCGTCGTCGCACGCCTCCGTGTACGGCACGACGACGTCGGGCTTACGGTTGAAGAACCGAGCGACGTGATCCATCTCCACACCGGCGGAGCTCGTGCGATTCACCGCGAGGACCGTGCGCTCGGTCGGGTAGGAGAGCTTCTCGAGGACGTCGAGCGCCTGCTTCGTCGCCTTCAACGACGGTAAGTGGGCGGCGGTCACGATCACTGCCGCGTCCGCGACGTCGAGCGCCGCGAGCACCTGCTGAGAGAAGCTCGCGGGTGCGTCGATGACGACGTAGTCGGACTGTTTCTGCAAATGATCGATGGCCTGCTGCACGGCAGGAACGGTCACGAGCTCGGCGCGCTCGGGCACGTCGCTTCCCGCGAGGACGCGCACGCCGCTTCGGTCCTGCTCGAGATAGGTCGCGAAGGTCGTTTCGTCGAGCTGCTCGTGCGCGTTCTCTGCGAGGTCGGCGAGCGTCCGTTCGGAGCTGAGATTCATCAGCATCGGCGCGTTCCCGAATTCGAGGTTCAGGTCCAGCAAGGTCACGCGGTAGATCGTGGTCGCGGCGAGGGCGATGGCGGCGTTCACGGCGAGCGTCGTGCATCCAACCCCACCCTTCCCGTGGACGAACAGGACGACGTTGCCGCCGCGCTTCGCGACGGCCCCGCCGTGCGGCGCCGCGAATCGCCTGAGCAGGACCTCGACCTTCGCGGCGAGCACGGCCATCTCGACCGGTTTGGGAATGTATTCGTCAGCCCCTTCGGCGTATCCGGTGAGGACGTCGTCCGCCTGCTTCCTCGCCGACAGCATGATCACCGGGATGCGTGCCGTCCGATGGTCCGCGCGCATCCGCCGGGTGAGCTCGAGGCCGTTCATGTTCGGCATGTTCACGTCGGTGATCACGAGATCCGGCGCCTTGGTGCGAATCGCCTTGAGCGCTTCCCAGCCATCGGTGGCGACGGTGACCTCGTAGCCGTGCCTTGCGAGCCAGGTCGATAAGAGCTTTCGGATCTGCTCCTCGTCGTCGACGAAGAGGACGCGTTCGCCCGCCACTAGTTCTTTGAGAACTGCGCGACTCGGGCGCGCAGTTCGGCCATCGTGAAGGGCTTTGCAAGATGGCCCGAGGCTCCGTGGCGGAAACACTCGTCGATCTGCTCGCGCTGGACCGACGCGGTCATGAAGACGATCGGGATGTGCGCGAGGTCCGGCCTCGCACGCATCGCGTCGGCCATCTGGAAGCCGTCCATCTTGGGCATCGCCACGTCGCTGAAGACTACGTCAGGGCGGACCTGCTCGATCAGCGCCAGGCCCTGCTTCCCGTCCTCCGCCATGTGCACGTCGTGCGTCGTCGCCCGAAGCGCTGTCTGCACAAGCTTTCGGATCATCGGATCGTCCTCGCAAAAGACCACCCTGCTCACAAGGTGGCCTCCGCGACCTCTGGGCGCACCGTCGCGCCGCGCGGCAACGTGACGTGGAACACCGAGCCCTCGCCGACGGTGCTCTCCACCCAGACCGCGCCGCCGTGGAGCTGCACGATCTGACGGACGATTGGCAGGCCCAGGCCCGTGCCCTGGATGTGGCGCGTCGCAAGTGATTCCACCCGGCCGTACCGCTCGAAGATGGTCTCGAGCGCGCCCTTCGGGATGCCCATGCCGTGGTCGCGCACCACGACATGAGCCGTGTTGCCCTCTAGCCGGGTGCTCACGACGATCTCGCCCCCTTCCGGCGAGTACTTCACTGCGTTGCTGAGCAGGTTCGCCATCACCTGGGTGAGCTTGTCGCGATCGGCGCTCACCTCGCCGACCAGCGGATCGAGCCGCAGCGATACCGGATGACGCGGCGCGTTCGGGCGCATGCTTTCCGCAGCCTCGGTCACGATCGCGTTCAGGTCGACGGCCTCGCGATGGATCTCCATGCGCCCGGACTCCATCTTGTCGAGATCCAGCATCTCGGTGATCATCCGATTCAGTCGGTGGGCGTCCTTGTTGATGTCGCCGGCGTACTCGCGCATCTCGTCAATGCTGAGGTCTTCGCTCTGCATCATCTCCGAGAACCCTTGGATCCCGGTGAGCGGCGTTCGGAACTCGTGGCTTACGACGGAGACGAAGTCGCTCTTGGCGCGACTCAACCGCTCGAGCTCGGCGACGGCCTGTCGCTGTTGCTCGAACGCCTCGGCGGCGGCGATCGCGCCCCGAAGCTCCTGCGCGACCGAGTCGATCAGGCGTGCGTCGTCGGCCGTCCACTCGCGCGGACGGTCCGTGTGCACGAGGGCGAGTGAGGCGGCGAATCGCCCGCCGATCCGGATCGGCGTCGCGGCGATCGCGATCACGCCCAGCTTCGCCAGGGCAGTCGCGGTCTTCGGATCGTTGAAGCGGCGGTCTTCTCGAATGTCCGTGACGAAGAGGGTCCGTCCCAGGCGCGCCGCGAGGCGAGACACGGGAAGGTCTCGCGGCCCGAGCCCCACAGACGGCTCTCCCTCCGCTGTCCACTCGTAGATCACCTCGAGCGTCGCCTCGGAGTCGCCGGTCGCGACGACGGCGCGCGTCACGCCGAGCACCTTCGCGAGCTCGTCAACGGTGGCGCGCAGGATCTCGTCGGGGTTGAGCGTGGTGCGGGCGCGCTGCGCGATCCGGTTCACGAGCGTCTCGCGCTCGGCGCGGGCCTCCGCCTCCTTCACAGCGAGAGCGCTGTGGATCGAACCCGCTACGTACTGACCCATAATCATCGGCATCTGCGCCTTGTCCGGTGTCAGGTCGCCCGCCCGCACGCCGAGAAGAAGGAGCGCCCCGACGAGACGCTCGCGGGAGACGAGCGGAAGTGCGGCGAACGATCCCGCGCCCGAGACCGCCGGCATCTCCTCGGAGGCCTTGGTCCACATCGCCTTGTCACGGTCGTGTCGGGGATGACGAGCGACTGCCGGTGATCGATCACGCGGATGCGAACGATCGACGGCAGCGCGACGGCCGAGTAGCTGCGATCCCTGAGCTCGTCCGCGCGCGGCCCATCCGCGGCGACCGTGCGAAAGGCTTCGAGAACGTCGTCATAGACGATGAGCGCGATCGTCGTGTCGGGCGTAACGGCGGCGCGGACCGCGGTCACGAAGAAGGCGCCGATCTGCTCGAGGCTCAGCGGGCCGGCGAGGGCGGACGACAGGCCGAAGATCGCACCAAGCTCCTGATCCTTCTGTTCCTCGGAGGTCTTGGCCTCGGCCTCCGCCGATTGTGCGCCGGCGAGCGCGGTCGCAAGGCGGTGCATGACGACGGCGGCGATGAGGCTGATGCCGAGCCAAACGATGAATGAGACGAGCTGGATCGACGAGAGGATGTCGCCGCTGTCCCGCCGAGCGATGAAGATCCCGCTCTGGGCCAGCTCGATCGTGTAGATGAACTGGACCGCGAAGAAGATGAGGGCGGCATAGAACGTCGACGCCGCCACGTAGAGGCGCAGCGAGCGCGGGAGCTTACGCATTCTCTCCTGCCGTCGGCAGAATCGTACTGGCTCGCCTGTCAGGTGGACACGCCTGGACGCCTGATCCCGAATGGCTACATCACCGTGTCTCGAAAATGAGCAGGAGCGTCAATTGACTGCCGTACACTCTTTGAACAGGCTCAACGCGCGAGGAGGGTGCTCTTGACGACGCGGAACTACGTGCCGATGGTCATCGAGCAATCCGGCCGCGGCGAGCGCGCCTACGACATCTTCTCCCGACTGCTTAAGGAACGGATCATCTTCATCGGCGATGCCGTCGAGGACACGATGGCCAACCTGATCATCGCCCAGCTCCTCTTCCTCGAGTCCGAGGACCCCGAGCGGGACATCTACCTCTATATCAACTCGCCGGGTGGCGTCGTCACGGCCGGACTCGCCATCTACGACACCATGCAGTACCTGAAGGCGCCGGTGAACACCATCTGCATCGGGCAGGCGGCCTCGATGGGCGCGGTGCTTCTCGCGGCTGGCGCGAAGGGCAAGCGGTACGCCCTTCCGAACTCGCGAATCATGATCCACCAGGGCTCGGGCGGGTTCCGCGGCAACACCCCCGACGTCCTCATCCAGGTCAAAGAGCTCGAGACGCTCGTCGAGAAGCTCATGAAGATCCTGGCGCACCACACCGGGCAGC
>Ga0207646_10007694_pt1 | contig 10906 bp, 9 predicted proteins | sample KBSK5502metaG_FD_184343 | JGI IMG/M metagenome (GOLD analysis project Ga0207646, IMG submission 184343) | Corn, switchgrass and miscanthus rhizosphere microbial communities from Kellogg Biological Station, Michigan, USA - KBS K5-50-2 metaG... | ecosystem: Host-associated > Plants > Roots >...
GGAACCGCATTTGGCGGGTCGCCGGCCTGGGTGGTTCAGAGTGGCACGACGACAATTAGCGGCGTGGCATTCAACACGGACACAGCCTGCTGATCTCCCGGCTGAGCAGGCGACCGAGGCGCGCGATTGGTGGAACAGGGTTCACATCCATCGTGCTCGGTCGCAAGTAGCTTCGAACGTACAAGAGATCAAGCCGGGGCTGACGACCCCGCGGGGAGCATCGGGCTTTCTGGCCAAGCCTGCATTCCTGGCATGGGGTGGTCGTTCGCTGGCACAGCCTGGCGATATTTTGCGTACTCATCGCCGAACCGTTCGAGTAGCGTCGGCTCCTCGAACCAGCGCGCAAAAGCCGCCATGATCACGCCGATCACCGCCGCGTAGAGCAGTAGGCTGAGTTGGCCAAGAAACAAGGCCTGGCCCACGATCGCAACTACAACCGCGATGTACATGGGATTCCGAACGTACCGGTAAAGGCCTCCGACTACCAGATGCCGAGTCGGGGCGATCGGTGCAGGTGTACCGACGCCTTCCATTACGAAGCGAGCGAAAGCGCTGATCAGGACTATGGCGGCCCCGACGGTGAGCGCGGCCCCTAACACTCGCATTGGGCCCCATACGGGAATCGGATTCGTGATGCGCCAGCCGGTCAGCCACCACGGTATAAGTCCGGCCACCACGCCCGGAGCGAGACCGAAGAAGATGACACTCCCGGCGGCCGCCAGCAGTTGGCCCTTGCGCTCCATGCGGAATTCGAGCCTACCGCCTCGAGACGGTTCGACGCAGGTCCAATGTGATCGGCCTTGACGCGCGATGTCCGCATGGCCACGTTTCGGGCCGAGGCGCCCTGCTTCAAGTAGTCCTCGTCGTACAGCAACGCCGGTGGCAAACCATGGCATTTGGCGGCACTCAACGGCACTCCGCGAATACGAAGCCCTATTTCTGAACGGGCTGCAGCGATCTGTTAACCGCAAGGTTCAGGGTTCGAATCCCTGGTCCGGAGCCAAAATCTGAATTCGAATCTCATCCAGTAGCCTATTAGGGCCTTAGCCCGTACATCCTTTACGCATCCTTCGTACATCCATTTCGGCCACCAATTGCCAAACGACAGTCGACACGGGGGCGCTATCAGAATCTTGAGAGGCGAGTTTTGAACACACGAGAGTGACCAGTCGCATCGAGAATACTTCTCGGCGTCGCGCTGTACCCATGCGGGCACGGAGCTGGTTATCGATCAGGGTTGAGTTGGTCGAGGGCCGAGGCGAACGTTACTGGCCGCGGCCTGGCCGATTGTTCGCTGCGGCAAGGAGCCATTCCTATGCGCAACTTGCGACCGCCATCGATGACGCCTTCGCCCGCTGGGATCGTTCTCACTTACATGAATTCGAGCTCGCGGATGGCACGCGAATCGGCATACCTAACCAGGAATCGGGCAACGAGGACGTGCTCGACGAAACTCGGGAGAAACTTTCGCGTCTCCAGACCTCTCAGCAATTCATCTATGTGTTCGACCTTGGTGACGACTGGACACACCTGTGCACGGTCGTCGACGCCAACGTTGATCCGCGTCGCGCTCTTGGCGTGATTCCCAACGCCCCGTTGCCATACTTTGGTTGGGGGAACATCCCCGATCAGTACGGGCGTGCTTGGGCTGGAGAGGACCTGGAATCTTCCACACCCTTAGATCCCGAATTGATGGACTTGCCACCACTTCGGCCGGGCTGGGGACCCACCAACTAGAGCCTCCCGGCATACCTCATGTCATTGCCGCCGATTGGAGACGATTAGCGAGAGCGATTCTGTGTGGCGGTCATCACGGCGTGGCGAGGTCTATGCAGTCTCGCGCGCAACCACCTCGAGAGGTAGGCCCACCATTTGGGGCACGCTGGAAGTCCCGCGAACGAGACGACTCGTCAACAAGTTCATCGCGATCTGTCCGGAGTCGAACAGTGGCTGGCGTATGGTCGTAAGTCCGAGGTAGCTTGCGAACTCGCGGTCGTCAAAGCCCATTACAGCCAGTTGAGATGGCACACGCAGTTGGCGATCGCGAGTGGCTTGAAGAACGCCTGCAGCCAGGACGTCGCTGTGCGCGAATATCGCAGTTGGTGGATTGTCCGCGTCGAGAAGTTTCAGCGCCGCCTGCCGGCCAGCTTCCACGCTGTTAAACGCATCCAGAACAAGCTCATCCGAAAGCTCGATGTCCGCGGCGGCCAACTCGCTTCGGAAGCCGCGCAGCCGCAAATCCTTTTGCGAAAAGACGCGCTTGGGTGTTGAGTTGGTTTCCAACCAACCCTCGCCCAAGAATGCGAACCGCTGGTATCCGCGCTGCAAGAGGTACTGAGCAGCGAGCCGGCCACCAGCTTCGTCGTCGATGACCACAGACGAGAACTCTGGGCGGGCAAATTCAACTAAGACAGTTGGCAGCCCATCCTGGAGCAGACGTTTGGCGAGGACGTCGCTCATAGGAATTGCCATCAGAATCAAGCCATCGAGCCTTTGCGATAGCGAGAGGCTGTCGGCAAGATGATGACGGAGTGCATACGACTCGTGGTCGTAGAGAACGATCTCGTAACGCTCCTTTTCGGCGGCGGCCATAACGCCTCGCAGCCTTTCCATGAAGGAACCGTAGGTGACGAACGGGGCAACCACTCCAATTCGTCGGGTCGATTTGCGAGCCAGAATGGTCGCTTCAGCCTTCGGCCTGTACCCAAGCTCCTGAACCGACTGATAGATCTTGTCGAGAGTCTCTGGTCGCACGCGATCGGGGGAGTTCAGAGCGAGAGAGACGGTCGAAATGCTCACCCCGGCTCGTTGTGCGACGTCGTAAATCGTGCGCCGGGCTCCAGCAGACGCTCGAACCCCGTCTCCATCCTTTCGACTGAGCCTCATCGAAGCACTTCGACATTACTGCACCAGGCCAGGTTCGTGCCGCCTAGGTGGACCGTCCGAACCCAACTTAGCCCTTGACACGGAGGGATCGAAGTGCTTCGATAGAAGCTCACAGGTAGGGTGGACATCCAGCCACCGCCTGTCCGAGGAGGAGAAATCGGATGGGAACCATAGTTGAGCGCGCGCTACGTGCGGACGGCTCGGGGGCCTCGAAATCTACGGGGCGACGGATTGCATTCCTGTCGTTAGCGGTCGCAGTCGTCGTCGCCTTCTCGACAGCTTGCGGCGGTGGCGGGCCAACGTCCAAAGTCGGCTCGACGCTGACCATCGCTGAGCCGTTGTCCCCGCCTAGTCTCGATCCCGCGACTGGCGCCAACGAGAACAGCGATTACTTCAATCTGGCGTATGACCCGCTGATCATTCTCCAGCCCGACGGCACCTTCAAGCCGGGCCTCGCGTTGAAGTGGAACTATGCGGCAGGCAACAAGAGCTTCTCGATCACCCTGCGGTCAGGCGTGAAGTTCAGCGATGGAGATGTCCTCGACGCGGCCGCCGTAAAGGGATGGATACAGCACGCGCTGGCTCTGCCTGGCGGGCGCGCCTCAACGTACTTTGGGTCACTCACATCAATCGATGTGACGGGCCCGCTCGCTCTGACCCTCAACTTCTCGTCTCCGACGCCATTGCTCGAGCTTGCCTTCAGCCAACTGCTTGAGATGGGCATGATCGGTGGTCCAAGAGCGGTCGCCGCAAACAACCTGGCCACTGACACTGACGGCGCGGGCCCGTACATGCTCGACAAGGCGAGCTCTGTCCCAGGTGATACCTACACGTTTATTCCTAACCCGAATTACTGGAATAAGAGCAACGTCTATTGGAAGAAGGTTGTCCTTAAGACGATCACGAATCCGAATACAACGCTCGACGCACTCCGCACAGGTCAGGTACAGGTCGCTGTCGGCCAACCGGTCACCAGCGTCGATTCAGCCAAGGCCGCGGGGCTCAAGTACGTGGCCCCCTTGACCCTTTTGATGGGCCTGTCCCTCAACGACCGGAGCGGAACGCTCAGCAAGCCACTTGGCGACGTGCGAGTCAGGCAGGCTATCAACTACGCGATTGACCGGACCGCAGTTGCCAAGCTTATCGGTGCTGGCTATGGCCGGCCGACTGCACAGATGGCCATTCACGGAGATGACAGCTACGATCCAGCCCTCGACAATCGATATCCGTATGACGTCGCCAAAGCAAAGGAACTGCTGGCCGCGGCAGGCTACCCCAACGGTTTCATGTTGGCGATAGGTTCGGCCAGCGTCGTCGGGGAAGACACACTTGGCCAGGCACTTGCGGGGCAACTAGCGAACGTCGGTATCAAGGTTCAGCTCGATGTGAAGAATGATGTTGGCGATTACTTCGGCGCATTTGGAAAGTATCCAGTTGTCACGCTTGCGTTCGGCCGCCTGCCTGCAGCGATCGACTATCAGATCCTCTACGGCCCTAACGCGTCGCTCTTCAATCCTTTCAAGAGCACGAATTCTGGTCTTTCCGGCCTATATGACCAGCTGCTATCCGCCCCATCCGACCAGGCGCCATCGGTTGCGCGGCAGATGCAACAGATCGTGGTTGAGGAAGCCTGGTTCGCACCAGTCGTCGCCTCGCCGCTGGTTGATCTTTACCGTAACGAGATCACCGGCGTGACCTCAACGGACTTCCGCGTTCAGGAGTACACGACCGAGATCCGTCCGGCCGGTTAATGTTCGTGCCGAGTCGCCAGCCATGCTGAGGATCGTCGGCAATCGCCTGCTGCTTTCCGTGCCCTTGCTGCTGGTCGTCTCAACGTTGACTTTCCTGCTCGAAGCACTGATCCCTGGCGATGTCGCGCGCACGATCGTCGGGCCGCAAGGAACGCAAGAGCAGTATCTCCAGCTCAAACATTCCCTCGGACTCGACCAACCGCTGTTCACCCGATACCAGCAATGGCTCGAGAACGTCATCCACGGTGACTTCGGCAACTCACTGTTCAACCACGAGCCGGTGACGATGCTGTTGAACGTCCGTCTGTCGGTCACCTTGTCGTTGGTAATTGGGGCGACTCTACTGGCGGCGATCGTCGGTGTGCTGCTTGGTATTGCGGGAGCACTGCGTGCCGATATCGCCGGGACCGCAGTCGACGCTCTTTCGATGGTCGGCCTGGCAATCCCAAACTTCTTTCTGGGGCTGCTTCTGATTGCCCTCTTTGCGGTGGCCATCCCGCTGTTCCCTGCGACGGGCTACGTGCCGTTTGACGCGTCGCCGCTCGACTGGGCGCGCAGCTTGGTCTTGCCGGTCGTCGTGTTGGCAACGCCCGGTATAGCGGTCGTTGCCAAGCAGACTCGGGACTCCATGCGAGCGGTTTTGGAAAGACCGTTCATTCGAACGCTCCGGGCCGCCGGACTACCGCGACGATCCATCATCTTCAAACACGCGCTGAGGAGCGCTGCGGCTCCGGTCGTCACCGTCCTGGGCCTCATCTTCGTGGCCTCCCTCGGTGGGACCGTGGTGGTGGAGTCAGTATTCGCGATGCCGGGCTTGGGCGGGTTGGCTGTCCAGGCAACGACCCAACACGATCTTCCGCTCATTCAAGGTGTCGCGGTGTACTTCACGGCGTTGGTGGTTGTCGTGAACCTACTGATCGACCTCGCCTATGGCTGGTTGGATCCGCGAGTCCGAGTTGAATGAGCGTCCTCACTGACCAGATCGTGATCGGGCCGGCCTCTCACTCACATCAGTCAGTTCGCCTGCTCTTGCGGAATCCAGTCGCAATTGCAGCAATCACGTTCTTGGGCATTGTCACCCTGGTCTGCATCGGTGCGCCCGTAACGGCGCCATTTGACCCGCTGCACCAAGATCTTGAGCGGGTGCTCAGTGGCCCGACGGCCCACAACCTTCTCGGGACCGACACGCTCGGTCGCGACGTGCTGAGCAGGCTCATCTACGGCGGAAGGCGGAGTCTGCTGTCGGTTCTTGAGGGAGTCGTTGTCGTCACTGCGCTAGGGGTCCCGATGGGGTTGGCTGCCGGCTACACAGGCGGCTGGGTCGACCGAGTGGTGGGCAAGTTCGCCGAAACGATCATGGCAGTACCCGCCCTCATCATCGTGCTGGTCGTCCTCGCAGTGCTCCCTCAGAACGAAGACGCGGCGATGATCAGCTTCGGCCTGCTTGGCATTCCGGCGATCCTCCGCGTCGTTCGCAGCGCGACTCTACGAGTACGTGAGGACCTGTACGTTGCTGCGGCGCGTGTGTCCGGCTTGAACCACGTTCAGATAGTGAAACGGCACATATTCCCTCATGTCTGGGGGCCGGTCATCGTCCAGGCTTCGCTCTTTGCCGCTTATGCGTTGTTGTTCGAGACCGGCATCGCATATCTCGGGCTGACCGCTGATCCGTCGACTCCGACGTGGGGTGGCATGGTTGCCGAAGCGTCGACGGTCATCCAGCGCCAGGCGTGGCTGCTGGTTCCCTCCGGCACGCTTATCGCGCTGACGATCCTTGCATTCGGCCTGCTTGGCGACGCGATTCGGGACGCGGTCGTCATTGGCGAGGGTGGGTTGGCGAGACGCGCGCCCACGTCAGTCGTGACGAAGCCAGACCGCGCTGGCGACATCGCTGAACCCTTGAATGGTCGATCAGGTCTGGTGCTGCGAGTGCGGGACCTGTCGGTATCGACGACGAGCTCTGCGGCCGAGACGCCGATAGTCGACCGCGTGGGCTTTGACGTCTACGCCGGCGAGACGCTAGGCATCATCGGCGAGTCCGGATGCGGTAAGAGCGTCACGGCTCTGGCCGTGCTGCGTTTGTTGCCGCAGGGACTCGGTGTAACCGGAGGCCAGGTGTATTGGCAGGGCGATGACCTCCTCAGCATGACGGAGCGCTTGTTCGACGAGCTTCGTGGATCCAGCCTTGCGTATGTCTCACAGGAGCCGCAATCAAGCCTCGATCCGGCCTTCACGGTGGGCAGCCAGCTGGTCGAGTTGATACGACATCACCAGCGAGTGTCGCGTCGGAAGGCCTGGTCTTCAGCAATCGCCCTGCTTCGCCAGGTCGAGCTACAGAATCCCGATCAAGTCGCCCGCACATACGCCCATGAACTCTCTGGCGGGATGGCTCAACGGGTTGCGATCGCATTCGCTCTGGTTGGTCGTCCAAAACTGCTGATCGCGGATGAGCCCACGACCGCGCTTGACGTCACTGTGCAGGCGGAGATTCTGGGTCTCCTTCGCCGTCTCCAGCGTGAGACGGGAATGGCGCTGATCCTCATCACGCACAACTGGGGCGTGATTGCAGACATCTGTGATCGAGCAGTCGTGATGTATGCAGGGCAGATCGTCGAGAAATCGGGCATTCGGGAGATGTTCCACAAGCCACTGCATCCGTACACGTTGGGGCTGCTCAAGTCGCATCCCTCTCTGGCTGAACCTCGCAGCAGGCTTTCGTCGATACCTGGCAGCGTCCCGTCGCCGGGGTCGTGGCCACCGGCGTGTCGGTTCTCTCCGCGGTGTCGATTTGTCGCGGACGAGTGCCTCAAAGGCCCAATTCCGTTGATTGATGTCGAACCTGGCCACTCATCTCGCTGTATTCGCGTGGATCAAATATTTGCGAAGGCATCGGCCTGATGTCCCCGGAGACCCCGGTGCTGAGCGTCGAGCATCTTTCTGTCAGGTACCGCCGCGGCAGGCGCATTTCCAATGCGCTGGACGACGTCTCCTTTGAAGTACAGCCTGGGGAGACGGTAGGCCTCGTGGGTGAGTCGGGGTCAGGAAAATCGACCGCCGCCAAGGCCATTCTTGGACTAGTACCTGTCTATGCGGGCTTCATCTATTTCTTTGGCACAGACATCGCTCATCTCCCGTTCAAAGAACGCCGAAAGACCTATCGCCAGATGCAGATCGTCTTCCAGGATCCGTATAGCTCTATGAACCCGACGCGAACGATCGGAAACACGCTATCTGAGCCACTCGAAGCATTCGGCGAGCGGGATCACAAGGCAAGGCGGGATCGCGTTTACGAAATGCTCGAGCGGGTTCATCTGCCACCGTCCGCAGCTAACCGGTACCCATGGCAGTTCTCGGGCGGCCAGCGCCAGAGGATTGCAATTGCGCGTGCTTTGATGTTGTCGCCCCGATTGCTCATTCTCGATGAAGCGGTCAGCTCGCTCGATCTTTCTGTTCAGGCCCAGGTCTTGAACTTGCTACAGGAGCTCCAGGAAGCATCGGCTCTCAGCTATGTCTTCATCTCGCACGATCTCGGAGTGGTCCGTCACATCTGCGACCGGGTCGTAGTTCTGTACAGAGGAAGGGTCATGGAGTCCGGTCCGGCTCTGTTCGTATCAGGTCGGAATTCGGCTCACCCGTACACGTACACGTTGAACGAGGCCGTTCCAGTGCCCGATCCGGACGCGCAACAGGCTCGTCGATCTGTAGCGCGCTCGGTGACGTCGCCGCCAAGCGACACGACGAAGATCGGCGATGAACAGTGCGTCTTCGCGCCTCGTTGTCCCTGGAACCAGCCCAGGTGCTGGCGCGAGCGCCCGTTGCTCCGCCCGGCCTACCCCAATGGTGTCGTTGCTTGTCATCGATATCCCGAATGGCAGAGCGAAATCGCCAGGCCTGAACCTCTTGACGCTCACGTATTACCGGCACCGAAGCGCAGGTGATCCGCTTCGTGCAATCAGTGATTCAAGGAGTTTCATGAATGATCCCTGTGGAGCCCTTCGTCCATCCGCAAGCGCGCGCGTTCATCGAGTCCCTGCCTGACTCAGGCCTGATGGCGGGGCGTGACATTCAGGAAGTGCGTCGTGAGGCGCGCACGATCGTGCTTGCCGCCGCCGGGACGCCTGAACCAATGGCGACCGTTGATGACATTGATGCCGGCGGGGTCCCAGCGCGACTCTACCGCCCGACAGGTGCTGAGACCAGTGTGCTGGTTTGGCTTCATGGCGGCGCCTTCATGACGGGCGACCTGGATTCGAGTGATGTCGTGGTGCGGGCGTTCGCTAAGCGGGCTCAGTCTGCGGTCCTGTCAGTCGATTACCGACTCGCACCGGAGAATCGCTTCCCGGCTGCGATTGACGACGCGTGGGGTGCAACAGTCTGGGCGACCGGAAACTTCAAAACCGTTGCCGTTGGTGGTGACAGCGCAGGCGGCAACCTCGCCGCAGCAGTAGCGCTACGAGCTCGCGATCTAAGAGTTGAGCTCGCAATGCAGATCCTCGTCTATCCGGTCTTGACCGCAGACACTTCCAACTCCTATTACGAGGGTTTCGCGCAGCGATATGCCAACTTCTGTGGCCGTACCGGATTTGGTGCGACGTCTTTGGCCAACATCCGCAACATGTGGGAAACCTACATTCCTGATCCCACCCGCCGGTTCGTACAAGATGCATCCCCATTGCGAGCGACCTCGTTGGCAGGGCTCGCGCCGGTGGTAATGATCCTGGCGGAGCATGACATCCTGCGTGAAGATGGGGAGGAATACATCCGGAGACTTGAAGCGGTTGGTGTGCCCGTCGAGGTACATCGTTACGAAGGGCAGCTTCACGGCTTTATTGGCTTTTCCGGGAAGTTGGATGCCGCTCGTGATGCCGTGGAAAAGTCGTCTGCTGCCTTGCGAATTGTGTTCGGTCCTGGCGCCTCCTGAAGTCGGCACGCCGTAAGCCATGCTCTCGATAAGTGCTCGCTTTCGCTCGCTTCGACGAGCTGCAATGGCCGGCGCGCAAGACGCTACTTTGTGGCGGGGATCTACCTGTCAGCGTCCAAGCGAAGCGGCCAGCGCCACGACGGCAGCAGCCCCGCTGCCGAGCAAGAGAACAGCGAAGAACGCGGCAATCCAGACCAAGACCCATCGAGACCAGAACGAGTTAATTTCCAGGTTCTTCGGGTCGTTTGGGTCGTAGAGCACGCGGACCTTTTGCCCGATGAAGAGTCCGCTCTTGGAGGTCTTGGATTCTGCCGTAACAGTCACGCCGCTAGGAGTCGTGAACTGGATCACCGGGAAATAGATGGTCGTCCGCTGAAGCCTCTCGGCCCTGAGGCTTTGTACGACACCGGTTGCTTGCAGGGCTCTTTCTAGAAAGCGGCGCTGCGCTCGGTATGCGAGGACGGCCCACGCCACCGCCAGCACTCCACCAATCAGGAAGACTGGGGCGAGGACGGAGGGAGGGATCCCAGAGTGCATCTCTGCCGCACGGTTGTACACCAAGCCGCGTCGTGTAGCTGTTCTTGTAGCAATCCGGCCGAAGATCGGACCAAGTCTGGGCGGGCTCGACAGTTGATTAGACCTCTCGAACGGAAACGCTGAAGAACCCCCGGGGTTGGCGGCCGCTGTCGAATTCGGACTATGAGGTCTGCGAGAGCCTCGCGCGTCCTTTTACGCGTGCAGGGTGGTTATACATGCAGGCTGGCTGGTCGTTGGCATGCTTTCGATAACTTGCTGTTGGCGACATCAACGCTTGCGGTCGGCAGCGACCCGTCGTGTTCTCCAAGTCAGTGACGCATCTTGTCTAAACGACATCCCTTCCTATTTCCGTCTCCGAATTCGCATCCGCGGCCACCAACCTGGCACAGCCTGGCGATATTTTGCGTACTCATCGCCGAACCGTTCGAGTAGCGTCGGCTCCTCGAACCAGCGCGCAAAAGCCACCATGATCACGCCGATCACCGCCGCGTAGAGCAGTAGGCTGAGTTGGCCAAGAAACAAGGCCTGGCCCACGATCGCAACTACAACCGCGATGTACATGGGATTCCGAACGTACCGGTAAAGGGCTCCGACTACCAGATGCCGAGTCGGGGCGATCGGTGCAGGTGTACCGACGCTTGCATTACGAAGCGAGCGAAAGCGCTGATCAGGACTATGGCGGCGCCGACGGTGAGCGCGGCCCCTAACACTCGCATTGGGCCCCATACGGGAATCGGATTCGTGATGCGCCAGCCGGTCAGCCACCACGGTATAAGTCCGGCCACCACGCCCGGAGCGAGACCGAAGAAGA
>Ga0207646_10007696_pt1 | contig 10905 bp, 11 predicted proteins | sample KBSK5502metaG_FD_184343 | JGI IMG/M metagenome (GOLD analysis project Ga0207646, IMG submission 184343) | Corn, switchgrass and miscanthus rhizosphere microbial communities from Kellogg Biological Station, Michigan, USA - KBS K5-50-2 metaG... | ecosystem: Host-associated > Plants > Roots >...
TCCAGCGCGACGAAGGGGACCGCGATCGTCCGAGCCTGGGGCAATGGCCACGCTCCTTGAGGGTTACGGCTACAAAAATTATAGGCCGTGACCGGCGACGAACCACCACATTATACCTGAAGGAGGGCTGGGCTCCGCGTTCAGAATCAGCGACTTACAGAGGGACTACGAGCGCCCGCCGGCCCGTGTCAGGGCTTAATGGCGACTATGGCGATATTGCCAAGCGGCAGGGAGATCGGAAGGTCGCCCAGGCCGACCATGTCGGCCGACCGCGCCAAGCTCGTCTTAATCCCTGCCGGTGCCGCCGGCAGGTTCTCGATGAAGTAGTGAAGCGAGTAGCGGTTCCAGGTCGCTCGGACATCCACCACAGAGTAGCCATGCTTGACGAACAACTTTCGCAGGGTCGCCTTGGAGAAGAAATGATTGTGCTGGATGTTGAACGGCGGGAAGCGCTCGCGCAGGAGCCGGCCCAGCGCGGAGTCGACGTTATGCACCACCGCCACGATCACGCCACCCTTGGCGAGGTGGCGCAGGCCGCGGCGGAGCGAAGTGTTCACATCGATCAGGTGATCCAGGACGTGAATCATCGAGATCAGGTCGAAGTGTCCCTCGGGGAACTCGGCGTCCTCGTAGAGCCCGCCGAACACGGTCGTGCCGGGGATCGCCGCTGCCTTCTCGGCCGCCTGGCGGTTCGGCTCGATGCCATAGAGCTCCCGGAAGCCGTCGCCGCGGGCATTGCCTAGAAAGAGCCCGATGTCGCACCCGATGTCGAGCGCGCGCTCCCGCTTCGACAGATGCGGGCGGGCGAGGGCGTAGTAGTTTCGGAACGTCGCGGCGACGTTGTTGACCTCGCGCTTGCCCGTGTTCTCGTGCCCGCACTCGCGGTAGAGCCGGGCGAGGGCGGCCGGCTCCATGACCGGGCCCGAGTAGACCATGCCGCAGCCCTCGCAGCGGTTGATCTGATAATGCGGCGCGCGCGACTTGCCTTTGACGGCGAACGCTTCTCCGTCCATCTGGGAAGGATCGAAGTTGGCTGGAAACAGTACGGCGCTCCGATTGCCTTCACATAGCGGGCAGCCGACGTCGATCATCCGGCGCGAGAGGTCGGGCCGGGTTCCGGGAGCCCGTGATTGTCGCGGAATCCTAGCTTGAGCAGCTTGGCCCGCCGGAGCAGCATCGCCTTGTCCTCTTCCCACACTTGGGCGTTCCAGGCCCGGAGCCGCCCTTCGATGAGGCGCCTGAACGGACGCAGAAGGAGTGGCGGTCGGATCGTATATACCGCATCGATGGTGGCGGCGTCCCGCGTGCCGCGGACATCGGTGACGACGAGAATGTCAGTGGTTCCAAAGAGGCTCTTCGCGTGCGACACGAACCGTCCCGGCGGGACGAACTGGAACCAGCCATAGGTCTTGATTGGGAAGAAGAACAGTTTCACCCCGTACTCGACGAAATGCGCGTTCCCTGAGCTGTGAACGATGCGAGTGTATGCGTAGCCGTCATCGTGGAGCACCTGGGCATGTTCGAAGTCGAGGTAGTTGTCGATGACCTCGGCAGCAGAGACCTCGATCGTCTTGTGAATCTGCAATTTCCAGGCGGCCGTCATGGTTTCGCGCTCCCAAAGGTAATGAAGATCTTCCCATCCTGCTCTCTCCAGTGGAACAACCGCACGGTCAACTCTGGTCGACCGAGACACCGGCCAGTCTTCAGATCGAATTGATATCCGTGCCACGGGCACCGGATCTGACCGTCTGATGTCCAAGGCCCCTCGTGGAGAGGTCCACCCTTGTGTGGGCACACGTTGCTGAATGCTCGGATGGATCCGTCGCGAAGCGTGACTGCGACCTCATGATTCGCGATCCACTTTACGATCACTTTCCTATCCCGCAGCTCTGCCGTTGATCCGAATTCGATCCATTCGGTCTCCACTCTACTCATCGCAAGAAGCTCTCTCCCGGCGCGGCTGGTGGCCGTGGTCCCGGTCTCGCTCCCGACCTTGTACAGACAGCAAACTGGAGGGGCCCGACAGGCACGCCATGATCAAGGTCGTTGAGGGGACGACGGGATGAATGTTGTGCAAAACCTGGTGGGTAACCGCGTCGAAGGCCGTGTGGGCCAGCTTAAGATAACCGTCTACGTAGCGGACGTGACGCCCCCGGTCTTTCTTATGGAGAAATCGCGCGAAGGGATTCTGGTTCGCTTCGAAGCAAGGATCGAGCGTAACGAATCGCCCGCCCGGCTTGAGTGCCCGCTTCGCTCGAGAGACCACCTCGCGAGCGGTCACGTCGTTGACGTGGTGGAGGAAGCCGAACGCTACGACGATGTCAAATGAGTGATCCGGGCCCAGATCCGCGTCGATCGCGCTCCCCAGGACGAACGTGCCGCGGTTGCTGTACCGTCTCTGAGCGGTTCTGATGTACGCGCTGCTGATGTCGACGCCGGTATAGGCGACGCCCGGAAGGTATCGCAAGAGCTTCCCAGACCCACAGCCGAGATCCAGGACGTGGGCTCCCGGGAAGGCTTGTACAAGCTCTCTGACGAAGGCGCGCCTGACTCCCCGCGTCCCCACGAGCGCGTCGTACGCGTCATAGACGGCCGGATGGCTCAGAATCCGCCTCAGGCCGCTGGTCTTCTGTCCACGTTTCATCGTGCTACTGACCGTTGACCCGGCGGTAGACGTCAGCCGTTCTGTCAGGGTTGTCTCCGACGCTCCCTATGAGCGTGAAGCGATTCCGAAGAAGCTCCCGGATCCGGGTCACGCCCTCCGGTCGAATCGTCGCGAATGCAGCGAGAAGCTGAGGCGAGATCACGGCGTACTGAACCTCACGGCCAAGCCACCGGTCGATCTCGACGAGACCCCAGGCTCCACTCCTCGCCACCAGCCGAGCGTCGCTCGTTGCGGCGGCGAGAGTTCCGCCGGCGGACATGACTTGCTGAAGAGGCGGATTCAGCCCGGCGAGGTACGCCGGTGTCGGCTGCGCAAACAGGAAGACCCTCTCTTCTGCCGGCACCAGGGCACCAAGGGCCACCGCTGTTCGGTTCAAGTCTTGGACGGCATCCCCATGAAACGGCCATGGTGTCGGGTGAGGTAGGAGTGGATGCCTCACAAAGACGAGCGAGACCACAAGTGCTACGGCTAGCGTAGTTCGCAGAAGGATCCGGCCGGCTTGAGGGAGCCTGGCGTGTTCAAACTGCGCCGCAAATCCGAGTGCGAGCAGGACGGCGCCCAACGGCGCAAAACTCGGGAAGAAGGCCACCGCGTAACGGAAGTTCACACGCCAGATGATGAAATGCCACACCAGGGTCCAGATGAAAAGCGCACCCAAGATCAAGACGCTTCTCTTGCGCCCGACCAAGCTGGTCGACGTCTGCTCATGGCGTGGAAGGAACAGGGCGGCCACGAGGAGCCCGGTAGCGGCGAGCGTCCAAGACTCGAAACGGCGTGCCAGGATGACGAAGGCCCACAACTGGTGCGAGAGGTCGGCATACTGGATTGCCGAAAAAGAAAGGATGGATCGGTAGCCGAGGGGCGCGACGAGACGTTCCAGGATTGGTACATGAGCCAGCAGCTTCAGATGGGTTGTGTCGGTGAGGAAGAAGATGCTCGGCGGCGCTCCCGCTACGAGAATCACGACCAGGCGCTCCGCCAAGCTCCGGGCTCCAATGAGGGTCCAAAAGAAAAAGAAGGGCAGAGTGGGGAACATGTTGGTGCGAGTGACGAACAGGAGCGAGGCGATGCTCATGCCCAAAGCATACCGCCATGGAAGATCTTCCTTCAGGAGCACCAAGACTGCGGCCATCAGGATTGCAGCCGTGAGCGCGTGGTAGGTCGCGGTAGCATAGTAGCCAACGATGACGCCCTGAGTGGCTAGCAGCAGTCCAGCCAGAATGCCCGCGAGGCCGCCCTGGAGCCGCGTGGCGACGGCTATCGTAAGACCGAGCACACCCAAGCCGAGAGCCGCGGATACGAGTCGCCCCGCCCACAAATTCCTTCCGAACAGAACCTGGGAGACACCGACGACATAGAAGGGTAGTGGCATCCGTTGGCCGGTGAGGTCGTCTTGATAGAGCGAAATGTTACCCAATACCGCCAGTCGGCCAAGGCTCAAGTAGGCTCCCTCGTCATCCCAAGTCAGGAGCGTCCGGCTCAGATAGCCGGCAACTCCCAGATAAATGAGCGCTGTCGCAAGGATGAGAAGCCAGTAGACGCGAGCCGACCGTTCCGTAGGCACGCGCAAGGGTAGCCGAGCGACTGGTGAAAAGTCAATGGAATCGGGGGGCTTCTCGGCACTAGTCAGTTTGCTCCATGTGTAGTGATTGATTTACACTCCACGGCGAACTCATCGCCATGGCGACCCAGAACGAGACCCACGTCCAAGAGGTGCCGTGCCCGCTCTGCGGCGGGATGCGCGTGTCCCTGGTGCTGCGGGACGCGGGATCCGGGGGCATCGACCGGTCCGACTTGGTCGCCTGCACGAGTCTCGACCACGGCAACTTCGGCCAGATCGTCGCCTGCGCCGCCTGCGGCGTCCAATTCCGGAGCCCGCGCGAGGACGACGCGACCATCCTCTCCTATTACGCGGGTGTGGAGGACACGGTCTATCAGGAGAACGAGCCCGCCCGCGTGGCGACGTTCTCCAAGGCGCTGCGGCGGCTCGAGGCGAATGTGCCGGTGAGCGGCCCGCTGCTCGACATCGGCTGCTACACGGGCGTCTTTCTCGACGTGGCCGCGTCGCGCGGCTGGCCGGTGGTGGGGCTCGAGCCGAGCCGGTGGGCGGCAGAGGCCGCGCGGAAGAAAGGCCACGAGGTTCATTGCGGCACCCTCGCGAGTGCGCCACTGCCAAGGAGCCGCTTCGCCGTGGCCACGATGTGGGACGCGATCGAGCATTACGCCGACCCGGTCAAGGAGCTGCGGCTGGCGCGCGAGATGGTTCGCGACGGCGGCTTCCTCGTGCTGTCCACTATGCGGAACGATGCGTGGGTGGCGCGCCTGCTCGGCCGGCGGTGGCCGTGGTACATGCGGATGCACCTCTATTACTTCACGCCGCGGACGCTCGAGCGGGCGCTCGGGCTCGCCGGCTGGAGGCTCGTCCACCTGCACGGCTACTCCCACGTCGTGACGTGGGACTACCTCATGCTCAAGCTCGGGCCCTACGCGCCGCGGACGAGTCGTGTCGGGCGTCGCATGCTGAACCGGCTCGGGCTCTCAAACCGGACCGTCTCGATTGATCTCGGGGACTTCATGACCGCGTACGCCGAGAAGATCTCCACATGACGACGCGCCTGGTGGTGCTGGCCTATAACGAGGAGGCGGGCATCGGCGAGAGCCTCGCCGCGATCCGCGACCTAGGGCTGGGCGACCTGGAGATCATCGTCGTGGACGACGGCAGCACGGACCGCACCGAGGCCATCGTCCGCCACCTGAAGGAGACGATGCCGCTCGAGCTGCTCTCCCACGAGAGCAACAGGGGCGTGGCGGCGGCCTTCGATACGGGGCTGCGTCATGCCGCGGCCATCTCCAAGCCCGGCGATTTCATCATCACGATCGAAGGCGACGGCACCAACAGCCTCCAGGCGCTGCGCCCCATTATCGGGCTGCTGCGCCACGGCTATGACGTCGTCTGCGGGTCGCGCTACGTGCCCGGCGGGGGCTACCACGGCTTCCCGGTCAAGCGGCTGATCTTCAGCGTGGGCGCCAACTGGGTCATGCGCTGGTATTGCGGACTCAAGCCGGTGAAGGACTACACGCTCTTCTACCGCGGGTACCGGGCGGAGCTGCTTCAGGAAGCGTTCGAGCGCTACGGCCGCCGCTTCATCGAAGCGCGGGGCTTCTTCGCCAATATCGAGATCCTCGTCAAGCTCAGCCGGCTCCGCCCGCTCCGCGCCGTGGAGACGCCGGTGGTTTACTCCTACGGCGCCAAGCGCTCGGCCAGCAAGATGCGGGTCTGGCGCAACCTCTCCGAGTATCTCCGCTTCTTCTTTCGCGACACGCGCAATCCCTCCCGGCCCGGCTCCTAGCCCAGGCGACCGCCCCTGAGACGGGGCGGGTCCTGTCGCTGCGGACCGCCCCGCGCGGCCGGCTCCGTCACCCACTCGCCCGAACGCGCTCTTCGTGCGCGGACGGGTCTCGGGGGTCCCACTTCGCGCGTCCGCGCAGGGCGGTCCTGGCGCCACCCGGCCGCCTCAGTGTCCTCGCTTCCGGACCACCCTCACGAGCCAGTCACCGGAAGAGCTGGCGGTTGGCCGCGATCCACCGGTACAGTCGCCGTACGCCCGCTTCGGGCCCGACGGCCGGCGTCCAGCCGAGATCGCGCCGGGCCTTGCGGATGTCGCTCACGTAGATCACCTGATCGCCGGGCCGCCAGTCGTCGTAGCCGACCGGGACGGGCCGCCCCAGCAGCTCCTTCAGCAGCTCCAGCAGCTCCAGCAGCGACATGGTATTGCGCGGGCCGCCGCCGATATTGAACACCTCGCCCGCCACGTCCCGGATCCGATGGAAGGCGCGGCGGTAGGCGCGCACGAGGTCGTCGATGTGCAGCACGTCGCGCACCTGTTTGCCGTCGCCAAAGATGGTGATGGGCCGGCCCAGGAGCGCCGCGATGGTGAACCAGGCCACCCAGCCCTGGTCTTCGACGCCGAACTGGCGCGGCCCGTAGATGCACGACTTGCGGAAGACCACGGTGGGCAGGCCGTAGATGCGCGCGTAGTCGCGCACGTACTGGTCCCCGGCCCCCTTGGAGCATCCGTAGGGCGAATGGAAATCGAGCGGCTGCTCTTCCGAGATCCCGTGCGGCCGGTTGGCGAAGGCGTAGCGACGCCCGAGCCGGCGGGTTCTCACGCCCGGCAGATTGCCGTAGACCTTGTTGGTGGACGAGAACACCATGGGGGGCCGCCGGCGCGAGGCTCGCAGCGCCTCCAGCACCTCGAAGGTGCCGGCGGCATTGATCTCGAAGTCCGCGCGCGGGTCGGCCACCGACGTCGTCACCGCGACCTGCCCCGCATTGTGGACGACCAGGTCGGCCTCGTCGATCAGCCGCCGCAGCCGGACGCCGCCGCGGCGGATATCGCCGCGGAGCACGCGCACCCGCCGCCCGTGCTCCGACTTGAGCCAGCGCCCATTGGCGGCGCCGCCCGGACGCGAGAAATTGTCATAGACCGTGACCCGGGAGCCCGAACGGAGGAAGGAATCGGCAACGTTGGACCCGATGAAGCCGGCGCCGCCGATCACGAGCACGTGCCCGGCCACGGTCACGCCCCCTGAATCGCGAGGAATGCTATGGGGACCGGCACGGCTTCGGCCACCGCGCGGTTGCGCCGGTAGACGAGCAGGCTGTCTCCTCGAATGCCCGGGACCGTCGCGACCAGGGCGAAGTTCTTTGCTAGCAGCGCGTCCATCCGCGCCAGGATCTCGCGGTACGGTTCGCGGCTGCGGTAGAATTGCATGACCCTTGTTTGCAGCACTGCGTACTGCGCGTCGGAGCCGAGCCACTGCTCGAGCTCGGCATAGCCCCACATTCCCGAGCGGATGTAGAGCGACTGGTCGCGAACGCTGGTGAAGACCATATTGTGCTGGTGGAACTGACGGAGATACGTCCGCCGGCCGGCCAAATGGATCGGCAGGGGATCGCCGATGAAGAAAACCCGCGTCTCTCCCGGCGGAATCAGTCCGGCGATCTGGCGCGCCATGGCGTCCAGGGACGGAATCGTGGCGTGAGCCACGGACACCCGGCGCGGCAGGTTGTGGTGCCGGTGCACCCAGGGCGAGACGATCACCGCCAGCGCCATGCCGCCCACCGCGGCGGCGCGCGCGGCCGCCGGCAGGGCGCCTCCGTCCGCCCAGACGCGCGAGAGAAGCCAACCGATGACGACGGCGAGCAGGGGCGCAATGGCGCCCACGTACGCGAAGCTCTGCTTGATGTACGGCCCCACGATCACGAACTGCCAGGCCACGAGGTACCAGAACAGCCAAAACGTGAACCGCACCCCTTGCGGACCCCATAGGCCGCCCCCGTTCCGCTGCCGCACCCATTGCCACAGCCGCAGCGCGGCCAGGCCCGCGAAGGCGGCCACCCAGACGGCGTAGCGCTTGAGGAAAAAGACGAAGCTCTTGGCCATCCCGACGGCGCGCCCGCCCGAGGTGGTCTCCCACGGGATGTCGGCATAGTCCGAGGACCAGACGCGCGACGGGTCCTCGATGAGCGAATGCCACGAGTGATAGCCCAGCGGCGCGACCCAATCCCGGAGGACGGGCACATAGGCGAAGATCTTGATGTGGTGGCTCCAGTCCGAGGCGAAGAACAGGACCGGCGCCGCCGCGGCCGCGGCGGTGACCGCGGCCCGAGCCGGGAGCGAGGGCGCCCGCCAGAGGAGAAAGACGAGCACGAACGGCAGCGTCGGCCAGTAGTGGGGCTTCGTGAGGAAGAGGAGGGAGAATACCGCCATCCCGAGCACGTCGCGCTTCGGCCAATTGGTGCAGAAGAGAATGTAGATGCCCGTGAGGTGGAGCAGCGCCACGAGCGCCGAGAAGTTCACCGTGTTGAAGTAGCCCAGCACCAGCCCGTCGGTGCAGAAGAGGGCTCCGGCCGCCGTTCCGGCGAGCGGCCCGCCCCAGCGCCGGCCGATGACGAAGATCAGGACTAGGACGATGGCGCCGAGCGCCACCGATAGCAGCCGGGCGGGCCACAGGCTCGGTCCGAACACGACTTGGGTTGCACCGTACACGTAGAATGGCAGCGGCACCCACTGGCCCGTCATCTCGTCCTGGTAGAGGTTGAGCTCCCCCCGTACGGCGAGATTGCCGAGGGCGAGGTACTCGGCTTCGTAATCGTGGTTGACGAGCACCCAGGAGAAGAAGAGCGAGAAGATGAGGTAGGCGGCGAGCAGGCAGGCCAGCGGCACACCAGCCCCGGCGCGCTGCGCGGCCGATCCGGGAGTCGCATCGGTCATCAGCGTTTTCCGGCCGAGAACACGTTCAGCGTGAACGTCTTGGCCAGGGGCCCGATGCGCTCCAGCGCGGCTTCCCAACCGCGCGAGGCCGAAATGGCATTGAGAACGAAGGGCGGGAAGCAGCCGAAGGAGGACACGCGGCAGTCGGCGAAGCCCGCGCGCAGAAACGCGCGCCGCACGCGTTGCGGCCACATGCGGAGCAGCCCGCGCTCGACGCGCCAGCTCCGGCCCGGATGGAGGGTGACCTGCACGTACCATTGGGGATTCCAGGGATTCGGCTCGACGAAGACGGCCCGGCCGCCCGGACGCAGTCGGGCGCAGGCGGCGCGCAAGGCCTCCTCGACATTGTCCAGATGGTGCAGGATATGGGCACCGACCACCGCGTCGAAGTCGCGCGCCGTCACCTTGGCGAGCGTGCCCGCGTCGTCGTCGAGCAGCGTCAGGTTGCCCCGCAGCGGGTGATCAGCCACGAGGCGCTCCAGGTACGCGATGGAGCGCGGCGAGATGTCCACACCGGTCACGCGGCAGCCCGCCTCGAGCAGCGGCAGCGTGAAGCGCCCGCCCGAGGAGCCGAGCTCGAGCATGCGCTCCCCGGGCTGCGGCCGCACCGCGGCGAGAAAATGCTCCACGACGAAGGTGAAGTAGGGGTTGACCTGTTGGAAGTTCTCCCGGTACTCGTCGGCGGTGGAGTCGTAGAACCTCCGCTGCAGGTCGCGGCTATCTGAAGACATGGGGAATCTGGAAAAGCATACTATCCTAGGGCCGGATGCGGCGCCAATCTCAGGACGCCGGAGGATCCATGCGAGACGCGAAGATCGCGCTCTGCCTCGCGGCCGTCACCGTGGCGGCGGCCATCGCGTTCGTCGCCTACGCGCTGACCGGCGCCGATTTGTGCGTGTGGTGCGTGGGCAAGTGACCGACGATCCGCCGTGTTGACAAGCTCCGCGCCGGCCTACCATAATTGCGCTTTCCGGCGCGCGCACCCATGACCACTCCTTCTCTCTTCCTGGTGACCGGCGGGGCGGGCTTCATCGGCTCGCATCTGGTGGAGCGGCTGCTGGCCGAGGGCCACCGCGTGCGGGTGCTCGACAACTTTTCGACGGGCAGCCGGGCGAATCTGGCCTTCGCGCGCGGCAACCGGCGGTTCGAGGTCATCCGCGGCGATCTGGCAAATCTCAAGGCCGTTGAGCGCGCGGTGCGAGGCGTGGCCGCCGTCTTCCATCAGGCGGCGATGCGATCGGTGCCGCGGTCGGTCGCCGATCCGCTCGGCGCCAACGCCTCCAACGTCACCGGCACGCTGCACGTGCTCCACGCCGCGGCCCGGCAAAGGAAGAAGCCGCGGGTGGTCTTCGCCTCCTCTTCGTCCGTGTACGGCGAGCGGCCCGATCTGCCCAAGCGCGAGGACCAGCCGACGGCGCCGATCTCCCCCTACGCCGCCACCAAGGTGGCCGGCGAGCTGTATGCCGCCGTGTGGAGCCGGCTGTTCGGCGTCGAAACCGTGGGGCTGCGCTACTTCAACGTGTTCGGGCCGCGCCAGGACCCCAAGAGCGAGTACGCCGCGGTGATCCCCCGGTTCATCCTCTGGGCGCAGCAGCGCCGGCCGCTCCAGATCCACGGCGACGGGACCCAGTCCCGCGATTTCACCTATATCGACAACGTGGTCTCGGCGAATCTGCTCGCCGCGCGCGCGGGCGGGGCCGCGGTGTCCGGCAAGAGCTACAACGTGGGCTGCGGCAGCCGCACCAGCCTGCTCGAGATCGTCGCCGAGCTCGAGAGCATGTTCGGCCGGACCTTGGAGCGCCGGCACGGGCCGCACCGGGTGGGCGACGTGCCGCACACGCTGGCCGACATCAGCGGCGCCAAGCGCGATTTCGGGTACCAGCCGATCGTGGATTTCCACGAGGGGCTGCGGCGGACGGTCGAATTCTTCACCGGGAGGAAGCCATGAAGCGCCTCGCGCTC
>Ga0207646_10007697_pt1 | contig 10905 bp, 14 predicted proteins | sample KBSK5502metaG_FD_184343 | JGI IMG/M metagenome (GOLD analysis project Ga0207646, IMG submission 184343) | Corn, switchgrass and miscanthus rhizosphere microbial communities from Kellogg Biological Station, Michigan, USA - KBS K5-50-2 metaG... | ecosystem: Host-associated > Plants > Roots >...
GGTCGACACGGCATACATTCCATTGGGCATGATTCGCTATAGTCTACCGAAAACACTGCTCTCTCTGTATACGGGTAAGTTCATCTGGATACTGACTGTCCTCTATGTCGCTCGACAGTCAAGCCAGCTCATCCCGCAAACCTTCGGTGGAGACTTGTACACGACCGTTCTCTCTATTGCGCTCTTGATTCCGATAACGTACTTCCTGATTATAGTCGACTGGGAGAACAAACTGTTGGGACGGAAGAACACTTTGCGGAACCGCGTCATTGCAAGGATTAGAAACTATTTTTCGAAGGAACAGAGCGGGACCAGCACCCCAGGTGTGAGCGGTTAGGACGAAACAGTTTGTCAACGAATTCCTGTTGCGTTTCTGCTCAGAGAATCACCAGACTATTAGTAGGACGGTTACATGCTAAAAACGAGGGTCTCTTTGTCGAGTAAGAAGAGTAAGAGAGGCAGGCTGGGCGCTCGCGGGGATCTCGTTGTCGATGAAAAGCAGGGGACACTAAGTGCGTATGGAGAGAGATTTCTTTTGATACCCGTGAAGCTCATCCATGCTATCGAGGATCGGCTGACAGTGAGTTTCGGACCGATCACGGCCACGAGCTTTCAGTACGAAATCGGGAAAGAGGGAGGAGCACAATACGTCCGTCTGGCTCAGAAGGTGGGTATAGGGATCAAGGGCTTTAGCGACGTGCAACGAATAGCGAGTAGTCTAGGGACGCTTGATGGCTGGGGGAAAGTGGAGATCGTTGATTTTGATTTTGCCAAGAAGTTTGCAAGAATAAGATGGAAGAACGGTGTTTCAGTTAGAAACCGAAAGGGTAAGACGGCGGTCTGCCACTTTGGACGGGGAGTTCTCACCGGTGCGGTGGAGGAGATTTTTGGAAGAAGATTGGAGTCGATCGAGGTTTCCTGCCAAGGGAAGGGCGATAGGTTCTGTGAGGCCGTCGTAGCTGAGCCTGCAGAGATTTCTCGTCTCGTAGAAACGAGACCCGTGAAATGACTTAGACGGTTGAATCGGAGTTCGAGGACCGGACCAGTAGGTCTATGCCTTTGAATCCGCTCCGTTTGTATTTGGCGCCCGGCTCTGTTATCTTGTAGATTCTTCTGCTCCTCCTGTTAGGAGAATTCCATTCTCCAGCCACCAGCTTTCGCTCTTCAAGTTCGTATAGGAGCGGATACAATGTGCCTGCTCCAATCCTGGTGCCGGTCCGTGTCTTCAATTCTCTCATGATCTCATACCCGTGTTTTGGGCCGTTGTCGAGCAGGTCGAGGACGAAGAGGTCGAGAAAGCTCTTCACCATTCTCTCAGTAACGACCTTGCTCAAAATCCCACCAATATATCGAAATACGATATTCTCGTATCTCGATATAAACCCCCACCTAAACCTATTGCTAAGTGATCCACTGCGGAGCGAGTCCGATTGAGGCCGTCCAAGCAATCTTACATGGGTCTGCAATGTACAGAGTGCCATAGTTCCTTCCTGGACGAAACGCCTCTCGCTAGGTGCCCAAAGTGCCACGGTTTGCTTGACACGGTGTTGGACGAAGGCATTCTGTCTCATTATTCAAAACGGGATCTCGGAAGCAATCCACAATCGATGTGGAAGTTCCATATGTTTCTGCCAGTAAAGAACGGTACAATTCCAGTGTCAGCGGGTGAAGGGGACACTCCTCTCAGACCAGTGAGATCATACCCACGCTTACGAAATGTCTGGGTAAAAGACGAGACTCGGAACCCGACTGGAACTTTCAAGGATCGAGGGGCTTCGCTCGCCGTCACGCGTCTCTCCCAACTGAGAGTCAGAAAACTCGTGCTAGCCTCGGAGGGAAACGCGGGTTGCTCCTTTGCTCTATACTCGCAAATGTCAGGAATCCGTTGTCGCGTCTACCTTCCAAACGACGCTAACTTGACGAAGGTCGAGCTTTCGAGAAGACTTGGGGCTAAAGTTACGGAGGTAGAAGGGACGATCTCAGATGCGGGACGAGAGGCGGCCAAGACTGCCAAAAGAACAGCCGAGTATAATGCTTCAACTTTCGTGACCCCGTTCCGACACGATGGTAAGGGAACGATGGCCCTTGAAATTTGCGAACAACTCGAATGGGAAAGCCCGGATCACATCGTCTACCCTGTCGGGGGTGGGGTCGGGCTGGTAGGGATGTGGAAGATGTTCAAGATTCTCCAAAGACTGGGGTGGATCCGCGAGAGGCCACGAATCATCGCAGTCCAACCAAGAGGATGTGCTCCAATAGTTGACGCCTACAACAAGGGAAAGACGGAGGTCGCCGAGTGGAAATCGCCAAAGACTATCGCAAAAGGGCTGAAGATTCCGAGCCCCCTGGCTGGGAACTGGATTCTCAAGTGTCTCGGGGAATCGAGAGGACTAGCCTTGGAAGTCTCGGATAGAGAGATTCGCAAATCGATGCTTGAGGTCGCAAAACGGGACGGTTTGCTGGTCGAGCCCTCAAGCGCCACTGCTTTCGCTGCTCTACCCAAGCTGTACGAGACCGGGGCGATTGACAGGAGGGACAGTGTGGTTGTGATTGCTACAGGGTCCGGTCTGAAAACGCTCGAACAGTTCTGACAGAGGACCATTGATAATGCCAGTCTGGTTTTTTGTTTAACGTTGAAGTAGAACCAGCGCCTCAATCAAGGTAGCGTGCGATCGAGTGACCGTCCAGGTTGACGATGCTGGCGTCGGAGATCTTCTATTCGGCGCCATCATCGGTGCTCATCGAAAGGAAACAGGGGAGTTTCACTACGACGTCATCCCAGTCAACTACTTCCAGAGCCCATATTTTCGGAAGAAACTCTATCTCAAGAAAGCCACGGAGGTAACCCTCCGTCTACTCCAAGAGATGAAGCTCGGGGCAGATGAGGAGATCGAAATCTGTCGCAGCTTTGTGTTCGACGAAACCCGAGAGGAACTATTCGGAAAGTTCGGGAAGGAGAAGGTCAAGACTGCAATTATCTCTGGGGACGCTCAACACAATGTGGAAACAGCCTATCTTGACGAGATTAGGAATCTTGGCTACGAGCCTCTTCCTGATAGGGACGAGAGAAGAGCGGGGAGTTTCTTTCATATGCTCCGATGGGTCAAGAACGACCCGACAAGGCTGAAGTACGCAAAGACCGGTTGGCCTCGCCTTAGAAGATACATTCACCTTCGCCAAGCGCCGCCAAACTCTGAGCTTTGAAGGAACCAGAGAACCGAGGTCAGAATTCTTCCTGGTCCAGCCCTCGACATGATGGCCGAAGGCGCGGAAACGAAATAAGCTCACACACCGTAACCTTGGGCTAATGGGCTTGTTGGATATCATTACTGGAGAGATGCTGCTGGTGCCGGGCGTTGAGGCTTTTGACAGCGGCCGGGATGACGTTGAGCTTCGAGTAGGTGGAAAGGCGTTCGCGCATATTCATCGTCCCGACCGGATTGATGTCCGTCTTCCCCAAGATGTCAAGGAGAATGTTCTCGGCCGAGGCATAGCCTCTCGGTCTCCTGAGTCCCACGACAGGGAGGGCTGGGTCTCGATGAAGCTGGGAGAGAATGCTGATCTTCCAGCTCTAACCAGACTGCTTCATCAGTCCTACAGGTTCACGTCAAGCATGCTGTAGAACGAGCCCATGCCGAGTCTAAGGTCCTAGATCTTCAGATCTACCCAAAGAACGTCTTTGATAATCGTCTATGGAGGCGGCGTCTACTCGGCTTCCTGCTGTTGAGTGCCAGGTGTCTCTTCTTATTCTTCGTTCTCTGTCGACGGTTAACTTTCGAACGCTGGTTGGGTCGAGGCAATACGGTCGAGATGAGGCAACATTGACTACTATTTCTGGGTTGAAACTAGAACGGGACTCGGCCTAGGCTGTCTGAAGGGGCTTCGAGTCCTTGTCCGGTGGATCTTGAACCTTCTGCTCCTTCCAGGTAGAACCGCACACGTGACAGTTGTGATATCTGAACTGGCCTGTTTCTCCGGCGGATTGCGTGCAGGGACCCGTATGGCCGCATACAGGGCACGTATGAGTTGTCGCCGGAACCCGCGACATAATCGAGGATCATACTGGCCTCCTGCTATTTTAAGGAAAAGGTCTTTTCATTATGTTGAATTCTACTTGTTTGACTCGTAAGAGTGTGGATAACCTTCTTAGCTTGACACATCTTCACGGAAACGGACTAGAATGGAATCTGAACCTGCACGAGAAGCTGAGGAAGAAGAGATCGATGTTATCTGGGACGAGAACGGAGCTGCTAGGTACAGGATTCTGAAAGATACCAGAATTGTCGATTTCGACGGACACAACATAGCCTGGCTGGACGAAGAGGGAAACATCATCGACTACGAAGGTCGCCACCGCGGCTTCTACGAGAATGGCGTGATGCGAGATCCAGAAGGCAAGGTCGTAGGCCTTGGTCAAGATCCAGCGGGACCACATCCAGTCCTCCCAAACAAGGGGCTCATTCCGGGAGCCACGAAAGCCGCTTCGGCTCCAAAGAAGCCCAAAGCTAAGAACATCTCGAAGAAACCTGAAGCTTCGTTGTTATGGTCGAAGAAAATGCTGGAAGAACTCTGATCTGAACTCAACCCCAAACACTTTCTCAGGCCAACACGTGAACGCGCTGACTGAGCGAACGCGCTATCCGTAAGACCTGCTCGAGATGCCCACACTTCACTATCTCCCGATAAGCATCTTCGCAGTTGTCTACCTTCTAATCGCCCTTCGGAACTTCCGCCGATTCAAGATTCCCATCTGGACAATAATGCTCGCTGGAGCGGTGGCCATGATCTTCTCAGGAGCCCTCCCTCTGCGGGACGCATACGCCGCCATCAACTTGGACGTGATATTCTTCCTTCTCGGAATGTTCTCGATCGTCGCTGCCATGGACCTGTCAGGGCTCTTCCAATATCTCACAGCCCGAATGGTCAGGATCTCTAGGACACCACAGCGCGCCTTAGCATTGGTGCTGTTTGGAATGGGTCTCCTCTCAGCATTCCTAGTCAACGACACTCTTGCGCTCACGGCTACTCCGATAATGCTGGGACTCTCCAAGCAGATGCGGATGAGGCCGAGCGTCTTGTTGATGACACTCGCACTCGGCGTGACGATTGGCAGCGTGATGACTCCGGTCGGGAATCCCCAGAACCTGCTCATCGCTCTGTCCAGCGGTATTCCGAACCCGATGCTCGACTTTCTCTATTATCTGGTCCCGCCGACGATCATCGGACTCGTGGTTACGTTTCTGATCCTTAGGTTCTACTATCGAAAGGATCTTTCAAAATCCGCCGAAGTTTTCGGGACAATTCCGCTCCCACCCATCAAAGACAGAGGGCTAGCAAGGCTCTCAGCGTACGTAGCGGGTAGTGTGGTCGTCGGCTTCTTCCTTGTAGGAGTCGCGCAACTATTCGGAGTACAGGGAAACATCAATCTTGGGACGGTAGCGCTGTTGGGCGCGACGATCGTCTACTTGCTTAGCACTAGGCGGAGAGAGATTCTCGCCGGGGTTGATTGGGGGATCATAATTTTCTTCATGTCCCTCTTCATAGTGGTTCAGGGCTTCTGGGATTCGAATGCTCTCCAATCACTGCTGCTCTATCTGCCCGCGCTCAATCCGTCAGACATCATCATTTCTCTCAGTGTCATAATCGTGACCAGTCTGATCTTCAGTCAACTGCTCAGCAACGTGCCCTTTGTTGCCGTCTACATCAAGGCAATGCAAGCCGCAGGCTTCACAGGCAGTAACGTCAAGGCATGGGTTGCCTTGGCCGGAGCCAGCACTCTGGCGGGTGGACTAAGTCTGCTGGGAGCAGCGAGTAACGTCATTATTCTGGAAGCGGCCGAGAGCAGGGGCTCAGGGTTCAGCTCGATCGAGTTCTCCAAAATAGGACTGCTAGTGACAATCCCCAACATTCTGATTCTCTACCTGTTCCTTCGCATCCTCTGAGAGTATATCGGTCTCCGATACGCACCAATGGTTCCTGAAAGATTTCGACGCTGAATCGGCGTGGATTGACAGGTTCTTGGGTGTACAATTCGTTGAATAATATAGCCAGACCCGCGAGGGGCGTTCGAAAACATCGGGAGAAAGGAAGACAACATGATTATTCCAAGCAGACGCAAACTTGGAGCAGCAGCTCTCATCATAGCAGGTATCGGCGCGTTTCTCGTCCCCTTCCTTCTACACTCGCCTACAACCCAAGGAACCAGCAGCAACAACGGCGGAACTAACCCGAACAACGGCAGCCACACGACAACGCCCAACCCAACCACTACAACAACGACCAACGATAATGGAAAGGACAAAGGGGATAGTGGAGGGACAACGGGCACGTGCAGCGATGAGAATTCTGATCATAATGAAGATGCCTCCAGCGACTTGAGCATTTCACACAACGCCAAAGACTCTGGCACCTCGGACAATCCTAAAGGTATTCAGGGACACGCTTACGGATTGCTGAAGAACCAAATGGACACTACTGTCGCACTGGTAAAATCAATGGGAACCCACAACAGCGCGTTCCACTCACACCACGATACAAAGACTGACAACGACACGATCCACACTCACAAGGCTAGCTCCGAGAGCTCGAACGACAACGACTCCTCCTGTGCTGAAAAAGAAGAAACCAACGACGACTAAACCCATCAACTATAGCCCTGCTCCCCTAACCTTTTTTCTTAGAATCGCATCCGCATCGAAGATACCGGACATCTAGACCTTCGATGGCGTTGAAGGTGTAAGGTTTAGAAAGATGCAGGCAGCGAGCCTCAGAAGAGGAATCGCAAATGGTCAACCAAGGAGAAAAGGCTCCGGTATTCACTCTCAACGACTCTGATCGGAAACCTCGCGGTCTTCACGAACTATTGAAGCCCAGAGGGGCAACACTTCTGGCGTTCTTTCCAGGCGCTTTCACAAGCGTATGCACCAAGGAAATGTGCAAGCTTAGGGACGATCTCGCAGAATTCAACAAGATCAACGCTCAGGTTGTAGGAATAGACGTCAATGATCCATGGACGAACAAGGCCTTCGCCGAGAAGAATGGCCTCACCTTCCCGATTCTCAGCGACTACAACCGAGACGTAGTCCGAATGTACAACGTCTTCCACAACGACTTTGGAAACCTAAAGGGATACACAGTTGCCAAGAGAAGCGTCTTCATTCTAGACCAGAACGGAGTCGTGACCTACAAATGGGTCAGCGATGATCCTAGCAAGGAACCGAACTACGACGAGCTCAAGAAAGCATCAGCGAAAACAGCGTAAGACCGAGAACTAGCTCAACCCGCAATTTTTTCCTTCATCCCAACTGCATACAACGCGTTTTCGCCGGTCTCGTCGTGACGTAGATAGGCGAACGCCTCTTCGGAGCCTTTGATTATTTCCCGAATCTTTTCCGTCCAGTCCGACAAATCTTTTGCTGTGTAAGCTTCCTTCCTCAGTCTGAAGTAGGGAAGTCCTGCCGTAACTTTGAGAACTGGTTTCATGTCCTCGGTCTCGGCAATACAGAAACCTGCTTCATGCTTGTCTAGTAGCTGGTAGGTCGAATCGTTCAACCAAGATTCATGTCTGAACTCGAATACCTTCTTCTTCACCCCAACCGTCTGGGTCAGGAAGGATTCCAGAGCTTTCAAGTCCTGTCTGGAAAACGGAGGTAATTGGAACAAAACGGGCCCGAGTTTTCCGCCCAGCAATTCAAGGGTCTTTCCAAGTCTATCGGCGGCGTCAGAGGCTCCCTTTCCAAGTTTGAGAGTGTGAGTTATCAAACGGGGCGATTTGATAGCGAACCGAAAATCCTCACCCGTTCTGCTCGCCCAGGATTTCACCATGGTTGCACTAGGGGGTGCGTAGAAGGAACTGTTGATCTCGACGCTATTCAGCTTCCCAGCATAGAATGAAAGGAAGTCTTCACTCTTCAAATCCTTGGGATAGAATTTTCCCTTCCAGCTTGCGTAGCTGAATCCGGATACCCCAACAAAGACGTTCTTCTTCATAGATTTGGCCTCGAAAGGATGGGTTCTGATCGTCGAAAGGTTTCTAAGGTCTTCCCTTGAACCTGTAAAATAATGTCTTCACTACCGGTAACTGTCGGCTCCGTTGGACTTCCCGTGGGAAGCCCTGCCGTAGACTTCCAATTGAAGGGCGTTGACGGCAAGACTTACACTCTTGAGAGTTTCGCCGACAAGGAGGCCCTAGCAGTCGTCTTCAGCTGTAATCATTGTCCCTACGTGCAAGCGTATGAGGCGCGTATGGTTCAGTTGCAATGGGACTATCTGCCCAAAGGTGCCACTCTGGTTGCGATCAATAGCAACGATGATCATGGATACCCTGAGGATAGTTTTGAAAACATGATAACACGATCCAAAGAGAAGGGCTTCAACTTTCCATACCTTCGCGATGAGACTCAGGAGATTGCCCGAAAGTATGGAGCGATCTGCACTCCGCACATCTTTCTCTTCAACGAGCAGCGGGTCCTCAGCTACAAGGGACGCATTGACGACAATCGAAACCCGAATGACGTGAAAAGCCACGACCTGAGAAACGCAATGGACGCTTTGCTGTCAGGTAAGACGCCTGCTGTTCAGGTGACTCGACCCTTCGGCTGTTCCATAAAATGGAAGCAGTAGCAGTTCGATCGAATGCAGACCCGTTAGTATCTGAGAGGCTTAATATTCCCCGGAAACACTATTAGTTTAAGAAAATGGGAAAACGCAAAGTTCTGAGCGAAGCCAACCTGAGCGAAATGCTCACGCCAGGTCCCGGCCAGATGTACGGGACGGTCAAGAACCTACTCGGCTATGATAGGGTCCTGGTTGAATGCGCGGACGGCGTGACTCGCGTCTGTCGGATACGCGGTAAAATGAAGCGTAGAGTCTGGATAAAGATGGGAGACACCGTACTGGTTGCCCCGTGGGATTTCCAGCAGGAACGAGGGGATATCATGTTCAGATACACTCAAGGACAAGTCGAGTCCCTGAGACGTTCCGGCCAGCTCAAGATGTAGCCGAATCATTTATCCCGCAACCCCTTCAACAATAGCCTTCCATGAAGGCTCTCCCATATCCACTCAGTGCTTGGGCCATATTAGACGAGTCATACAGCGTTCTCTACAGCCATGAGAACTGGAAGATGTACAATGGGCTCGAATTTGACGAGAACTTCATGAAGAGTGTCGCTGAACAGAAGACTGGCCACACTGAACTCTTCCTGTCATCATCTCGTCGCCCAAGGAGGCTCTTCCTAAAATGCGTCAGCGACGTATCTGAATCGAAGAAAACTCCGATCGCCCTGGAGCTCGACAAGGCTAGGACTGAGAAAGTTGTTTCGAAGAAAGGGCGATTCCACGGAAAACCCGTAAACTGGAAGAGATGGAGACAGTTCAACGCGACTGCCGATGCAAAGAGCAGAAAGCGGGTCTACGACGATCTCGTAAAGAAGACTCCAGCGATAAGACCTCTCATCAGGGCCATGTTTCAACAGTCTTGGAACACGCACAAGAAATACGGTGTTACGCCCTTGCGTAGTTATCTGGAGAGCGAAAGAATAACCCTGCCCGAACTCAAAGAGCTAGTCCAGAAACTTGGGTCGGCAGTTAAGAAACCGTTCAGAGTTGCGTTGCAGGATTATTCGCGCGAGATCAAGAAAGCACCTCCCGAATACTACGACGACTTCTATTATTTCCGAGGAAGAATCTTCCGACCGTTGGACAAGATTTTTGCAAAGTTCAGTCCGGCGGAAATGCCAATTCGACAGTTGAGGCGTCTGGGCTTCAACACGAAGAAGATTCATGTTGATGTTGAAGATCGGCCGAAGAAGACGCCTTCAGCGGTCGCATTTTTCGTCCAGATTCCGAACGACGCTAGGGTTCTTGTCAAGCCGATCAGTCCATACACGGACATGGAGGCGTCATATCACGAATTTGGCCATGCCATGCACGCCACGTCTGTAGACCCCAATCTTTCACTCTGGGATCGAGAGTCATTGTCTCATGGAGTCGCAGAGATATTCTCCACATTTCTGGAGAGTCTCGTTGAAGATGGACTCTACCTCAGAAAGAAATTCGGATTATCGGAAGAACAGGTCGCCGAAGTCCAACAACGACGTAGGTTCATGGAACTGTTCTTCGTAGCTTTCTACGCTGCGAACTCTCTCATGAAAATCACTTTCCAAGAGAAAATGCTGACAATGGACGAAGCTTCGGAACTGTACGCGAAGCTCTACAAGGAATACGTCGGATTTGACATACCGGGAGAATACTGGCAACTTCACCACGTTATGCCGGACTACGATCTCTACTCTCCCAGCTACCTCATAGCAGCAGTCAGAAAATCCGAGCTAATCAAGAAGCTCCGAAACCGACTTGGAGAGACTTGGTGGGATTCCACGAAGGCAGGGGACTATCTGAAGCGGATAATGAGCCCAGGAGCCAACATTGATCTTGATGAATTCTCCAGACTGGATACCAGTCCGTTTCTCAAGCCACTCCTAAAGCCCGAGAACTAAGCGAACGCGGTAGCTACTCGTGCTATTGAATAACTGAAGAATTGGAAAGTCGATCTTCTAAGCGGCTTTCATTCCGTGCTTGTCTTTCGAGTGCTGATCCAGTGCGCCTTGAGAGCCAAAGGTCATTCCGCACTTGTCGCATTTGAACTGGCTAGTAGTCTTCGAAGCTGCTTGGCCCATCATGAGTCCACCGACCGCTATTAGGGCTCCGAGAACGGCTAGACCAATGCCGCCAAGGGGGTAGGTGGTGTGGGTGCGACCTCCAATGAGGTTGGTCTGGGACGTGACGTAGTATGCGGCAATCCCCAGGGCGAGCAATATTATTCCCAACACGAGGAGCGGTCGTTTCATGTTGAATCGAGTGTGAAGGGACCGCCCAGTTCTTAAGCTCTATCGAAGATATCGCT
>Ga0207646_10007698_pt1 | contig 10903 bp, 9 predicted proteins | sample KBSK5502metaG_FD_184343 | JGI IMG/M metagenome (GOLD analysis project Ga0207646, IMG submission 184343) | Corn, switchgrass and miscanthus rhizosphere microbial communities from Kellogg Biological Station, Michigan, USA - KBS K5-50-2 metaG... | ecosystem: Host-associated > Plants > Roots >...
GATGCTTGATCCGCGTTCACGCGTCGAGATGAGCCGCCTGCTCGCCGAGCTGAATCAGTCGCGCGGCCTGACTATCGTGCACGCCACGCACGCGCTGGAGGAAGTGGTGATGGCGGGCCGGGTGCTCGTGCTGGAGCGCGGCCGCATCGCCTGGGAAGGCGCGCCCGCCGCCCTCTTCGCCGATCTCCGCCGGCTGCGCTCGCTGCGGCTGGTCGTGCCGGTGCTGGCGGAGCTGGGAGAGCGGCTGCGGGCGCTTGGCGTCGCCCTTCCGCTGGACGCCATCACGCCGGAGGCGGTCGTCGCGGCGCTGGAGGTACACCGGTGAGCATCGTCGTCGAGCGGCTGACGCATGTGTACAACCCGCGCTCGCCCGGCAAGCTGACCGCGCTGCGCAACGTCAGCCTCACCATCGAGGACGGCGCCTGCGCGGCCATCGTCGGCGTGACGGGCTCCGGCAAGTCCACCCTCGTGCAACACTTCAATGGGCTGCTGCGACCGACCGCCGGCCGCGTGATCGTGGACGGCATCGACACCAGCACGCGCGAGGCGCGCGGGGAGCGGCTGCGCGATCTGCGGCGCCGGGTGGGCTTGCTGTTCCAGTTTCCAGAGGCGCAACTCTTCGCCGCCACCATCTATGAAGACGTGGCGTTCGGGCCGCGGCAGACGCGGCTGGCGGAGGCCGAGGTCCGCACGCGCGTGTGCGCGGCGCTCGACGCGGTGGGCATCGCCAGCGACGAGGCCACGCTGCAGCGCTCGCCGTTCGCGCTGAGTGGCGGGCAGCGCCGCCGAGTGGCGATCGCCGGGGTGCTGGCGATGCAGCCGCGCACGTTGGTGCTGGATGAGCCAAGCGCGGGCCTGGATGCCGAGGCGCGCGACGAGCTATACGCGCAGCTGGCCCTCCTGCGCAAGCGCGACGGGCTGACGGTGGTGCTCGTCTCACACGACATGGAAGAGGTCGCGGCGCAGGCGGAGGTGATGTTCGCCCTGGCCGAGGGCGCGCTGCGGCTCTCTGGCGCGCCCGACGAGGTGTTCCGCCACGCGGACGAGCTTGCCGCGTGCGGGCTGCTGCCGCCGCCGCTGGCGCAGACAGTGGCGCTGGCGCGGGCGGGTGGCCTGGAGCTGAGGCCAGAGCGCTTGACGCCGGAGGCTGTCGCGCGGGAAGTCTATCGCCTGCGGCATGCACGCGGGGAGGGTCCGCATGCTGGATAACCTCCCCGTTGGCATCTATGTCGCCGGCACGTCACCCGTGCATCGCCTGCGCGCGCGCACCAAGCTGCTCGCGCTGGCCTGGTTCGCCGTCATTTTCTTCCTCGCCAACCACAAGACCTTCCACTTCGGCACCTATCTCACGGCGTTCGCCATGCTCGCGTTGGCGCTGCTCATTGCGCGGGTGGATCTAGCGTACGTCTGGCGGCGCCTACGCTGGCTGGCGATACTGCTTGCCATCAGCATCCCGTTCTCGCTGATCTGGACGCCGGGCGACACGTGGCGCAGCTTCGGGCCGCTGGTCATCACGGTGACGCACCTGCGGCTCACGCTTGGTCCGCTGGCAATCGCGCTCGATCGTGTGCAGGTGCCGCTGGGGCCTGTCGTCATCACCTACGACGGCATCTGGTTTACCATTTCGTTCACCGCCATCTTCTTGCTGCTCTACCTCGGCTCGATGACGCTGACGCTGACGACGACCCCCGTCGCGCTGGCCGAGGGTATCGTGCTGCTGCTGCGCCCGCTGAAGTCGCTGCGGCTGCCGGTGGATGAGTTCGGACTGATGACGCTGGTCGCGCTGCGCTTCGTGCCCGTCCTGGTGGACGAGACGGAGCAGCTGATCAAGGCGCAGATCTCGCGCGGCGCAGAGCTGACTACCGGCTCGTTCGGCGCACGCGTTCGTGGCATCAGCACCCTGCTAGTGCCGTTGATGCAGGGAGCCCTGCGCCGCGCGGAGGCGCTCTCCTGGGCGTTCGAGTCGCGCGGGTATGGGGTCAGCAGCGGTGCCACGCTGCTGCACGAGGGGCCGCTACGTGTGCCAGACTGGCTCGTGCTGGCGGGGGTGCTCGCGCTCACCGGGCTCGCGTACTGGCGCGGGTAGCTCCTCCACTCGTGCCCAAGTGGCCAACGGGCGCCTGCCGGCTCGCTATGCCGTCACGGGTATTTTGGGCTGGCGGATGTAGAGCCCGCGCCCGCCGCCGAAGTCCGCGATCTGGGAAAAGTTGGCGTTCACCCACTGCTTGAAGCCGGGCACCTGCGCGAAGCGCCCGCTGGAAAAAAGGATGGTGCGCGCATCCGCCTGGGTGATGGCGTCTTCGAGCTGCTGCGCCGTGAGATAACCGCTCGTGATGCGCACGCTCGAGGTGTCGACGAGCGCCGCCGGCACCGTACGGTCCGCCAGCCCCGCGACGTACTGATCGTCGGTGACGACGAGGTCCCCCGGGACCGTGGCGGCCCGCAGCGCCGCGGCTACCTGTGCGACATGCTGCGGCACCGGCCTGGCCGCCGCCTGCACGACGACCATGCTGCTCCAGAGCAGCACCAGCGCCCCCACACCGAGCAGCGCGGGACCGAGCGCGCGCCAGGCGCGCGCGTCGAGCGCGGGGCGAGCGGCGAGCGGCGGGCGCGCGAGCGGGACCAGAGAGCCAAGCGTCACGCCGGTGAAGAGCGCCAGCGGCGGCACGAGCAGCACGAGGTGGTGCTCGAACAGGGGATGTTGGGTCAGCAGCAGCGCGACCGAGGCTGCGAGCCAGAGCAGCGGAGGAACCGCCCGCCAGTCGCGCCTGAGCGCCGCGAGCACGAGTGCCGCCGCTCCCAGGATCAGCAGGGTGTCCACGCGCAGGTTATGCCAGATGAAGCCGAGGTTGTGCAGCAAGCCTTCATGTGTGCTGCGTCCCGCCGCGAGGTGAAAGGAGACGACCTGGGCGTAGAGCGCGGGCCAACTCGCCGCGAATGGCAGCAGCACGACGACCAGCGCCGCCAGCGCCCCGCCGGCGCAGTATGCCAGCAGGCGCGCCGCGTCTCGCGCCGGGGCCGCCAGCTCGGCGCGAGACGCGGCGCGCAGCTTCCCACCATCCACCGTGAACAGCCGAGCCAGCAGTGGCTGCGCCAGATAAAGCGCCACCGGCACCACCGCCACCACATCCCATAGCTTGGTGAGCACGCCCAGGCCCAGCACGACCCCGCTGGCCGCCGCCAGCAGCCGGCCGCGCTGGAGGGAGGCGCGCGGGGCATGCAACGCCAGCGCAACGGCGGCGAGCGCCCAGGTCAGCGATGGGATCTCGGCTTGGAGCGTGATCGAGCCGGTGATGTAGAGCGGGTCCAGCGCCAGCAGCAGGCTCGCCGCGAGTCCCGCCCAGCGCCCGCTGATGGCCGCGCCGGCAAAATAGATGGCGACGATGCCGGCGAGCGAAAAGATCACGATTGCCAGCCGCGCGGCCGCCAGCGTTTGGCCAAAGAGCAGATAGAGCGGAAAGAGCGAGAGCAGGAAAAATGGCGGCTGCGAGCTGAATACGGAGCTGAAGAGCGCGTGTCCGTCCGCCAGCGCACGCAGCGACTGCCAGTAGACGCCCTCGTCATATTCGGTCGAGAAGCCGCCGAGCGGCCAGAGGCGCAACGCCAGCGCGAGCAGGCAAATCCCGACGAGCAGGCGCGACTCGAAGGAGAAGCTCAGGCGCGGGAGCGGGGCGAGAGGTGCCGCCTTGCGGCGCGCTCGCATGGACGTCACGACGGCCGCATCCCTTCGCTGGTCGCGTGCCGGCAGCAGCAAAGCAGTGTCAAACAGGCGCGCGCACAGGTAGCTGGCATCAGCGGGCCTCCGTGCCAAACTCGAGCACGAGCAGGTCCAGCGCCAGCTCTGGCGTCATGCGGCTGCGCTTGAGCGCGGTATCCACCGCGAACAGGCTGCGATGTGCGGCCTCCAGCTGCGCATAGGTGAATTGGCGCGTCAGCGCCAGCGATTTCTCGACGACATAGGGCGAGAGTCCCGCCGTCGCAGCAATCTGCGGCGCACGCACGCCGCGCTCGGCCAGTGACTTCACCTGGAGGAGCGCCCGCGTCTGAAACGCGGTGAGCGCCACGATACCTAGCGCGGACTCGCCGCCCGCCAACAGCTCGTGGAGCAAGGCGAGGGCACGCGAGCGGTCGCGCCGTGCCAGCGCGTCGGTGAGGTCGAACACGCGCGCCTGCTGCGAGGTAGAGGCCAGCTGCCGCACGTCCTCCACACCGATCTGCCCCCCCGCGCCGACATAGGTCGCGAGCTTGTCGACCTCCGAGGCCAGCAGGCGCAGATCGCTCCCGACGCCGCTCACCAGCAGCCGCGCGGCATCAGGCGCGATGCCCGCGCCGCTCGCCCGCACCCGACGAGCCAGCCACTCCGTAAGCTGGGCGCCGCGCGGGGCAACAAAGAGCCGCACCGTGCCATAGCGCCGCGCCGCCTGGAGCAGCGGATGCGCGTCGTCCAACACTTCATCGACCAGCACCGCCAGCGCGGTCGTTTCGGGCAGGCGCGCCGCATACTCCGCCAGCCCCTGCGCGAAGGCCTTTGGATCGGCGCCGGCAGCCGCGGTGCGCTTGCCTTTCGCCGGCCGCGCCGGGGCGGGAGGCGCGCCAGCGCTCGCCTGGCCAGGCGGCGACGCCTCGTCACTCTCATCCTTGCCGGCGCGCTTGCGCTTAGGCAGGCCATCCACGACAACCAGCCGCTTCTCGCTCAGGAACGGGAAGGTGTCGCAGAGCGTACGGATCGTGTCCAGGCTCACTTCAGCGCCATAGAGCGTGTCCTGGCTGGTGTCGAAGTCATCGGAGGTGCGCAGCTGCGCCAGCGCCTCGCGCGCACTGAAATCGTCGGGACCGTGGAAGAGGAGGAACATGGTCTCATTCTACGCCAGTCGCGCCGGGCGGGCAACTGCAAGGCTAGACGTGCACCGCCACCGGCGCCTGCGACTGCGGCATAGGCTGGCGCGCCGCAAATGCCAGCGCTGCCACACCCAGCAGTGTGAGCGCGGCGGCGACGGGAAAGACGGCGAAGAGGCTCACCCGCGTGACGATACTGCCTAGCGCAGGGCCCACAAACAGCCCGGCATTCACCGGCAGATAGGCGAACGACAAGACTCGCGCGCGAATGTCGGCCGCGGCGGACGCAGACAGCACACTGAACGAGAGTGCGAAGACACCGGAGGCGACACCATTCAACACGGCCCATGCGATGCCAAACGCGACGATGTTATGCATGAGCGCCGGCAGCGGCCAGAGCACAACTTCGAGCGCGGCGCCGCAGAATAGCACACGCCAGTGGCCGAACCGATCAGCGAGCAGTCCTGTGGCTGGGCCGAGCACGAGCGCGGTCAGCCCTCCCGCGCCGATGACGAGCCCAACCGCTGTCCCTGGCGTCGCGCCGGTATAGAGCGCCTGCGTCGCCAGGGGCACGTAGGTAAGCGCCACCATCCAGCCGCCGAAGAGCAAGAACAGCGCCGGGAAGAGCGTGCGCAGCCTGCGCGACTCCCAGACGACGCGCACGGACTCCGCCGCCATGCGCGCCAGCGGTCCGGTATTCCGGCCCTGGAAGTCGTCGTGATAACCGAAGGTGAGCATCAGGATGACGCCGATCATGAGCGCCACATCGAGCGCGAGCAGCGCGGGAAAGCCGCGCGCGTCGACGATTGGCCCGCCAATGAGTGGCCCAATGAAGGCGCCGACCGGTGGCGCGCTGTTCATGATCGTGAATGCCAGCCCCCGCCGCCCCTCGGGCACGCGTTCCTCCAGCGTCGTCATCATGAGGCCGCTGTTGCCCAGCGCGAGGCTCATGACGGCTCGGCCCAGCACGAAGACCCAGATGTTGCCCGCAAGCAGCGCGATGACGCCGGCCACGAGATGCGCGACGAACGAGCGCACGATGACGGGCTTGCGAGAGTAGCGATCCGCCAGCGCTCCCCAGAACGGCAGGAACGGAATGCCGAGGGCGCCCGAGATGGCCACCGTCGCGCCGGTCCACGTTGCCACGTCGCCAGGGGCGATGCCCAGGCGTGGCAGATAGAGCGGCGTGAAGGAATTCATCTGGCCCCAGAACACCGTCTCAATGAAGCCGGCAAGGGTAAAGAGGCTCAGTAGCCATAGCCAGGAGGAGGACAAGGTGCCGCGGCGCACGTTTGTCTCCTTTCCGGTGGCGCACAAGCGCATTGTACTGTACATTCTTGCGCTCGCGAGCGCGCAGTTATGGCGCTGGCGCGGTGCGTTTTTATGGCATACGCCGTGTGGCGCGGAGGGACGTGTCCAGATGTCTATTCTACATGGGTGCGTCGCGACCGGGTATCAATCCCACCAGAACTGCCACAGCGGCGCGTCGAGCAGGCGCGCCGCCAGATCTTCGAGCGTGTTGGTCACGAGGTCATAGCCGATGGTCTCGTTGCAGTACACATAGTGCTGCCAGGCCAGCTGCAAGGCGTTCTCACGGTCCCGCGGCGGGCGCTCCGCCCGCATCTCGATCGTCGTGTCGGTCATGCCCATGAGGTCGGCCCCATAGTGTTCATGCCAGTGCTTCAGCATGCAGACATGCTCCTGGGGCAATGGGCAATCGTTCCAGGCACCGAAGTTCAGATATGCTGGGACGCGCCACCCCTCCACGGTGGGCAGCAGTGCGAGATGTACGCGCTCGAGCTGCTCTCCGCTGATCGTGCTGATCGTCGCTGGGATCTCCTGCGGCCCCGGCCACGCCCCATGCGATAGCACCTCGCTGAGTGGGGTGTGATACGCCGCCGCATACTGCTCTTCACGCTGATGCTGTACCTGCTCGACATCGAGGCGCAGGCCCTCGTCGATGACCTCTTGCGGAGATCGCGCCTTGCCGCCTCGCGCAACGATCATTTCCAGGTTCTCATGGTCGCCCACCATAACCGGCCAGTATCCCGTCACGTCGACGAGCCCGCGTAGCGTCTGCCACGTCGCCACGGCCCGCACACCTGTCACGGTCAACCTGTATGAGGCGCCCGCCGCGAAGGGAGTGGAGCCTATGAGCGACGACGCATCGAGTCCATGCTGCTGGAACACGGCGACCAGTTCTGGCCGATCGAACACGCTTGCCTTCTTCCTAGCGTGAGGAGGTGCGTTATTATCTATAGAGATCGTGAATGCTTGTGGCATTCCAACCTCGCCACGAATCCGGGCATGTGCACGTCACCACCATCGTGACGCACTGGCGGACCACTTGCCGGGCTCACGGCGGCGGCCGGCGCGCACGGCAAATTGCAATGGTACACCGTGACGCCGTATCAGCGCATCCGACAGGACCGCTGCTGTGGCCAGAGGGCGCAGAGTGTGGGAATTGTTTGGCTCTGCGACGACGACCAGGAAGCAGCATTGCGATCGTTCAATCCTACAGCTGATCTCCATCGTTGTCTGTACACTTCTGCGGCTTTCCATCTGCCCGCCTCGCTAGCACCTCACCCAGAGCGTACGAGCTATTCCTGACATCGCCTGTCATGGTTTCGATGGGATGTGAGGTAATCAGTCCGGCTGGGCGGCAGCTAGCGCGTGGCGGCACGCGGTCTGCGACCAGACGCAGGGGTGGTCCGCTTGTCACTGCGCTGTGTATTACTACATGTGTGGGGCCTGACTGAGGCCATTGCACGGCGTTTGCCCCGCCGAAAGGCAGATGATCGGAGTGCCGCTTGCTACAGTCACCACGCGTGCTTGCGCTTGCCAGCGCAGAGCCACGCTTCCATTTCACGCAGGAGGCGCTCCTTCGCGAGGCGCAGGCCCGGCTGCTGGGACCCGCCTGGCAGCATAAGGCCGCGAAAGCGCAGCAGGCGGCGCAGATCGAGCGTCTGTTCGCCGCGACACAGGTGCATGAGCGCCGCGCGGCGGTGGACCTGCTCAGCTATTACAAGCGCGTGCCGGGTACCGGAGAGCGCATGGCGGTCTATGCCACGGAGGCGTACACGCTAGGGAAGGCGGCCGCAGACGAGTGCTTGCGCCGGGCAGCGGGCAGACGCGAGCCGGGCGATGTCACCGATGTCTCGGTGGTGTCGTGCACGGGATACGGCGCCCCGGGGCTGGATATTCTGCTGGCACGCGACCTGGCATTACCACGCGACGTGCGCCGCGTCGTCATCGGCCACATGGGGTGTCACGGCGCGCTGGTCGGCCTGCGCCAGGCGCTCACGGCGGTGCGCGCCCAGCCGGAGGCCACGGTGTTGTTGGCGTCGGTCGAGCTTGCCAGCCTGCACTTCACGCCGACGCTCGATCCAGAGGTGCTCACCTCCTATGCCCTCTTTGGCGATGGCGCGGCGGCGGCCCTCATCGGCGCCGGTCCCGAAGGGGAAGGGCCAGAGCTGGTAGACGCGTATTGCGCCGCGGACTTCGCCGCCGCGGGCCAGATGACGTGGACCATCACGGATCAGGGCTTCGTGATGGGCCTCTCGCCGCGCGTGCCGGCTACTTTGCGTCGCAGTGTTGGCGGCGTGGTGGAGGGCCTGCTCGGCCCGCACGATCTACGCGCCGCCGACATCACGCACTGGATCATTCATCCCGGCGGCCCAGCCATTCTCGAGGCCGTAAAAAGGAAGCTCGAGCTAGGTGACGAGCAGGTTGCCGGCTCCTGGGAGGTACTGCGCGAGCGTGGCAACTGCTCCTCCGCCACCGTGCTGCTGATCCTGGAGCGGCTCCTCCGGTCCGGCCGCACCCACGCGGGCGAATGGGGCGTCATGATGGCATTCGGCCCTGGGCTCACGCTGGAGACGTGCCTGCTGCGCTTCTGATGCGGACTGTAGACTTCCGGCCACCTCAGCGTTCACGTGGGCAGCGGCCCTATCCTAGCGCCAGGCGCAGCAGGAAGCCCGGTCGCAGCACGGCGGAGGGCGGCAGAAAGTCGCCCGTCACGGCGACCACCGTATCGGCCAGTCCCTTGTGGCGCGCCAGCACGCTCGCGAAGCGATCCATCACGAGCGGTACACGCACGCCGGACTGGATCAGCCACTCGACCGCCCGCTTCCCGCGAAACTCGGCCCTGTAGGCGCGGTCGTAGCGCGCCAGCACCAGCGCGCCGACGTCACCGGTGGCCAGCGCCGCGCCGCCGACGCGCGCCGCCAGCTGTGCGCTGCGCAGCGCCCGGAAGATGCCCTCGCCGGTGAAGGGATCGTAGTAGCCGGCGGCGTCACCCACCAGCAGCAGCCGCTCGCCAGAGAGGCGGCGCACGTGGGTGCAGAGCCCGCTCGTCGCCAGCGTCTTGCGCACGATTGCCGCGTCTGCCAACCGCCCACGCAGCCCAGGGAATGTTGCTAGCGATTCCAGCAGGAACGCCTCGGCACGGCCGGCGATCTTGCGCCCGTCGCGCGCCTCGTCCACGACCAGCGCGACGTTGCAGAGGTCGCCCCGTACGCGCGGCTCCAGCGGCGCCAGCCCAACGTAGCGCCGGTTGGCGACGTGCATCTCGCCGTAGTCGCCTAGCCCGCCGATGCCCCGCATGTGCGCGACCAACGCGACTTTGTGCAGCGCCGCCGGCCGTGCCAGCCCGAGCCGGCGCGCCACCACGGAGTGCACCCCGTCCGCTGCCACCACCAGCTGCGCTCGGATCGGCTCGCTTGCCGGTCCCGCTGGTTGCAGACGGTAACAGTCCTCCTCGAGCGCCAGCGCCGCCAGGCTCCAGCGCTCGCGCACGTCGGCGCCCGCACCGGCAGCCGCCTCGAGCAGCGCCAGATCCAGCCGGGACCGCGGTACTGCCAGCCCCGATGCGAACAGCGCCGTGCCGTCGCTGCCCTTCGTCGCGGCAAAGTCACCCTGAATAACGCCGCCACCCGGCGCGTAGATGCGGAACCCCAGCAACCTGCTCGGCGGGTGCGCCGCGAGGGCATCCATCACCCCCAGATCGCGCAGCAGCGGCTCGGCCGCGGGGCTTAGGTACTCGGCGCACGGCTTGTCGCGCGGGAAGGCCGCGCGGTCTACCAACGCCACCCGCCAGCCCGCGCGGGCCAGGTAGGTCGCGGTGGATGAGCCGGCTGGCCCCGCGCCGACCACCGCCGCATCGTACAGCCGCCCCGTCATGGCGTCTGCTCCTCGGCGCCAGCGCGCCCAGGCGTCGCGAGCGCCAGCCGATACGGGATGGCGACGCGCACCTGCGCCTGGGGCAGGCCGGCCCGCGCGGCCAGCGCCCGCAGCTCCGACGCGGAATACGCCCGGCGCACCGAAACAGGCGCGTCGTAGCGGGTCATGCTGCCCATGAACGCCAGCCGTGTCAGCAGCAGCACGCCCACATACGCCAGGCGCGCACGGGCCACGTCGAACACGACCACGTGGCGGCCGACGCGCGCCAGCTCCTTCAGCACGCGCACCGCATCGTCCGGCGCGAAGTGGTGGAGCGCCAGGGTGCACAGCGCCAGATCGAAGCTGCCGTCCGCGTAGGGGAGCGCCAGCGCGTTCTGCCGCTCCACACGGATTGCCGGCTCCGCCGCCGTGTGCTCGCGCGCGACCGCCAGCGTCTGCGGGTGGACGTCGGTCGCCACGATGCGCGCTTCGATGCCGGCGTGTCGCGCCCAGTGCGCGATGGCCAGCGGGATGTCGGCGGAGCCACAGGCGACATCCAGCAGCGAAAAGGAAGCCAGGCCGTACGCGCGCACGTGGCGCGCCACCTCGCGCGCAGCGAAGGCCCGCCACCCCAGGATGGCGTTGATGTGCCGGATGTCGCGCAGCGTGCGGCGCAGCACGGCGTCGTCCAGGCTCGGCGCGTCCATCAGCTCGCGCAAGCTGGCATCCCGCGTGTGCATCAATCCCTCCCGGTCGCTCGGCATCGGCATCGTCGCGTGCGCTGTACCAATTGTCGGATACCCCAGCTTACGCGCGAGGGCTTGTGTCTGGACTCCACCGCACCTCGGCATAGCGTCGCCGCTGTGCCGCTTTGGCTTCATCGCCCGACACATCAGGGCGTGCTGAC
>Ga0207646_10007700_pt1 | contig 10899 bp, 8 predicted proteins | sample KBSK5502metaG_FD_184343 | JGI IMG/M metagenome (GOLD analysis project Ga0207646, IMG submission 184343) | Corn, switchgrass and miscanthus rhizosphere microbial communities from Kellogg Biological Station, Michigan, USA - KBS K5-50-2 metaG... | ecosystem: Host-associated > Plants > Roots >...
CGCGCGCCGCTGCTGTTGTCCGCGCTCACCGCCGTACTGGATGAGGCGCATCAGGCGACGACACCGACTCGGCAGGGCAGCATCGCCGACGTGCTGCTCGACGTCGCGGCGGCCGTCCTCGCGCTGCTCGTCGCCACCCACGGACCGGGCCGGGCCGCCGACCGCGTCGCGCGGATCCTGCTCTGGGTGGCGGCCGCGGGAGGCACCGCGCTCCTCGCGATCGACCTGGCCGCGGCCGCGCCGGCGGGCTGGCTGTGGCTCTCGGTGCCCGGAGCCTGGCTCGCGCTCTGGGTCTGGCGGCGGAGGCGCGCCCGCGCGTGACTGACCTCCCCGCGTGGCGGCAGGCCGACCTGCCGCACGCGCCCGCCTACAATCCCGTCAACCTGGTGCGGGTGATCGGTCCCGCCGCGATCCTGCTCGGGCTATCCCTGGGCGCGGGCGACTGGCTCCTCGGGCCGGCCGTCGCCGCGGCATACGGGCCGGGGCTCCTCTGGGTCTGCACGCTCTCGATCCTCTTCCAGGCGGTCCTCAACGCCGAGATGGCACGCTACACCCTCGCCACCGGCGAGCCGATCTTCACGGGCTTCATGCGGCAGCGCCCGGGTCCCCGCTTCTGGGCCGCCACCTACTCCCTGCTCCACCTGGCCCAGGTCGGCTGGCCCGGGTGGGCACTGGCCGGAGCCTCCGGGCTGGCCGCGCTGCTGCTCGGCCGCGGGCCGCGCGCGGAGGACGGCGGCGTCACCGTCGGCCTCGGGTACCTCCTGTTCCTCGGCGCCGCCGGCGTGGTGCTACTCGGCCGGCGCGCCTACCGCGCGCTCGAGATCACCGAGTGGATCATGATGGCTTGGATCCTGCTGCTCTTGGGCGCGCTCGGCGTGCTCTTCGTGCCGCGGGCGCTATGGACGACGCTCGCGTGGAGCTTCGCTGGGCGGCCGCTGTGGGAGCCCTTCTGGCTCCCGACCGCCGCGCTCGACCGCGGCTTCGACTGGGCCCTCCTGGCCGGATTCGCGGCCTACTCGGGCGCGGGCGGCACCATCAACGCCATGTTCACCTACTGGCTCCGCGACAAGGGCTTCGGCATGGCGGGCACGGTCGGGGTGCAGCCCACGCCGGTGGGGAGCCAGACCATCCCGCTCCCGCGGGAGGGTGCCATCTTCCCGCCCAGCGAGGCCAACCTCGCCAAGTGGCGCGAGTGGTGGCGCTATCTCCGCGCCGATCTCTCCTACCTCTGGACGGTGGGATGCCTGATCGGGATGGCCCTGCCGGTGCTGTTGGCGCTCGACGCGGTGCCGCGCGGGACCGACATGGGCGGCTTCGGCGCCGGCGCGGTGTTCGCGCGCCAGCTGGCGCGGCGCTACGGCGCGATGCTCTGGCTGCCCGCGCTCCTGACCGCTCTCTGGATCTTCTTCTCGACCCAGGTCGGTATCGTGGACGGCTTCGCCCGCCACGTGACGGAAATGCTGTGGACGGGCGGGATGCGGCTGGGAACCGCGGGGCCCGGCTGGCTCTACTACCCGGTGCTGGCGCTCTTCGTGGTGGCGGGCTGCCTGGCCATGACGGTGGCGGAGCCTCTCACCCTCATCCTCATCGGCGCCAACGTGGCCGCGCTCAACTTCGCGGTGCTGTCCTTCCACACCCTCAGGCTCAATCGAGCGCTCTTGCCCGAAGCGCTGCGCCCCTCCCGATGGCGCGAGGCGGTGGTGGCGCTCGGCGGGCTCGGCTTCGCCGGTCTCGCGCTCCTTGCCGCGGCCGCCCAGCTCGGCTGGCTCTCCGCGGCCGGTCGCTGAAGCCGGCTACCCGCGTATCGTCCGGCCGTTGACCAGCACGAGGCGCAGGTCACCGAGCGCCTCGATGCGCTCGGCCGGATCGCCCGCCACCGCGATGAGGTCGGCCGCGTAGCCGGGGGCGACGCGGCCGGTCACCTCGCCGAGGCCGAGACACTCGGCGGCGGTGGTGGTGGCGGAGCGGATTACGTCGAGCGGGGTCATGCCGTACTTGACCATCAGCTCCAGCTCCGGCAGCAGCGAGCCATGGAAGTTGAGCGGGGTGCCCGAGTCGGCGCCCGCCGCGATGCGCACCCCCGCGCGGTGCGCGAGCTGGAAGCTCGCCACGTGCGCCGGCACCACCGCCTCGGACTTCCGCACCATGTATTCGGGGATGCCCGCGGCGAGGCCACCCGTCGCGATCGCGGCGGGGGCGTTGAGGGTGGGAACCAGGAACGTCCCGTCCCGACGCATGTGGGCCACGATCTCGTCGGTGAGATAGATCCCGTGCTCGATCGAGGTGATCCCCGCCGCGATCGCGTCGCTGATCCCCGAGGAGGCCATGGCGTGGGCCGCGGTGCGGCGCCCCGCCTTGCCGGCCTCCTCGATGGCGGCCCGCATCTCCTCGAGCGTGAGCTGGGGTGAGCCGGGCTCCACGCCGGGGGTCATCACGCCGCCGGTCGCGATGATCTTGATCACGTCGGCACCCGCCTTGAGCTGCTCGCGCACCGCCCGGCGCGCGTCGTCGGGCCCGTCGGCCTCGCGGGCCAGCCAGTGGCCGTGCCCGCCGGTCATGCACACCGGACGGCCGGCGGCCACGATGCGCGGGCCCACGATCAGCCCCTCCTGAATAGCCCGCCGCGCCGCGAGCTCCACGTACTCCCGCCCCCCGAGGTCGCGCACCGTCGTCACGCCGGCCTCCGCGGTCTGGCGCGCCCGCAGCAGGGCCTTGATCGCGGTGAGCCCGAGCGGCTCCTCCCGCAGCGGCCGCACCGGATCAGCCTCCGCGCCCAGGCACAGATGCACGTGACAGTTGATCAGCCCAGGTAGCAGCGTGTGCCCGGCGAGATCGACACCGGTGCCGCGCGGCGCCCGCGCATCGTCCACCACAGCGGTGATCACCCCGCGCTCGACGACCACTGAACGACCGCGCACAGGCTCGGCACCCGTGCCATCGATGATGCGCGCCCCACTCAACACAAGAGTTTCAGAGTTGGCCATGGTTCTCGAGAGAAACCGGGTGGGTGGCACCGGGGTCGCCCCCGGTCGGGCGAGCGTAGTGGGCCCCCCGAGTCCGGTACGTCGCTCGAAGAGCGACGAATCCGGCGAGTGGGTGACGGAGCCGCCCGACCGGGGGCGACCCCGGTGACAGGACCCACCCGCATCGCGCGCGGGACCGGTGGCAGCTCATGATTACACCTTCAAGCGAGGGTCGAGCGTGTCGCGCAGACCGTCACCGAAGAGATTGATGCCGAGCACGGTGATGAGGATCGCAAGGCCCGGGAACGTCGCCAGCCACCACGCGGTGGAAAGGTAGACGCGGCCGTCCGCGAGCATGCCGCCCCAGGTGGGCGTGGGGGGCTGCACGCCGAGCCCCAGGAAGGACAGCGCCGACTCGATCACGATCACGCGCGCCATGTCGAGCGTGGCCACCACCAGCCAGGGCGTGAAGGTGTTGGGCAGCACGTGCTGGCGCAGCACGCGCCCGTGCCGGCTGCCGAGGGCCACCGCGGCCTGGACGTACTCGCGCTCGCGGATGGAGAGCACCTCGCCCCGCACGACCCGCGCGTAGACGACCCAGGACGACACCCCGATGACGACGATGATGTTGCGCAGGCTCGGCCCCAGGACGCCGATCACCGCGATGGCGAGCAGGATGAACGGGAACGCGAGCTGGACGTCGGCCAGGCGCATCAGGAAGTCGTCGACGCGGCCCCCGAAATAGCCGGCCACGAGCCCGATGACCATGCCGAGGACCCCCGAGATCAGCACCGCGGCGAGCCCGACCACGAGCGCGATCCGCGAGCCGTAGACGATGCGCGAGAGGATATCGCGCCCCAGGTGGTCGGTGCCGAGCGCATGCACACGCCCCTGCGCGTCCTGCCAGCCCGGCTCCCGCAGCCGCTGGCCGATGTCCTGCTCGAGCGGGTCGAAGGGCGCGAACAGGGGGGCGAGCACCGCGGCGAGTATCACCCCGAGCACCACGAGCAGGCCGAAGAGCGCGGTGCGGCGCCGCACGAGGCGCCACAGCAGCGTCACCCATTCGCGCTGCACCCTGGGGCGCGGGCCCGCGACCGGGACGGCGGGGGTGGCGACGGACGAGGACGGGGGCGCGGGGACCATCAGCGGAACCGGATCCGTGGATCCAGGTAGGTGTAGACCACGTCGACCAGGAAGTTCACGATGACGAAGGTGCTGGCGAGGAGGAATACCGCCGACTGGACCACCGGATAGTCGCGGTTGAAGATGGCCTGCACGGAGAGCCGGCCCACCCCCGGCCACGCGAAGATGGTCTCGGTGATCACGGAGCCGCCGAGGAGGGTCCCGAGCTCGATGCCCACGATGGTGACGATGGGGATCGACGCGTTCTTCAGCGCGTGCTTCCACACCACCGGCGACTCCCCGACCCCCTTGGCGCGCGCGGTGCGGATGTAGTCCTGCCCGAGCACCTCGAGCATCCCGGAGCGGGTGAGCCGCGTGATGCGCGCGGTGGTGAACAGGCCCAGGGTGATCGCGGGCAGGATCAGGTGCTCGAGGCTGCCGCGCCCGGAGGAGGGCAGCCAGTTGAGCCGCACCGAGAACACGAGGATCAGCATGATGCCGAGCCAGAAGGTCGGCATGGCCTGGCCGAGGAGGGCCACCACCGTCGAGACGTAGTCCACCGAGGTGTTGCGCCGGACCGCCGACACGATGCCGGCGGGAATGGCCAGGCAGAGCGCGATCAGCAGCCCGGCTCCCGCCAGCTCGAAGGTCGCGGGCAGCCGCTCCAGGACGAGCGCCATGGCGGGCTCACCATGCCGCAGCGACTCGCCGAAGTTGCCCCGCACCGCGCCTTTCAAGAAGCGCAGGTACTGGACCGCCACCGGGTCGTCGAAGCCCATGGCGGTACGGAACTTCGCGATGTCCTCGGCGGTGGCGTCGGGCGGCAGCAGGAGCGCGGCGGGATCGCCGGTGAGGTGCAGGATGAGGAAGACCACCACCGAGACCCCGAAGAGCACCAGCAGCGACTGCCAGAGCCGTCGCAGCAGGTACGACCTCACGAGGCGACGCGCTCCAGCCGGGCCACCGCCTCGATGTGCGGAGTGTGGGGGAACATGTCGACCGGCTGCACCCACTCGAGACGGTAGCCGCCGCGCACCAGCTCGCCCAGATCGCGGGCGAGCGTGGTCGGGTTGCAGGACACGTAGACGATGCGGCGGGCGCCCAGGGTCACGAGCGCGTGGAGCGCCTTGGGATGGAAGCCCGCGCGCGGCGGATCGGCCACCACCACCTCCGCGGTCACGCCCTTCGCGATGAGCGAGGGCAGCACGAACCGCACCTCGCCGGACAGGAAGGTGCAGTTCGTGATGGAGTTGGCGGCCGCGTTCACGCCCGCGTCGTCCACCGCGGCCTGCGCCACCTCGATGCCGTACACCCAGCGGCAGCGCCGGGCCAGGAGCAGGCTGATGGCGCCGGTGCCCGAGTAGAGATCGAGAACGGTTTCGCCGCCGGTCAGGCCGGCGGAATCGACGACCAATTCGAAGAGGCGCTCGGCCTGCCGTGTGTTGGTCTGGAAGAAGGAGTTGGCCGAGACCTGGAAGGTGAGCCCGCCCACGCTTTCACGGATGTGGTCGCGCCCGCCGAGCAGATGCTCCTCCACGCCCACCGCCACGCTGGCCTTCTTGGGGTTCACGTTCATCATCACGCTCGTGGTGCCGGGCTCGCGAGCGGCCAGGCGCGCGGCCAGGGGCGCCAGCTCCGAGACCGCGGGGGCCGAGGTCACCACGTTGGTCATCAGCTCGCCGGTGCGCTTGCCCTCCCGCAGCATCAGGAAGCGCAGCAGGCCCTCGCCCGTGTCCTGCTCGTAGACGGTCAGCCCCCGCTCGGCGAAGAAGGCCCGCGCCTCGGTGAGGAGCACGTTCATCCGGTCGGACTGCAGGAGGCAGCGCTCGATATCGAGCACCGAGTCGTAGCGGTCGGCCTCGTGCAGCCCGATCACCACCTTCCCACTCTCCGGTCCGGACGCTACCGTGAACTCCATCTTGTTGCGGTAGCCGAAGGTCTCGTCGGCGCCGATGATCGGGCGCAGCTCCACCCCGTGGAGGCCACCCAGGCGCTGCAGGGCGTCGGCCACCTGCTTGTGCTTGAACGCGAGCTGCGCGGGATAAGCGACGTGCTGGAGCCGGCAGCCGCCGCAGCGCCCAAAGTACGGGCAGGGCGCCTCGACGCGCTGCGGTGAGGGCTTCTCGACGGACTCGATGACCCCGCGGCCGAAGCGGGACCGGACCTGCACCAGCCGCACGCGCAGCCGATCACCCGGCAGGCCACCCGGCACGAAGACCACGTAGCCGTCGGCCCGACCGACGCCCTCGCCGCCGAACGCGAGGTCGTCGATCGTCAGGGACAGAATCTCCCCGCGCTTGGGCCGGGCCATGGTAGCGACACTATAGATGTCCGTCCGATTGGAGTCAATTTGCCCTCGCCATCGGTCTGGCGTCCGCCACCGGATGCGCCAAGGCCATCCGCCAGTCCACCCGCCAAGCCATCCGCCAAGCCATCCGAAGGTAGCCAGTGGATATTCGCTCAAGTAATATGGAGGAGCGATGCGGAGCGCCACGGGCTCGGCCCGATCGTCTTCTCCTGTCCGTGTTGGGGACGTGCTGACCGCCGCCCTCCCCGCCCTCGAAGAGCGCCTGCTGGCCGAGCGCATACGCCGCGGTTGGGGCGGAGCCGTCGGGGACGAGCTGGCGCTTCGCTCCCGACCCGGCGAGCTGAAGGCGGGCACGCTCACGGTCATGGTCGACAACTCACCCTGGCTCCAGGAGCTCTCCATGCGATCCGCGGAAGTCCTCGACGCCGTCCGCGCCCGCTTCGGGCCGACCGTCACCGCGCTACGCCTGAGCCTGGCTGGCCCGGCCCCCGCGGCGGGGCGTCCGGCGCCCCGGCGTGCCGCCTCTCCGTCCCCCGTCCCGAGGCTCGATGCCGAAGAGAGGGCGCTCGTGGAGCAGGCGGCCGCCCCGGTGCAGGATTCGGCGCTGGCCTCGACGGTCCGCCGAGTCATGGCCAAGGACCTGATCGCGCGCCGCCGCCGCGCGCTGGTCGTGGTCGCGCTCGTCGGCGTGGCGTTGGCCGGCTCGCTCGCCGGCTGCGCCGCCACCGGGAGCACCCAGGCGGAGCCCGGGGCCATCGCGAAGCCCCTCCCCGCGGTCGCGCCGCCCCGGCGGAGCGCGGCGGCCCAGGGCCAGGCCTACGATCACTACGTGATCTCGCAGATGGAAGCCCGCGCCGGCCGCATGCCTCAGGCCATCGCCGAGCTCCGCGAGGCCATCAAGGCCGATCCCAGCACCGCGCTGCTGTGGACCCAGCTCGCGCAGTGGCTGATCCGCGCCAACGACGTCCCGAACGCGTTCACCGCCGCCCAGAAGGCCATCGCGCTCGAGCCGAACAGCGCGAGCGCCCACATGACCCTCGCGGATCTCTTCAAGCGCCAGCGGCGGCTGCCCGAGGCGGAAGCGGAGCTCGAGAAGGCGGTGGCCCTCGAGCCGCAGATGCCGGACGCCTACCTGGCCCTGGCCCAGCTGCACTTCGAGCAAAAGAGCTTCGAGAAGGCCCGCGCGGTGCTGCAGCGGCTCGTGGCCGCGCGCCCGACCCTCTCGCAGGGCTACTACCTGCTCGGCCGCATCGGCATCGAGAACGAGCAATGGGACGACGCGCTGACCAATCTCAAGCGTGCGGTGGAGCTCGACCCCGATCACGACGGGGCGTGGTCGGCGCTCGGCTTCGCCTACGAGGCCCAGAACAAGCTCGAGGACGCGGTGGGCGTCTACAAGGAAGCGCTCAAGGCCAACCCGGACAACGCGGCCTTCGTGGAGCGGCTCGGAGACCTGCTCGTCAAGCTCGGCCGCTACGGCGAGGCCCAGAGCGAGATCGAGGGCTTGGCCGAGTCGCTACCGCGCGACCCGCGGGTGTGGCTCAAGCTGGGAGCGATTCACTACGAGCAGAAGCAGTACGACCGCGCGGTCGCCGCGTTCCGGCAGGCGGTGGCGCTCGAGCCCGGCAACATGCGGACGCGCTACTACCTGGCCACCGCGCTCATGGACTCGGGCAAGGAGGAGGAGGCCCGGGGTGAGCTGGAGAAGATCCTGAAGGCCGACCCGCGATCGGTGGACGCGCGCGTGCAGCTCGGCTTCCTCTACGGGCGCGCCAAGCGCTACGACGAGGCGGTCGCGACCCTGCAGGAAGCGGTGAACCTCGATCCCAAGCGGCCGGAGCTCTTCCTCTACCTCGGCACCGCGCTCCAGCGCGCCAGCCAGTACGACCGGGCCGCGTCCGCGCTGCGGGAAGGGCTGTCGGTGGACGAAAAGAACAAGGATCTCCACTTCCAGCTCGGAGTGGTGCTGGAGAAGCAGCAGCGGTTCGACGACGCCATCCGCTCGTTCCGGCAAGTGCTCACCCTCGATCCCAAGCACGCCGAGTCGTACAACTACATCGGCTACATGTACGCGGAGAAGGGCACGAACCTGAGCGAGGCGATTCAGCTCATCCAGCAGGCGCTGGCCCTCGAGCCCGAGAACGGCTACTTCATCGACAGCCTCGGCTGGGCGTACTACCAGCAGGGTCGCTACCCGGAAGCCCTGCGGGAGCTGAAGCGCGCGGTGAGCCTCGCCAAGGAAGACTCCGTGCTCTACGAGCACCTGGGCGACGCCTACCTCAAGAACAACCTCACCAACGAGGCGATCGAGGCGTGGGAAAAGTCGCTCAAGGTGGATCCCGACGGCCCCACCTCCGCTCAGGTGCGGACCAAGATCAAAGAGACGCGGGAGAACCAGAGTCGGGCCAAGGGTGCGCCGCCCAAGGCCGAGCAGAAGTAGCCGCCTCCGCGCCCTCCTGCTGGCGGTGGTCCTGGGCGGCTGCGCCACCGCGGCGCCCGCGCCCGCTCCCCCGCCGGTTTCCGAGGAGGCGCGCGCCGCGCTCGCCCGGATCGAGCAGCACCGGCTCTCGCTGCGGGATCTGCGCTCGCGGGTCGACATCACCATCCGCCGCAGCGGCCGGACTCAGCGCCTCACCGGTGTGCTGTTGCTCCTGGGCGAGCCGGCCACCATGCGCTTCGAGGCCCTCTCACCCCTCGGTCCCCCGGTCCTCATCGTGGCGGGCGATCCGAAGAGTGTGACCCTCTGGGAGGTGCTCGACAACCGGGCCTACATCGCGCCGGCCTCCCCCGACGCCAATCGCCGGTGGCTCGGCCTGGCCCTTGGCGTCGAGGACCTCGTGGCCCTGCTGGCTGGTCGGGTCCGGCCCATGCCGGACCCGACGACGGTCGATCTCCAGGCTGCCGACGCGGTCGGCCCCTCCCTCCGGCTCACCGGTGCCCCCGGCGAGCAGCGCATCTGGTTCGACCCCGACGGCGGACAGGCCCGACAGGTGGAGTGGACCGGCAAGAACCCGGCGCGTGTGACGTTCACACCGGCCCCTGCGGACGGCCCGCCGGCTGGCTTCACGCTCGAGACTGCGGATGGATCGCTGCGGGTCTCGCTCGTCTACCGCGAGCCTCGCATGATGAACACGTCGTTCGACCCCGCGTTACTGAGCCTCACTGTCCCGGAAGGCGTTAGAATTCAAGACTTCCGTTGACACTCCGTCGCGCTGCATGATAGCGTGTGCTGCCTTGTCGAAGCGGTCACGGGGTCGCCTGGAGCTGGTGCTCCGCACCTCGGCCAAAGTCAACTTGGCCCTCGAGGTGCTGGGGAAGCGGGGCGACGGCTATCATGAAATCGCGACGGTGCTGCAAGCGGTGGACCTGTTCGATCGCCTGAAGGTGGAAGCGGCCGACACCCTTTCGCTCCACACGGATGATCCCGAGTTGCCCACCGACGATGGCAATCTGGTGATGCGAGCCGCGCGGCTGCTCCAGAAGGCGGCCGGTGTCGAAGCGGGGGCGCGGATCCAGCTGTCCAAGCGCATCCCGGTCGCGGCGGGACTGGGCGGCGGCTCGAGCGATGCCGCGGCGGCCCTCTGGGGACTGAGTCGCTTGTGGGGGCTCCTGTGGGCGAAGCCGCGGCTGCAGGAGCTGGCGGCGGAGCTGGGGATGGACGTGCCGTTCTTCCTCGGGGCCGGCCGGGCGGTGGCGAGGGGCCGGGGCGAGCAGCTCGCGGCCCTGCCGGGCGGAGGGGGGTACGCGCTCGTGCTGGTGAATCCGCGGGTCCCACTCTCGACCCGGGAAGTCTACGGGCGGGTCCCGGCGGGCTGGCGGGCACAGCCGGCGGGCACGGAGCGGATGATCGACGCGCTGCGGACGCGCAACGTGGAAAAGGTGGCGGCGGCGCTGACGAACAATCTGGAGACGGTGGTCGAGCCGGTGCTGCCGGCGATCGGCCGGATGAAAGCGGCGCTCTTGGCGGCGGGCGCGCTCGGGGCGATCATGTCGGGCAGTGGCCCGACCGTGTTCGGGGTGGCGCGCTCCCTGGACCACGCGCGGCAGATCCGCTCGCGAGTGAGTCGCGCGGGCTGGGCCTGCTGGGCGGTGCGCACGAACTCCGGCCCGTCGATCCGGATGAGGTGATTCACACTGGGGCGTCGTTCAGCGGCAGGACTCGGGGCTTTGGACCCCGCAACGGAGGTTCGATTCCTCCCGCCCCAGCCAGTCCGAGCTTGGCGAGGCGCAGTGGCTTGGCGAGGCGCAGCCGAAGGCGAGCCGAGCGGATCTATGAAGAAGCAAGGCTTGGCGAGGTGAAGCCGAAGGCGACCGAGCAATACAATAAAGAAGAGGGCAACATCAACTACAGGAGACGAACCTGACATGCTGAGTCCGGGCCCGACATGTCCTACGACCTGAAGCTCTTCTCCGGCAACGCGAACCGGCCCCTGGCGGAGGAGATCGCCAAGACGCTCCACCTCCCGCTGGGGGACGCCGACGTCTCGCGCTTCTCCGACGGCGAGG
>Ga0207646_10007702_pt1 | contig 10898 bp, 14 predicted proteins | sample KBSK5502metaG_FD_184343 | JGI IMG/M metagenome (GOLD analysis project Ga0207646, IMG submission 184343) | Corn, switchgrass and miscanthus rhizosphere microbial communities from Kellogg Biological Station, Michigan, USA - KBS K5-50-2 metaG... | ecosystem: Host-associated > Plants > Roots >...
GATGTTCTTCGCGCTGACCAATGCCTTCGCCGATGCCTTGATCGCCGTGTGGGACGCCAAGCGGACCTACGACTCCGCACGTCCCGTCACGGCCATTCACTTCCTGTATGCCGGCACGCCGGTCACCGCCTGGGGTGGACCCTTCCAGGGCACGCGTGTGATCGACGGGGCCACCTGGAAGCCCTACCTGCTCGGCACGCCGCCGTTCCCCGAATACGTGTCGGCCCACAGCGCCGTGAGCGCGGCCAGTGCGCAGGTCCTGGCACGCTTCACCGAGAGCGACGCCTTCGGGGCCTCGTTCACACAGATGGCCGGCACGTCGAGTATCGAGCCCGGCCTCACCCCCGCGACCGACGTGACCTTGTCGTGGGCCACATTCTCCGAGGCAGCAGACCAGGCGGGCATGTCCCGGCGCTACGGGGGCATCCACTTCGAGGAGGGCGATCTGAGGGGCAGGGCGCTGGGACGGGAAGTAGCTGAGCGGTGCTGGAAGAAGGCACGATCGTACATCACGGGCCGAGGGTGATGACGTCGCGTCCACAGCAGGTAGCAGAGGGGCGTCCCAGAGACGCCCCTGGTAGCATCGTGTGGCAGGGGAGGGTGTGCCGACATCCTAAGGCAGCAAGGCCAGGTACGGCGCGACGACAGCCCATCCCACATCGCTGACATCAGATGCATAGGGCGTGCGAGTGCTTGACAGACGCGCATCCTACCACCCATCAACGTCAAGCCTTTAACAGGCTCTAGGCCGCATAAGTCCGCCCTTCCCGGCCTATCTGCCAGTTCTGCGGGAACCGCTGTGTCTGGTCACTCATCATCGTGTGCTCCTCGTATCCCCCGTCTCGCCGGTAGGGTCAGCGCCTGTGTGAACTAGGCCGCCACCGCCACCGCCGGCGTCTTCGCGTCGCGGCTCAGCGCCTCGATGATGTGGCTGGCCGCGCGCTGCACCATCGCAAGCTCTCCCATCAGCGTCTCTGCGGTCTGGCTCCAACTCTGGAGGTAGTCTCTGCTCAACTCGTTGCGGATGCCGAAGTGCGCCATCACGACGTAGGCCGTCGCCTCAGCGTGGCACTCGCGCTGCGCTCGTGTCGTCTCGGCACGCGTCGCCGGGTCGTGGTGCAGTAGCTCGTGCGCCCACTCGTGGGCCAGCGTACCCAGGCGCCGCACGCCTACCAGCGTGGCGCGCATCGTGATGGTGCCGCCGCTGCTCCGGCCCTGTACGCCGGCCTCTAGGCGTGTGCTATTGACAATGCGGATACCGCTAGCGGTGGTGGCCGTCTCGGCGCGGGCCAGTAGTCGCTCCGTCTGCTCATCGGTGCAGTCGCCGTCAGTGAAGAACTCCGGCAGCGGCTTGGCGGCCAGTTCGTCGGGGTTGAGTTGCGAGACATCGAAGACGGGCACGGCCACGAAGTACGTCCCGCTCTTGACTTCGCTATCGCCGTCTTCGTTCGTTTCCTCGCGCGTGTAGGGCCGTGGCGCCAGGATGCGGATACCGTGCTGGCCCTTGGCGACGTGGTAGCCCATCGACTCCCAGATCTTGTAGCCGGCCACATGCGTGGCGTTCGGGCACTAGGTGAGGATGAGGACCTGATTGCTGGCGCTGTACTGATGGAATCGGGCGCCGAACTCCAGCATGGTGCGGAGCCGGTCGCTCATCCCTGCCTTCAGTTCCTCAGCGAGTGCCGCCGCTGCGTCGTTGATGCTGGCGCGCAGCGCCGTCATCTGGTCGTTGCGCTCCTCGCGCGTCGTGGTCGTCGCCGTGGTCTTCGCGCTCTTGCGGGTCGCTGCCTTCGTGCTCTTGCGTGCCATCGTCGTGCCCTCCTCTTACGTCCGCCTACGCCGCCGCGCCCTGCTCCACTTGCCGCAGGAGAGCCGCAAGCTGGTCCTGTGTCCGCGCCTGATTGACCCACGTCCGCTCCAGGCTTGCCTTTGCCTTTGCCGTCGCCGGATGCTTCATCCCGCACAGTCGGCGCGTCGCCAGGTACTGCTGCTCTAGCTGGTATGCCCGGCGCATCTGGCCCAGGAGCCGGTTGCGCAGTTGACTGACCTGCCGGTACACCTCCACTGTCGTCTCCACCATCCCCGTCGCCGTGAGCAGCGTTGCCATCTCAAATCGCTCCTCTCGTATCTCGGTGTCCTCATCTCTACTAACGATTATACGAGCCTATTTGAACTATGTAAAGACTATATGGTACTAATCATGCCCAGTTTGACGAACTCGTGATTATCCGCTACCATTGGAGGCGTTGAGGCGTCAGACCACAGAGGAGGCGATGATGGCAGACGAGTTCGTAACCGTGGCGGAAGCACGGGCGCTGCTAGGCGTGACCAAGTACAAAATGACCGACCTGATTAACCGGGGAGTGCTGAAGACGTTTGACAACGAGGCGGACCGCCGCTCTCGGCTCATCCGGCGCGCCGATGTGGAGGCGCTGAAGCCAAACATCAAAGCGCGCTCCCCAAAAGCACGTAAGGCCGTGCCGTAGGTCCATGGCCTTACCCTACGCTCCTGGGACGAGGCGGGCCAGGTTGGCATAGCGCCCGGTCCGATAGCTGGCGGCAACCGCACCGAATACCGAATCCTTCCCCGTGGCCTTATCCCCCAGCATGGACAGCACGTGCTTGCGTACCTGCTGTTGCCGCCAGTCGTAGTCCTCGATGCGCGTGGCGTACTCCCCTTGCACGTCGTCGGCGATAACGGCCAGTACGTCTGCGAACCTGGCGCACGCGTGCTCGATGCCCAGCGCGACGATGACATCCAGGCGCAGCGTCTCCAGTTCGTCCGTGTCACGCGAGCGCTCCCAGCCCACCGCACGCGCCACGCGCACGCGCTCTAGCGCATCCATCACGTAGGTGAGCGCCTCCTCCAGGCTGCTCGCCCGTTGCAGCCGCGCCCGCAAGAGGGACTGCAACTTTGGCGTCCTGTCCGCCACCTTGAGCTTCGCCTTCGTCTTCGCCTGTGCCTTCCCCGCCATCGTCCTATCTCCTCTTCGCTCTCTGCTCGCTGCGCCCGTATGGCCGCACATCTCATGTCATCATGTTACGCATCACATGGAATAAATGACAACCTGTAGTACAATCTTCATGTGACGCATGACATGGAAGGAGAGGGCGTCCTATCATCCAGGTGGAGCCACCGCCGTGACTGCCAGAGAGATAAAAGGGAGAGCATCCACATGTCATCATCCGACCGACCGCCACGCGCCTACCTATCCGAGAGTGCGCCGCGCCAGACCGCCCCGCCCATCGACTCGACTGAGTGGCGGTTGTGGCTCCGCGCGCAGCTGCTCGCGCATGGCTATGCCCGCCAGACCGACACGAACCACATCAGGTACTACCTCTTGAGGCTAGAGCACGACATCGCCCAATTGCAGCCGGATGCACCCGTCTCCATCGACACCCTGCGGAGCGTGGTCTACCGCAATGTGCTGCCGCTGCACCGCACGGCGCGCGGGCTGGCCGCTGCGTTCGGCATCTCTGAGGTGGCGGTGCTGCTGCGAAGCGGCCAACTCGACTGGGACGCCGTCAAGCCGCTGCTCGATGCGTCCGTGCCCATCCTGCGCTCAGGCGAGGAGTACCGGGCAGCGCTCGCTCAACTCGACCAGGAGATACGTGACCCGCTCTTCCGGGGCCGCGTGGCGGAGCTACTGCACCGTGAGTGGGAGGTGACCCAGCGCATCGTCGGGAGTCTCCGCTGGCTGGGCATCAGCGCCGCAGAGTGGGAGCAGATACGAGCGGACCTCAACTCCCCGGAAGGGCGGCGGCGTCTCGCTCTCGCGCTTACAGGGCAAGACGCCGCCCCCAATGATGAGCGCCTTCCGCAGGAATACCTAGACGCACTCCGATTGCCTGACCAGCAATAGTGCGTAAAAGGGCTACACAGGGATTGCCACCACGCAGCTAGCGTGCTACCTTAGCCCGGCTATCGCCTATCACATCTATCGCGGCATGAGCGATACAAGGATACGGAGATAGGGGGGGAGTCAATACAGTCAGGGATGGCCGGTACGAGGAGGAGTGCGACGTGGCGCGGACTGGCGAGTCATGGCCGGGCGATGAGGATAAGGATGAGGGCAGCGGACAGCAGCACGGGGAGATGGAAAGCGGCCCGTTAGGGGAAGCGGAGCAGGTGACAGCGGCGCTACAGCCACGCATGCTCCGCCGCTTCACTCAGCCACCGGACCGGTCCGTCCCTGGTGACATCGGAAACGTCGGAAACGTCGGTGACACGGACGAGATGGAGGTGCTCTCCGATGCAGAGGCACGCATGCTCCGCCGATACATGGCCCCTGACCCGCCGGAGTGGCTAGGCGATGTGGCGAGCAGCGACCTGCCCACCTTGCCGCTGCCGCCGTTGCCCGATGCGCCCCGCGAGATGGAGCGAGCGGCGCCGGCTACGTCCCGGCCTCTCGCGCGCTCTGGCCCCTTGCACCGTCGGCTGGCTACCACCGCGCCAGCCCCGACGTATCAGCGGCCCGTGAGGTTTCCGGTGCAGGGTCCTGCCGTGCCGGTGGTGACGCCGGTCAACGTGGCGCGCCTGGTGATGGCGAAGTTCCATATCGCCGTCATGGCGGGCCTCTTGCCGCCGCACGTGCTGGCGGTGCTCTACACCTCAGGTGCTTTTGGCTCTGTCCGGCGTATCTGGCTGGCCCCGGCGCTCATTGCCCTGGCTTGCGGCTCTGCTGCCTGGGGCACCTACCATGACCGGCTAGAGCGCGCCATTGAGTCGCGCCCGTTCACCAGGTATGTGCTGGCGGTGCTCTACACGCGCTGGCGCGCTGAGATGCCCGCAGGCGTGCCGGTGGAACATACCTATATAGCGCAGCTAGCCCCGGCGAGCGGCCCGTTCCGCCACGAGTGGCAGCGCTGGCACGGCGCGCTCTATACGCGGCTCTACCACGCGACGAACACGCTTGTGGCCTCGCACTACGACACGCTGGACCCGCTGACAACGGCGTACCTGGGAGTGGACCCACCGCCACGCCTGGGACCTGAACGCGTGCAGGCGGTGACGCGGGCGGCGCTCAACTATGCGCCGGCCATCCGCGCGCAGTGCCAGACGGCAGAGGATGCCGTGGGCGCGGCACGGTCGCACTACACGGCGTATCTGGCGCGCAATGCCACCGTGCCGCGATGCGTCATCGAGGACCGGCTGGCCGGGGACAAGCGGCGCATTGAGACGCCGGACGCGCTGTGCGCCTTGACCGATGAATTGCTGGCCGATGTGCCTGAGGTCGGGCAGTGGCGCGCACAGATCGCGCGCCGGTCGGGCTTGTGGGGCGACACAGCGCACCGCAGGGGCTACTACCGCTCCGCTCCGCAGCGCGTGGCCCTGTGGCTGGCGGAGCCGGCGTCGATGGTACGCTAGCCGCCGTTGCCGTACATCCGGCGCGGCCTGCTCCCCTTACCGCGCTTGCGCTCGCGAATCTCCTCATGCGTCTCGTGGGCCAGCTGCTCACTTCCCGGTGCAGCCTCAGTGCTGGCCTCACGGCGCGGCATCTCATGCACGTTATCGGGGCGCTCGCTCGTGTCCTCACCGAAGCTGCCCTCGCGCGCCAGGAACGCCGCATGCCCGACGATGGCGCCGCGCACCGCTGGCTTGGCGGTGCGGTAGAGCCTGAGCAGCGTGCGCTCCTCCTCAGTCAACTCGCCCGCGCCCGCGCCGGCAGCCGGGGGATACAGGTCTGCCAGCGTGTAGCCGCCGCCAGTTACGATTGCAAGTGCAGCTGTAGTACCAAGGGCTCATTCGGTCCGTTTAGGCCGGGTCTGCCCCGGCCAAATCCCGAAACTCTCGGTACAACTGCTGTTCTGCCGCCGGCTTATCAAAGATGTTGGTCACATGCCAAGGGGCCAGTTTGATCTGATGGACACCCATCAGTTGGCAGCAAGAAGAAACCCGCTTCCGAACGGAGGGAGGGACACACACGGCACTCGCCGAAGAGAGGACGATGGTATTGAATTTTCGAGCGATGGTTGCTCCTCGGGCGTGATCCCATCAGCATGGAGCAGCGGCAAGAGCGGCGCAAAGAGGGGTCAACTCAGGTGCCGCAGATCCCGCCCTTCGGCGTGCCCAGAATGTCGTCGAGTGGGAGGCCTGGGTCGATCTGGGCCAGCGGATCGCAGTACATCCCCCAGACGGTGCCAAACTCTGGAAACGTGGCCTCAAACTGGCTGACGTTGCCGGCGTTGATGGCCGCGAGCACCTTGTTGGAGTACGTGATCGTCGCTTGCGCCGCTTGCTTGAACTCAGCATCCACGGACTGCCAGCGCGCCGGTGGAGTTACCGCCGAGAGGTGTTCGAACAGCGCCTGGGCATCGTTCTTGATGGCGGTGTACGGCTGGAGGCAATACTGCTGCATCGCGCTCTGCTTGCCAGCGACCGGGGCTTTGAAATATCCCACACCGCCTTGAGGCACACCGCAAATGGTCATTTCGACGTTCTCGTCGTGGTACAGACCCAGTTGGTAATCGGTGTGCAGAATGGTCAAGAATACGTGGCTCTGAGGGTCAAGGGTGGGGCTGGGAGTCGGTCTGGCGGTGATGGACGTAGTGGTGCTTGCCGAGCCACAGCCAGCCAGTGCGACAAGCAGTGCCCCCAACGCGAGCATGATGTCCGCCAGGATAGGACATCGTTGCCGAGTCATGCCATGATCCTTTCTCACCGTCAGCCGATCTCCTCACAGATCGTTCACGAGCAGTATCGCGCGAGCGTGGCAATAGCGGACAACCTATTCCTAATCTCTGAGCCTATCCTTGATCGCTATCCCTGATCTAGGTACCACTCCCAGGAGTTCCACAGATCGAAGCCGGCCTGAAACGGCATGTAGTTGTGCAGCGTCGAGCGATAGATCCCGAGGGAGACCTCAGCGTAGCAGTACATCACCAGCAGGTTGTCGAGGACGGCGGCGTGGATGGTGTGGAACGCTGCAAACCGCTCGGTCTGGTCCGCTGTCGACTGCTGCAGGATCTCCGCCTCATCCACCGCGGCGATTCAGTAGTGCATGTAGTTGCTGCCGCCATCGGACACAATCCGACGGATCGCGGCAAGCACGGGACCAAACGTAGCTCGCTGAGTGAGGGGCATGGGCTGCCGCTGGCGGTGGTCGTGGCGCGTGCCAATGTGCATGACCTGAAGTTGGCCACCCCGACGCTGCATGCAATCGTGGTGGAGCGCCCCGCGCCAACGGACCCGCAGCCGCAACACCTGTGTCTGGATGCCGGCAACGACTACGACCTGCCGCGCTTCGCCGCCGAACAGCGCGGCTATGCCGCGTACATCCGCCCGCGGGGCGAGGACCGCGCCAACGCCCGCTCGACCGATCCGCTCAAGCGCCCCCGACGCTGGGTGGTCGAGCGGCTGCATAGCTGGCTCAACCGCTCGCGTCGTCTGTTGGTTCGTTGGGAGAAGCTGGAGCACACCTATGAAGTCTTTCTGCATCTGGCCTGTGCTCTCTGCTGCTTCCAGCAGTGTGATCGCTTACGAGCGGCGTAAGTCGGTATCCGAATAAGCTCCAAAAATGCAATTGATCAGCGCAATGAATGCTAGTGGCTTACACGCCACCCCGCCTGGCGGGAGCATGGAGGAACTCGCGCTGCTCTCCCGTTCAGACGGAGAGAAGGGTGGGCAGGGGGGAGGCGGTGACCGGCCCCTGTGTCCCCCCTGCCCTATGCTTCACAACCGCGTACGCGGCACCAGGTGTCGCCACATCACGTGAAGACCGTGTCATGTTGCGGCCGCGACGGTGCCTCATGACGCTGTCGCCTGCAACGTGAGCAGTGCGCCTTTCAGGCAAGGCAAATGGCCGTATACGTGAGATAGATAGGTCCCTGAGAGCCGCCTGCCGGGAAGCTGAGCTGCAACGTGGCGTGGTACGTCTCATATCCTGTCCAGGACTGCGGATACACGGTGATGTTGGTCGCACCCTGTCCAGTCGCGAGAGTCGCGCTGGGGGGGGTAGCAGTCGCCCAAGGCACGCCGCCACTGTACTCAACAGGGACGAACTGCCAGGTGACGGGCACGTTGCCGCTCAGATTGTTGACGATGATCGTGTAGGAGGCGTGCGGATTGCAGTTCGAGCCGGCGTCCTGGTTCTGCGTCACCACCAGCGCCGGGTACGGCAGGTAGCCAGAGATGACGTCGCTGAGTGCGATGTCCGGCTGGGAGCCGCCCTGGGGGAAGCCTAGGTGGAGCGTTGCCTGGTACGTGGTGCTGTCTGCCCCGATCGGGCAGACGCCCGGGGACACGCGCACCGTCGCCGTCTGTCCCGCACCGATCCGGGCATGCGACGGGCTGGCGCTGGCCCAGCTGCCCGCGGCGCTGAACTGCCAGTCGAGGGGCACGTTGCTGCCCCGATTGTCCAGCGTGACCGTGTAGGCGCTCGCAGGAACGCTGGTGCAGCTTTCGCTGTAGGTCTGGTTTTGTGTCACCTGCAGCGCGGCGTGCGCTGTGATGGGCCGGGGCGTGGGCGTGGGCGTGCTGCGGGTGGCCGTCGCGCGAGGAGTCGGCCGGAGCACCCGGGCAGGGGTTGGACTCGGCGTCGGCGTGACCGTCGGCGCCTGAAGTGGCGTACCGCCGGCGATTTGCATGGCGAGCGTCGTGGTCCGACGGGTCCGCCCTGTGCTGGTCACCTGCACGTGATAGGTGGCGTCCGTCGCCAGCAGCAGAACGGCGAATGTATGGCCGCCGGCGACTGGCTGCGCGCGCCCCAGGTATTGGCACACGAGCGCGTTCGGGATCACCGCGACCTGCGTGCGCTGTCGCGCCGGGACCGTGCCCTGCGCCGGCTGGACCTGCGCCCAGGGTGTGCCATTGCGCAGCACCTCGACCGGTGACGCCGACCACGGCGCGGCGACGGCGCTCGACGAGTTATCCAACTCGAGGGTGAAGGGGGCCAGCGAGACTACGCACGATTGCGGCGAGGTCTGCAACACCACCTGAAAGGCGTCGCCACCTGATAGGGAGAGTATTTGGAGCAGCAGGGCGGCCATGCTCAAGATCAAGGCCAGGGGCACAACGGCGCGTGCCAGGCAGCCCTGCCGCATATTGCTTAATAACTCGCTGGCGTCGTCGAGCGCGAATTCCCCTGCGGTCTCCCGTGGATTGAACTCCTGCATGCGCCTCACTATCTGCAGCATCTCTCCGAGATTGAGCACGGCGCCCCCACCGGCGAGGATGAGGCCGATCCCCGGGCCGATGGCGAGCGCCACAGGCGCCCACGGCGGCAACTCCAGGCCGGACTGGTAGAAGGCGACTGCCGCACCAACGTAACCGACAGAGTAGAGGAAGGCGGCCAGCGAGGCGCGCCGGCTCCAGCGGGCGAGGGCGCTCTTCCGCTCGTCGGTCCCCGAGTGCGCGGCAGACGCGCGCGGCGCTTGGACAGTCATACGCTGCTCCCTTCCGTACCTCCGCCCTCAGCCGGCGTTGAGCTGCCGAGCCGCCAGGTAGATGTCGAGCGCCGCCAGCGCGATGAGCAGGATGCTGGCGGTGATGCCGGCACGCAGGCGCGCCTGGACGGTCCGCCGCCGTACGGCCCGCGTGCTGAGGAAGATGACGCTGAAGAGTGTCGCCAGACAGCCGACGACGAGCGTGGCGATAGCGGTGATCGTCGTCAAGGTGGCGAGGAAATCTGCCAGGACAATCGGTGGCATAGGGCTTTCTCCCTCGCGACTGGTGTCGCAGGAGCATGGAGGAGCATGGAAGGGCTCGCGGCGCCCTCCCGTTCAGACGGAGGGAGGGAGTGGAGAGGGGAGGAGGTAACCGGCCCCTCCCCATCCCGCCCTCCGCACTGCTGCGCCTATGGCAGGGTGATGCGCAGGATTTGCCCAGCGCCCGGCACCGGGACGCCGAAGCCGACAGTGGCGACGTAGAGCGCGCCGTCCGGGCCAACGGTCAGCGTCGTGGGGAACGTTAGGTCGGTGGCGATTGTGGACAGCGAGCCGTCGTCATTGACGCGCACCACCTGCCCCGAGCCGGCGGCATCGGGGCCAGGGAAGCCGGCGACGGTGTCGGTCTCCAGTGCGTAGAGCGTGCCGTAGGCGTCAAAGGCGACGCCCAAGAAGGCGGTCACTCCTGAAGCCACGGCCTGCACCTGCCCGCTCGGCGTGATTTTGTACAGCGTTTGGCTGCCCGGACAGACCGGGAAGGTGCCGAGCGAGTCGACATGGAGAGTGCCATGGTAGGCGATCCTGATCGGTCCCTGCCAGTGGACTGGCGGGACGAAGCGCGTGGACAGATCGACCACGCGAGTGATCTGTCCGTCCGGCGTGAGGCGGTCCAGCTCCTAGTGGTTAGGTTCAGTAACATAGAGGGCTCCTCGCACGGCGACCAAGCCATATCACGTGCCGTCAGGCTCGAAGTCGTCGGCATCCGGATGGACGACGGGATGGCAATGGGATAACCCATCAAGAAGGCGCTCAGATCGGCGATGGGGGTGGTCGAGCCGTCGGCGTTGACGTGAAAGAGGATATAATCGACGCTGGCTCATGGTGCGAGGCGCCGGCGCCTCGCACCATGAGCCAAACGGTCTCCAGTTGAATGTAGGATGCCAACAGTGACAGGGACGGCCAGCCCGCGGTGCGCTGTCGCAAGGCTAGTTGGGTACCCTCATGCGCGCGGCCACTCAGAGAGCCCCTGCCGATCGAGCAGCTAGACGTGCGAGGAGACGAGCGGGCAGATCAACAGCGAGCCCGTCGCGACCTCGTAGGGATTGCTGGCGCCTTGGTTGATGGGCAAGAACTCGCCCGCCGCCTCCGCCGTATCCAGCGCCTCGTCGCTGGTGATGGGCGTGAATCCTGGACCGAAGATAAACGTGGGGTTGTACATCAGCAGGACGAGCTTCCACGGTCCCTTGAAGCTGCCCGCCGTGCCGTCGTTGCCGAAGCCTGGCGAGCCGGTCAGC
>Ga0207646_10007704_pt1 | contig 10897 bp, 12 predicted proteins | sample KBSK5502metaG_FD_184343 | JGI IMG/M metagenome (GOLD analysis project Ga0207646, IMG submission 184343) | Corn, switchgrass and miscanthus rhizosphere microbial communities from Kellogg Biological Station, Michigan, USA - KBS K5-50-2 metaG... | ecosystem: Host-associated > Plants > Roots >...
CGGTTGGGCGAGATCGTTGGCCATGAGCTGCCGGGGCAGGTGGTGAAGGCCGGCAAATCGAGCGACCTTCATCCGCCGCCGGCAGGTGCGAATTCATTCGCACACCGCGCGACACTTGACGCAGCGGCCGAATGAATTCGGCCCTACGAGTTCCGTAGCCTGGGTTGAGCGCGCAGCGCGAAGCCCGGGACGGCGCCTTCATTTCACGTTGACCCGGGCATCGCTTCGCTCAGCCCGGGCTACGCACTACGTGATTTCTCGCCGCGTTGACAGGCATGCAATGCTATGTGAGCATCGCCGCTCGAACGAGAACGCCGCCGACAGGAAGCGGCGTGCGACGAATCTGCTCTATCTCGCCACTGGAGGAAACAATGGAGATCTTTCGCCGCTTGGTCGTCGCCGTGTGCGCGATCGTGGCCGTGTCGCTGCCGTTCGCCGCGCAGGCGCAGGGCAAACCCGAAAAGCCCAAGGTCAGCATCGCCGTAGGCGGCAAGGCCGCGTTCTACTACCTGCCGCTGACCATCGCCGAGCAGCTGGGCTACTTCAAGGACGAGGGGCTCGACGTCGAGATCAGTGACTTCGACGGCGGTTCGAAAGCGCTGCAGGCGGTCGTCGGCGGGAGCGCCGACGTCGTCTCCGGCGCCTGGGAGAACACGATCGACCAACAGCCCAAGGGACTCCAACTCCAAGGCTTTGTGCTGCAGGGGCGCTTTCCGATGATCTGCGTCGGGCTCGCCAAGGCCAAGGCCGCGACCTACAAATCCCCGAAGGACCTGAAGGGCATGAAGATCGGCGTCAGCGCGCCTGGCTCGAGCACCAATCGCATGGTGCTGCACCTGCTCGCGAAGGACGGCCTGAAGGGTGACGACGTTTCGATCATCGGCGTCGGCACGTCGGCGAGCGTCGTCTCCGCGATCACCAGCGGTCAGATCGATGCCGTTTCCAACCTCGATCCCGCAATTGCCATCCTCGAGAACATGGGCGCGATCGTGTTGATCGCCAACACCCGCACCGCCAAGGGCACGGAAGCCGTCTTCGGCAGCGCCGACATGCCGGCTGGAGCACTTTACGCACCAGTCAGCTTCGTGCAGAAGAATCCCAACACCGTGCAGGCGCTCACCAACGCGATGGTGCGCGCGCTGCTGTGGCTGCAGAAGGCCACACCGGAACAGGTCGTCGCAACGGTACCGCCGGCGTATCTGCTCGGGAACAAGGATGCGTACGTTTCCAGCTATGTAAGGTTGAAGGAAGCGTTCTCGCCGGATGGAATGTTCACCGAAGGCGGCGCGCAGAATACGCTCAAGTATCTGGCGGCTTTCAACCCCGCGATAAAGCCTACGGAAATCAAGCTGGGACAGACGTTCGACAACAGCTATGCGCAGAAGGCGCTGGCGAAGTACAGGAAATAGTGTGTGATGGTTTGTTCGCCGTTCGTGTGAGCCCAGCCTGAGCACTCCAGCGCTTCTACTCGAACGCATCAGCTGTACGTTTGCCTCGCGCGAGCGGGAGGGCGAGCGCTACACCGCGGTCAAGGACACGACGATCGCCGTCAGCGCCGGCGAATTCGTTTCCGTTGTCGGGCCGACCGGCTGCGGCAAGTCGACGCTGCTCAACGTCGCGGCCGGCCTCCTCTCGCCGTCGTCCGGCGGCGTGCGCGTGCTCGGCGAAACGCTTTCCGGAATCAACCGCCGGGCCGGCTACATGTTCCAGGCCGAGTCGCTGATGCCCTGGCGCAGCGCGCTCGATAACGTGCTTGCCGGCCTGGAATTCGCCGGAGTCAATCGCGGCGAAGCGGAAAAGCGCGCGCGGGAGTGGCTCGATCGCGTCGGCCTCACCGGATTCGAGAAGCGCTACCCGCACGAGCTCTCCGGCGGCATGCGCAAGCGCGTCGCGCTGGCCCAGATACTGATCCTCGATCCGCGACTGCTGCTGATGGACGAGCCATTCTCGGCGCTCGACGTGCAGACGCGGCAGCTTATGGAAAACGAGCTGCTCGAGCTCTGGTCGGCCGACCGCAAGTCGGTGCTGTTCATCACCCACGATCTCGAGGAGGCGATCGCGCTCTCGGATCGCGTGATCGTGCTCTCTGCCGGGCCTGCGACGCACCCGATCGGCGAGTATGCGATCGACCTGCCGCGGCCGCGCGACGTCAACGAGATACGGCTTACGCCGCGCTTCGTGGACCTGCACCGCGAGATCTGGCACAAGATGAAGAACGAGGTTCTCAAGGGTTATGCCCGAAGCCGTAAAAATTGACGGCGAGCCCGGGTCACCAAGGACCCGTTTGCGCGCGTCGCGCGGCCGGCTCGCGCTCTATCACGGGCTGCTGCTCGGCGGCGTGTTCCTGTTCTGGTACGCGATGACCGAGCCCGGGCTGATTCCGCCGTTCTATTTCGACGATCCGACGCGCGCGAAGTTTTTCTTCGGTCAGCCGCTCGAAGTCGCCAAGCGCATCTGGGCGTGGTTCGCCGGCGGCAGCATCTATCTGCACCTGGGCGTGACGCTGATCGAGACGCTGCTCGCGTTCGCGATCGGCACGTTGCTCGGCCTCGTGTTCGGGCTCTGGCTCGCGCTGTCGCCGACGGCCTCAACACTTGCCGATCCTTACATCAAGGCCATGAACGCCATGCCGCGCGTGATCCTTGCGCCGATCTTCGCGGTGTGGTTCGGCCTCGGCATCACGTCCAAAGTCGTGTTCGGCATCACGCTTGTGTTCTTCATCGTCTTTTTCAACGTCTATCAGGGCGTGAAGGAGGTGAGCCCCGTCGTGCTCGCGAACGCGCGGATGCTCGGCGCATCGGGCAGGCAGCTCTTACGCTACGTCTATCTCCCTTCGGCGACGAGCTGGGTGTTCTCGAGCCTGCACACGTCCATCGGGCTCGCGTTCGTGGGCGCGGTAGTGGGAGAGTATCTCGGCTCGGCGCGGGGTGTGGGCTACCTCATCCACCAGGCCGAAGGCGTGTTCGACATCGATACCGTGTTCGCGGGCATCCTCGTGCTGACCATGTTCGCACTCGTTCTCGACTTCGTCGTCACTCGAGTCGAAAACCGGCTTCTCGTCTGGCGGCCGCGCGCCGCGGAGACCGAGCAACTTTAGCCGCGAGGCGACGACGCGCATTGACCCGGAACGCCTCGCCGCGCTATAATTTTTGACTCAGACGCGGGGTGGAGCAGTCTGGCAGCTCGTCGGGCTCATAACCCGAAGGTCGAAGGTTCAAATCCTTCCCCCGCAACCACCTTATTTTTCTCTTTGAAGTTCAGGCCGTTAGCAACGGCGAGTTCGACGAGTCGGGTACCAACCTCCGGCCCCTCGGCTTCAAGGAACGTACGATCCTCCGACGGAAGCAACCGAATTTCGCTGCCGAGCAGACGGCGAAGTTCGGCGCGTGCACGTCCTACGTCGTGTAGCGCCGCGTTGCCAAGGTCTGCGACGAGCGCGCGATAGCTCTCGGCGATCCTCGGCACCATGCGCGCGATCTTTGCCACAGGAATAGCGCACGAGCTTGGCGCCCGGCGACACCTCTTCGTCCTGCAACCCTACAAGCACGAGGGTCACGTACTTGCCGGCCACGCCGTCGCCCTGCCAGCAGGTTGACTCACAACCTCGCCAGGGCGGCCCGCGACGCGCATGACCTTGGCGTAGCCGAGCATGCGCCGCAGCGGCGCGGCGGACGCCTCAGCCGATTCCTTGGTCGCGTGCCGGCTGAAAACGAGCCGTCGACCGTCCGGCTTGCGCGTCACGATTGCGAAAGGCGCGGAGCCGTCGCTGCTCATCGACCCTGCTCGGCCGCTTGCGCCGGAGACGCGCGGCTGTCGGCTACCGGCGCCTCGACTTGCACGGCACGATGCTGTTCGTCGCGCTGCTGGGCGAGTGCGTCGGCCACCATCCGGTCAAGCACGATCTCGACGAGCCCGCGGATCTCTTCCGGAATGTGCGGCGCGCGCTTCATGCTGTCGGCGCTGCCCGCCTCTCGGCGAGCCGCTTGCGCGCCGCTACTGCTGCAGGAACAAACTCACGGCCCGCGACGAACGCGAGGGCGTCCTCCAAGCGAACGTAGCTGCGGCGACCGAGGCGGCGTCGCCGGAGCGTTCGGTAGGTTGGCGAGTTTGAGACGGTGCGCGGCAGGACCCGCAAAGCTTTCGCGAAGTCCTCGAGCGGGAATTCTTCGCCGAGCGCGCGCAGCCGCTTTTCTACCGTGCCGCTCGTCGTGCTTGTGTCCATGTGTGCATTCTCAGCCACACATGCGCGTCACTCCAGGGCGATAGGTCCGAAATTTCGGCTTGCGTCTTTGAGGTGGGCGGTGAAGTTCTCGACGTACCGCAGCGACCGACGGAGTGACTTCTCATCGATCTGGAGCGCCGCGGCGACGCGTTCGATCGGTGTGCCGGACCGATCCGGAGGGCGCGCGCGTTCGCGCTCAACCAGATCGGCGGGCGCGAAGCATTGCGGCAGCGTCAACTTCATGCGCCTCCCGCGCCGACCGCCGGAGGCTTGGCCGAGCGCGATCGCTCCGAAGAACACATTGAGAGCATCAGGCTACTCGTGAAAATCGCTGTACCGCAGCCCGATCCTGACGAACCCGAGGGCAATCTCGTTGGCAAGCACGCGGTCGACCTTGTACCGGACCAACTCGGCGCCGCCTTTGCGCTTCGCGGCCTTGACCATGCGTAGCCCTTCGCGCCGAACGGGCTGACCCTCGGCCTCATGCTCCGCAAAAACGAAAAGCAGGAACTCGCCGAGCGCGCGGCTCGCCGCGCAGGATCCGCGCTTCAATCTGGCCGCGCTTCCGCGCGATCGTCATTGCCCACTCCGGCCCGGAGCGATCAAGATTGCGCCATGCATCCGGCAAGTTTCAACCCGGCGGCCGAGCATCCCGGCGGTTGCTTTACGTGCCGCTACTTCGGCCATCGCGTCGACGTCGCCGTGTGGTGCGCGCGACCTGGCGGAGAACACGTGCGCTCGCAAGCGGACCGCGGCTGCGCGTTTTGGGAGCGCGAACCGGGAAGCGACGACGACTACTTTTTGACAGGTAGTTGGCCATGGGTTGCCCCCTTCTCGAACCCTTGCCCCACTCCCCACAATCAGTACAGTAGTTCCGCACCAATTTTGGGGGGTTTGCCATCGTCATTTCTCAGGGAAGATTCGTTGCTTACATTGGTAATACCGATTGCATGGCTCCTGAGACTGGCTCAGTAGCAATGCTTGCGAACAATTGATAAGTAGGGGGCGACATTCGCTTTCGTACCGCGTTTGTCTCTCGTAGTACTCGACCTTGGAGATCCCCAGTTTGTTAGCTTTGGCAGACACTTCCATGTCAGCGTAAGCAGGGTCGTCTCCAAGCAGGCCATATTGCTCCGCCTCCTCGCGGGTCAGGAACCGAACACTCTCAGGCGGGGTGCGGATCATCTCGTCCGCTAGCCGCTCGGGGATATTCATTTCGGCCAAGTAGGCGCGCAGCTTCGCCGCCATTACTTTGAATTGTGTGTCTGCTCGGTCTTGAGGCTTCGCACCAACTTCGGTGTCAAATGGCCTGTGAATGCCCAATCTAGTGTCACTGGGGTCGGCCAGAGCCGGCATCCGACGAACCCCGCCCACAAATACCAGGACACACGAACTAGCGCATAAGGCCCTTGTTCCAGAAACGTAAATAACGTTTGTTTGTAGCTGAGCCGCTCTTATCATTCGCCCGATCTCCATCGCAGCATCAACGTCACCGCCGGGACTATAAAGGCCGACGCAACCCGGAAGATGCGATGCGCGCTGGGCTGACCGGAGCTGGTTCAGGGTATTTCGGAACACCACAACATCCTGCCGCGAGATCGGACCGATGATCCGGATCTGAGCGCAGACTGGCGGGGCCTCTTTGAAGGTGATTGTTGCAGACACCCCAAGCGTAGGCGACAGAACGAGCATCAGACCAGCAAGCGCAAGGCGAACGTAGTGTTTGTTCATCGTCTCCCCTTTGCTTTCGGCCCGCGCGTGCCAGGCGCGATCCTGAACGACGCCGGCACAAGCCAAACACCGGCTACCTTCTGCGCGCTGGCGATGCGACCTTCGTCGCATAGCATTCGCAATCGCCGCTGTGTGACGCCCAATTTTTTCGCGGCCTCGGCCGTGCCTATCAACTTCTGCACCATGTTGACATCTTTCCCCAAGGGGAATAGTTTGTCAAGAATGGAAAAGATAGTGCAAGTCACAGCTACGCCTAAGCCGCTGGACAGGACCCTTGTCATAGGATCTGAGCGGCATCAGCATGTCACATGCGTTGGTTGGTCCAGCATCGACTCGGTAAACGTCGTGGACTTCGACAGTGTAGTCATCGACGTCTGCTCACTCACAGAGGACGTGGCAACCCCCTTCAAACCAGATTATCTGCGGAAGACACGACACAACCTCGCGCGTCTACTCGACTCGGGCGGGCGAATCGTAGTTGCGGGTGTGCTCCGACGAGATATGAAGGTATCTGGCGGGGTATCGATTTCCAACTATGAATGGTGCCCGTTGGTGATCAATACGGTACGGGAAGGTGGAGATTCAATAATCGCGCGTAAGGCGGATGCGTTCCCAAAACTCCACGCCGAATTTAAATCTTGGAGCTTTTACTACGCTCTCGCGGGCCAATTCCTTACCCCGGAGATCGTCCGTCTTTGCGGCGGCACGCCGAAGGTTCGTTATAAGTGGAAAGCAGATGTCTTTACCGAGAATCGTTACGGTAGTCTTTTGTCTGGGTCCTATGTCGTTTCTCACGAAGCGTCTGGGGAAAAAAAGGGGTCTCTCGGCCCAATCACGTTGCTTCCCCACATCGCATCGTTGGAACCGCGGCACGCCATCAATCTCATTCTCGAGGATCTGCTGCTGCGGCCGCAAGCAACGGTGCCGCCGTCTTGGGTTGTCGGGGTTTCGATGCCACCCATTGAGCCAATTCAGGCAGCGATCAACGCCAAAGAGGCTACGATAGCAAGCATCCAAATTGAGATCGACAGCCTTGCCTCACAAAAGGCGAGCTTGGAACACTTTAAGTCGCTTCTCTATGAAAGCGGCACTGAGCTAGAGAATGTGTTTGAGGCGGCGCTCACAAGGTTAGGGGCCAAAGCCGCCCCGGCGCGCTATTCTGAGGAGGAATTTGTATTTGAGTACAAAGGCGCTACTTACTTGGTCGAGTGCAAAGGGGTAACGAAAAGCATTTCCCTCACGCACGTCCGCCAGTTGCAAGACTACGTGCTGAGGTATGAAGAAGACGAAGGCAAGACCGGCAAGGGCATCCTGTTCGGCAACGCGTGGAGAGATCTGCCTCTGGAGGCGAGAGGCTCTGTCGACACGCCATTTTTTCCCAACAACGTCGGAATCCGGGCGACGCAACTGTCACTTAGCTTGCTAAATTCCGTAGACTTTTACCGGGCATTCTGCGAGTTTCTCAGCGGACGGCTATCCGGTGAAGTGATCTTAGACTGTATTGTCAACGCGGTCGGTGTGGCGCCCTTTTTCGGGATTGTTGGCACCGAAATCTGACTGACGAAGCTGTATCCGCCGAAACACACAGCTACCAAAGCAAGCCGCCGGTAGCACGACGTGCAATGTCTCCGCCGAACAGCTCTTGTGGGGCTCCGAATGACCTTTGATCGTGCCCGGCCGTTCTTCGGAAAGACGCTTGCCTGGCGCCTCTTCAAACGACATCACACTCACTTCAACGATATTTACTGGGCCAATCGTGCCGCCGCCATTTGCACCTATTCATGCACGCGGCCCTACAAGACTACGGACCCGGCCTCGGCGCTCCTTTCTCTGCCAGGAAACGAACAACGGCTTGCTGCAACATTAGGTGAATGGGCAACACATTATTCCGCATTCAACCAGTGGACACAGATGGCGTCGATCGTCGCCATTTGCGGTTATCTCGAAACCTATATTGCGCAAGTGGCGACGGCCGCGCTTGAGTCGTCCCCCGCGATTGTCTTCGGCGGAACTAAGGAGATTGATGGCACTGTGTTGCTTAAGGCAGGGAATCAATACGATTTTTACGCGCACACGGAACCGCTTGTGCGCGGCGATTGGCAGTCGCGGATCAGCGCGTACTCCCGACTATTCGGGACCTGCCCGCTCGAAGGACATCTTTCAGACTTAGAGAAGCTGAGGCGTCACCGTAACGACGCTGGCCATTCTTTTGGGAGGGACATTAAGTCAATGCGGTTCGTAGAAAGCAGCTCAGTTCAATCACTGCCAAGACTCTCTGATGAAAATATCCAAGGTTATTTGGACCTTGCGAAAAAGGTTGCAGCTGCTATTGAGGCGCATGTTGGGTCTCAGTTTGTGGGGGCATACGAAGTATTGAGATTATTCCACGCGTGGCGAATTCGCCAGTCGTCCCTATCGCTATCGCCTAGACACGCCGCAAGAGGCTTCAGCACTTATTTCTACGATGTCACTGGAAACTCCTACGGAGTGAAATCCTTTGTTGGTCTGGAAGCCTATTATGACGCCCTCTAACGAAGCGATGCGATCGACGTTTCATCCGCCGGCGCCTTGCGTATATGTTCGTCTCCATCGAAGTGCCGGTTATTGGCAGACATTCGGCTATTTGAGGACTCGACCGTAAGGGCTTGTCGCAGGCTAGACAAGGGGGATCCAACGCGTCATACAATTACCAAAGCCACCCCCCGCAACCAATATTCAAGGGCTTGCAGCGATGCAGGCCCTTTTCGTTTCTTGCAGGGTAGCGCAGGGGTTAAACGGGTGGACACGGGCCACATTCGAGTCTTGCTCAACATGCGTGGCTGCTTTTGGGCACAGCTTGCATATCAGTTCGCGCACGAGCTTTGTCATGTCCTCGCAAATTTTCGGGAGCCGTTTCATCACTCGTCTAAATGGATCGAGGAGTCTCTTTATCACACCCGACGAAGCCGACCGTCCGCAACGCCGCGACTGCGGCCGTTGGTATCCGTCCAGTGGGTGGCGGGCAGTCAAGCCGCCGTTGCAGGCGGGGCGAGAGCCTCGCGCAGCATCGCTCGGAAGGCATCGGGATCGATTGCGTAGCGCTGCATCGGCGCGCCGTATTCGTACATGACCGCGGCGCCGGACGTGGGCAGCAGGAAGCCGACCCGGTGTCCGCGGAATCGCGCGATTCGCGACTGGTAGGAATTCATCCAATTCAGCGCCACGACAGCAGTGCCCGCGGGGGAGAAGATCGCGTTGTGCAGCGCGCTGCCGTATTCGCCGGCGATGACCTTGGCGTTGCGGAACGCTGCGATCTGCGCCGGCAACGGTCGCTCGCTCGGATAGTAGAGCGCGAGGCCCTCCTCCTGCGCGATCGCCTCAATCTCGTGCAGGTTCTCGAGCGCGCGGACCGTCGACGTGCGCCGGCGGGTCACGAAGAGCCGCGGCGGGATCCCGGGGTCCGGCGTCAGTCGCACGCGATCGAGCTGCCCCCGGAGCCACGGGTTGTAGGCCAGGTTGGGGTCGCAGGTCGGCATGAACATCCATTTGCACGCGATGTACTCGAACCTCGGGTCGTAGATGACGATCGGCACGTACGGGAGCACCGCCTGGGTGTGCGCGTAGACGAACTCCGGGAAGACCGATGGCAGGAAGATCGGCAGGAGCCCGTATTCGGGCCACCGCCGAAGGAATTCCGAGATGGTGAGCAGCTTCGGCAGGACCTCACACAGCCAGTGGCCGTAGGTGCCGCAGTTGAAGTGAGCGACATGCCATCCGGCCTCGAACTGCAGCGGGCGCAATTGCGACAGGTCGACGTCCACTGCGTTGAAGACTCGCCCATCGCGGTAGAGCGTGCGGGTGTACGTCGGGTAGATGGAGGGATCGAACAGGACGCCGTCCTCGCGGCCAACCCAAGCCGGTCCGTGAAGCATGACGTCGGCGACGCAGTAGACTTCCACCGCCGAAGCCGGAAACGGTGCGTCGTGCTCCTTCACGAGCCGGTCGGGCAGCTTCTCGCGCTGCAACAGGGGCGCGGTGGGAAGGGCGTCGCCGCCCTCGACCAGCGTGATCACGCAGTCGTCCTGCGGCGCCCCCGTCAACGCGGGTGCCGGCGCTGCCGGGAGCCTTTCCATGTCGATCATCGGCAGGTCCTGCGTGCGCAGCCGCCCTGCTCGCGGCGCGGCCGCCACGGGCGAGCCGAAGATGCCCTGGTAATGGCATGGAATCAGTCGGGCGTTGCGGCAGGCCTCGAGCCACGCCCGACCGTGGTGCCGGTCTGGCTCGAGGTGGCAGCCTTCGGCCCACTCGTTCCAGGCGTTGATGAACACGATCCGCTCGTCCGGATCCGGATTGAACGACGCGCGGAAGACCAATTCCCTCAACCACAGTTCGAAAGCGGCCGGGTTGGAATCGAGCATGCACACACCATCGTTCTGTCTCCTCGCAGTGTTGTCCCATGAAGGTACGATGCCGGGGAAGTACGGATAGTCCGGCCTGGGCCGCGTCAGGAAGTTCGCTATGTTCTGGTAATAGCTCACCAAGTGGCCCTTGAACTCCGGGCTCAGGCCCTTCAGCCGGGTGCGCAGGGCCAACGTGACGTTGGCGGCGTGCGGAGGGAACTCGGAAATGGCGTCGGCATGGACCTCGAATGGAGACTTCTTGTCTCCGAACGTCGACGCGAGGACGATGTACGGCGGCTCCATCTCATTTCTCGCGCACACCGTGCGCCAGGTGTCGAATGTCGCTGCGGGATCCGGGATCAATTCGACACGGTAGACCATCAGCAGGGGACGGTTGTTTACCCGGATGTAGCGGCGGTCGCGAAAATGGGGCAGGGTGCTTAGGATGAAGTTCTCCGGATCGGTCGGCAGGTAGCGCTGCTCGATCAGGATGCTCTGGTTCCCACCGTCCCAGTTCCTGGACCAGTTCTCGTTGGCCCAGCACAGGCAGTACGGGAAATCCGGC
>Ga0207646_10007705_pt1 | contig 10897 bp, 6 predicted proteins | sample KBSK5502metaG_FD_184343 | JGI IMG/M metagenome (GOLD analysis project Ga0207646, IMG submission 184343) | Corn, switchgrass and miscanthus rhizosphere microbial communities from Kellogg Biological Station, Michigan, USA - KBS K5-50-2 metaG... | ecosystem: Host-associated > Plants > Roots >...
GCACTCGAGCTGCCTACTTCGAGGGGCTGACGCATCAGGAAATCGCCCGGAAAACCTCGACGCCGCTCGGGACGGTGAAGACTCGAGTACGCCTCGGCCTGATGAAACTCAAAGATCGAATCCGTCCGTATCGTCAGGGTGGAACCCATGGCACATAGCGAGAGGCTCGAAGAGCTCGCCACTGTTCAGGCCCTGGGCACGCCGCTCGGAGATGAAGGGGCGGAGTTTTTCGCCCACCTCCGCGACGGTTGCGCAACGTGTGAGCTGCTTCTCGTCGAGTTCCGCGAGGCGGCCAATGCCTTCGCGGCCGAGGTTCCCGCCGTCCGGCCGCGCCCCGAGATCCGGGAGAAGATCCTCGCCTCTCTGGGCCCGGCCAGGGGGTTGGGGGAACCGCAAGGTCCCCCGCTAATCTCTCGCCTGCCGGCGCCGCCCGAACCGTCCGGCCGGTGGGTCCGCGTGCTCGTGGGGCTCGCCGCGGCGCTCGTGCTCTTCTTCATCGCGACCGACGATCTCCGGCTGCGCCGCCAGCGCGAAGAGCTTCAGAGTCAGACGGCCCAGCTCGCGGAGCACCTCGACAACGCCCGCCGAGACCTCGCGCGCAAGGACCTCCGCGTGCGGGTGCTCGAGAGCGATGACGTGAAGATCCTCTTCCTCGGGGGGCAAGGCCCGCAGCCGGGAGCGCGCGCAAAGGTCTTCTGGAGCGAAAAGGCCAAGCGCGGCATCCTCGTGGCCGGCAACCTCGCGCCGCTGGAGCCGGGCAAACAGTACGAGCTGTGGGTCTTCGCACAGGGCAAGCCGGTGCCGGCGGGCGTGTTCGACGCGGATCCGGCAGGACGGGCCCTTTTCGAGTCACCGGACCTGTCGGCAATCGCCTCCGCCCAGAACTTCGCGGTCACGATCGAACCCCGCGGCGGCGTGCCGGCTCCCACCGGCCCGATCGTACTGGTCGGCAAGCCGTCATAAGAAGGCAATCGCAGCGTGATCGCCGTGATCGCGCGTGATCGCCGTGATCGATCGTGCTTGGCGATCCCGGCGATCCCGGCGATCTCGGCGTTCTCGGCGATTCTTCTAGAGGTTTTCCTCGAAGAACTTCGCGATCGCGGCGTTGCGAAAGTCCAGCGCTGTCTTTCCGCGAAAGCCGTGCTTCTGGCCGGGCTCGAGAAGCAATTCGTACTGTTTGCCGGCCTTGACCAGCGCGTCCACGAACGCGATCGTGTTCTGCATGTGAACGTTGTCGTCGGCGGTGCCATGGATCAAGAGAAGCTTCGCCTGAAGATTCCCCGCCTTCGACAGAGGTGCCGACGTCTCGTACCCCTTCGGGTTCTCCTGCGGGGTTCGCATGTACCGCTCTGAGTAGATCGTGTCGTAGAACTTCCAGTGCGTGACGGGCGCCCCCGCCACTCCGCATTTCCAGACCTCCGGCGCATTGGTCAGCGAGTAGAGCGTCATGTAGCCGCCATAGGACCAACCCCAGATGCCGATGCGGGAACCGTCGACGTAGGGGAGGCCTTTCAAGTAGCGCACGCCGGCCAACTGATCCGCAAGCTCGTGCTTGCCGGCGTCTTTGAAGATAACCGACTCCCACGCATGCCCGCGACCCCAGGAGCCCCGGTTGTCCAGGCTCCAGACCAGATAGCCACGCTGCGCGAGGTAATGGTCGAGCGGCGAGACCACTCCCCAGGCGTCGCGCACCACCTGCGCGTGCGGACCCCCGTAAATGGAGACGATCACAGGATACTTTCTCTTCGGATCGAAATCGGAAGGCTTCGTCAGGCGGGCCATCAGCTTCACGCCGTCCTCAGCGGCGACTTCGATCTCCTCGGTTGTCGCCACGTCGTACTCGGTCAGCCGATTTGCGGATGGCGAAACGACCCGAATCGTCTTGCCCTCCTCGTCGAGCAACGAGAGCACCGGAGGCTGGGAGAGCGTGGAATAGGTATCGAGCAGGTGGCGGCCGTCGGGGGAAAGCTCGGCCGAGTGCGTTCCTCTCGTCGAGGTGAGCTTGGTGAAGTTCTTTCCGTCGAGGCCCACTCGGTAGAGAGGACGCCGTCGTGGATTCTCCTCGGTTGCCGTGAAGTACACGAGTCCTCTTTTTGAATCCAGTCCCGCGACCCGGTCGACCATCCAGTCGCCGCGCGTGATCGGCTCGAGCGGACCGCCCGAGACCTTCCCGACGTAGAGGTGGGCAAAGCCGCTCTTCTCTGACTTCCAGAGGAATCTCCCGTCGGGAAGAAAGGTAGGCGGCTCCACCCCATCGTCGTTGATCCAATAGGAATCCTCCTCGACGAAGAGAACCCGCGACGCTCCGCCGGGCGTCCAGAGTCGGACTTCCTGTCGCGTCTGCGCGCGGTTCAAGACGCGGTAACAGACGGACCGGCCATCCGCGGTCCACGAGAAGGAAGGGGCGACGTACGTTTCCTCGTCGAAGTCCGCGGTTCCGCGACGCGTCCCGTCAAGGCCGACAACGCGGAAGGAGGGGATCGGGTTCTTCGCTCCCGCCTTCGGATAGCGCTGCCACAGGATTTTCGCGGGAACGGAAAGAAAGTCGGTGATCGGGTAGGGCTCGATCGGCCGGTCATCCAGGCGGAGGTAGGCGATCTGAGAGGAATCGGGAGACCATTGGTAGGCGCGGGCGGAACGAGACGCGAGCTCCTCCTCGTAAACCCAGTCGAGCTTGCCGTTGAAGACCTGCTCATTTCCATCGGAGGTCAGCCGGGTCTCTCTCCCGGAGGCGACATCGACGACCCAGAGATCGTTGTTGCGCACGAAGGCGACGTGTTTGCCGTCGGGAGAGAAGGTCGAGATCTCCTCCTCATCCGGTCCGCGCGTCAAGCGGTCGAGCTTCCCGCCACCCACTCGGTAGAGCCAGAGATCGCCGACACCCGAGAGGAGCAGCATCTGTCCGTCCGGAGACCAGCGATAGCCTTCCAAAGAAATTCTCCGCGGCCGCCCCGGCTGCTTTTCGACCCCCGTAGCGACCTCCGTCGGCTTCGGCTCGTCGGGCACGGTCAGCGCGGAGCCGGAGACCACCAGCCGTTTGTGGCCGGAGGAGGCCTCCTCGACCCACAACTCGGAAACCGCCGCCTCGCCTTCTCCCTTTCTCATCAGGTAGGAAAAACTCTTTGCGTCGGAAAGCCACGTCAGGCCCATCGCGGGGCGCGTGGCGATCGACTCCGAGGACAGATCGATGATTTGAAGCTTCTTCTTCTCTGCCGCAGCGGGGCAAGTGAGAGCCAGCAGCAAGGCCAGCAAAAGGCGCCAGTCGAGGCGGCATGCGTGGGTCACTGTTCTTCCTCCTGGGCGTTTCATTGAATCATCGGTTTTCGCGGGCCGGAAGAGTCTTCCTCGCTGATCCGCCGAATGGGGAACATGGTCGCCGATAATGCGCTCATGAAGCTGCGCGCCGGTCACGTTATGCTGGCCGCACTTCTTGCGGCGGGTCCGCCCGCCGATCGCGGGAGACCAGTTCGTTCCGCCGGACTCGGGCTGGCCGCCGAGTTTGAACGGAACATCACGCCCGACACCGGGCGGCAGGTGCTCGGTCAGCTGCGGGTAACGGGAGTCTCTGTTTTCGCGCTCCCGGTCTCCTGGCCCGAAGCCGAGCGTTCGCCCGGGAGGTACGACGTCGAATCCGTGACGCGCGCGGCGCGTGTGTTGCGGCAATCCGGAGCAACTCTGCACCTGAATCTCCCGCTGGTGATCGGCCGGGAGAAGAGCGTGCCGACCGACCTCAAGCAGATCGCCTTCGACGATCCGAAGCTTTCGATTCGCCTGGGGCGCTTGCTCGATGCACTTACGCCAGCGCTGCTCGACTGCTCGACCGTGTCGCTCGGCTCCGAGGCCGACGTCTATTTTTCCGACAAACCCGAGGACTTGAAGGCCTATCGCCGGCTGTTCGAGGGCGCCGTCGCCTTCCTGCAAAAGAAGGCTCCGGAGCTCGGGGTCGGAGTGACCACGCTGGCGCCCACGGAGAGCCCGGCGCCCCTCGTCGCAGCGATGCTCCATCAGCGCAGTCCTGTTCTCTTCTATGCCTACGCCCCTTTCGAGCGAGGACGGCCATACGTACACCGCCCGCCCTCTTCGATCGAGCGGGATTGGAAACAGCTCCTGGAAAGGACCGGCGGACGGCCGATCGCGTTTCCGGAGGTCAGCTACTCCTCGTCTCCCGAGAACGATTCGAGCCCGGAAAAACAGGCGGACTTCGTGCGGAGGCTCCGCGGCATGGTCTCCTCGACGGATGGGCGCCGTCTTCTCTTCGCTCGCTACGCGACCTGGCGGGACCCGCCCCCGGATCCGGACGAATCAAGTCCGAACGCCGACACGCGCCGCCGCGTCGCCTTCTTCGGGCACCGAGGACTCCAGACCTCGAAGGGCGAACCCAAGCCGGCCTGGAAGGAGTGGGTCAAGGCGGCCAGGTGAATTTCGAATTGCGAATTTCGAATTGCGAATTTTGAAGTAACCTAGCGTCCTCAATTCGAAATCCGAAATTCGAAATCCGAAATGCCTCCCGTTACCTTAGATCGTTTCATCCTGGAGTCCGAGCACGCCCATCCCGGGGCGACAGGCGAGCTTTCGCAGCTCCTAATGCGATTCGGCCTGGCGGGAAAACGGATCGCGAGCGAGCTCGCCATGGCCGGTTTGAAAAAGGAGCTGGGCAGTGCCTCCACGACCAACGTCCAGGGGGAAGAGCAGAAGAAGCTCGACGTTTTGGCCAACGAGATTCTGCTGGAGACCTTCGACTACGGCGGGCTCGTGTCGCTGGCGGCCTCGGAAGAGATGGTGGAGGCGTTCGTCTACACCGGCAACGCCGATGGTCACTACGCGATCCTCTTCGACCCGATGGACGGCTCCTCCAACATCGACGTCAACGGCTCGCTGGGGACGATCTTCTCCATTCGCCGCCGCGGCGAGCGGGGCGAGGCCGATCTTCTCGCGTCGGGGCGCAGGCAGATCGCGGCCGGCTACATCCTTTTTGGCCCGGCAACGCTGCTCGTCTACACCTGCGGCGAGGCTGTGCATGCGTTTGCCCTCGACCCTTCGATCGGCGAGTTCCTCTTGACCGATCGATTCGTCCGGATGCCTGCGCGCGGCCGCGGTTACGCCGCCAACGAAGGGCGCAGCCTTGGATGGCCGCCGCAGGTCCGTGCCTTTACGGAATACCTGAAGGAGTTCGATCCGGAGAGCGGCCGCCCCTATTCGACGCGTTACTCGGGGTCCCTCGTCGCCGACTTCCACCGCATCCTTCTCGAAGGGGGCATCTACTACTATCCGACCGACGCCACCGGCGGGGGAAAACCGAAAGGGAAGCTTCGGGTCCTCTATGAGTGCCACCCGCTCGCTCTCCTGGCTGAACGCGCGGGTGGGCGCGCGTCGACGGGCTACCAGGATGTGCTCGACATCGTTCCCGAGGCTCTCCACGCGCGCACTCCGATCGCCATCGGGAGCTCCGCCGAGGTCTCCCTGTATGAGAAGTTTCTGAAGGGGCAAGGTTAAGGGCATCCGATCTCCTCCGTCTTCCGTAGGAGCGGAAGAGGGGAGACATGAAGGCTCGAAGCTCGCGATTCCGGATAGCTGTCGGGCTTTCGGCGGCGTTTGTGGGGTCGTTTCCGCTAAGCGCCGAATCCGCCGGCGGTTCGATCGCCGGCCGCGTCACCGACGAGTCGGGCGCGGCCTTGCCTGGCGTGACCGCCGAAGCGATCGCGTCCGCGCCAACACGAACACGCGTCGCCGTGACGGATCGTTCCGGCGCCTACGAGCTCGCCGATCTATCACCGGGAAGCTATGACGTCTCCTTCCGCCTGCCGAACTTCGCGACCGTTCGCCGCGCGGGAAATTTGATCTCTTCCGAAGAAGTCTTGCGGATCGACGTCGTACTTCACCTGGCGGTGAGCGCCGACGTGGTGGTCACGGCGAGGAAGACTTTTCTCAATCTGGCGGACGTGGCGGATGCCGCCGCGAGCCTGGTCGGAATCGCCTCCGCCGCCAGTGAAGGAACCATCAGCGGAAGTCAGATCGACAAGCGCCCGCTCCTGCGGCCCGGCGAAGTCCTGGAGACGGTGCCGGGCCTGGTGATCTCGCAACACAGCGGCGAAGGAAAGGCAAACCAGTATTACCTGCGCGGCTTCAACCTGGATCACGGAACTGACTTCGCCACGTCTGTGGCGGGGATCCCGGCCAACATGCCGTCGCATGCTCATGGGCAGGGCTACTCGGACTTGAACTTCGTGATTCCCGAGCTCGTCAGCGGGGTCCAGTACGCAAAGGGTCCCTACTCGGCCGATCAGGGGGACTTCTCTACGGCCGGTTCCGCGAGCATCCACTACATCAACTCGCTCGAGAAGGGCATCGCCCGGGTCGGAGGAGGGGTCGAGGGTTACGGCAGAGCCCTCTTCGCCCAATCGCCGCGCGTCGGGCCTGGAACGCTTCTCTGGGCGATCGAGATCTCGCGCAACAATGGTCCCTGGGTCTATCCCGACGAGACGCACAAGTACAACGGAGTCCTTCGGTACAGCCGGGAGAACGAACAAAGCGCTTTCTCGATCACGGCGATGGCCTACCAGAACAAATGGAACTCGACCGATCAGGTCGCCGACCGAGCGATCTCGAGCGGCGCGATCTCGCGCTTCGGCGCAACCGATCCGACCGACGGCGGACAGACGCACCGCTACAGTCTTGCGGCGGACTGGCAGAGTGTCGGGGTGGACTCGGTAACTCGCGTGACGGCGTATGCCGTCGACTCGAGCCTGAAGCTTTTCTCCGATTTCACTTACTACCTCGACGACCCCGTCGACGGGGATCAGTTCGAGCAGACCGACAAGCGCGTCGTGACAGGACTGAAGGCCAGTCGCCAGTGGTCGGCTTCCTGGTTCGGGCGCGAGACCCAGACGACAGTGGGGCTCCAGGTCCGAAACGACAACATTGCCGAGAACGGGCTCTTCCACACCCGGGCCCAACAGGTGCTCGACACGGTGCGGCTCGACCGCATTCTCCAGACGAGCGGGGCCCTCTATCTCGAGAGCAGTATCCGATGGTCCGAGAAGCTTCGGACGGTCGTGGGCCTGCGGCAGGACTACTACCTGTTCCACGTTCGCAGCGACGACCCCGCCAACTCGGGCGACGACCGAGCGTCGCTCTTGTCCCCCAAGATCTCTCTGGCGCTGGGCCCATGGGCGAAGACGGAGCTTTACGCGAACGCCGGCTACGGTTTTCACAGCAACGACGCGCGCGGCACGACGATCACCGAAGATCCCAGGACCCACCATCCCGTCCCACGCGTGACGCCGCTCGTCCCCGCCAAAGGCGCGGAGATCGGCTTGCGGACCGTTCTGATCCCGCATCTACAGACGACGGTTTCCTTCTGGGGGCTTCAGATCGGATCCGAGCTCGTCTTCACGGGAGATGCGGGCACGACCGAGGCCTCGCGCCCGAGCCGCCGCACCGGAATCGAGGTAGCGAACTACTGGTCTCCGTTTAAGAATCTCGTCTTCGACGCGGATGTCGCGTCTTCCAAGGCTCGATTCCGGGACTCGAACCCAGCCGGCGACCATATTCCCGGCGCGGTCGAAACAGTTCTCTCCGCGGGCGTGTCGGTCAACGATCTCTCCGGTTTCTTCGGCAGCCTTCGGCTGCGCTATTTCGGGCCCCGGCCCCTGATCGAGGACAACTCCGTGTGGTCGAAGTCCTCGACGCTCGTGAACGCGCAGCTCGGCTACGAGATCGCGAAAGGCAGCCGATTGGCAGTGGATGTCCTCAACGTCTTCAACGTCCGCGTCAGCGACATTGACTACTTCTACACATCGCGGCTACCGGGCGAGCCCTCACAGGGAGTGGCCGACATCCACACGCACCCCGCCGAGCCGCGCGCGGCGCGCGTCTCTCTGACGTACGCTTTCTAACCGTCGCTCTCGCTTGCTCGGGACCTGCGCCAGCTGGCGCACCGGCTCGCGGCTCGGCCAAAGGGCCTCGACCGCGCGCCTGGTCCCTCGCGCGCTCTCGCTCCCGCGGCGCGAGGCTCCTCCCCTCTGGGAGACTCCTCGCGCCGCGAACCGGGCCGGGCATGCCGGGAGACCTCGCACACCGGAAATAGGGAGACGCTCTCCGATCCAGACTTGTCTTTTTGCGCGCTACCCGCACAGACTCTTGGACGTGATTCCCTCGCGTCTGCGGGCCTTTTTCGGAATTCTGGTCGGCGTCTGGGCGCTCGGCGCGTTCGATCTCCATGCCCACGAGCTCGGGACGATCCGGACCTATGCCGACTTTCGCCGCGATGGAACGTTCCGCATCGAAGTCTTCATCGACCGCGAGCACCTGCCTCCGGGATTCGCGGCGTCGGCGTCGCCCTCCCGGAGACCCATTCACGGGATATCTCCCTCCCTCGAGCGGGCGCCTATGGGGAAAATCCTCACCGAGGTCGCGAATCACTCGGCCGTCCTCTTCGACGGCCGTCCTGTGGAGCCGAAGCTCGCCTGGGAGAATCCCGACCCCGCCTTGGCCGAGCCGATACTTCTGCTCACCGGGAACGTCCCCGGCGGCGCCCGCGTCTTCGTCTGGAAGAACACGCTCTCGATCGGCTCTTACCTTCTGACGATCCGGACCGAAGGGGAGGAGACCCCGGTCCGTCAGTGGGTGGAAGGGGGAAGTCCGAGCGCCCCCTTCGCCCTTCAGGCCTCCGTCGTTCCTCCCACGCGAGGCCAGATCGCGCGGCAGTACCTGAGCCTGGGTTACACCCACATTCTGCCCAAGGGCCTGGATCACATCCTCTTCGTCCTGGGGATCTTCCTTCTGAGCACGCGCGTGAAGCCCGTGCTTCTCCAGGTCACCGCGTTCACGGTCGCCCACACGATCACCCTCGCTCTGACGATGTACGGAGTCGTCTCGCTCCGTTCCTCGATCGTCGAGCCTCTGATCGCGGTCTCGATCGTGTACGTTGCGGTCGAGAACGTGCTGCGCCCGCAGCTTTCCCCCTGGCGGGTGGGGCTCGTCTTCGCGTTCGGGCTGCTGCACGGGATGGGCTTCGCTGGGGTGCTCTCGCAGCTCGGCCTTCCGCGCTCGGAGTTCGCGACCGCTCTTCTTTGCTTCAACGCGGGCGTGGAGCTCGGGCAGGTCTCGATTATCCTCATTGCGTTTCTTCTCCTTGGCCTTCCCTTCCGGCGCGAGCCCTGGTATCGAAGCCGCGTCGTCGTGCCCGTCTCTCTGGCTATCGCGGCGGTGGGTCTCTTCTGGGCAATTCAGCGGATCCTCCGGGCATCGCACGCGATCGCAGCGTGATCGCGCGTGATCGGTCCAGATCCCGGCGATTACGGCGATTACGGCGATTCTTCTCGTCGGTTACGATGCTCGTGCTTTGAGCGGCAACCGCAATCGATCGCCCTTCCTGGCCGCCGTCGACGAGCGCATCCTCGTGCTCGACGGCGGCATGGGCTCGCTTCTCCAGAGCCGTCTGCCCGCGCCGAAGGCCTGCGTGGAAGAGCTCTGCCTCTCGCAACCCGATCTCGTCCTCGATTGCCACCTGCAGTACATCCAAGCGGGCGCGCGGGTCATCGAGACGAACACGTTCGGGGCGAGCCGGCACAAGCTGAAGGCCTTCGGCCTGGAGGACCGGGTCGCGGACATCAACGGCGCTGCGGTCAAGCTCGCGCGCAAGGCCCGAGAAATCTCCGGCAAGGAAGTCTTCATCGGCGGCTCGATGGGTCCGACCTGGCTCTCTTACGATCCGCAGGAAGAGGAATCGGAAGAGCGGGTCCGCGCCCTCTTTCGGGAGCAGGCGGCGGCGCTCGACGCGCGCGGAATCGATTTCTTCATCCTGGAGACCTTTCTTTCGCTCTGGGAGATCCGCGCCGCGATCGAGGCGGTGCGGCAGGTCTCGCAGCTGCCGATCGTCGCGTCGATGACGTTTCCCGGAGACGCGTGGGAGGAACGGGAGGACAAGAGCTGGCCGGAGCAGGCGGCCCGGAGGCTGATGGAAGTCGGCGCGGACGTCGTCGGATCCAACTGCTCTCTGGGCCCGGCCGATCTCATCACGGTCTTGGACGGCATGGCCCGCGTTCCGAACGCGCGCCTCTTTGCCGCCCCCAACACGGGAGTTCCTCGCTACGCCGGCGGCCAGTTCGTCTATCCGGACTCGTCGCCCGAGTACTTCGCCTGGTTCGCGCGCGAGGCAGCCCGGCGCGGAGCGCGGGTCATCGGAGGCTGCTGCGGCTCCACGCCGGAGCACATTCACGCGATCGCGGAGGCCTTGCGGGATATCTCCCCCGGCCAGATTCAGGCTTCGGCGCCGGCCGCCGTCGCGCCGCCTGCCGTCGAGCGCAAGCGGGAGCGCGCCCAGACCTCCCAGCTCGCGAGCCGTCTCGCCGCGGGCGAGTTCGTCGTCTCGATGCAGATCGATCCGCCGCGAGGAACCGACTCGGAATCGGTGTTGGCCGCCGTCGCCATCTTCGGGTCGAGCGGCCGCGTCCACTGCGTCGACATCAATTCCAATCCGCTCGCGCACCTTCACATGGACTCCCTCTGGATGGCCATCCGCTGTCAGCGCGCCGGCCTCGAAACGATTCCTCACATCACTCCCCGGGATGCGAGCCTCATGGGATTGACGTCCACGCTGCTCGGCGCCTGGAGCGAAGGAATCCAGAATCTCCTCGTGATCACGGGCGACCCGTCGCAGCACGGTGACCGGCCGGGAGAGACGGACGTTTATCAGACCGACAGCGTCGGGTTGGTCAAGGTGCTGCGCGAGTTGAACGAGGGCCGCGACGTCGCGGGCAACGCGGTCGGTGCGCCGCCCAACTTCTTCCTCGGGGTCGCCGTCAACCCGACCGAGCCGGACCTGGATCTCGAGGTCGAGCGGTTCCACAAGAAGATCGAGCACGGCGCGCGGTTTGCCATGACGCAGGTTTTCTTC
>Ga0207646_10007706_pt1 | contig 10896 bp, 9 predicted proteins | sample KBSK5502metaG_FD_184343 | JGI IMG/M metagenome (GOLD analysis project Ga0207646, IMG submission 184343) | Corn, switchgrass and miscanthus rhizosphere microbial communities from Kellogg Biological Station, Michigan, USA - KBS K5-50-2 metaG... | ecosystem: Host-associated > Plants > Roots >...
ACTGCCTCAATCAGCTCCGGCACCGTCCCACCATCCTTAACAAACCGCTGCGTATGCCGGACGGCACCCCAGGGGTGGGCTTGGACGACGTCCGCCGCAATAATGGCCAGTTCCATCAGCTTTTTTGGCACCGCCCCCAGCGGGTCAGGCTTGACAAAATTCTCCCGCATCCTGATATAGCCATCCAGAATGGCGGGGGCTACTTCAGCCAGCTTCCGCCACTGGGGAGAGAGCTCGGCGTGGCCATCCCGTCGCAGGTATTGTTGAATGTCCTGCAATCTCTGCTCTTGTCCGGTCCAGGCTTCCCGGGCGGGTTTGAGGCGCTGCGCGTCAGGCACGTCCGCCTCCGCTGCGGTCAACGCGTCGTGGCCGACCATGACCCACTTGACCATCCCGGTCAACTCGACGTATTGTATGACCTGGAGGACTTGGGCCAGGGTTGCCCCGGCTTTGACGGCGGCCCGGGCATGGAGTTGGCTCAGGCAGGCATTGGCTTTCACCGTATGGATCACCAGGAGCAGCAGCTCTTTTTGCCATCTCAAGAGGGCCCCGGGCGCGTCTCCTTCACCCAACCGATACCGCACTTCTCTCTCAATCGCCTGCTGGACGTCCTGGCGGATGACTCCTGCCCCGGCTGCTTCCGATATCATCGGGTTCCTCCCTCAATTCCATTCTCTAGCACCCATGCCCATAACGTGTCGTCTGGCGCGACTGTGTCGGCGCAGGGTTTCGGGCGGCCAGTTCCGCATCCGCCCGACACAGCCCTTCCCAGGTCCCCTGGTGCGGGCATACGTGTTTGTCTCAGGTCCATGATGCCGCTGGCGCGACTGTGTCGGCGCAGGGCGAAGCCCTTCCCCCAGTATGAGGAGGGAACCATGATACCATGCAATCTACAACTGTAGTATTATAGCGTGTCAAAAAGGCTGGGAACGGGGCTGGGTTTCGAGAGATCATTTTGTGTGCTCTTTTCCTTCACCACTCCGTAGCAGGGAGACACCCATGCGCTATACTGTGCTGACAGATGACGACGTGCGGCGCGTGATGCCCATGAGCGCTGCCGTTGACCGGATAGAATCCGCCCTGCGGGAAAACGCTGAAGGGACTATGGTCGCGCCTCCCCGGTTCCGGGTCGACGTTGACAAGGGGGCGTTGATATTCACGGCGGGCGCGGTCACGCACTACGACAAGGCTGTTGGCTTCCGCGTGTACGACAGGTTTCAGGAGAGCCACGCGTCTCACGGACAGGTGGTGGTGGTCTTCGACAGCGACACCGGCGACTTCAAGGGCGTCATCGTGGGTGGTCACCTCGGCGCCATGCGCACGGGGGCCATTGGCGGCGTCGCCATCAAGCACATGGCACGCCCCGACGCCTCCCGCGCCGCCATCCTCGGCTCAGGCAGGCAGGCCCGGACGCACCTCGAGGCCGCTGCTGTTGTGCGCCACTTCGCATCGGTAAAGGTCTACAGCCCGAACGCCACACACCGCGAGGCATTCGCCAGCGAGATGCGCGAGACGCTCGACCTGAACGTTGACCCCGTTTTATCAGCACAAGAGGCTGTCGCGGATGCCGATGTGGTCATGTGCGTCACCACGAGCACCACGCCCGTGTTCGATCCCAGCTGGCTCAAACCCGGCGCCCACGTCAACACCGTCGGGCCCCGGGCCCAGGGCGAGAGCGAATTGGACGCCAGCATCGCGGGGAGAGTCCGAGTCGTCGCCACAGACTCGCTGCGCCAACTCAGGAGTTATGCCAAACCGTATTTCCTTGCCGATACCCCCTGGATGGAGGCCATGGTTGAACTGGGAGATATTGTGGTGGGTAAGCAAACGGGACGCCAATCCCCCGATGACATTACCCTGTTCTGCACGGCAGGCCTCTCAGGCACCGAGGTAGCCGTCGCCAGCGAAGCGCTCAGACGGGCGGGTCATATTGAGGTGCTGTGAAGCGGTAGCTCCACATCTAACGATGTTGTTGGCGCATGCCGAAGAGCCATCAATCCTGCCCCGTTCACAGTGGTGCCAACCTCATACAAGACGGGACACGCTACCTCTCGACTCGACCACATGGCCCGTGAAGGAGGAAACGATGCGTCAGACGATGATCCTCACCGGTGAGATCAATCTCAAGACGGTGACCGATCCTACGGTCCCGTTCGGGCGGGTGACCAAAGAGCTGGGCGCGGCAGACCTGGTATTCGCCAACCTCGAGTGCCTGCTCGCTGACCCACCGGCCGAATACGCCACCAACCAGGCGGCTTTCCACACGACCAGCGAAGGCTTCTACGCCGGTCGAGTCGCGGGCGAGGCCCTGAAGCTCGCTGGCTTCGATGGCGTGGGATGTGCCAACAACGTCACGTACGGCGAGGACGCCATTCGGGCGTCGCTGGCCCGGCTGAAGGAACTCGGTATCCCGGTGACTGGCGCCGGCCTGAACCGGGCTGAGGCGCACCGGCCGTTGATCATCGAGAAGCGCGGCGTCCGTTTTGGTTTCATGCAGCGGACGTCGATCTTCTGGCCGCGCGGCCAGGCTGCCGGTCCGCTCTCACCGGGCGTGGCCACCCTGGCGGCGCATACGGCGTATCAGCCCAGGGTGGCGAACCGCGCCGGCGTCGCACCGATCATCCTGACCATGGCCGACGACACAGAGCTGGACGCATACATCGAGGAGCTCACAGCGCTCCGGCCGCAGGTCGACATCCTGATCTCGTCGCACCACTGGGGCCTGAGGGGCGAGGTGCTGCAGTACCAGAAGCAGATCGCCCATGCGGCGGTCGATGCCGGCGCCGACATCATCATGGGACACGGCGTCCACGCCATCACGCCCATCGAGGTCTACAAGGGCAAGCCGATCTTCTACGGTCTCGGCTGCTTCTCCTTCAACGAGGGACACGGTGGCAGGGACAGCACCTCCGAGGCGGTCAACTGGCTGGGCCTGCTGGCCAGGGTCACCATTGAGGACAAGCAGGTCGTCAAGGTGACGTGTGTGCCGGTCCGCCACAACAAGGCCAACGAGACGCTAATCCGGTCCGCCACCGACGAGCGCGACGAGATGGACAAGCTGATCGCCGCTTCGAAGAAGCTCGGCGCCTCGCTGACCATGCGTGGTGACGAACTGGTCGTCATCGAGAAGCAGGGCGTTCTGGCGTAGTCAGTCTGCTCGTTGATGTCATCTGATTGCACCACACCGGGCGTTCCTGATCGTCAGCGATCGGCACAACTTGATTGCATTGCCACGGGAATCGGCACGAGGAGAGAAGATGGGAACAACGGCAGATCTGGCGCGATTCATCGCGGAGACGCAGTACGACGACCTCCCGGCGGCGGTCGTCGCGGCGGCTAAGGTTGGCATATTGGACGGCGTTGCCAACCTGCTGGCCGGCTCGACCCAGCCGGTAGCCCAGCTCGTCAGCGCCTATACCCGGGAGCTGGGCGGCACCCCGGTCTCCAGCGTCATCGGCCACGGCTTCAAGACCAACCCCCTGAACGCCGCGTTCGCCAACGGTGTCTCCGGTCACTGCCTGGACTTCGAGCTGCAAGGCCAGCCCTCCTCCCACGGCACCTCATCCATCCTGCCGGGCCCACTGGCCCTGGCCGAGGCCCAAGGCGGCGCCAGTGGCAAGGAGCTGATTGTGGCCTATGCCCTGGGCTGGGACGTCCAGCAGCGCATCGTGGCGGCCAGCCACCGCGCCGGCGCCAACCTGCGCGGCTTCCACCCGCCGGGTGTCTACGGCCCCCTGGGAGGCACCGCCTCTGCCGCCAAGATGCTCAAGCTCAACCAGGCGCAAGTGCAGATGGCGCTCGGCATCGGCGCGTCTCGCACTGGCGGCCTGTTCGCCAACAACGGCACGATGGTCAAGTCCACCCATCCCGGCAATGCCGCGCGCATGTCGACCGAGGCGGCGCTGCTGGCGCGCCGGGGCTTCCTCAGTCACGACGCCATCTTCGAGTCGCCGCGGGGCTATGTCGCAGTGCTGTTCGACGACCGCTTCGACTGGGACGGCTTCCTGGCCGACGCCGGCACGGTCTTCCACTTAGTCGATCCCGGCTTCAACATCAAGCGCTATCCGGCGCAGATCAGCATGCAGCCGGTGCTCAACGTCATGTCCGACCTGCGTGACACGTACCATCTCAGGCAGGAAGATGTGGCCACGGTCGAGATCGAGCTGAGCCGTGACCCTGGCCACGAGTCGCGGCCCAATCCCACGAGCGGCCTGGACGGCAAGTTCAGCTTTGAGTACTGCGCCATCATCCCGCTGGTCACCAACCCGGTCGGTATCGACTCGTTCAGCGACGCCACCCGGTTCACCCCAGCCGTGGACGAGGCGCTGACCAAGGTCAGCCTGCGTCACAACCCGGCGATAGGCCGCGGTGCCAACGCCATCGTGACCATGAAGGACGGACGGGTGCTGAAGGGCGAGTGCCGGGACTTCCGGGGCTCCATCCGCAACCCGATGACCCGGGACGAGCACGACGTGAAGTATCTCGACTGCGCCAAGCGGGTGCTGCCGCCCGAGGACATCGACCGGGTGCGCGACATGGTCGAAAACCTGGAGAGTCTCGCCGACATCCGGCAGCTCATCGCCCTCCTCGCTCCCTCCCCCAAGGTAGAGGAGCGACCGGCGTGACAGTCCGTATTACACGCGCAGTCCGAGCATCGCCAAAGATGGGGAGCGCTTCGGTCTATCGAGGCTGCCCTCGGTGACGTCTCGTGACATATTGGCCCGGTGTCTTGCCGAACTGGGCGCCTTCACCGAAGGGCTGGCCCACGGCGAAGAAGGTCTCCGGATTGCCGAGGCCGTCAATCACCCCCCCAGCCTGATCGAGGCATGCCATGGCATCGGCTATGTCTACCTCCGCAAAGGCGACGTGCACCAGGCGCTCCCGTGGTTCGAACGCGGCCTGGAGGTCTGCAGAGTCTGGGACCTACCGCTCCTGTTGTACGTCAGCTCCTCGGTCCTGGGCTATGCCTATGTCCTGGCTGGACGGCCGTCCGAAGCCCTGCCGCTGCTGGAGCAGTATGTCTCGACGGAGGCCATACAGATCATGAGGGGCAGGGTCCATGTCTAGGGAAAGTGCAAATCTGCAACACGACCCCCATGCCGTACTTGACCCGGGCCAGCGAGGCGGGTACCCTCAGGCCCTGGTCGACTACGGCTGTATGCTCTCCCTCAGCAGAGGAGCACGACACGCATGCCACCCGTCTATACCTACGATCATATTCACCTACGCACCAAAAATCCGCAGGCGACTATCGAGTACTATCAGAAGATGTTTGATGCCACCCCCGTGGCGTATGTGCAATCGAATGGCAAGCCCCGCGTGGATCTGGATCTCAACGGGCTGACCATCTTTATCGCCGAAGTGCCCGCCGACGCCACGCTGCCCACGGCGCCGTCGGAACCCTATATCGGGCTGGATCATCTGGGGCTGCGTGTGGATGACATTGAAGCGGCCACGGCCGAACTCAAGCGCCGTGGCGCACAGGTGATCGTGGAGCCCAAGACCATTCGGCCTGGGGTGCGCATTGCGTTCATCCAGGGCCCGGATGATGTGCGGATTGAACTCCTGGAGCGCACGGTGCTCGAGGTGTCAGAGGCTGCGGGACGCTAGGCTCGCGCTGCGTCCCGCACCGGCTGCGTCCGTGTGGCGCGCAAGCGCGCCTGGTGTATGGACGGGGCTGGTAGGCACACGGGATCGAGGCGTCCGCTGCGCTGGGCACACCTCGGTCACGTCTCCTCTCAGTTCCGCTACGCGAGAGGGCGATCGGCCAGTCGCCCCTCCAAGCGGCCGGTGATGCCCAGCCGCGTACGGGGGAGGTTGTATCATAGCCAGTGTACGGCATCGCCTCATCGACACGGCCCGGACCCCACACGTGCGCGACGAGCCGCACAGTGGCGGCTCCTCCACGCCATGTGCAACAGAGCCTCCACGGGGTCAGAACTCGATGACGAGCCGTCCTCGCGTGCCACCAGCCTCCAGCCGTCGGTGGGCCTCACCGGCTCGCTCCGGTGGGTAGGTGTCGGCCACGCGGAGGGTGATGGCACCCGACTCCACGAGTTGCCGGAGGCGGTCAAGTTTCTCGAACTCGCCGTCGTACGTGCGCACCGAGGTGACCGTGAACGTGATGCCACGTTGTGGCGCGCCTGTGAAACCACGGACCGACGTAAACGCGCCACCGTCGCGGACGGCAGGAATCACCCGTGCGTTGAGGACGGCACCGTCGGCGAGCCCGTCGACGCCGTGTGGGAAGTGTGCCAAGATCCGCGTGGCGACATCGTCGCCGCGGCGCACGACGATATCGGCACCGAGTGAGGCGACGAGTGCGTGATCGGCCTCAGACGCATCGGCAATGACCGTCAACCCCTCGGCCTTGGCCAGCTGCACGACATAGCCGCCATACGCCCCTGCGGCCCCGGTCACCGCGAGCGTCTGCCCTGCAGACAGTCCAAGCAGGTCAAGCGACTGACGGGCCGTGAGTCCGTTCATGGGCAGCGTGCACGCCTCGACATGCGTGGTGCCGGCCGGCGCAGGGACCACCGCGCGCGCCTCCAGGACGATCTGTTCGCGGTAGGCCCCGTAGCAGCCCTTCGGGATCACCATGGCCATGACCGCGTCCCCAACCTGCACACCCGTGGCGACACCGTCGCCAACCTCGTCGACAATCCCAGCCGCGTCCATGCCCGGCACGTAGGGCGGTGGGTCCGCTTTCTGCTGCTCGGCACGTGAGCCGTTCCGTGCCAACGTGTCCGTGGGGTTCACCGCCGCAGCGTGTATACGAACACGCACTTGGCCGGGGCCGGCGTGGACTTCGGGAAGCTCGACGACTTCCAGCGTCTCCGGGCCTCCGTACACCATGACGCCTACTGCGCGCATGTTCACCACCTTTCGTTGTCAGAGCCTACATCTGCCTGAGCCGAACGATACACACCGGGGTCATCTCGCTCGAGCACATCGTTCGGAGTCCTAGGAAGAGCCCACACTCTGGTGTATCAGCCATCCACTCACGCCGGTACCAGACGCAGCAGCGCGCGCTCGACGGCCGCACTGGTCATCGGGACCTTGTGGCCATTCTTGGCCAGCGGTTGTGCGTGGGCAACCGCGAGGGCTCCGGCCTGGCTGGCTACAGCAGCGGACAGGTCGGTCCCGCGCAGCAACTGTTCGACGTCGGGCAGGCGCCACGGCATCGGCGCGACGCCGCCCAACACCACGCTGGCGGTGCGGATGCGCGCGCCCTCCAGATGCAGCACTGCCGCCACGCTGACTTCGGCATGCGTCCAGGCTGCCCGGTCCGTGATTTTCAGATAGGTGCTGACCACACCAGCCGCTGGCGTTGGTATGCGGACGCCGGTGAGGAGCTCCGTGGCCGCGAGGACGTTTTCCCGCGCCGGGTTCTGGCTGGGCAAAACGAAAAAATCGGCGGCGGCAAGGCGGCGTGGCCCTCCCGGGCCTGTGACCTCGAACGTCGCATCCAGTGCCACCAGCGCTGGCGCCAGATCCGAGGGATGGACGCTAAAGCTCGGCCCCCCACCAAAGATCGCGTGTTGTTGATGCTCGCCATGGACCGAGAAGCAGTGGCTGCCTCCAGCCTTGAAACAGGGGAACCCATTGCGGTAATACCAGCACCAGGGTCGTTGCGTGACATTCCCGGCCAGCGTGGCCGCGTTGCGGATTTGAGGCGTCCCCACACTAGCCGCGGCCTCACGTAGCACGGCCCATGGACCCGACAGCGCGGCATGGCTGGCAAGCTCGGTCAGGGTGATCAAGCCGCCGATCAGGGTTTCCGTAGGGGACACCACCACCGCACGGGCCTCGCGCACGGTACGCAGATTGATCAGGACATCAGCCTGGTTCGTCCCGTCTTTGATTTGCTGCACGAGATCCGTCCCACCGCCGGCGAAGGCGAACGCCTGGCCCCGTGCGGCTGCCGCACGGGCCGCGGCCACGGCGTCGGCGATCGAACGCGCATTGATATTGGTCAGGGCTTTCATGCCATCGCCCCCAGAAGTTTGTCCCGGGTCATGGGCAGCGACGTCATGCGTATGCCCGTGGCATTGCAGACGGCGTTCGCGACCGCAGCCGGGGCCAGAATGATACCAGACTCCCCGATGGTTTTCGCCCCGAAGGGGCCATACCCATCGTCCACTTCCAGAAAATGCACCTCGATCGTGGGGACGTCGAGATGGGTCAAATGCCGGGCCCGATAATAGCCGGTGGTGAGGGCTTGGCCGCTCGCCGGGTCGTACAACAAGTCTTCGTGCAACGCCTGACCGATGCCCTGAAGGACGGCGCCGCGGATCTGATCCCGCGCCGTTTGCGGATTAATAATGCGACCGGATTCATGGATGGCCACGTATTTCGTAATACGGGTCGTGCCCAGGCGCGTATCCACTTCCACTTCCACAAAGTGCGCCCCAAAACATTGGCGCGCTTTGCCATCGGTCGTCGGTGCGGGTGTCGCCGAGGCGACGAAGACGTCGTTGCCTGTCGGCATCCCGTGCGCCGCGATCTGGTGTTGCAGGTTCTGCACCGCTTCGACGACGGCCATCCCCGTCATGATCGTGGTGCGACTCCCCGACTCGCCCACCGAGTACGGGCAGCGATCGGTATCGCCGGACACCACGTCGACGTGCGACAGGGGAACGCCCAGGGCCTCGGCGGCAATCATGCCCATGGTGGTCTTGGCGCCGGGACCAACATCGGTCACCCCGACAAATACGGTGTAGCGCTGGCGGGCATCGACGTGCACGATCGCGCTGCTGGTGCCCACACCGGCACGGAACATCATGAAGGAAAAACCAGCGCCGCGTTTGATGGGGCCGGCATCGGAGCCCGGGATTACTTTCCGGCGTGCCTGCCAGTCAAACGTGTCCACCCCCAGCTGAATACAGGCATCCAGCGAGTAATTGGTAAACGGCTGCTCCTCGGTCGGTCGCAGCATATTCTTCACGGTGAAGGCCACCGGGTCCATCCCGAGCTTGGAGGCGATGTCATCCATGATCGATTGGATGCCATAAACCCCATGGGGTTCAGACGGCGCGCGGAAATTGCCCGAGGTAGTGCGATTGGTATAGACCGGCGTGATCGAGCGATACCGATTGGGGCAGGCATAGAGTTCCAGGCCACTGATGCCCCCCGCATTCTTGCGATAGGGGCCCATGCCACTGTAGCCGATGAGCTGGATGGCGGTGACGGTGCCCTCGTTTGTGACCCCCACCGTGTACTGCTGCACGGTGGGCCAGCGCCCATGCATGCCGAGCCAGTCGTCGCGGCGCGTGTATTCCAGCATGACCGGCGCGTTGGTGTGGCGGGCAAGTGTCGCGGCGATCAGGTCGGCGTCCTGGTTTTGATTCTTGTTGCCGAATCCCCCGCCCATATAGTGGCACACGACGCGTACTTGATGATCTTCCAGTCCCAGATCCCTGGCCATGTCATGGCGGCAATTGGCAATACCCTGGGAGGGGGTATACAGGGTCAGCGTCTCGCCCTGCCAGTGCGCTAGGGCACACCGTGGTTCGAGCTGCGCGTTATGGACAAAGCCGGTGTCATAGCGCTGTGCAAACACCTGATCCGCGGCGGCAAAACCGGCGGCGATATCCCCATGATCGGACACCACCGGGGCACAGTTGTTGTCCACATCCGGACACAGATTCCCTTCCGGCCAAATCAAGGGCGCATCAACCGCGAGGGCCGCTTCGGGTTCCAGGACAAAGGGGAGCAGCTCGTAGTCGACCCTGATCAGCGCCAAGGCCTGCTCGGCGAGGTGCCGATCGGTGGCCGCGACCGCGGCCACCGCATCCCCCACGCACCGCACTGGATTATTAAAGATATAGCGCCGTTGCCGCGTCCTCTCCTTGATGGCATCGCTGTACTGGCGTCCACCGGCCACTGCGCCGGCCCCCCAGACCACGTGGGCGGTCTCGTGGGTGATCACGGCCCGCACGCCGGGCAAGCGGGTGGCCGCGCTGGTATCGATGCGCCGAATGCGCGCATGGGGATGGGGACTACGCAGCACGCGCGCATACAACATGCCAGGGAGCTTGAGATCGTTGGTGTACTTAGCCTGCCCGGTGACGCGTGCTATGGCGTCCACCCGGGGCGTGACATGGCCAATGGTCGTCAAGGGTTGGACGGCTGCGCTCACGCCGCACCCCCTTGGTAGGCGCCGGCGGCGACGACCGCCTCGACGATGGCATTATAATTCGAGCAGCGACAGAGATTCCCCACCAGGGCTTGTTTGACCTGCTCCGCGTCTGGCCTGGGGACGGTATTGAGCAGGGCGGTGGCCGTCATGAGTTGGCCGGGTGTGCAAAACCCGCATTGGGGGGCATTGTGATCGATAAAGGCTTGCTGCAGGGGCGACAGCTGTCCGTCGCGCGCCAAGCCCTCCACCGTCTGCACGTCGGCCCCATCGGCCCAAACCGCGAGGTGACTACACGCATACACCGGCTGCCCGTTTAGCAGCACGGTGCAGGCCCCACACTCGCTGCGGTCACAGCCGATTTTGGTGCCGGTGAGATCCAGATGGTCCCGGAGCAGCTCCACCAGGGTCCAGCGGTCCTCCACGTCGATGCGATGCCGGACGCCATTCACGGTCAGGCGGATCGCGGTTCTGGCAGGTGCGATCATCGCCGCAGTGGCGGCATCCGCCGATGCGCTCCCCAGGGCCGGTACCGTGGCACTGGGGCTACGTTGATCAGCGGGCGGATGGGTGCCTTGGTGGCGAAAGCTGCTGGCGTCGGACGTGTCGTGCATGGCGTCGCTCCTGCATGGAAGCGTTCGTGATATGGAGAGCTAGCCAAAGACTATAGCGGGTGGTGTCGCGGGCGCGCAACCGCATTTACTGTGCTGCGGCTGGCCTGCGCCGTTGGCATGCTGTACAATGTCGGACTCACGTGA
>Ga0207646_10007707_pt1 | contig 10896 bp, 9 predicted proteins | sample KBSK5502metaG_FD_184343 | JGI IMG/M metagenome (GOLD analysis project Ga0207646, IMG submission 184343) | Corn, switchgrass and miscanthus rhizosphere microbial communities from Kellogg Biological Station, Michigan, USA - KBS K5-50-2 metaG... | ecosystem: Host-associated > Plants > Roots >...
GGACAGATGGGCCCATCGTGTACGCGTCGGCCTGCAGCGGCCACGGCTTCAAGTTCTCGAGTGTCATGGGTGAGATCCTCGCCGATCTCGCAACCACCGGGCGCAGCAGGCACGACATCCAGTTCCTATCGCGCGCGAGGTTCGCAGCGTGAGACGACACGGAGGAGAGACATGAGCATCGAGTTCCGAAACGCAAAGGGCGTCCCGATGCCGATCAGCAACTACTCGCAAGCGGCGATCGTTCCGGCCGGCGCCAGGCTCGTCTTCGTGTCGGGCCAGGGCGCGCTCAATGAGCGCGGCGAGCTGGTGGGAGAGGGCGATGCGGTGCGGCAAACCGAGCAGATCCTCGATAACATCCGGCGAATACTCGAAGACGCCGGTGGCGGCATATCCAGCCTCGTCAGCCTGACGTGGTACTTCACGAACATGGACGATCGCGCTCGCATCCTGGACGTGCGCAAGCGCGCGTTCGCGGGTCACGCGCCCGCGAGCACCGCCGTCGAGGTTCGACGGCTCGCGCATCCCGACTGGCTCGTGGAGATCGATTGCGTCGCCGCGCTCAGCGGATAGAGGAAGAACGATGAAGGTGGCGAGCGAACCCACACGGACCGACCGGCTCCCGCCATTCGATCGCGACCGGCTCTCGCGCCTGATGGAGGAAAAGGGAGCCGACCTTCTGCTCGGGTGCTCGCGCGCGAACGTGGGCTATCTCGCCGACTACACCTACTACGTCGCGCAGGGCCTGCCCTACGTGCTCGAAGACGGGAAGCAGTGGAGCATCACGTTCGTCGGCGTCGCGCGCGATCCGAAGATCCCATCCTTCCTAACGCCCGTGAGTAGCGAGCACGGGAGCATCGCGCACGCGGATCCGTGGATCGCCGACCGGAGGTTCTGGGGACCGAAGTGGACGTATGCGGGCCAGTCGAGCCCGACGGCAGGTGGCGGCGCGCCCGAGGACGTGGCCGTCTGCGTCGCCGATGCGATACGCGAACGCGGTCTTGCGGAAGCGCGCATCGCCCTCGAGAGCGAGGCGGTGCCCGCGACCCGTTACGAGCGCCTTCGCGAGCTTCTCCCGCGCGCGAAGTTCATCGATGCCGCCCCGATCTTCCGCGACCTGCGCATCATCAAGACCCCCGTGGAGATCACGCGGCTGCGTGAGGTCGCGACCGCGACCGATCTCGCGACGGCAGCCGCGTACGAGGCGTTGCCCGGTGGGCCAACCGAGATCGAGCTGCAGAACGTGATCGCCGGGTCGCTGGTGCGATCGGGCATGGCTTTCGGATGGTGCTCCGTCGCGTACGGTCCGAAGGGCGTCACGGTCATCGAGGCGACGGATCGTCCGCCGGCGCCCGGCGAGATCGCGCGCATCGACATCGTGGGGATCCATCACGGGTACTACAGCGACATGTCACGTGTGAACGCGTACGCGAAGCAGCCGGATGCCGCCTCGCTCAAAGCGCACGCCGCGATCTTCGACACGAACGCGGTGATGCGGCGCGAGGTGGGTCCTGGCGTGCAGGCGTCGGATGTCGCGCGCATCGCACACCAGACGCTCGGCGGGCACGGGTACCCGATGCTTGCTCCGCAGGCCGGGCACGGCATCGGCCGCGACGTGCACGAGCCGCCGTATCTCGCGGAGTGGGACACCACGGTGCTGCGTCCGGGCATGGTCATCGATCTCGAGCCGGCGATGCGTGTCGCCGGCGTTGGATCGGTGAACATCGAGGACATGGTCGTCATCACGGAAACGGGCTGCGAAGTGCTGACGAACTACCCGCGGGAGCTCGCCGTCTTCGGTTAGACGCCTCGCGTCGAGACGTGCTCGAAGATCGTGTGCTCTTCGGCCATCGGGCTCGCCTTCGCCCCGGCGACCGCGGCCGCCACGCTGCGCGTGACCTCGTCGCGAACGGCGGTGATCTTCGCGGCGTCGGCTGTGCCGGCCGCGATCAGCACCTTCTCGTAGAGCGCGATGGGGTCCCGTTCCTTCCACTGCTCGAGCTCGCCGACGGGCCGGTACTTCGCGGGATCGCCGCGCGAGTGTCCGGCGTAGCGATAGGTCTTCATCTCCAGGAGCGAGGGGCCTTCACCGGCGCGCGCGCGCCGCGTTGCGCGCGCCATGGCGGCCATGACCGCGTCGACATCCTGTCCGTCGACGATCTCGCTCGGTATCGCGTAGGCAGCGCCGCGTGTCGCGATGTCGGCGATCGGTGTCGTCTTCTCGATCCGCGAGTATTCGCCGTAGAGATTGTTCTCGCACACGAAGATGACGGGCAGCTTCCACACCGATGCCATGTTCAGCGCCTCGTGGAAGCCGCCGATGTTCGCGGCGCCGTCACCGAATGCGGCCACCGCGACGCCCCCATCCTTCCTTATCTGTGACGCATAGGCGGCGCCGACGGCCACGGGCAGGCCCGCACCGACGATCGCGAATGTAGGCAGCAGGCCGACCTCCGGCGCCGAAAGGTGCATCGACCCGCCCTTGCCACCGAGCGGCCCATCCGTGCGACCGAGCATCTCCGCGAGCAGCGCGGTCGGCGTCAGGCCGAGCGCCAACGCGAGACCGTGCCCGCGATACGTGCACGTCACGGCGTCGGTCGGCCGAAGGCTCGCCGCGACGCCGACGGCGACGCCCTCCTGCCCCTGGCCGGTGTGCATGGACCCCGCGATCAGACCTTCGAGGTAGAGGTTCATCGACGCGTCCTCGACGAGGCGTATCTCGATCATGCGAGCGAATCTTCCGAGCGGATCGTCCAGGTCCGCGCGGCGGCGTTTCTGCGTGCCGGTGTCCTTGGGCGATGGTGGCGTCGTCGCAGCCCCGCCAAGAGCGGTCGGCGTGCCCGTGTTCGTGCCGCTCTGCACGAGCGTTTCGACCGCGCGGGACACGCGCTCTGCGGTCGGAAGGTAGTGACGCTCGAGCGCGCCGAACGGGATCGGCACATCGGGGCATGCCACGCGCACCGGGGGCGCGTCCAGGAACTCGAAGCCCTCGGCCGCCACGGCGCTCGCGACGTCGGCACCCCATCCACCGGTGACCGGGTTCTCCTCGACGATGACGACGCGCCCGGTGCGCTCGACGCTCCCGAGCACGGTCTTGCGATCCCACGGCCGCGCGGTGGCGAGGTCGATCACCTCGCAGGAGATGTCGGGCAGGAGATCGGCGGCCGCGCGCGCCACGCCGACCATCTGGCCGAGCGCGACGATCGTGACGTCCTTGCCCTCGCGAACGATGCGCGCCGTGCCGAGCGGCCAGAGCCCGGCCTCGCCCGTCTCCACTTCTTCCTTCGAGTTGTAGAGGTTGCGCGGCTCCAGGAAGATCACCGGATCCTGGTCGCGGATCGCGCAACGCAGGAGGCCGTACGCGGCCGCGGCACCGGAAGGCGACACGACCACAAGGCCCGGCGTGTTCATGAACCACGATTCGAGCGTCTGGGAGTGCTGCGATCCGAAGCCGAGTCCGCCGCCGGCCGACGCACGCAGGACGATCGGCATCGCCAGCGCGCCGCCGGAGAGGTAACGCATCTTGGCCGCTTCGGTCACGACCTGATCGAGCGCGACGCCGAAGAACTCAGCGAACATGATCTCGACGACGGGCCGGAGTCCCTTCGCCGCGGCCCCGACGGCCGCACCGATTATGGCCGTCTCGGCGATGGGCGTATCGCGCACGCGATCACCGCCAAACTCTTCGACTAGGCCAACGGTCACTTTGAACACGCCGCCCGCGTCGGCGACGTCCTCCCCGAATACGACCACCGACGGATCCGCGCGCATCTCGTCGGTGATCGCGAGCTTGATGGCATCGCGCATCGTCAGCTGCATGTGAGGCAGCACCATAGCATCGCCTCCCTGTCGTAGGCTTCGGCCTCGTGAGATCGGTGAAGACGAAGAGCGCGAAGCGACGGTCTCCGGTGACCGTGCACATGCGCCCGCCGTCGTGGCGCGCGCGGACCGATGCCTTTCCCGGCACGAAGGTCGATCTGTTCGCTCATGACGCGATCGCCGGAGCCGACATGTACGGCGGAGTCATCGAGATCGATCCCGGCACGAGAGCTCCGCTGCACTTTCATCGGCGTGGCGAGACGCAGTTCATCCTCTCGGGCCGCGGCTTCCTCCTGCATCCGAATGGACGGGAGACCGCGGTCGGTCCGCGCAGCGCGGTGTTCAGCCCAGCCGGTCGCGCGGGGGCACACGGCTTTCGTGCCGTGGGACGCAAGCCGCTTGCGGTCCTGTTCCTCTACGGATCGCCCGGCGGGAGGCGTCCATGGATCGCCACCGTGAAGGACTGATCGTCCGATGAAGATCGTCGACGTCCGAGCGACTACCTGCGACGTCCCGGTACCGCACCCGATCGTCATGGGCGACCTGCGCTACGACACGCGCGACTACGTCATCGTCGAGATCGTCACCGACGAAGGTGTGAGTGGATTCGGCTTCGGGATGGCTCGCTACGCACCCATCGCCGAGGTCGTCGAGCGCAACCTGAAACCACTCCTGGTCGGCAAGGATCCGCTGATGACCGAGCAGCACTGGGACCGCATGTACAACCTCAACCTCCTCATTGCAGGGCGGGGGATCTTCATGCGCGCCCTTTCGGTCGTCGACATCGCGCTCTGGGACATCAAGGGAAAGGCCGCGGGATTGCCCATCTGGCGGCTTATCGGCGGTCATCGCACGCGGATGCCCGTGCTCATGGCCGGCGGCTACATCGCCGAGGACCGGGGCATCGCGTACCTGGCGCAAGAGGTCGCGGACTACGCATCGCGCGGCTTCCGCATGATCAAGATCGCGGCCGGCCCGCTCGAGGACGACACCGGGCGCATCAAGGTCGCGCGCGAGGCCGCCGGCGACGCGCAGCTCATGTACGACGCGCACTGGGCCTGGCGCGATCCGCAGGAGGCGCTGCGCGTCGTGCGCGGGTGGGAGGACTTCGGCCTCGTGTGGATCGAAGACCCGTTCCCCTCGGAGCAGCTGCGGCCGCTCGCGCGCTTTCGCGCGGGCACGCGCATCCCCCTTGCGATCGGCGAGGACATCAGCGGGCGCTGGGCGTTCCATCGGATCCTCGAGGAGGGTCTCGCAGATGTGGTGCGCGTCGACGTGGCGAACGCCGGCGGCTTCACCGAAGGGATCCGCATCTGCGCGCTCGCGGCCGCGTACGGCGTCAACGTCAGCCCGCACGTGTATCCGGAGCTCCACGTGCACCTCAGTGCCGCGCTCGCGAACGTGACGCACATCGAGATGACCGATCCGGCGCAGGGCATCGAGGGGCTGCACCTGCTCATGAAGAACACGCTCGAAGTGAGGGACGGCGAGGCGACCGCTCCCGAGCGGCCGGGCCTCGGCTTCGAGCTCGACCCGAGCGCTCTGAAGAAATACCGGCAGTGAGCGCGGTGCGCGAGCGCGCGCTGCCTGCCGCGCACGAGCTGCTCGCGCGTGTCGCAGCGCGCGAGGTCTCGCCGGTCGACCTCGTGGCGGATGCCCAGCGCGCCTACGAGGCGGAGAACCCGCGACTCAATGCCATCGTCACACCGACGTTAGACGCAGCGCGCGTGGAGGCGGCGAACTGCGAACGACGGCTGATGCGCGGCGAGAGGGTGCGGCCGCTCGAGGGACTGCCCCTCGCGGTGAAGGACAGCGTCCCGACTGCCGGCGTGCGCACCACCGCCGGCTCGCCGCTCATGAAGGACAACGTCCCGACTGCGGACGCCGTGCATGTCCGCCGACTGCGCGATGCCGGGGCGATCCTCATCGGGAAGAGCAACACGCCCGAGTTCGAGGTCGGCATCAACACACGCAATCCGGTATTCGGTCAGACGCTCAACCCCTGGGACGAGCAGCGCGTAGCCGGCGGGTCAAGCGGCGGCTCCGCGGTCGCTCTTGCGACCGGCATGTGCGCGATCGCCGACGGCACGGACCACGGTGGGTCGATCCGTATCCCCGCATCCCTGAATGGCGTCGCCGGTCTCCGTCCCTCGCCGGGCCGCGTGCCGCTCTATCCCACCGCATGGGCGCACGATCCGCTCAGCGTCCCGGGGCCTCTCGCGCGCACGGTTCGGGATCTCGCCGTGATGCTTCAGGTCATGGCGGGGCCGGACCCGCGCATACCGATCTCGCTCGCGGCGCTCAACGGACCTATCGCCGCCACACCTATCGATCTGCGCGGAGTGCGCGTCGCGTGGTCGAGCGATCTGGGTGGTCTCTGCGCCGTGGATGCGGAGGTCGCGGCCGCAGTTCGTCGCGGCGCCGATCGCTTCGCGGCGCTGGGGTGCGCGGTCGAAGAAGCCTCGCCCGACTGGCACGACGCGCCGGAGATCATCGGACCCATCCGCGCCCACCGCACGTCGATCGTGATGGACCAATTTCGCTCGCGCTCTGCGGAGATCCAGAACCCCTGGCTGCGTGAGTTCATCGACCGCGCCGACCAGCTCTCGCTGCGCGAGGTCGGCGTGGCCGAAGCGAAGCGCTCGCGGTACTGGGAACGGACCGCGTCGTTCTTCGATCGGTACGCGCTGCTGCTTGCGCCAGCGACGCAGTTCACTGCGTTCGCAAAGGAGCTGGACTTTCCACCGGTCATCGCGGCCCGCGCGATGCCCGGCGTCGTCGACACGATCCTTGCGACGTATGCCGTGACGATCGCCGGCATACCCGCGCTCTCCGTGCCGAACGGCGTATCGTCCGAAGGATTGCCGATCGGCCTGCAGATCATCGGTGGCTGGCGCGCCGACGGCGGGGTTCTCCGCGCGGGCATCGCGTTCGAGGAGGCGGCGTGACCACGCTGGCACATACGGCGGAGGGCATCACCGCCGCGGAGTTCGCGGAGCGCCGGCGGCGCGTCGAGGACGCGACCGCGAACGCCGGACTGGATGCGCTCATCGCATTCACGGCGACCAACCTTTTCGGCCCGAGCGCATATCTGTGCGGCTACGAGCAGCGCTTCGGTCCGCGCGAGGTCGGCGCCGTCGTGCTCGTCCCCGGTGCTCGCGGCACCTTCATCACGTACGGCTACTGGGACGAGATCGGCCCGATGCCGTGGATCGACGAGCAGATCCTCAAACCCGACCTCGACGCGATCGCCCGCCTGATCGCGGAGCGCCTTCCGGCAAAGGCCGCGCGCGTCGGTGTCGCTGGGTACCAGCTCTTCCCCGCGAAGTTCGTCGCCGCGATCGCCGCAGCGCGACCGAGCGCGCGGCTCGAGGACGCCACGAGCCTGCTCACGTCTTTGGCGATGGTCAAGAGCGCGGCCGAGATCCAGATCCTGCGCGATGCCGCAGGCATGACCGACGCCGGGGTCGAGGCATTCCTCGCAGGCGTGAGCGAACGCACCGACGAGACCGAGATCGAGCTCGACGTCGCAGCCGCGATGGTCCGTGCGGGTGCCGATCGTGTGGCGTTCCCGACGCTCATCTTCAGCGGACCGCGCGTCGAGACGGGTATCGGGTTCGCGCAGCGCCGGCGGCCTGAACACGGCGAGCAGGTGAACATCGTCGTCGGCGCAGAGCTGTTCGGCTACAAGATGGACATCGGCCGGGTGGCCTGCGCCGGCCAGCCATCGGATGCGCATCGCTCGGTGATGGACGCGGCGGCGGAGATGCTCGAGGCGATGCTCGCGGTCGTGCGCGACGGCGCTCCGATCGTCGCAATCCCCGACGCTGCCGCGCGCGTCGTGCGCGATCGCGGCATGACCGACTGGGTCTATCGCTTCGGGGCGCCGGGCTACACCGGACACGGGATCGGGTGCTGGCTCGACGAGCCGCCGCGTCTGCGATCGGGCGAGCCGGGCGCGCTTGCCTCGGGCATGGTGCTGGTCCTCGAGGCCCGCCTTGGCCGCGCCGGCGGTGGCGGCGCGACGATCACCGACCCGGTGCTCGTGACGAAAGGCGGCGCCGAGCGGCTCTCGACCGTCGCGCTGCGCACCTGGTGAACGGGCTTTGACGCGTGAGAGTGAGTGCTCATGAAACGCAGTACTGAACGCATCCTGACGACGCATACCGGAAGCCTCCCGCGGCCTCCCGATCTTCGCGCGATGCTCCAAGCTCGCGAGAAGGGCGAACACGTCGACGAGAAGGTGTTCGCCGAGCGTGTCTCCACGGCGGTCGCCGAGTGCGTCGCGAAGCAGGTGGAGGCCGGTATCGACATCGTCAGCGATGGCGAGCTCGGCAAGCCCAACTTCGTGATGTACGTCGCCCAGCGTCTGTCGGGCATGGAGGGCTGGGACGACCGCCTCTACACCTTCAGCGATCCGGACTTTCCTGGGTACGAGGAGTGGTACGCGAGCCGCGGCACCGCGCACTTCTCTCCACGCGGTCGTCCGAAGTGCGTCGGGCCACTCGGGTGGAAGGACAAGGACGCGGTTCGCCGCGACGTGGAGAACCTCCGCCAGGCGCTCGGGGGCAGCACGGTAAGCGACGCGTTCATCCCGTCCGCTTCGATCGGCACGATCGCGCAGCAGGTCGTGAACGGCTACTACGGCTCGTACGAGGAATACGTCGCCGCGATCGCGGACGTGATGAGCGTGGAATACCGAGCCATCGCCGACTCCGGATTCATCCTGCAGGTCGACGCGCCGGGCATCGCGGGTCAGCGCGGCTGGCCCCAGTTCCGCGACAAGCCGCTCGCCGAGTTCAAGAAGACGGCCGGGCTCTGGGTCGAAGCGCTGAACCACGCGCTCCGAGGGATCCCGGAGGACCGCGTGCGCATGCACGTCTGCTGGGGGAACGCCGAGGCGCCGCACACGAAGGACGTCGCGCTTCGCGACATCGTCGATCTCGCCCTGCGCGTCAACGTCGGCGCGTACTCCGTGGAAGCGGCGAACCCGAGGCACGAGCACGAGTGGAAGGTCTGGCAGGACGTGCGTCTGCCAGAGAGCAAGGTGCTCATCCCCGGTGTGATCGACAACACGACGAACTTCGTCGAGCACCCCGAACTCGTGGCCGAGCGCATCACCAGGTTCGCGGAAACGGTCGGACGCGAGCGTGTGATCGCGGGCGTCGACTGCGGCTTCGGGACGTCCGCCGGCTCTGAGCGCATCTATCCGCCCGTGGTGTGGGCCAAGCTGCGCACGCTCGCCGAGGGCGCGCGTCTGGCGAGCGCCGCGCTCTGGCCGCGTTAACGAACTCAATTTCCCGGTCGTCCCGGTTTGACTCACGCCGTCAGCACTTGACGTAGGCCAAGGGACGTCTAGCCTCGCTCCCGAGATATCCGAAGAGCGGCGTGGTCGCCACCAGGGTCTGCTTCGGGTAGGGAGGGACACGGCCATGGGGATCTCATCTCGCCTGCGGCTACTCGGCAGCCTCGGAGCCATCGCGATCCTGATCGGCGCGTGCACGGGTACGGCGTCGCCGTCGGGTTCGCCATCGGGCACGGCGGCACCAAATGCGACATTGAAGCTTGGCGGCACGCTGGTCTTCGGCCAATCGCAGGAGACCACTGGCTGCGATTACACGACACTCGTCGTCATCGGCGGTTCGCAGCTCACGTGCCCTGACTACAACCAGGAGCCGCTGGTTCGCTATGACCTCAAGACCAACACCGTTGTCCCCGCGCTCGCCACCAGCTGGGACGAGAAGCCCGATTCGATCACGTTCCACCTGCGTACGGGCGTGACGTTCCAGGACGCCACGCCGTTCAACGCTGACGCGGTCGTGTACAACTTCCGCCGCGTCTTCGACAAGACGTTCCCCGCGAACGCAGGGCTCACCTTCCCGTACCTCAGCTACGTGCCGGCATACAAGAGCGTGACGAAGGTCGACGACATGACCGTGCGCGTCGATGTGTCGCCTGCACCGAACATACTCCGCACGTTCAGCACCACACCAACATTCATCCAGAGCCCAACCGCACTTGGGGCCAAAGGCAAGGACTATCAGCTCGCGCCGGTGGGGACCGGCCCCTACAAGGTCGTGTCGTTCGAGCCGAACGTGCGCTACGAGCTCACGCGGTACGACGGGTACTGGGGCCCGAAGCCCGCGCCGGATCGGATCATCGTCCTGCGTAAGACCGACATCGCCGCTTTGGTGAACGACCTGCTCTCGGGAAATATCGACGCGATGGCCGCGCCGCCGGCGAGCCAGGTCGATCAGATCCGCGCGGCCGGTTTCAAGGTCGACTTCTTCCCGACGCTCCAGATGAACTACCTCGCGCTCAACGTCACCCGGCCGCCATTCGACGACGTGCGCGTGCGCCAGGCGGCGAACTTTGCGTTCGACAAGGAGGCGCTCGTCCAGGTCATGAAGGGCGCCGGTGCGCCCGTGTACGCGGCGTGGTTCCCAGATGGCTACGCGTACAACGCCGACGTCGAGCAGTACAAGTTCAACCCCGACAAGGCGCGCCAGCTCCTCGACGCTGCGGGCTGGAAGGTGCCGGCCGGAGGCAAAGTGCGGCAGAAGGACGGCAAGGACCTCGCCGTGAACCTCGTCATGCGGCAGGGACAATCCGGTGGGCAGGGCTCGCAGCCCACGGTCGCTGTCAGCAACCTGCAAGATGTCGGATTCAAGGTCGACCTGCAGGTCCTGGATGCGGCCGCTTACAACGACACGAACACCGGTGTGTTCAGCCCGAAGTGCTGCAATCTCGCAAACGCGGGTCACGCGTCCACGTTCCCCGATCCATTTGACTGGCTCGCACGCTGGACCACCGCGAGTATCCCGCCAGGCGAGCGGAACTTCGCCTTCTGGTCGAATCCGCAGTACGACCAGCTGATCAATTCGGCCCGCACCGAGCTCGACCCAAACAAGCGCATCCAGGAGCTGAAGGATGCGCAGAAGCTGCTGCGGGATCAGGCACCCATCATCTTCACCGGCCGCGAGCAGGCCGCGACGGCCTGGAACCCGAACAAGATCGTCGCGATCCCGTTCACGAGCATCGGCAGCCGAGTGGATCCCTGGACCATCGTCATGAAGTGAC
>Ga0207646_10007708_pt1 | contig 10896 bp, 12 predicted proteins | sample KBSK5502metaG_FD_184343 | JGI IMG/M metagenome (GOLD analysis project Ga0207646, IMG submission 184343) | Corn, switchgrass and miscanthus rhizosphere microbial communities from Kellogg Biological Station, Michigan, USA - KBS K5-50-2 metaG... | ecosystem: Host-associated > Plants > Roots >...
GCTACCGGCACGTGTTCGGTACAGTGGGGATGACAAACGCTCCACTGGTTGCGTGAGGTAGTGTGAACTCTTTAACGAATAATCGGAACCCTGGGTTTAGAGACCAAGCTCACGTGTGGTGTCCTCGGTCATAACCTATTAGATTTGCGCATCCCGGCTGCGATACAACCCGCCAAAAGTTGTGGGTTCCGTGTTCTCTCCGCCCTACTGACCCTTCGTTACGGCCACCCGGTACGAGAGCCACGGCTTCCATCAACCCGGAGCTCCGATTTTTTCGGCATGCGACTACACGAATACCTCGCCGACGGAGACGACAGCGCTGGAGCAGCTCGAAACCTGGCGCCGGCAATGGCCTCCGGCCCGATCCGCTCTGGCGTTCTCAACCGTGAAGTATGTGGGTGCGGCTTACCTCTGCTTCTTAGGTGTGAAAATGATGATCGATGCGAGCGAAAACAAGAGAAATTCTCCACAGACGATGTCCCGGCGGCGACCGGCGTGGCAGCTCGAAATCCGCTCTGGCAGGGGTGTGGCGACGGAAGTGCTCAATCCCAAGACCGCGTTGTTCTTTCTCTCTTTCATCCCGCAGTTCGTCAACAGGGAGACCGGAAATGTGTTCCTGCAGTTCATCCTGTTGGGGACTGTTTCGGTGGCTTTGGATACCTCCGCGGATCTGATCGTGATCCTGCTCGCGTGGCCGTTGGGGAGGAAGATTCGATCCTCGGCAGCATTCCGCCGCCGGCAGAGAATAGTGACTGGGGCCATGATGATCGGACTGGGAACGTACTTGGCTACGAGCGAAAGCAAGTAGGCGCGGGACCCGGCCCAATGCTTTCCCACAACTCCAGTATCTGGTGGCCGCGTGGTTTGAAAGACTAAGCACAAATCACCTTTTTGGATATCCTCCATAATCGACCCGGGTGCGTACATCACAGAAATGGCGAATATCCCATCAAGGCTGAGGATAGCTTATTTAGTACAGGCTTCGAGTGTCGTCATTGCCGCAGCACTCTTTCTGACGAACTGCAAACAGCCCATGAAGGGAGCCGGGATGGGAAACACTTCACAGCCGGGAGCAGACGGTTTCGGATCTCCGGAATGCTTATGCTGCCTTCAACCGTGGCGATATCGACGGCGCGTTGAGACCACTCGATCCTCAGATTGAGTGGAGTGAGCCGGCGGAATTTCCCGGGGGTGGCACGTACCATGGACTCGCCGGAGTGAAGCGGTATCTGACGCAGTCGCGTGCCGGCTTCGAGGAGGGAGGTAGCGAACGAGCAATTCATTCCTGCTGGGAATAAAATTGTTGTGTTTGTTCACGCGCGCGTTCGACCAAAAGGTAGTAAAGAATGGCATGATTTTAAGGTTGGCGGATGTTTATACGATTCGTGACGGCAAGGCAATCGAGATGCGGGCCTTCAGCGATAGGCAGGAGGCTCTGCGTTGGGGAGGGCTTAATCAATTCAAGTGAACGACGCCAAGGCAAGTTCTTTATGTGCTTGCCCGGCGAAAAATCGGAGGAGTTGCCATGCCGAGAAGATCTCTAATTCTATGTGTCGATGACGAATGGAATGGCCTTGAAGGTCGCAAGATGCTGTTGGAGGATGCTGGGTACAAGGTCCTGGTCGCCACCAGCGGGGCGGACGCTTTGCAACTGTTTGCCTCCCATCCCGTCGATTTGGTGCTACTCGACTATCACATGCCTGGAATGAATGGGGATGTCGTCGCAGAGCACATGAAAGCTAGCTAGTGAATCCGATGTTCCAATCGCTCTGCTGTCCGCAGATGATGGGCTACCAGAGAGTGCTCTGAGATGGGTAGATGGGTTTGTGTCCAAGAGCGAGTCGCCCACGAACCTGCTACAGAGTGTCGAGCATTTGCTCGATCTGCGTTTTCTATTTGCCCCTCTCGATGGTTTAACTGGTGGACGAGGAAGACGCGCGGCATAAGACATTAAGAGCGCGAGGCAGGACAGTGTCGAGTTCCCACCAGCAAGCGAAGAAGCCGACGCTGCGAGTGAGAATTCAGCATCGAACATGTCCACTGTTTGCTTGATCGGAGCACGAGGACTTTTTTCCGAAGTGCAGCATAGTCGGCGCCTCGGATGCTCGTCGGCAAACTTCGCGATCTGTGCGCCGCACTAGCCCGCCGCCGTGCTGTTACCCCGGACTAACGAGATAGACAGACGCAATTTGGGACCTATCGAAATAGGAGCTCGGTAATAAAGAAGGCCTGAATTAAAACAACTGCTATGACGACTTGTGCTTCGGCGTCTTCGCGTTAAGCGTCGAGATCAGGCCCTCTGCTGCGGGAGGGACATGCGTCTCGTGAGCAATTACAATATCCTTCGCCGAGATTTTCTCCCCGTAGATTCTTTTGTTTGCGTCGTTGTCAGGTCGGATGGTCGAACCCTCGAGCGAAACGCCTGCAAATAGGCCGCGCGCGCGTGAATAGCTCAATATTTCAGCACGCATTGAGACATCGGTTTCTGCCGACGCGTTACGACCGAGTGGTCCTGCTGCTACCGACGCATCTCCTCCGAGCTTCACTTTGCTGCTCAAGATTCCATTCGCACCGCGGTCATTCATCACGAGAAGGACGAAGTCAGTCGCTTGCCCCCCGATCTGAAAGCCTACGCTGCCCCCCTCAAGGGCCATCATTGAGGGCGCGCCCCAGGAGCCGTTGAAATTTTCGCCCCTGCGGCAGGTCATCGCACCGCGGCCATAACTACCACCGACCACAAACGCGGCCTTGAGGACCGATGGAAAAACAACCACACAGTCGGCTTTATCGAGGAGATCCTGAGGAATGTCGTCTGGAATATTCAGAATCTCTGTCAGCACCGTGCCGGCATTCTTCAGACGATCCTCGTCCTTTTCTTTGTCGTCTGCCCAGCTGGTGATTACAAGCAGGAGTACGCTCATCGCGAACCCTAATATCCTTTTCTTCATGACGGTCTCCTAGAACGGATATAGTTACGATAACGCTCGGGCCGCAACCCACAGCGATGATTCGACCCTTAGCTCCCGGCGGTACCGACACGCAAGAGTTCCCTCCTCGCGCTGCCGAATGGCAACGCCTGCGCTTGCTTAATTTTTCAGTATCAACGTTGAGCGAGCTATACATTGAAAATCGTAAACGGGGGGAGTTTTTCCCGTACATCTTCGTTGGTCTCACGTGTGGCAGCAGTGGGCGTTGCACCTGGAATTCATCTTTATGATGGGCCGGTAGCCGCTAGCGGTAGTTTACTGCGAGTTGATTAGGCAAGAGAGTAACTGGGTAATTTCTGAGGGTGTTACAAGAGTTGGGTTGTCTTACCCACGTGGGGTACTACGATGCCATCGCTCGAGCCCCAGAGTCTTGACCAACGCTTGCTGGGTCAGAGTCTGCTGGGAGAGCAAATAGGCGGTGCGTGGCGGTCCCTTCTCGCCCTGCGGCGGATAAAGTAAAACGAACTGTTTGATCTGCTCCAGTTCCTGGAGTAATTGCTCGACCGAGAGATCGGGCCAGGCCGCTTGCGCCTGCTTGTGCACATACTGCAGCAGGGAGATACCCAGCAGGCAGTAGAAGGCGTGGATGCGAATCTTGCGATCGGTCCAGTGATACATCGGGTCCCAACCCAGCCAGTCTCCCTGCTTCAGTCCACGGAAGACGCGTTCGATTTGTTGTTGACCGGAGTAGCCGGCCACGATTTGTTCCGCACTCCAGTCCATACGGTTGGTCAGCAGCACAGTCCGTCCCAGGCGTGGTTGTAACAGTTGCGAGAAGGCGGCGGAATCGAAGTCAAACTGCAACTGCCAACCACCGTCATGCTCTTGCACTTGATAGCGAATGAGTTCGGCCAGGAAGGGGGCGGACAACCAGCCCCGAATCTTGCGCTCGATCTGCTCCGGTTTCCAGTGCGCCTTGGGTTTATTCAGATCCTTGGCCAAACGGCGCAGGGATTGCAGCACCCGGCTGAGGCTGGTGGTCAGGCTGTGCAGTTGTTCTCCCGCCAAAGAAGCGGAATACTTCACCACACACAGATACTCCCGTCCATGGGCCAAGGTTTTCTCGGCCGCGGCGCGCACTCCGGGCTGGGCACTACTGCAGGCGGGTAGCTCTTCCACCGCTCGACTGCGTAATTCCGCGGGCGCCTGATTCCAGGGCAAAGCCGAGATCCATCCCACTCCGGCTTCTGCCAACTGCACCGTGTTGGCCAGCGCGGCCGAGCCTTTGTCCAACACCAGCGTCACCGTCTCGCGCGCGATCTGGTTTTGATCCAGCAGGCGCATGATGCGGGCCAAGGAGGTGGAGAACTCCTCCACGTCGGCCACATTCCCGGGATAGACGTGATGACATAAGCTCAACCCCTGTTCGCCATCGAGCAGGTAGCTGAGACCGACTTGCCGCAGGTTGTGTCGGCCTTGCTTGTTGTGCCCGCGCTTTTGAGCAGCACACCGGAGCGACTTCTCCCAGTCTTCTTTGTGTCGTGGATGCTGCTGCTTTGTGTCGTGGATGCTGCTGCCTCAGGAGCCGGTTGAGGACCGCAGTTCCCAGCCAACGGACGCAAAGGAAACTGTACTAGTCTGCATCACTAGTCTGCATCGCTTTTGCAGTTTCATATTGATCATCTCGTCCAAGATGCGAGCTAACCAATAGCTAAATCAGTACGTTACGTTGTTTCCTACGTTTGGCACGCGGGGTGCTCATACAGCAGTGATTGCGGAACACCACATGGAAGAGCAGCGATCGCCCTCCGCGGAAGATCTGAGACGCGTGTTCGAGACAGCCGTGTGCGACATTCATCAGGCTGATCTGGCTGACAAGAAGAGGCTGCAGTATCGCACGCCCATCGTTCAGCGCGGAAGGATTTTAGGGATTTCCCAAGCCGCTGCGGAAAAGCGCGCACTGTCGGACGCGGCTCGAGCCCTAGCTCAACTGTGGAAGGTTTGAGCGAATGCCGCTCGTGGGAGGACGACCAGTTCCAATGCTCCGCGCCGACAGGCGCGTCACCAGCTCGCTCTGGAATCCTCACCTCGGTGTCTTCAGAGGACTTCAATAACCTCAATTCGTCGCAAATAGCACAAAAAGGGATGCCAGTCGATTTTAATGCTCCCCCACATTCGTAAGCGTTCGAACAACGCACCTGTTCCAGAGGAGGAGGCCTGTGCTGAAGTGGAGGGATGAACAGAGAACAGCCGGTAGTCGTAGGAAGGCGGCAGACGCGAGCCGAGGTTCAGCGGTTAGTGTCTGAGTTTTTCAGTAGCGGCATGCGGCAGAGTGAGTTCTGCAGCGGCCGGGGTTTCAGCTTGAGCACGTTGGCTGGCCATCTGAAGAAGCGGCGATGCAAAATGAGACTTTTTTGCCATAAATCCAACAACTTGCGTCCGTCCCGACTTGCAATGTCTTTGAGATTCAAAGCGTTTCCGACCTACCCTCAGTCATGCCGCGAGGCTGCTCGAAGGGCCATTGGGCCGACCCGCCTAGCACGCGACAAGTTTCCGCAAAACTCTGCTTTACTTTAGGGGTTGGTTGTCACATGATTGTTAAGCTAGTTGCGTCCTCTCCCGCTTATTTTCCGAATGGAAATGGAAAGGTTGGGATCATGGACAGCGACCTCTCGCATCTGCAACCAGACTTAAAGCACAATTGGGTGGGCTACGCTGTCGGGGTCGCTGCCGTTGTGGTGATCCTTGCGAAACAGCAGGCGGCTGCATGTTAGCTACTCTGCAGCGACGCCTGCTCCTAATCCTTACAATCGGGTTGTTCCTCACCCTCGGCGTGGTTGCGTACACCTGCCGAGCCGCCCTAGGTTATGACAGACTAAACGATCAGGTTCAGAGAACCCACGAAGTGAAGGAAGAGTTGAGTGCCGTTCTTCGCCTTGTGGTCGATGCGGAAACAGGCCAGCGTGGCTACTTAATCACGGATGATCCAGTCTACCTAGAACCGTACCAAGAAGCGACCGCTCAGATCGAGGCCCGACTGGCTAAACTTGACAGTCTCACGAAAAACAGCGCCTCGCAGCAGCAAAGGATGTACGAGCTTCGAAGGATCGAACAAGATGAGCTCGCCGTACTGCAGCAAACTGTCCAACTAGACAAAGAAGGTCGAGACCTGGAAGCAGGCCAGCTTATGCTTTCCGGCGTTGGCCGGCAGCGGATGGACCAGTTTCGTCGAGTCGTAACTGATATGGAGAAAGAGGAAGATCGACTTCTTGCGATGCGGGCGACTCTTGCCAACCGCGGCCAGTGGACCATAGTACTCGCGTGCCTGGCGATTGCAGTTCTGTCCGTCGTTGTATACGTCTTGGTTGTCCGAGTGATGAAGAGCGCCGCAAGAAGTAAAGAATTAGCTCGCACCGAGGCTGAAAAGCGGCTTCTCGCGGAAGAGCGACTTCGCTCCGAGTCAGAAGCAGCGCGTGAGCGTGAGCGCGCGGAGGCGAAGTTCCGGGGACTGCTGGAGGCGGCGCCAGACGCCATGCTGGTGGTGAATCCTGTGGGCAAGATAGTCCTGGCCAATGCCCAGGTAGAGAAGTTGTTCGGTTATCGACGGGAAGAGTTGCTGGGTCAAGAAATTGAGATGCTGGTGCCGGAACGGTTTCGCCGTATGCATCCGGGACACCGAACCGTTTTTTTTGGCGAACCGCGAGTGCGATCCATGGGCGCGGGTCTGGAGCTATTTGGTCTGCACCGGGATGGCCAAGAATTTCCAGTGGAGATTAGCCTCAGTCCGTTGCAGACGGACGAGGGCACGCTGGTTACGAGTGCCATCCGTGACATTACCGAGAGGAAACGGGCAGAAGAGAGTTTACGTCTCCTTTCTGGCCAGCTGCTGCACCTGCAAGATCAGGAAAGGCGGCGCATCGCGCGCGAGTTGCACGACAGCGCTGGGCAGATACTCGCTGCCCTAGGTATGAACCTGTCGTTAGTGGGGTCTGAAAACGGCAACATCGCTCCCCGTGCTGCCAAGGCAATCCAGGAAAGTGTCGGTCTTGTACAGGAACTGTCGCGAGAACTGCGCACCATCTCTCATTTGCTGCATCCACCCCTGCTCGATGAAGTTGGGCTCGCCTCGGGTCTTCGTTCGTACCTGGAGGGGTTTACAGAACGCAGCAAGATCAGAGTCGATTTGGAGCTGCCAGAGGATTTGGGGCGTCTCCAGCAGGATTTGGAAACCGCCATTTTTCGGATCGTTCAGGAGTGCCTCACGAACATTCACCGCCATTCGGAAAGCCCGGTCGCTAGAATTCGTATTAGTCGTTCTGACAGCCAGGTCAGCCTGGAAGTGGAGGACAGAGGCAAAGGCATACCATCAGAGAAGCGGGGAGCCTTGGACTCAGGGGGCACGCCGGGAGTCGGAATCAGGGGAATGCGGGAGAGACTCCGGCAACTGGGCGGCACCTTGGAAATCAATTCTAGCGGCAGGGGAACGGTTGTAGTAGCCCGGCTACCGGTTGTCAGCACTTCTTTGGTCGCCGCCTGAAGGGGGTTGTGCAGTACAACTATTGCGCTGCGGCATACGATTACGGACGTAAGCCCGAATCTGTTCCCAGCCCAAAACGTCAGGCGGTTTGCCGAAGTGGCGAGCGAACTTCGCGACCTGGAACAGATAGACAGCCTGGGTGCCAGCGGCAAGATTACGAATTTGCATCTCTTCCAGCATGCGTTTGCGAAGCGGTGTCATAGAAAGCTCTTTGCGACATGGAATGTGCTGTAACCAGCCCCTCCATCGTTGCGCAAAGGAAAGTGCAAGGCAAAGAGAGAGACTTACCTGGGAGGCTGGGCGTGCGGAATGTGTCTTGATCAACCGAACTGTTTGCCCTATCTCATACCGCGCAGCGGTTTAGTCCAATGGACTTTTTCAACACCCACGACTGATTTCAACAATCAACACGGCCTGCGCTAAACTTGCGTTGAAATGGCGACTCCTAACCCTTGGGACGAGTACCGAAGGCGACGAAATCTGGCGTGGTTCGCCTTCCTCGGCTATGTACCAGTTTGCTTCACAGTCGGAATGCTTTCGATGCGTGTTGTCTACATTCACTCCGGCTTTCGTAGTCGCGATTGCGTGGATGGTTTTCTTTGTCATCGCCGGGAACCTAGCCCTACGGTTCCCCTGTCCAAGATGCGGCAAATGGTTCTTTGCGAAATGGTGGTATATCACAACAACTTCGCACGCCGATGTGTCCACTGCGGCTTGCCCAAATACGCAGACCCAAAGACAGGTTTGAGTCAGTGAGTGTAAAGGCCTGGTTACAACAGTCGAGCCAGGATTTCGACAACTAATGCGATTTCGACAACTAATGCGACGCGCGTTCACGAATCTCACGCATCTGCTGCTGTTCCGCGAAGGAGAGCCAGGGAAGGCGCGTTCGAAAGGCAACATCCTGGCTGCAGAAAAAAAGGCGGGTCATGTTTCAGACCCGCGCGATGTTTAGAGGGTGACGGCGGCAGTAAGGGCGGTGGTTGCGCCGTTTGCTGGAACTTTCCTGGTGTCTAATGGAGTGAGGGCGCTGAGGCGCTGTGGCAGCCCGCCGACTGTGCCTGTGCTACCGAGAACCGTGTAGCTGGTGGTCATATTGTCGGTGGATTGGGTTGCGAGGGCCCAAGCATAGGGTATCGACAGCTTGCATGTCCGTGTGGTCCCCGTTCCGGAGGCGGCTACGTTGTTCGCCTCGGTGAAGAAACGCGGGCTGGGGGTAGAAGTTGCATCAAGCACCGAGACGTCCCCCGAGCAGGTGATGTTGGTGAGGCTGGTGGTCTTGAGGGTGATTGTGAGCGTAACGGTGATTGTCCCTCCAAATGTCGTTAGAGCTGCAACATCTGGACCTTCTTCGGCCGCTGAAGGGACAGGGCGAAATGCACCGGTGTGAGGATCCAAAAATCCCAGAATGCCGGGCTTGGCCGGGCCATTCGCCGTTTGGCCCCAAACCGCCGGCGCAACCATGACGCAGCACACGCAAATCAACAACAGCTTTGTAATTCTCATTTCGTCTCCTTTGAGGGATTTGTAAATCAGTTGTACTCCATGGTCCGTTTTAACTCCGGGAAAGGTGATCGCCAAGCTACGGACTTCTAATTCGATTGACTCACCGTGAGCGAAGTAGTCGATTGCCTTGTCAGGGCACAGCTGACGGTTCAACTGTAGGATCCAGTGAAGTTCGATCCGCCACCGCCGCGCGCGCCCCCAATCACAAATGACTTGAAGTTTTCCGGCGTTCCCGCGTGATCGGAGTTCTTATACTGACTGGCTTTGTTGTCATCGACCGGCTTAACTCCCAGAGAGTTATAGTCCGCACCGAAGTTGGTGTAGACAGCCGCTCCCCATTGCCAATTCAGGGTGAGACCCGACGTGTTCGAAGAAAATGTCGCTTGCCAGATGACATTCTTGATCCCTCCAGGCAGGCCGCCCGCCGGCACCTTAAACGTTACGGCAGCGAGGAAGTCATTTCCTGCCAGGCCACCAAACGGAAGATCGGTGTCCCAGCCAAGCGGGCTGCCGATCTCCGGCGATAGCACATCGAAGTCTGTCGTAGCCACGGTAGTCGAAGTGGAAAACGTGATCTCCGAATCAGGTACCGTCAGCAAATAGGTCTTGCCGTTCGCAGTGAATGTAATCGTCGCGTGGGTCACGAAGACAGTCACCGGGGACGCGCTCAAGCCGCTTACTTTCGTGACTCCGTTGAACCAGACAAAGTCACCACCCGCAATTGCCGTGCCGTTGAAGTTCGATGTTATGGCGCTGGTGCATTTGAAAGGATGAGCCAGCGCTGCTTCACTCCCGATCAGCATTAGAACCCAGGCTAAAGCCATTACCTTGCCGCTAATTCTCATAGGTCCCCCTCCACGGAGAACGACTGTCGCTGTATTCTGAGGATCCGTCAAGAGTCCAACGACTCCTGCACACCGGGACGCGATTAAACTTCGCAACAATGTGCGCTGTCCATACCGCAACTGCAGTATTTTTCAGGGATGGTCTAAGGTATGCACAATTTTGCAGCTTCTTGCCTTCGTTCTTCCTGCGAATGGTGAACTTTCCAACTGAATTAAGCCTTCAAAGCATATCGAACATTTCGGAAAACGCGTGAATCATTCTCAACTGTTGCAAAATCTCGATAACGCTCATTGAGGCTAGTGCTCCAAAAGTTTCAAACTGCACCACTACACGCGATTTGTAGGCCCGGTCGAATTCCCGTTCGAAGTAGTAGAGCCTGTGCAAACTGAAGAAATTGTGGAAAACGTTCCACGCGGAACACTCGAATCGATAAAAAAAAGTCGGAAGCCGTTCTCCGTCTACCCGATAGAGCCGAACTGGAAAGACGAAAGCAAGATCAACTGCAAAAACTCCACGAGTGGGAAAAGCGAAAGACCAACATCAACACCAACAGCAACCCCCGAATTCAAACTCGCATGAACCGCATCGAGTACCAACACGCGATAGGAAAAGCAAAGGCAGCGCGGGGGTAGAAAAACCAAGATCCAACTGATCCCGCTGCGCACCTCGCCTTCGAGCGCGATTTCGCGGACCCGGTCGACGACTCGCGTGGCCATCTGTCTGAAGATCTGGACGGCGAGCGCCATCGCCAGCGGCAGCTGTTCGGACAACGCGCAAGGCGGCATGATTGAATCTGCCCACGCTGGATGACGTGAAGCGGCACGCGATTATCGCGCGAATCACGTCGCCGGTTTTCTGGAACAGGCCGCGCGGCGTCGTGCCGTGCTTGACGTGTTATGCCGGAATTTAATCGCCTGTTTACAACAGGTTCGGTTTCAAAACCTTAGAAGATGCGCCCCGCCCAGCAGTAGATTGTCCGAGAGGGCATATCTCACCCGAACACCTATCGCAATTTCAACCGCAAGAAACAGAACCAGCCGACTCGCTAGCCTCACCTCGACGGATTGGTCACACGACCTA
>Ga0207646_10007711_pt1 | contig 10895 bp, 9 predicted proteins | sample KBSK5502metaG_FD_184343 | JGI IMG/M metagenome (GOLD analysis project Ga0207646, IMG submission 184343) | Corn, switchgrass and miscanthus rhizosphere microbial communities from Kellogg Biological Station, Michigan, USA - KBS K5-50-2 metaG... | ecosystem: Host-associated > Plants > Roots >...
CGGTTTAGCTGTGTCCTGTCGTACACGTCGACCGCGAGCAAGCGGATCGGCACCAGCGTCTCGTACAGGTTGCCCCATCGCGACTGCACGGTCACCGAAGCGGTGGCGCCCACCGGAGGGCGCCACAGGTAAAAGCATCTCTGTCGGAGCGAGGCTGCGCCGGGCAACGGCCGTCCACTGTGATCAGCTACCCGAGCTGCTTGTGTCACACGCGTGAGCTGGTGGTTGTCAGGGGAAAGGGCTCCTGACCTGTGGAACCTGGGACGCCAGTCGGCAGGTCAACGGCGGTGTCAACATCTCTGCTGCGTCCGCCAACTCACGGCAAGCCCCCTGACGTGAAGCTTCACAACTCCTGACCGGGTCAACAGCCCATTGTCGCTTGCCAGCGTCATGCTCGTGGCAGAAAATCCCTCAGAGTGGTCCCATGCTCGTGGCAGGCGACACCCATGACACAAACCCACGGCTGCCAGCGGCCCGAGCCGTTGCCCTGGCCCATGGTGGAAGCTGCCCCCTCACCCGCCTGTGTCACCCGTGGTCGGGCATCGCGCGTCCTATAGGCAACGTCCCAATGGGGGCGTACTTATGTCAAGGGGGGAACCTTGCACGCCAGCCGCCACCCGCCCGACCACCGCCCGCCGCGCCGTTGGCTTCGGCTTGCTGCCGCAGCCGCAGCCTTGGCAGAACCTGGCCAAGCCGCTGCCGCTACCGGGCCACGCGCTACCGGGCATAGCGAACTGATCTAACAACGAAAAGGAAAAGATAATGACCGCTACGAACGGCGGAGATAACGGCACCCAGCAGCCCAGGGGCACCAGGGGTAAAGCCCATAAGGCCGCCAACGCGGGCATCAGCATTGCCTATGGCGTGCTCTGGACGCTGGTCGCACTGATCGGCGTGGCTGGCATATTCATCGCGCAGACACGCTGGTACGGCGTGATCCTCGCCGTCGGTGCTGGCTGGTTCGCTTGGCGAAACTTCAGCCGTATGCTCAGCCCCTAACCCGTAGACAGGGCACAAGACGATAACCGTGTGCCTATTTGGCCCTGTACGGCTCTCTGAGGGCCGTACACCATCCCGGACGCAAGAGCCTGTGGAGCAACGCCGCTGGGCGGTGCCTGCAGCACAGCCAGATTGCCCCGCTGAATGCCCCGGGCTACCGTCCGGGGCATTCAGTCGACGGATGTGCTGGCCACCGCCGTACGCACGCTATTCTGGGCTGCGGCCCGCTCCCGGCCGATGCCGGGGCATCCGCGCCTGCAGGCGGAACCACGGACGACATGGAATCCCGCAATCTAGAGCTGGCAGGCTCCACACTCAAGCGGGGCGAACGCCCACCCCCCACCAGGGCACATGACAATGCGCGCACATGTGCCACGCCACATTATCCGCGCGCGTTGCATCAGGTAATCCAGGCCGGGGATCAGCCGATGACTACGCGCAGATCATCCTGTTCGGCGCGGCCTGTCGGCGTCCCTGAAGACCGAGACCGGCGCGCATAGCGGCGGGTCGGCGCGCGATTATCTACTGGGCTTTGCGTGGTCTGGCGCAACCGTTATGGTCCAACGCGCGAGCGGCTGTCCGTATGTTTATTCATCGGCGCCCTCGGTGTGAACTTCCGCTTCTGCCGCGGGTAGTAGGTCGATGGCGGCGTTCCCGCACTACGGGCGAGTCAGCTGGTCCCGAGGACTCGGATATACGATCTTGGTGTCTGCGGCGTGCCCGCCAGGGCCTGCCGCTCGTGTAAGGGTGCGGTAAGCGATCCCTTCGGTGCGATACCGCTCACGCCCGCTCGATCGCAGCCGTCTCCGGATGCCCTGATATCGATGCGGTGACCGCGAGTGCGCGTGGATGACTGTCCTGGCTGGCACGCAGCGGGCACCGACCATGAGGTTATGCCAGGAATGACAGGTTCGGCCGACCGTTGCCCGGGAAGACCTGTTCATGCGTGTATCTGCCACGTTACTGTCCGGCCGAGTTAAGCTGAGCGTTCTCCGGCACCTCGACCTGAGCGTGCACTGACCGGTCCCGCTGCATTAAGCTCCGGTATCCGGCATTTCATGGTGCGGGGGAATACGATGCTGATCATCCCTGACGATGTGGTCACCGGCGCTTTGGTCAACGCGATCGCCGTGGTGGGACGCCAGATCACCAAGGCGGCGTCCGGCCTGCGCAAGCCGGACGAAGACCTGGCGACCGCTCGCTGGTTTGAGACCTTCCGCCTGACCGGAACCCTGCCTGACCAGCCTGACCTTTCCCCGGCATCAAGGGACCAGCTCGCCGAGGTCCTCAGCGGCGCTGAGATCCAGGCGGCCTTGCAGGGGCTGCTGGCTGTCAGGCTGACGGATGCGCCCGACACCGACGCTTCGCAGGCGCGGGACGCCGTCCGCACTGCGGTGACCACCGCCGACCCTGATGCGGCCGCGTTCGCCGGGGCGCTGGCCTGCTACTACGACGACCAGATCTGCGGTCTCGTTGCCCGGCTTGAAGCGGAGGAGCCGCCGTTGCTGGCGCAGATCCGCAGCGAGGCCTTCTCCTCTCGCATTATCAGCATCCTGCACGCGATCGAGCGGCACACTGCTGCGCTGGCGGACGACGAACGACGACCCAACGAGAGGCATTCAGGCTCTGATCTGACAGGAAGGCTAATCGGTGACTGGTCGCCGGTTGCCCTGGGCGTGCATCCGTCCATTGGAGGATCGCTTCCGGCTTACGTAATGCGCCAGCATGACATCCTGCTGCGCGCGGCGGTGCATCCGTGCTCTGCCGTGAACCGGCTGATCGTGTTGCGCGGCGGATCCTCCACAGGCAAGTCTCGGAGCGCTTTCGAAGCTGTTCGCGCGCAGCTGGCGACCTGGCGCGTTGATTATCCGCGAAGCGTCGGCGTGCTGGTCCAGCGGCTGGATTCCGGCCTGCGACCCCGGACGGTGCTCTGGCTGGGAGAACTACGAGACTACGCGCAGTCGAGGGCTGGCCTGGATGCGCTTGCCCGGCTCGGCGACTTGCTGGGCCAGGCGGGAGAGATCATTGTGATCACGACGGTCTGGCCTGAGTTCTGGGACCAGTACACGAGAGATCCGGATTCCGGAACAGCAGAGCCCAGCACCGGGCTCCGGGACCTGCTGCAAGCTTTGCCGCAGCTTTCGGACGCAGAGGAGGCGGAGGACGTCGATCCGGCTGCTGGGGGCGTCCTGGACGTGCCCGACAAATTCACGGGCACTGATCTCAAGCGGGCGCATGACCTGGTACGTCGGACACGCGACGCCGCGCTACAGGAGGTCATTGAGGTCGCGGCCCGTGCCGGCGCGGCCGAGGAGATCGCACAATATTCAGCCGGTGCCGCGGACTTGCTGAACCACTACGACGGACACGGCGCTGACCCATACGGCCGGGCGTTGATCACGGCGGCGATGGACGCGAGCCGCCTCGGGCTCCCTGGTCCTTTCCCGCTCCAGGTGCTGACGAGTGCCGCCGAAGGCTACCTAACCGGTCGGCAACGAGCGACGGCGCCTTACAAGTGGCAGTATGCGGCTATTGAGTATGCAAGCCGCCCGCTCAGGGGTGGCCTCCGTGCGCTGGAGCCTGTGCCGCCGGAGCGTGGCCTCGGCGTCGCCGGCTACCGGCTTGCTGACTATCTTGATCAGTACGGAAGGCAGCAGCGCGGAAATCTGCTGGTCCCGCCGCAACTATGGGATGCCCTGGCCGCTGAAGTCAGCAGTGCAGAGGAACGTCTTCGTCTCGCCCACGAGGCGGAGGCACGCGGGCTTAACAGCCTCGCGACGCAGTTGGCGGCCAGTGCGGCGGAAACTGGTGATGCGCAGGCAATGCAGCTGATTGCTCGGCAGTGGATGCGGATGGGCTCGGCAACCAAGGCGATCGCGTGGTACCGCAAGAGCATCGCCGCGGATCCCGAGGACGGGAGTGCGGCCGGACGGCTTGCCGACCTAATGGAACAACTTGGCCACGAGGAAGAAGCGGATCGATTGCGGGTCGCCGCGCGCCCACCCGAGACGCTAGCGCGGACAATAACTGCCATCCTCCGTGGTACCCGGGAAGCAGCCGGTGAGGACGAGAGCAGGCGTAGAGCTGAGGCCGGCGACGCGGCTGCGATGCTCAGCCTCGGTGATCTTCTGCACGCCGATGGGGAAGATGATGAAGCGGCCTGCTGGTACGAGAGGGCAACCCGGTCAGGACAGCAAGAGGGCGCATGGAAACTTGCTGATCTGCTGGAGGGGCAAGGTAAGGATAACCAGGCGGCTGCTTTGCTGCGGACTTATGCGGAGGCCGGGAACCGGGAAGCGATGTGGCGACTTTGTGAGCTGCTCGATCGACACGGGCATGCAGAAGAAGCACTCACCTGGATCCAGCGCCAGGCAGACCTAGGCAATCCTGTGGCTCTAGTACTGCTCGGCAGCCGGCTGCTCCAGGAAGGCGCCGAAGAGGAAGCGGAGAGGCTTTACCGCGTCTGGGCCGAGGAAAAGGAAGAGCCGGCCGCCATGTGGTACCTGGCCGAATTGCTGGCCAGGATGGGTCGGCTATCGGAAGCGATCACCTGGTTTCAACGCAGTTACCAGGACAGCATGTTCGGTATGAACGCTCTGGTGGACCGGTTGGAAGAACTAGGTTGCATCGAGGCGGCCGAAGCTCCCCTTCAGGCCAGGGCGGACAAAGGCGACCCTTCTGCATTGGATCACCTCGCCAGGCTCTTCGAGCGCCTCGGCCGCAACCACCAGGCCGAACGTGTTCACAGGCTTCTAACGGAACTCGGCCACCCAGACAGGGCGCGCTTCGCGCAGCGACCTGGCTACGAGGAGAGATCCAGCGCTATAGCCGAATTCGCGGCTTTTTTGGAAAGAATCGGCCGCGGGGCCGAGGCCGACCAGGTCCGAAAGTTCGGAATCTCCCCCGGCGGCTTGACAGCAAAACCATGGGAGCCGCCTGAACCGTAAAAAGCACGCGGATGCGGTAGCAGCGCACCGGCGCGCTTGGCACAAGATAATCGACTGCTCACGCACGTTATGCCTTTCGCTCCTCCTGATTCCACCATCCTTGGCAGGCTGGTCGTCCGCGCGACAACGGCGGGAACCTGCAGTGCGCACTGGGAATCCAATCTGGTTTGTTTCGCGCGACCGTTTCGGTGAGGGCGAACACACCCCTAGCGACCAAGACATCGCTAGCCCGCAGGCGCGCAGATCATATAGCGTGCATCCACCGCAATCCGAAGCACCCCAACACTCAAACCGCACCGATCAGCGGGGCTGTGCGCCCGTCCTGGATGGGAGTTATCACTGAGTATGCCTGCGTTCGGAGGTGACCATGCGACGCCACCAGTGCGCCACCTCCGGCGACCGCCGTACGGGACCCAGCCGTTCCGTGGCGCCTAAGAAACGGTGCTGATGGCCGACGCGTTGGAGCAGGTATGGGGCTCGGACAGCGCCGATCAAAACGCTGATCCCGTAAGGTTGGTGGTGAAGATACGAACCCGAGGCGCAAACCATGGATGAATTGATGCCCCTGTCGGGCCGCTCGCGCAGTCCCGATAGGCGTTGCTATCTACTACTGGCCGGGGTCGCCTCATCCGCCCGTTGCCGGTCTGACAGCGGTCGAGTTCGCCCACGACCTAACCATTCGCGGGATCGGTGGCCTGAGATGATGGCGCAGGGCACCTTCGTGGCGCGATCCCTGCTGGTACGTGCCGATTGGGCGTTGTTCCGTCCGCCTCCGGTGCGATGGGCATATCACACCTCCTGCGGGCCCCTATGACTCCAGCCGGACCCGAGGAGAGCGCCGAGCGTCCCAACAAGGCGACCGAAGCCTTGGCGATCCATCGTGACATCATGCCCGATGCCTTCCTGGCGTCCTCCAGGGTGCGTCCGGAGCCGAGCGCAGACAGTGTGCTCATCGAGTTGTATTCGTTGCACTACTCGGCACTTGTGCAGTTGGCCGAGTTGCTAGTGTGGGATAGGCCAACCGCCGAGGAAGTGGTGCAAGACTCCTTTGTGGCCATGCACGCGGGCTGGCAGCGGCTGGAGGACGCCGAGAAGGCGCTCGGTTATCTTCGGCAGGCGGTGGTGAACCGGTCACGGTCGGTCCTGCGGCAGCGAACGGTGGTCGATAAGAACCTGCAGGAGACGCCGCCGGATATGCCCAGTGCCGAGCACGAGGCACTGGCCTTGCTCGAGCGGCAGGCGGTCGTGGCCGCGCTGCGCGGCCTGCCGGCTCGTCAGCGCGAGGTTATCGTGCTGCGATACTACGCCAGCTTGTCCGAAGCGGAGATAGCTACCGTCATGGGTATCAGCCGCGGCGCGGTAAAGAGCCACCTCGCCCGCGGTATGGCCGGGCTCCGCGTGGTCCTGGAAAATTATGAAGCTAAGGTGGAATCACCTGACAAGCGCTTGCGCCTAGACTCGCAGATGGTCGCCGGAAGCGCCGAGTCGTCTCAGAGTGGTCTTGAGAACTCCTCAAGAAAATCAGCCACGAGAAACCTTTAGGAGCTGACCTCGGCCAGCACAGTTCAGGGGAAGGCGAGCGGGCCGGGACAAGGCTCCCGGACGGAACACGAACCGGCGGCTGGTCCCTGCGATGTCCCAAGGGGCGATGGCCGACCTGTATGTTTTTGCATCGCCGCGCTCGAGGCAGACGCTCGCTCATGCCGCGATGGGCTCGTCGGACCCGACAGGGCGGTACATCTCGTCCTTTGCCAGGCCGCGTCATGCCGTCGGTGGCGGTTCCTGGTCCGTGCGCTGTTCGGGTGCAGGTGCGGCCGGCGGTGGTTCGGCCGGTGCCGGTTCGGCCGGTGCTGGTGGTGGCCCGGCTGACGATGGCGCCTCGAGGCTGTTCCTGGCCTGGGCGGCAGCGACGCCACGGCTGGCCAGGCGGTACTGCTGCAGTGGGCTTTGCGGCAAGGTTGGCAACCAGGTGATGCTCCACGCCCGGGCGTCGAGGCTCGCCGTATGCCAAATATCCTGCTCGATTCCGCTGGCGGCCCTCCGGGCGGCCGCTCGCAAGCTTCCGCCGGTGACACCCAGCGCGGCGGCCACGGTCACCAGGCTTGTCCATACTTTGGCCGTCCCGCTGCTGCTGGTGATCGCCAAGTAGAGCAATCCCCCGGTGGCAGCGGCCAGGACCACCATGACCGGCCAGAATCGCCGCACGGCCGTCAGCATCAGTATCCGGGCGGTGCGCAATATGGACTGCCCAGCGTGCACCCACGCGTCCAGGCTCGTTGGGCCGGGCGTATCCGTCTGCGCCGCGAGCAGGGCATGCCAGGCCCGTGCCTGAGTGCGCAACGCGGCCACCACCGACCGGTTCGCTGTCGCCCACCTGGCCCTGACCCCGGGTGCGTTGATGTCGGCCCAGTCCTGCCAGTTCTGCAAAGACCGGCTCACGGTCGCGGCCGATAGTGCCGGGAGCGCGTCGCCTGCCTGGGCCAGCCAGGTCTGCAAGGTGGCCAGCCGGTGGCGGCCGAACTCCTGCAGGAAGAACTCCGGTCCCGCCTCCTTGCTGGGCAGCCAGCATGTGTCGCTCAGCGCCCGGCCCAGCTGATAGGCGTTGAGCTGCCGGGGATCGCCGGCCACCTGGTTGAGAAGGTCCAGGTGCAGGGCAGTGACCGCCGCCGTAAAGCCCTTGTGTTCAGGAGATTTCCAGGCGGTCTCGATGTCCGCGCTGGAGAGGCCCGGGTAGGGTCCGAGCAGGTCTTTCAACTCCAGGAAGGCCAGCCCCATCTGCTGGTCTGTGTCCAGCTCAGCGATCGTGGGCAGGTGCATTGTGGTTTCGCCTCCTCGCCGGTGCTGAAGCGGGCCGAATAGCTGCGCCATCAACCATCCCAGCGAGAACATGGCGCCCGCTGGCGGGGTCTGCGCCTGGGTGCCCGCCGCGCCGGCCGTCATGTGCACCTCCGTGAGGTCTTACGACAGACCATTCGAATGGCCTGTTGCCATATGATGCGACGCTTCAACAACGTCGCCAGCCAATGTGGCGAGAATTTCCAGATTCTTGCAGTGCACCAGTGCGCTGTCAACGGTCAATAAGACCACCGTGGACCATGCCCTGCATACCACGAGACACAAAGCGGCCGTACCCTGCACATCGCTCATGCCGCCGTGCGCGAGCTGCTTCCCAATTAGCGGCTCGTTCCCCTTCAGGACGCAGCCATCACGCGTTCGTGACACGCCACGCGAAGGCGTCGCAAACCAGCAGCCCGCTGACCTTGATCCTGGATTGCCTTGGAGCAGCAGGCTCACTGCACCGATGTGGAGTACGGGTTCTGCCCAGGCGAACTGGCCAGGGTGATCGAGTTCTTGGGCACCCTGACCGCGGGAGCCCTAGCTCGACCGGATCGAGGCCAAGGCTTGACGGGACGGTCAAGCGCGTGGCGGCGCAGGCAAAGCACGACCCCAAGAGAGCAGGCCCCGAATCTCACGACACGAAGCGGGCCCGCTGCGCTACAGCGGCCTGCCGTCGACGGTGATCTGGGTCAGCCTGAACTGCTTGCCGATGTTGCTCTGGCCGTTGGCCTTCTTACTGCGCGTGTAGATCCGTGCGTCACGGCGCAGGTCGTCCTCCAGCCGCTTGGCGTCGTCAGAGTCAGTGATCGTGAACGTGAACTGCATGGCGCTTTCTCCTGTCGAGCCTGCACTCTCGCATGCACTCGGCGCGAGGCCAGACATAGTGTCGTTGGCTCCCAACAGGATAGGTGACCGGCACCCGATTAAATCGCCTTGTTCGACCGGCTCTAAACAGTCTTCTCTCAACGTCTGGCGATCGAGGGAAAGCGGGATTGCCCACACTCTCATGCCGCCGTCCGGGTGGGCAGCTGTCGTGCGGGTTAAAAGGAATGCGCGCCAGCATCACGAGGGCTCGGCGCTTCCCGGCGCCGAGACAGCCGCGATCTTACCCGGCTGTACTTTCCGCGGGGACCCACCAGCGGGCGGGTCGGCGAGCTGCGCTCGTGTCAGGCAGCCTGGCGGGCTGGGCTGGGCATATGGTGGCCGGCATGGGGATATTCGCGCGCCGGGCAGGGCCTGCGGGGCGGCTGCCCGACTACCTGCGCAGCCAGCTCGCCGCGGAGGGGATCCTCGTCCTCGAGGAAGGTGTGCCGGCCACCATTAGTTACCGTCACTACCGCGCCCCCGGGCGGCGCGGCAACTGGCGGGGGAATTACCTGCTGGCGCTCGCCATGACCGAGCGCCGGCTGCTGGTCTACGGCGGTACGCCAGACCGGCGGCCTCCCAGCCCGTTCGTCAACGTCAGCTGGGAACAGGCCCGGGCCGGCGGGCTGAGGGCGCTGCTCGAGGACGGCAGCCTGCAGCTGTGCTTTGACTTCTCCGCGCTCTATCCCGACCGCGCCGGCCAGGGCGAGGTGCGGCTGCGGACCGGGCAGACCGCTGCTGCCCTCGCGGTTGCCGAGGCGAAGCTTAGCTGACGGGCCCTGGCAGGCAGGCTGGCCGGACGCTGGCCCACGCCGAGCGAGTGAAGCTCCGCCCCCGGTGCCCGCCGGCCAGGACCCAGCTACCCGGGATCAAGCCAGCTGACTTCGCCACCGCCGAAGCGCTCGCCGCGCGGCTGGCGGCCTTCGAGCCCGCTACAACGCCACCGCAGCCACAGCATCTCGTGAGGGCCATGACAGTGAATCGCGCACTCTCATAGCCGCGCTGCGTGGTCTTCGTGGCACGGCCAGACTTGGCTGTCTTCTAGGGCCGTGGCGGGAGCTGTTGCAGCGCCCATGTGTTCCCGTCGGGGTCGGTGAAGGTAACGAAGGAGCCCCACGGCTGAACGTCAATGTCACTGGCCCGCACGCCGTGCGCGAGCAGTTCCTGCCGCGCTGCCGCGACATCGGCAACCACGACTTGCACGCCTTTTTGCGAGCCGGGCGCCATCTCGGTGACGCCGGTTCCCATCACGATGGAGCATGCCGAGCCGGGCGGGGTGAGCTGCACGAAGCGCAGGGTGTCGGTGACCTGGTAGTCGTGGTCAGCGTGGAAGCCGACCTGGTCCACGTAGAACGCCTTGGCGCGGTCGACGTCGGTGACCGGGATGGCCACGAGCTCGATTTTCCAGTCCATGACCGGCAATCTATCCGCAGGATCGGACGCGGCCTGCCGGCTCCCGCGGGCGCTCCGCGGCGGTCGCGGCACCGGTCAGCAGATCGCGGCCGTCACCAGCTCGGCGACCTTCTGCTCCACCATGGCGCTCCACCTGGTAAGCGCGTACGACACCGGCCACATGTCGCCGTCGTCGAGGTGCGCCGCGTCCTGGAAGCCCAGGGTCGAGTACCGGTAGCGGAACTTGCCCGCGTTTTGGAAGAAGACGACGACCTTGCCGTCGGCGCTGGCGTAGGCGGGCATCCCGTACCAGGTCTTCGGCGACAACGCGTGGGCGGTCGCGGTCACCGTCACAGGCACGCGCCCGGCGAGCGCACGATCCTGCGGTGCCATCTCCGCGATACTGCCGAAGACCGCCTGCAGGCCGTCGGCCTGCTTGGCCCCCTTCGTGCCCTCGGCACGCAGCTCAGCGGCGCGCTTGTTCATCGCGGCACGCTCCTCGGCGCTGAAGCCGCCGGACCCGGTCTTGGCATTCGTCGCGGGCATTCCCGGGCTTCCCTTCTTGACCCCCGGCGGCTCGGTGCCAGGCCGGCCTGCCACCGAAAGGCTAGGCCCGGCCACACCATGGCGCTTCTCGATTCCTGACCGGATCGGGGCCCAGCCGAGGACACTCGAGGAGCGGCCTCCTTCACCGACCGAACGTCCGGATCTGCCGCGATAACGGTCCTTCGTTGGGCCTTGGGCCTGGTCTTAGCTGGCAGGAGCGGGTGGGGGCGGGGTGATGGCCCAGCGGATGGCCTGAACCATGGCATGGCCTGCGGGGCGGACGAGGGCGGCCTCGGTCACCGGCAGGCG
>Ga0207646_10007712_pt1 | contig 10895 bp, 8 predicted proteins | sample KBSK5502metaG_FD_184343 | JGI IMG/M metagenome (GOLD analysis project Ga0207646, IMG submission 184343) | Corn, switchgrass and miscanthus rhizosphere microbial communities from Kellogg Biological Station, Michigan, USA - KBS K5-50-2 metaG... | ecosystem: Host-associated > Plants > Roots >...
GCTGTTGGGTGGCGAGCTTGCCGCCGTCGCGCGTGACCCGGCCATGCGCGCCGGGGCCGATGCCGAGGTAATCCTCGTAGCGCCAGTATGCGAGGTTGTGGCGGCACTCGGCGCCGGGCCGGGCGTGGTTGGAGATCTCGTAGGCCGGCATCCCGACGGCGGCGAGCCGCTGCTGGGTGACTTCATAGAGAGCGGCGGCGGTATCCTCATCGGCCGCGAGGGTCTCACCCCGCTCCGCGCGATTGCCGAAGGCGGTGCCGGGCTCGATCGTCAGCTGATAGAGCGAAAGGTGCGAGCCGGCCAGGGTCAGCGCCTCGCCGAGTTCCGCCTCCCAGGCGGCAACGCTCTGGCCGGGCCGGGCGTAGATCAGGTCGAACGACGTGCGCGGAAAGGTGGCGCGGGCGAGACCGATCGCCGCGATGGCTTCCTGGCGGTCATGGCGCCGCCCGAGGAATTGCAGGGCCGCCGGATCGAGCGCCTGGACCCCGAGCGAGAGCCGGTTGACCCCCGCCGCCGCGAACCCGGCGAAGCGCCCGGCCTCGGCCGAATTGGGGTTGGCTTCGAGCGTCACTTCCAGATCGGCGGCGGAGGGCCACAAAGCCTTCACGCGCGCGATCAGTGCGGCGACTGTGTCGGGCGGCATCAAGGACGGCGTGCCGCCGCCAAAGAAGATCGAGACGACTTCATGATCGGGGGCCAGGTCGGCTTGTCGCTCCAGATCGGCGAGCAACGCGCGGGTCCAGCGCTGCTCATCGATGCGGTCGCGGACATGGCTGTTGAAGTCGCAATACGGACATTTCGACCGGCAGAACGGCCAATGGATGTAGACCGCCAGCGGCGCCCGAACTTGTTGCAGGAATGACTTGCGTCCTTCGAGACGGCGTGCTGCGCCCGCCTCCTCAGGATGAGGAATATTTGTGTGCGGCATTAAAGGTTTGCCTCATCCTGAGGAGGCCGCGAAGCGGCCGTCTCGAAGGACGCATGAACGCCGTCCGAGACGCTCGCACATTGCGAAATCGATCGATTAACTGAAACACGCCTCGACCAGCTGCGCGAAGGCGCGGCCGCGGTGGCTGATCCGGTGCTTATGCTCGGGATCGATTTCGCCGAAAGTCTGATCGTAGCCATCGGCGATGAATATGGGGTCGTAGCCGAAGCCGCGCTCGCCGCGCGGCGGCCAGGTCAGCTGCCCGTAGACTTCGCCACGAAACGTCTCGATGGCGCCGTCAGGCCAGGCCAGCGCCAGCACCGCGACGAAATGGGCGCGCCGGCCCTTCTGGCCGAGCTCGCGCTGTACGCGTTCCATCGCAATGCGGAAGTCTTTTGTCGGGCCGGCCCAGCGCGCCGAGTAGATGCCGGGCGCGCCATCGAGCGCCGGGACGACCAGCCCGGAATCATCGGCGAGCGCCGGCAAACGACTCGCCTCGGCGGCGGCCCGCGCCTTCAGTTCGGCGTTGGCTTCGAATGTGGCGCCGGTCTCCTCGGGCTCGGGCAGCCCCAGCGCGGCGGCGCCGATCGTGAGGACGCCGTACGGCGCCAGCAGCGCTTCGATCTCCTCGACCTTGCCGGGATTGTGGCTGGCGATGACCAGCCGCTCGCCGGCCTGGATACGGCGCGGCATGCTGCTCAGCGACCCCGCGCAGCACGCCGCTTCGCCCCCACCCTGCCCTCCCCCGCAAGCGGGGGAGGGTTAGGGACGGAGCGGGGGAGGATTAGGAAGGGGAGCCGGATAGGATGCTGCATGCGGCTTTAAACGAGGCCGAGGGCGGCGCGCTGCTGCCGGGTCAGTTCGGCGATGCCGGCGCGGGCGAGCGCAAGCATCCGGGTGAAGCTCGCCTCGTCGAACGGCGCGCCCTCGGCGGTCGCCTGGATCTCGACGATGCCGCCGCCGCCGGTCAGCACGAAATTGGCGTCGGTTTCGGCCGTCGAGTCCTCGGCATAATCGAGGTCGAGCACGGGGATCCCTTCGACGACGCCGCACGATACCGCCGCGACGCTGTCGTTGAGCGGCAGGGATGGCAGCAGGCCGGCCGAGACGAATTTCGCCACGGCCTGATGCAGCGCGACATAGCTGCCGGTGATCGCCGCGGTGCGGGTGCCGCCATCCGCCTGCAATACGTCGCAATCGATGCGGATCTGCCGCTCGCCGAGCGCGGCAAGATCGGTCACCGCACGCAGGCTGCGGCCGATCAGCCGCTGGATTTCCTGGGTTCGACCGCTTTGCCGGCCGCGCGCCGCCTCGCGGTCGGTGCGGGTATGGGTCGAGCGCGGCAGCATGCCGTATTCGGCGGTGACCCAGCCGCGTCCGGTATTGCGCAGGAAGGGCGGCACCCGCTCCTCGACCGACGCGGTGCACAGCACATGAGTGTCACCAAAGCGCGCCAGGCAGGAGCCCTCGGCATATTTGGCGACGCCCGGCTCCAGGCTGACCGGGCGCATCGCCTCGGGGGTGCGTCCGGATGGTCGCATCGGCTATTTCTCCTCGAAGAGATTGCCCTGCCCGAGCGGCGGGACCGAGCGGCGCACCGGCCGGCGCGAGCCGCCCGCGATGGCGCTCACCTTGCCGTCGAAGAATTCGAGTTCGAGCGCGGCGTTGGGCCGGACCTTAACGGCATCGGTGACGACTTTCTCGGCGGCGTCGCGAACCACGACGTAGCCGCGCGCCAGCAGGCTTTCGTGCCGCTCGGAATGGGTCGCGAGGCGGCCGGTGAAATTGTCGAGCGCGGCGTGTTTGGTGGCGAGCGCGCGGGCCATCGCGGCGGCGAGCCTAGGCTCGATTTCGGCGAGCCGGTCGCGGGCGCGGCCGAGATCGGCGGATAACATGGCGGGGCGCAGCCGGGTGGCGGCGAGATCGAGGCGCTGCCGGGCGGCGCCGAAACGGCCGGCAATCGCCAGCCGGAGGCGCTCGGTGCGGTCGTCGAGACGCTGCGCCGCGGCGCCGAGCAGATCCTGCGGGTCGGGCAGTCCCCGCGCCAGTCCGCCCAGCTGCAATCGGCGCTCGGTGAAAAACCGCGAGAGGCCGCCGGTCAGCCGCGCCGCCTTGCCGCCGAGCTCGGCGATCAGATCGAGGCGCACCGGCACCGCCATCTCGGCCGCCGCGGTCGGGGTCGGGGCACGGCGGTCGCTGGCGTGATCGATCAATGTCGTATCGGTCTCGTGGCCGACCGCCGAGATCAGCGGAATCGCCGACGCCGCGGCGGCGCGCACGACGACCTCCTCGTTGAACGGCATCAGATCTTCGAGACTGCCGCCGCCGCGCGCGACGATGATCAGGTCCGGACGCGGCGTCGTCCCCCCAAGGGCCAGGCGATTGAAGCCCGCGATCGCCGCGGCGACCTGCGCCGCCGCACCCTCGCCCTGCACCGCCACCGGCCAGACCAGCACGCGGCGCGGAAAGCGGTCGGCGAGGCGGTGCAGGATGTCGCGAAGGACGGCGCCGCTCGGCGAGGTCACGATGCCGATGACCTGCGGCAGATACGGCAGTTTCTTCTTGCGCTCGGCGGCGAACAGACCCTCGGCGGCAAGGCGCTGGCGGCGGTCCTCGAGGATCTTCAGCAACGCGCCGACGCCGGCCAACGCGATCGAATCGATGACGAGCTGGTATTTCGAGCGGCCGGGATAGGTGGTCAGCCGGCCGCTGCAGACCACCTCCATCCCGTCTTCGGGCTTGATCGGCAGGCGGATCGCGGTCTGGCGCCAGCACACCGCATCAAGCGCGGCGTCGGCGTCCTTCAGGACGAAATAGCAGTGGCCCGAGCCATGGCGCTTGAAGCCCGAAATCTCGCCGCGCACCCGGACATGCGAAAAATTCTCTTCGACCGAGCGCTTGAGCGCCAGCGACAGCTCGGAGACGGTATACTCCGGCAGGTTCCCTCGCGCGGGTTCGCCCCAGGCGGTCGCTGCGTCGAGTGGCTGATCGTTCATCGCGCCATATTACCGGAGCCGGAGAGCAAGAGCGATGCGGGTGCTCCTAATTCTCCCTCTCCCCCCGCTTACGGGGGGAGAGGGTTGGGGTGAGGGGGGTGTCGAACCCGGACCCGGGCCCCACCGCCCCTCACCCACCGGTCACTGGCGCGACCGGTCTCCCCTCTCCCGCAATGCGGGCGAGGGATTCGGCCGACGAGGCTTCGTCTGATGCGGGTTCTTATTGTCGGGTCCGGCGGTCGCGAGCATGCGCTGGCCTGGGCCATCGCCGCCTCGCCGCTCGCCGACCAGGTCTATTGCGCGCCCGGCAATGCCGGCATTGCCGGGGACGCGGAATGCGTGCCGGTTGCCACGAGCGATACCGCGGGGCTGATCGCCTTCTGCCATAAGGCGGCGATCGATTTTGTCGTGGTCGGGCCGGAGGCGCCGTTAGTGGCCGGTCTCGTCGATGCGCTGGAGGGCGCCGGAATCGCAGCGTTCGGGCCGAGCCAGGCCGCCGCCGCGCTCGAAGGCTCGAAGGGCTTTCTGAAAGATTTGTGCGCCCGCGAGGACATCCCGACCGCCGCCTATCGCCGGTTTGGCGATGCCGCCGCCGCCAAGGCCTATATCGCCGCGGAAGGGGTACCGATCGTCGTCAAGGCCGATGGGCTCGCCGCCGGCAAGGGCGTCACGGTCGCCGCCACCTTGGCCGAGGCCCATGCCGCGGTCGATGCGGCGCTCGGCGAAGGGCGATTCGGCGCGGCCGGCACCGAGATCGTCGTCGAGGAATGCCTGCGAGGCGAAGAGGCGAGTTTTTTCGCGCTGGTCGACGGCGTGAACGCGTTGCCGTTGGTCGCGGCGCAGGACCACAAGCGGGTCGGCGACGGCGATACCGGTCCCAATACCGGTGGGATGGGTGCTTTCTCGCCGACGCCGCTGGTGACACCGGCCGTCGAAGGTGCGGTCATGGAGCGCATCATCCTGCCGACGGTGCGGGCGATGCAGCGCGACGGCCGCCCGTTCAAGGGTGTGCTGTACGCCGGGCTGATGCTGACCGAAGCGGGACCGAAGCTGCTCGAATACAATGTCCGGTTCGGCGATCCCGAATGCCAGGTGCTGATGATGCGGCTGCGGAGCGATCTCCTGCCGGCGCTGATCGCGACCCGCGACGGCATCCTGAAGGAGGTCGATCTGCGCTGGTACGACGAGACGGCGGTGTGCGTGGTGATGGCGGCGAAGGGCTATCCCGACGATCCGCAGCGCGGCAGCGAGATCCGTGGGCTCGACGCGGCGGCAACCGATTCTGAGGTCAAGATTTTCCACGCCGGCACCAAACGCGACGGCGACCGCCTGTTGGCCGATGGCGGGCGAGTGCTCGGCGTGACCGCGCTGGGCCCCGATCTGGCGGCGGCGCGCGAGCGGGCGTACGGCGCGGTGGACAAAATCCAGTGGCCGGAAGGATTCTGTCGGCGCGACATCGGGCTGCGCCGCTGAGTTCGATGCAGGGCACTGGACCTCGGCCGTCACGGCCGTATTGCGGGCGAGACGCCCGCGGTCCGACAGATTACGATTAGCGGCATGTTGGCCTCCGACAACGCCTTTCGGCTCGACGGCAAGATAGCGCTGGTGACCGGTTCAGGACGCGGTATCGGCCGCGCGATCGTGCTGGCGCTGGCCGCGGCGGGAGCTGAAGTCATCCTGAACAGCCGCACCCCGGCCGAACTCGACGCCGTCGCAGACGAGATCACCGGCGGCGGCGGCCGGGCGCAGGTGCTGCCGTTCGATGTGACCGACAGCGCTGCGGTTCGCGCGGCCTTCTCGGGGATCTCGCGGCTCGACATCCTGGTCAATAATGCCGGCGTAAACCGGCCGCAGCCGTTCCTGGAGGTCGATGAAGCGACGCTCGACCGGCTGATCGCGCTGAACATCAAGGCCGCCTTTATCGTCGCGCAGCAAGCGGCGCGGCTGATGGCCGAGAGCGGCGCCGGGGTCATCGTCAACATGTCGTCGCAGATGGGGCATGTCGGCTCGGAGCGGGACCGCACGGTCTATGTGATGACCAAGCACGCGGTCGAAGGGCTGACCAAGGCGATGGCGGTCGAACTGGCACCCAAGGGGGTGCGGGTCGTGTCGATCGCGCCGACCTTCATCACCACACCATTGACGGAACCCTTCTTCGCGAACCCGGAATTCCGCCAATGGGTGATCGATCGGATCCCGCTCGGCCGGATCGGCACGGTCGAGGAGGTGGCGAACGCGGTCGTCTTCCTCGCCTCGCCCGCCGCCAGCCTGGTCACCGGCTCCTCGCTGCTGGTCGATGGCGGCTGGACCGCCTGGTGAGCCGATGAAGCGGCGCGACCTGATCGGCGGGCTTGCCGGAACGGCAATCCTCTTGCCGCGAGCCGCGCCGGCCCAGCAGCAAACGCCGCCGGTGATCGGGTTTCTGCATAGCGGCTCGCCCGGACCGTTCGCCAGCCTCATTGCGGCCTTCCGCGACGGGCTGCGGCGAAACGGCTACCTCGAAGGGAAGAATGTCCTGATCGATTACCGCTGGGCCGAGGCGCAGTACGATTTGCTGCCCGGGCTGGCAGCCGATCTGGTCCGGCGCCAGGTGTCGTTGATCGTCGCGGGCGGCGGCGCGGCGCCGGCGCTCGCGACCAAAGCCCTGACCCGCGCCATTCCGGTCATCTTCATCAGCGGTGGCGATCCGCTTCAACTCGGTCTCGTAGCGCGGCTGGATCGCCCGGGCGGCAATGTAACCGGCATCAACCTCGTGACCGCCGAGCTGAGCGCAAAACGCCTGGGTCTGCTGCGCGATCTGGTTCCGAATGCGACATTGATCGCGGTGTTGCTCAACACCAGCAATCCGACCGCGGGTACCCAGCTGACGGAGTTGCAGGAAGCCGCCCGCAGCATCGGACAACCGATCCATATCGTGAAGGCTACCAACGAACGCGAGCTCGATGCCGCCTTTGCGAGTTTCGCGGAATTGCGACCCGACGCGCTGCTCGTCAGTCCCGACTCGCTCTTCTACAGCCGGCGCAATCAGATCGTCCGGCTGACCGGCCGCCTCGCCTTGCCGGCCCTTTACGAGCAACGCGAGTTTGCGGCTGCCGGCGGGTTGATGAGCTTCGGGACGAGCCTTGCTTTTGGATACCGCGACGCGGGGATTTACGCCGGACGTGTTCTCGCCGGAGCGGCGCCCGGCGACCTACCGGTGATCCAATCGGCCAAGTCCGAGCTGGTGATCAATCTGAAAACGGCCAGAGCGCTTGGCCTCACGGTGCCTCAATCGCTGCTCGCCAACGCCGACGAGGTCATCGAATGAGGCGCCGCGATGTTATCGCGACGCTCGCTGCGATCGGAGCCATATCGTCTTGGCCGGTTCGCGCGCGAACGGAAGGCGGAGCGGGGATTATCGGGCTGCTCTCTCCGTTCACGCGCGGCGAAACCGAGCCGTGGCATCAGGCATTCCGGGACGGGTTGCGCGACCTCGGCTGGACCGAGGGAACCGATATCAGATTCGAGTACCGCTACGCTGACGGCCACGCCGAGCGACTGCCGGAGCTCATCGCCAACCTGCTGTCGCTCAAACCTGCCGTGATTGTCACCGCAGTTACGACGGACACCGTCGCGACCGCGAGGGCGACAAAGACGATTCCGATCGTCATGGCCTCGCCAGGAGATCCGGTTGCCAGCGGACTTGTCGACAGCCTCGCGCGCCCTGGCGGGAATATAACGGGTCTTACCCAGGTTGCGACCGATCTCGCAGCGAAACGTATGCAATTATTGAAAGAGATAGCGCCCGGCACATCACGCCTTGCGGTGCTGCGGGATACCCGTGATTCAGTTGGGAACTTGACGTGGCCGGAGCTTCAGGAGCCGGCCCGCCACCTGGGTATCGCATTGCACTCGGTCGAGGTTAATAGCAGTAGCGAACTGGATACCGCCTTCCCGCGCATCCTCGAAGCGAGCGTCAATGCCTTGTTGCCCCTACCGACGCCGATTTTCGTCGTCGCCGAACGGCGGATAGCCGATTTCGCGCTGAAACATCGCCTGCCCTCGATGTACCACCTGCCGGAATTCGCGCGAGCCGGCGGGTTGATGTCGTACGGGCCGGACCGTGCCGACCTGTTTCGGCGCGCCGCGGGCTATGTCCACAAGCTTCTGAAAGGCGCGAAGCCGAGCGAGTTGCCGGTTGAGCAGGCGAGCAGGTTCCAATTAGTTATCAACCTCAAAACCGCGAAGGCGCTCGGCCTCTCGGTGCCGCAATCGATCCTCATCCGCGCAGACGAACTTATTGAATGAGGGATCGGCAGCCTCTTGTCCCACCCGCCCGCCGCTGGCGCGGCGGACTTCCTTCCCGGCAAGCGGGGGACGGTTGGGGGGTGGGGCGTGCAGACGAAGTCATCGAGTAGGAGGAACTTCATGCCACGCCACATCAAGACCGCCGCGCTCGCCGGCCAGCAGGAAGAAGCCGACGCGAAGACGCGTGCCGCCGTCGAGGCGATCATCGCTGATGTGAAGACGCGCGGCGACACGGCGGTGCGCGATTTATCGGAGCGCTTCGACAAATGGTCGCCGGCGAGCTTCCGCCTGTCGGATGACGAGATCGGCGCGCTTGTCGCGAAGGTGCCGCCGCAGACGATCGAGGACATCAAATTCGCGCAGCAGCAGATCCGCAATTTCGCCGAGATCCAGCGCGCCTCGATGAAGGATGTCGAGGTCGAGACCCTGCCCGGGATCGTCCTTGGGCATCGCCACATCCCGGTCGGCCGGATCGGCTGCTACGTGCCGGGCGGGCGCTACCCCATGGTCGCCTCGGCGCATATGTCGATCGTGACGGCGCGGGTCGCCGGTGTTGGCCATATCGCGGCCTGCACACCGCCGAACCAGGGCGGGCCGCATCCCGAGACGATCGCGGCGATGCATCTCGGCGGCGCCGACGAGATCTATGTCCTCGGCGGCATCCAGGCGGTCGCCGCGATGGCGCTCGGCACCGACACCTTCAAGCCGGTCGACATGCTGGTCGGGCCCGGCAACGCCTATGTCGCGGAAGCGAAGCGCCAGTTGTACGGCAAGGTCGGCATCGATCTGTTTGCGGGCCCGACCGAGATCCTCGTCATCGCCGACGACGCCGCTGACGCCGAGATGTGCGCCACCGATTTGTTGGGACAGGCCGAGCACGGGCCGACCTCGCCGGCGATATTGCTCACGACCTCGGAGAAACTCGCGCACGACACGATCCACGAGGTCGCGCGTCAATTGCATGTGCTGCAGACCGTCGATGTCGCCGGCGTCGCGTGGCGCGACTACGGCGAGATCATCCTGTGCGCCGACGACGACGAGATGATCGCCGAGGCCGACCGCATCGCCGCCGAGCATGTCGAGGTGCTGTGCCGCGAACCGCGCCGCTATCTGGAGCGGCTGAAGAATTACGGCGCACTTTTTCTCGGGCCCGAGACCAACGTCTCCTATGGCGACAAGGTGATCGGCACCAATCACACGCTGCCCACCAAGGGCGCGGCGCGCTACACCGGCGGGCTGTGGGTCGGCAAGTTTCTGAAGACGTGCACCTATCAGGAAGTGACAACGCCCGAGGCGAGCGTGATGATCGGTGAGTACTGCAGCCGGCTCTGCGCGATCGAGCGGTTCTGGGGTCACAAGGAGCAGGCCGACCTGCGAATCCGCCGCTACGGCCGCAAGAACGCTGCGGAGTAGCATTCGTCGGAAAAATTTGTCTTCCCGGCGAAAGCCGGGACCCACCCCTCAGCCGTTCATGCCTCTGGTTAGTGGGTCCCGGCTTTCGCCGGGACGACGATTTGGAGGAGGTGCTCCCTAGAGACTGCTAGCCGAGGCGCCGTCCGGCGAGTTAGCGCGCTTCAGATCCGGCGGCCGGTGGCCTCCCAATAGGGGTCGCGCAGCTTGCGCTTCATGATCTTGCCGGAATCTTCGCGCGGCAGAGCGGTATCGAAGCGGATGGTGCGCGGCACCTTGAAATCGGCGAGCCGCTCGGCGAGGAAGGTGCGCACCGCCGCCTCGTCGAGCATTGCGCCGGGCTCCGGCTCGACATAGGCGCACAGCGCTTCGCCGAATTCCTCGTGCGGGATGCCGAATACGGCGCAGTCGCGCACACCGGCATGCATCAGCAACGTCGTCTCGATCTCGGCGGGGTAGATGTTGACCCCGCCCGAGATCACCATGTCGTTCTTGCGGTCGCACAAGAAGAGATAGCCGTCCTCGTCGAGATAGCCGACATCGCCGAGTGTCACCGACCCGCCGCGCTCGATGTCCTGCCGCTTCTGGGGCATGCCGTGATAGGTGAAATCGACGCCGCCCTCTCTGCGGCTGTACACCTCGCCGATTTCGCCCGGCGGCAATATCCGGCCGGCATCGTCGTAGATGCGCACCGTCACCCCGGGCAGCGGTTGCCCGACCGTACCAGGCTTGCGCAGCGCTTCCTCGGCGGTGTGAAGTGTCACCAGGCCGGTCTCGGTGGCGCCGTAATATTCATGGATGACCGGCCCCCACCACTCGATCATCGCCTGCTTGACATGCGTCGCGCAGGGCGCGGCACCGTGCACGACAAATTCGAGCGACGACAGATCGTAGCGCCGACGCACCGCCTCCGGCAGGCGCAAAAGCCGCACGAACATGGTCGGCACCATGTGGAGATGCGTGATGCGGTATTGCTCGATCAGCCGCAGCAACTCCTCCGCCTCGAAACGCGGCTGCAGGATCGCAAGCGCCGCGACGCGGACCGCGTAGAGGCCGTAGAAATTCGGCGCCGAGTGGTAAAGCGGCCCGCTGATGATCGTGCGCAGCGGCCGCTCCGGATCAAAGCCGAAACCGACGCGCGCCAGCTTGGCGACCATCGCGGCGAACTCCGCGCCGAGATTGAGCCGCTTGACGCCCTTCGGATTGCCGGTCGTGCCGGAGGTGTAGATCATGCTCGAAATCGCTCCGGCGCCCGGATTGGCGAGCGGCGCGGA
>Ga0207646_10007713_pt1 | contig 10894 bp, 14 predicted proteins | sample KBSK5502metaG_FD_184343 | JGI IMG/M metagenome (GOLD analysis project Ga0207646, IMG submission 184343) | Corn, switchgrass and miscanthus rhizosphere microbial communities from Kellogg Biological Station, Michigan, USA - KBS K5-50-2 metaG... | ecosystem: Host-associated > Plants > Roots >...
TGCTCCCGGTCTGACACGTATACGGAAGTTAATCTGGCGTTGGTCGGGCGAGGATTAAAAAACGTCGATCTTGGTCCGAGCCGAGTGCTTCGCCGGAGCTGATCCAGCACACAAAACACCCGCCAGCGTCCACGGATCATGGCGTTCCAGGATTTTTGCTGCGGCTTTCAAATTTGTAAATCTACAACTCTCCATTGACAGCTTCCACCGTGCGCCTATGCTTAAGGTATTAGCCAATGTGCATGGAAAATAACCCAAACAATACAGACGCTCCTGTAACTCAAGCCGGCCTAAAAGCCGAATTCGGTAAGTTCGAAGAAAAGATGGAGCAACTGCTCTCCGAGCAGGCAAATGTCATCCTGGAAGCCGTAGGCGCGACTATGGAGAATAAACTGGACGAGAAATTCGATCCCGTCATAACTAAACTGGACGGCATTATGAAGGGAGTCGAGGCACTCCAACAGGAGAACACCGTAGGCGCCGAACAACTCCGCCGTCACGAAGACCAACTGCAGAAGCACGAGGCCCGTATCGCAAAGCTCGAAACCGCACCAGCATAATTATTTTTCGCCTATGCTCGTCCATAAATGCGACAACTGCAAAAAAGGGTATCGTCCGTATTCGACAGGGGCGGTCTTTGTGAGTCCAAGGACAGCGTGCTTGCTGGCAACGTCATGACCGGTGGTTGCGAGAATCAAGGCCAGCCCCAGTGGCACGGCTCTTACAACCATCCAAAGCTTCATTGCGTCCTTCCTGCTTTTCCCTAACGCATCGGCAGAGGCCGGTTGCAGTTGTGTCCCCCCTCAACTGGTAGGTGTCGCGGACAAAATAAAAGCACTCTTGCCGCGGAAACTAGGGAATTACGAGGTTGCCGAGTTCAGACAATTGACTGACAGTGGTTAACGGGTCGAGCGCTGGCGCGACAGTCACAGCTGCGACCACATGACGGATATCGCAATAGCGCCGAAGTGCTTTACGCGATCGCTTTTCATCCTACGGAACGTCTTATAGAACTTGCACGTGATTCACCGTTGCGAGCGCGCTGCGAGGTTTTGATAGCGATGCCACGAGAACGAACGTGATCACGTTTCCTGTCGGGGTGTCGCTACTGCAACTCGGAGAGTTGTTGACGACACTCGCAATGGCGCGGGCCGGGAATTCTCATTCGGATACCGCAGTCGCTATTACGTCACTTGTCGCAACTCCGACAGACCCTCATCGCCAAACCAACGAATTCGAGGTTCTCCGCACCGCGGCTCCGCGCGCTGAACTTGATAACGGCGAGGCAAAACGAAATGCGAATGCAGTCTGTCACGGTGAAACCGGTTTGGAAACTTAGTTGCTGATGTGTGCTATGCAACGACACATACTGCAAGGAACTCACGGTGACAAGAAAAAACACGATCTCGGCGGTTGAGGACAACGGGTCAACCGGAAAGAGCACAAGAAGCGGACTCGAGTGTGTCAGTTACGCACCGACGGCTTTTGAATTCGCAGAGGCGTTCGGGGGCGGCTCCGAATATTTTCAGTTCTGGCGACTGCCACTGTGGGCCTCGACCTTGATTCGACGGTTTGAGCAGGAGGAAGAGTAAATGTTCAATCGCATTTCGCCGTTAATTCTTGCGCTCGTTGTCTTAACGGGTCACCAGCCGATCGCTTCCCAAAGTACAGGCAGCATCAAGGGCTTCGATCTCGTAGACAAGACGGGAAACATTCGAAAGCCAGCTGATGTTAGAGATCGCTATCAGGCGCTAGGAGTATATACACCGGTCGATCTCAACAACAACACCGAGATGCACTACACGTACGCATCGCCGGGCACAGCTGAGTATTACCGAAAGACTGGAAAGTTCGCGGACGGAACCGTATTGGTGAAAGAGGTATTTGGCACTGATCACGCGCAACTGACAACCGGGGACGCACATTGGGCTACGGGAACAAAAGTGTGGTTCGTCATGATCAAAAACGACAGGGGACGCTATCCGGGCAATCCGCTGTGGGGTGATGGATGGGGATGGGCACTCTTCAAAGCCGACGCACCCGATAAGCAAGTCGCAACTAACTACAAAAAAGACTGTCTCGGCTGTCATGTCCCGGCGCAGTCAACCGACTGGGTATACGTGCAAGGTTACCCGGTCCTCAAATCGAAGTAAGCAATCGCTATTACAGAAAGTTGTTCTGAAAACGCATCACAAGGAGAATTGCAATGCAGAAGTATCTGTTGCTAATCATCGTGGGACTTGGACTGACCGCCTCGGGCGTGTACCTCCTGGTCGCAAATCCGGTTGCGGCGGCCCAGACTGAGCAGTCGAGCGTGGTGTTTAATGCTGACGGCACAATGCAGCTGCCGACGGGCTTTCGGAAGTGGGTTTTTGTGGGAGCTCCCCTAACGCCTAATGGCCTCAACGACGGAAAAGCTGGCTTTCCCGAATATCACAACGTATACGTCGAGCAGAAAAACGTTGATGCGTATCTAAAGACAGGCGAGTTTCCAGAAGGAACGGTCATCGTAAAAGAGCTGACGCGGGTTCTTAATCCGACGTTCCCAGACGGCTCTCGTAAGGAACCCTCTGGACGCGGGTATTTCAACGGCGAGTACAACGGCATCGACTTAACAATAAAAGACAGTAAGCGCTTTGCAAAAACCAACGGCTGGGGCTTCTTCACTTTCGGACATCATCCATTGCCATATGACAAGACCTCGGCTGAAAAGCCTGTGACCGAGTGTGCCGGATGCCACATCGCCAATGTCGCGGCCACAGACATGACATGGATTCAGTTCTATCCATTACTTCGTGACAAAAAAGGGTATTAGGTGCCGAGATTTCTATCAGCGTGGCTGAGATACGCAAAAAATCAATTCCAACTTCAAAGGAGCAAAAGGAAAAAGCATATGGGTACAGAAATGAACATGTCGAAACAGATGGGTATGTCAAAAGAAATGGGCAGGTCAAAAGAGATGAGCATGAACGGTCGTGGCGGCCATCTCTACATGCAGACCAACGAAGTAAAGAACACCATCATCCACTACCATCGCTCCGCCAACGGCACGCTCACAGAGGTGGAACGTGTCGCCACCGGCGGTGCAGGTTCCGGGACTTTCAAGCCGATCAGCGGCCAGGAGAGCGCGCCCAATTCCTTTGAAGGCGCGGGCAGCGTCATCCTCTCACCAGATCGCAAGTTTCTGTTTGCCACAAACGGCGGGGACAATTCGGTTTCCAGCTTCGGCGTGGGCGACCAGGGCAAGCTCACACCAATCGACACCAAGCCGACGGGGACCGCCGTGGAAGGAAAGAGCGGCACTGCCAAATCCCTGGCGTATTCTCCCTCGAAGGGCATGCTTTACGTGGTCCACTCCTTCGGACCCGATCATATCCGGCTCATGTCGGTCTCCAGTGATGGCAAGCTTACGCCACGCATGGAGAAGTACACGTGCAACACGCCAGACAAGCCGCACCGTGTTCCAACTATGGGTGTGCTCTCGCCAGATGAGAAGTTTCTCCTTGTCGGCACCACGTTCGATCTGCCCATTGCGATCTCCGGCACCTATCCGGACGGTTCACCCATTCTCTGGGTGACTGGTCCAGACGGCAAAACGAGGTCCGTCGCTTCGAATGCGCCAGATCCCGACGGCATAGTAATCCACCGCGTCAATGCCGACGGGACGCTCGGCGAAGGCTCCTTCCAGGATGGAGGAGGCGGTTCTCCGTTCTACATCGCGTTCCTGCATAACCGGCCGGATACGTTCATCATCGGATATGCCGTCGGCGATGGAGTGGCCTTGGGCCGAATCGACGAAGATGGCAGAATTGGCGTCGGCAAGGTCGTACCGATCAACACAAGGCGAGGCGCGATCGCTGAACTTTGCTGGCTGTCCGTCTCACCCGATGACCAACTTTTGTACGCTACGGTTTTCGGGTACAGCAACATCAGCACCTTCCATATCGACGGTCCCGAGATCAGAGTCGCTAAGGATCCTGCGTGCCCCGACGTCGAGGGCGATGGCACCTTCAGGGGGCTTTGTGGAGACGTCAGCAGCGGCCCGAGCGACAACTGGGTGTCGCCGGATGGCGCCTATCTCTATCAGATCTACGGGAACGCCTCGAAGCTGGTGGGGTACGCCACCAAGCCAGACGGCTCGCTAGAGGAGGTGACCAGTGTCGCCATACCCTACAACAGCCCGGAGGGCCTGGCGGGATTCTGATTCCGGTCAATGCGAGGTGACTGGAACACCCTACAGGAGATAACTATGTCGCAGGAGAGAGCGATGCATCCGGAAGGTCGGGGCCTCATAAATCGTCGAGCCTTGCTCCTGATCGTGGCGGTCGCGGCAGTTGGGGCTGCCGTCGCCGCCGGGATGCTTGCTGTTCGGCAGAAGGCCCCAAGCTCTTCGCAGTCGCGGATGTCGAACGTGACGAGTATGTCGCATCCTCGTGGCGGGCACCTCTATATGCAGACGAACGAGACCCGGAACGCCGTCGTGCATTATCGCTGGTCTGAGAGCGGGACGCTTACCGAGGCTGAACATGTGGTCACGGGCGGCGCCGGTTCCGGGGTTCTCAGCCCGATCTACCACATCAGCCGGCCGAACGACTTCGAGGGCGCGGGCAGCGTCATCCTCACGCAGGACCGGCGGTTTTTGTTTGCTACCAATGCCGGCGACAATTCAGTCTCCAGCTTCGCGGTAAGCGAAGATGGGGAACTAACGCTGGTGGACACCAAGCGGACGGGGAACGCAACAAGCGGCGGCGCTAAATCGCTGGCCTATGCCCCTTCGAGTAGGACGCTTTTCGTGGTGCACACGTTCGGCCCCGACCATATCCGGCTGATGTCGGTCGACGGTGAAGGCAGGCTCACACCACGCCCAGAGAGATATACGGTGGGCACAAAGGACTGGCCCCGTCGTGTGCCCACAATGGCCGTGCTCTCGCCCGACGCAAAATTTCTGATTCTAGGCACCACGTTTGACGAGTTGCCCACCGCCAAAAATCCAGACGGCTCACTGATTCTCTGGATCCCGCGGCGAGACGGCAAACTGCACGTCATCGCTTCGAATGCGCCAGATCCCGACGGCCTCGTCACATTCCCCGTGAACGGTGACGGCACGCTCGGCAAACCATCGTTACACGACGCAGGAGGCGCTTCTCCTTTCTACTTAGCCTTCCTGCACGACCGACCGGACACCTTCGTCGTCGGATACGCTGTCAGTGACGCGGTCAGCATGGGCAAGATCGACGCAGATGGCAAGATGAGCATCGGCCCGCTCCTAAAGATCAACACGAGCTCAGGCGTACCCTCTGAACTGTGCTGGCTGGCCGTCTCCCCAGACGACCGATTCGTGTTCTCCACGAATTTCGGTTACAGCTACATCAGCAGCTTTCGCATCGACGGCAACGGACTCTCCATAGCCAAGGATCCCGCGTCCCTGAAGGTCCCAGGAGATGGCACCTTCCGAGCGATCAATGGAAGCGTCAGCAGTGGCCCGAGTGATAGCTGGGTGTCGCCAGATGGGGCCTTTGTCTACCAGATCTACGGAAACGCCTCGAAGCTGGTGGGGTACGCCACCAAGCGAGACGGCTCGCTGGAGGAGGTTACCAGCGTCGTGATCCCGTACAACAGTCCGGAGGGGTTGGCAGGATTCTGATACGTTCGATTTGCGACGTGATGAACGCGGTAAGGCGCAAAGCACGCTTCCGAATGGCTACCAAGCACGGGATGGCGCAGACCGCTTAGCGTCACCCAGAGAATCACGGCCCGCTGTTAGGAAGGAAAAGAAGGAGACATCGATCATCCGCATGGACGCTGCAATGAAGGCACTAACAACTGTTCTCTTGACCGTGGCTACCGCCTTCGCTCAGTCGTCAGATCGATTGCCGGTGACTGACGCGGAGAAGATCGCGGACGCGATGCGGGCGGGTCCAAAGTTTGTCACGCAAAATGCAACCGTGCTAGACTGGCCGTCTTCGCCCGGCGGCGAGTTCCGCATTCTCCGGGCTGGCACCAGCCCGTGGACCTGCCTTCCAGGTATTCCTCAAGGCACTCACGATGAGCCTGGTTGTTTCGATCGGGTCTTTCTGGAGTTCGTGAAGGACAGTATGGCCGGCCGTACGCCCAATGTGCAGAGTGTCGGAATTTCTTATATGTACGGCGGCTTTTGGGTACCAAACAAGTCGCATGCCATGGGAAGTGGCAATGAATTCCACGTTGGGCCACACATCATGATCATCGGACTGGATCAAAAGATAATGCAGACATTGAACCATGACGGATCAAATGGTGAACCTTATGTCAACCATCTTCCGGGCCGCTCCGAGCTGTACTTGGTGATCCCGATCCGCGAATCGGACGATTTGCAAGCAGTCGGCAAGCAATCATCTCCAGCCCTCGCCGGACCATGTAACTGAACGGTGAACGATTGCAGGGACCGCGCGGAGAGTTTGACAGCGGGCAGGCGATGCTGGGCACCAGTGGGGTGGGGGCATCGCCAGTTATGCAACGAACAGAGATGTATCATTGTACCTTCAGTCCCAGGCAGCGGTTGCTGCAATCCGAGGCTGCACGTGATGTCACCACCCGATGTCACCGACCGGTTGGGTCTTTGTCTTGCAGAGTCGAGTGCGAAGCATCCGTCCGACAAGGATCTGCAGCGGGCGGACGGATGCGGCCGGCTCGTGCTGAGCGGCTCCGAAAACGGAACGCGAATCGAGGACGTCTTTGAACGGTCTCCGATTCGCATCATGTTCCCAAGAACCGGATATCGTGCGGTGGAAGAAGCGGTCATTATTAATACCGGAGGCGGCGTTGCTGGCGGTGACCGGCTCGAATGTTCTGTCTCCGCGCTTCCGGGCGCCTCGATTGCGGTGACGTCACAGGCAGCGGAAAAGGTGTATCGGGCTTTGTATGAACCCGCGCGCATTGCGACCAAGCTGAAAGCACAGGAGTCCGCCAAGCTTGCATGGCTTCCGCAGGAAACTATCGTTTTCAATCGGGCACGTCTTCACCGGACAACAGAGATCGACCTTTTCTCTGGAGCCGAATTGCTTGCCCTCGAGTGGCTTGTTTTGGGGCGTGCCGCCCATGGCGAAGTCGTGGTCGGCGGCAACATAACCGACAGCTGGCGCGTGAAAAGAGGCGGTCGGCTGATCTGGGCGGATAGCTTTCGCATCACCGACGAGATCTTTCCCCAAGTTACCAGGAAGGCCTTGCTCGCGAACGGCAAGGCGGTTGCAACACTGATCTATTTCGGACCTTATCTAGAGAAACGACTGGATTTTTTGCGCGAGATTATTCCTTCCCTGGGATGCAATGGTGCAGTGACGTTGGTAAGCGGACTGATCGTCGTCCGCTTTGCCGCGGAAGAGTCTTCTGATTTGAAGCTTGCCTTGCGCAGCTTTCTCCAGCAATTCGGACCAGAACTCGGCTCTGGACCCTTCCGAGTACCGAAAATGTGGTCATGCTGAAGATTGCCGCAGAACGGAGAAGTTTATGAACCTCACGCCGCGTGAGAAAGACAAGCTGATGATCTCACTTGCCGCAATTGTCGCGCGGGAGCGGCTTAAAAGAGGAGTCAAGCTCAACCATCCCGAGAGCGTTGCGCTCATAACCGATTTCGTCCTGGAGGCGGCGCGCGATGGCAAGTCGGTTGCTCAGCTTATGTCGGAAAGCCGCAAGGTCCTGAGCCGTGACCAGGTGATGGAAGGCATCGCCGAGATGATTCCCGAGATGCAAGTGGAAGCAACCTTCCCCGATGGAACGAAACTTGTGAGCATTCACAATCCAATTCGCTGAGGTGGAACTGACATGATACCGGGCGAGTTTCTTGCAGCAGCGGGCGAGATTGTCCTGAACGAGTCAATTTTCTAAGAGTAGAAGGGATGTTCCATGGCGAAAAAAGTGACCGTATACAGTCAGCCGGGCTGAATGTTCTGTGGCAAGGTGAAGGAGTATCTTTCACAAAAACAAATTCAATTCGATGACCGGGACATCACGAAAGACTCCTCTGCGATTTTGGAGCTACAGAAGCTCGGCTTCATGACTAGCCCAGTCACGGTCGTCGACGACAAAGTAATAGTAGGTTTTGATGTGCCGAAACTGGACCAAGCATTGAAAGGTTGATCCGAGAAAAGAGGATTAGGAATGAAGATCGCAGAGCGAGTCGAAACAGTCTAAGAGGACATGGTCATGATACCGGGCGAGATTTTCGCAGCAGCCGGCGACATTGTCCTGAACAAGGACAGAGCTGCCATCACTCTTAAGGTCGCAAACACTGGCGACAGACCGATCCAGGTCGGCAGTCATTACCATTTCGCTGAAAGCAACGCCGCTCTCGCGTTTGATCGAAAAGTAGCACTTGGGTATCGCCTGGACATTCCGGCGGGAACCGCCGTGCGCTTCGAACCGGGTCAGTCGCGCGAAGTTTCCCTAATCCCATACGCAGGCGCACGGCTGGTTTATGGCTTCAACAAGGCGGTGATGGGAGCATTGCCGCAAGGGCCAGCGAGGTAGTCGAAAATGCCTAACAAAATGAACCGCGCTGCTTATGCGCAAATGTTTGGCCCGACTGTCGGCGACAAAGTGCGCCTCGCGGATACAGACATCGTCATCGAAGTGGAGAAGGACTACACGACCTACGGCGAGGAGGTGAAGTTCGGAGGCGGGAAGGTAATTCGCGACGGCATGGGTCAGTCGCAGCGTTCCCGCAGCGACGGCGCAGTGGATACCGTCATCACCAACGCTCTGATTCTCGATCACTGGGGAATCGCGAAGGCAGATATCGCCATCAAAGACGGCCGTATCACTGCCATAGGGAAAGCTGGCAATCCTGATGTGCAATCGAACGTCACCATAATTATAGGGCCCGGAACCGAAGTGATCGCTGGCGAAGGCAAGATTGTCACAGCCGGCGGCATCGACACGCATGTCCACTACATCTGTCCGCAGCAGATCGAAGAAGCGCTTTATTCAGGCCTTACGACAATGATGGGCGGTGGCACAGGACCTGCCGTTGGGACGAATGCAACCACCTGTACTCCAGGTCCCTGGCATATTCAACGGATGCTTCAGGGCGCCGATGCCTTCCCTATGAATCTCGGCTTCTTCGGTAAGGGCAATGCGAGCTCTCCAGCGGGTCTCATTGAGCAAATCGAGGCCGGGGCATGCGGCTTCAAGCTTCATGAAGACTGGGGTACTACCCCAGCCGCCATCGACTGCTGCCTCTCCGTCGCAGATGACATGGATGTGCAGGTCCTTATCCACACTGACACGTTGAACGAAAGCGGCTTTGTCGAGAATACAATCGCAGCCTTTAAGGGAAGAACTATTCACACCTTTCACACCGAGGGAGCCGGTGGCGGCCACGCGCCCGACATCATCAAGGTCTGCGGCGAACCAAACGTCATCCCATCCTCGACAACCCCGACGCGGCCCTTCACCGCGAATACGCTTGAAGAGGCGCTCGATATGGTAATGGTCACTCATCACCTCGACGCTCGTATTCCAGAGGACGTTGCCTTTGCCGAGAGCCGCATCCGCAAGGAAACCATAGCGGCCGAAGACATTCTGCATGATCTTGGGGCCTTGTCGATCATGTCGTCAGACAGTCAGGCAATGGGCCGCGTTGGCGAAGTGATCATTCGTACGTGGCAGACTGCGGACAAAATGAAGAAACAATTTGGGCGACTGGCCGAGGAGAAGGGCGAGAACGATAATTTCAGGGCCCGGCGCTATGTCTCCAAGTACACGATCAATCCCGCGATCGCGCAGGGCATTTCCGCCTATGTCGGGTCGATCGAAGTCGGAAAGCTCGCCGATCTCTCTGTCTGGGATCCGGCCTTTTTCGGCGTGAAGCCTGACATGGTGCTGAAAAGCGGCATGATTGCGGCAGCCATCATGGGAGATCCCAACGCCTCGATTCCTACCCCGCAGCCGGAGTACTACCGGTTGATGTTCGGTGGGTTCGGCCGTGCCTTAACCGAAAGCTCGGTTACGTTTGTCAGCCAGGCGCTACTCGACAAAGGGGAGACGCTCGGGCTGGCAAAGAAGCTTCTTCCCGTATCCAACACGCGCAAGATCGGCAAGCGTTCCATGATTCTGAACAGCGCCACGCCTCGTATGGAAGTAAACCCGGAAACCTACGAAGTGCGGGCCGATGGCCGGCTGCTCACCTGCGAGCCAGCCAAAGTGCTAGCCCTGGCTCAACGTTATTTCATGTATTGAGTATGACTATGCATAACGCTTCCATTCATGGTACTCCCACTCATCGCGCCTCCATTCATCGGCCCGCCGGGCATTGGCCAACGGAAAACGCGGCAGGATCGCTCACTCTCGATTTCGACGCGCGGCATCGACGCCGCATCCGTCTGACTGGGGATCAAGGCGAAGATGTCCTGCTCGACCTCCCCCAAGCGGTTGCCATGGCTGATGGAGATGGCCTGCAATTAGAAGATGGTAGGTGGCTCAAGGTGCAGGCTGCGGCTGAGCTCATTGTCGAAGTCAAGCACAAAGACCCCAAACAGCTTGCTCGCCTCGCGTGGCATTTGGGAAATCGGCATTTGCCGACTGAAATTCGAGACCAGGTTCTTCGCATTCGGCCTGACCACGTGATCGAGGATATGCTCCTTGGCTTCGGAGCAGATCTTGCAAGGGTGCAGGTCCCTTTCCAGCCCGAAGGCGGCGCTTACACCGGCGACGGCCACCATCGCGCCCATCGCGAGGGTGGGCATCATCATGAGTGATCAACCCTACGCTTTCGCGCCTCTCGCGCTGCTAAGGCAGCAAAGCTGGCTTTCGCCCGCGTTTCCCACAGGTTCCTATAGCTATTCTCATGGCATCGAGTGGGCTGTTGAAGCGGGGTACATTCATGGTCGCGAGAGCCTTGTGGATTGGCTGGAAGCAG